>Ga0307424_1000145_pt1 | contig 34120 bp, 32 predicted proteins | sample SalMarWE160320MG_FD_202157 | JGI IMG/M metagenome (GOLD analysis project Ga0307424, IMG submission 202157) | Salt marsh sediment microbial communities from the Plum Island Ecosystem LTER, Massachusetts, United States - WE1603-20 | ecosystem: Environmental > Aquatic > Marine > Intertidal zone >... | reverse complement strand
ATTGAAATAGCCGCAAGAAAAGTTTTAGTAAAGTAAACATTCTCGTTTCCCTTTTCTCTGAAAGAGGCACAACAGAAGCCTATTCCTGTTGGTTAGTGAAAAACTTTATATTCTCTCACGAAAGTGCAGTAGCTAGAAATTTACAGATATAATAGGAAGGATTTGTATGGCATATTTAACTACTCAGGGTGGACAACCTGTCCTAATACTTAAAGAAGGAACCTCACGCAAACGCGGAAAAGAGGCTCAAACAAACAATATCATGGCTGCAAAAGTCATCGCCGAAGTTTTGAGGACCACATTGGGACCTCGAGGAATGGACAAGATGCTTATTGACAGTCTAGGCGACATAACCATAACAAACGATGGAGCAGCAATACTTGACGAAATTGATGTTCAGCATCCAGCCGCAAAGATGATGGTGGAAGTAGCCAAGACCCAAGATAATATGGTAGGCGACGGAACTACCACCTCAGTAATATTGGCTGGAGAACTTTTACGGAAAGCCGAAGAGTTGCTGGCTCAGAACATTCACCCAACCGTTATCGTGAACGGATACAGAAAAGCTGTTGACAAAGCTGTGGAAGCTTTAGCCAAATTAGCGATAACAGTTAACCTTGATGACCTTGAAACCCTGAAGAAAGTTTCCATGACCTCCATGGGAAGCAAAGCTGTGGGCAATGCTCGGAGTCATCTGTCCGACATCACTATCGATGCAGTTAAGCTAATCGCTGAGAAACGCGGCGAAAAGACGATAGCAGACATTGATAACATTCAGCGAGTTAAAAAGGTGGGAAAGAGCCTCTTTGACACTGAGCTTATCAAGGGCATAATCATCGACAAAGAGATTGTTAACGCGGGGATGCCAAAACGTGTTGAGAAAGCAAAGATTGCTCTCCTTGATTCTCCTCTAGAAGTGGAGAAAACAGAGTTCTCAGCCGAAATCCGGATAAAAGATCCAAATCAGATGCAGGCATTTTTGGACAAAGAGACACAAATGCTCAAAAACATGGTTGTAAAAATCAAAGCTTCAGGCGCAACAGTTCTGTTTTGTCAGAAGGGCATTGATGACATGGCTCAGCACTTCCTAGCAAAAGAGGGAATCATTGCTGCACGCAGAGTAAAACAATCGGACATGGAGAAACTAGCCCGAGCAACTGGAGGCAGAGTCATAACGAAACTAGACGACTTAACCGGTAAAGACTTGGGCGAAGCTGGAATTGTTGAAGAGCGTAAGGTCGGGGATGACAAGATGATCTTTGTGGAGAAATGCAAAGAACCTCGGTCTGTTGCGATTCTCATCCGTGCGGGTCTAGAAAGAATGGTTGACGAAGCGGACCGTGCAATGAATGATGCGTTGTCAGTTGTTGCTGATGTTGTCGCAGATAACAAGATTGTTGCTGGAGGAGGCGCCACAGAAGCAGAAATCGCGAAAGTTCTTCGCGGCTTCGCTACAACGGTTGGCGGCAGGGAGCAACTCGCTATAGAAGCATTTGCTGATGCACTAGAAATCGTGCCTAAGACGCTGGCTGAAAACGCTGGTCTAGAGTCTATAGACATCCTTGTTGGGTTGAGGTCAGCTCACGAAAAGAAGAATGGGCACTTGATGGGCGTCGACGTCTTCAAAGGCAAGATAGTTAACAGCTACGAGGACGGTGTCGTTGAGCCTCTGAAAGTTAAGGAGCAGGCGATGAAGTCAGCCGCGGAAGTTGCAGCCATGATATTGAGAATCGACGACGTGATTGCCTCGACGAAGCCCAGGGGAGGGGCTCCTCCGGGCGGAATGCCTGAAGACTACTAAGAAAAGTAGCTGAACCTTTTCTTTTTTTATTTTTTCTGTTTTTCTGTTCATTACGTAATCGTATGCGTTTTTAGGCTTAGAAAACTTAATTTGCTTTTCTTGACGATATTCATTTTGGTTCGTATTGACCCGTTAGCCTAAAACAGGTTAACAACATCATAGAACCATTTAGCTAAAAGCGTGAATGTGAGCGCGAAAATGATGGCACCAAAGAAGATTACTGAGCCTCTCACGTTGGGTGTTGACCTTGGAGGCACAAAAGTTAATGTAGCATTAGTGGACGCTAGCGGTCGCCTTTTGCTTGCCTATCACTCTCTGATTCACGCCTCAAAGGAGCCAAACAGGGTCATCGCCGACATCCATGCAGGAGTAGACGTGTGCCTCAGCAAAACTGGTCTAGAAGCGGAAGCTCTTGGAATTGGCGTAGCCGCTCAGGTGGACCTGGCTGGGGTTGTGCATGGTTCTCCTAATTTGAGGTGGAGAAACTTTCCGTTAAAGAAGGAACTAGAGAAACAGCTTGGGCTGCCTGTGCTTGTGACCAATGATGTTCGTGCAGCTACTTGGGGCGAATGGCGGTACGGCGCAGGAAAGGGCGTAGATGATCTGGCGGTTCTTTTTGTTGGCACTGGCATAGGCGGGGGCGTCATAAGCGGCGGAGAAGTTCTATCTGGCTGCAGTAACGCTGCTGGAGAACTAGGGCACATCACGCTTGTTTATGGTGGAAGAAAGTGCCGTTGCCCTAACAGGGGCTGTTTGGAGGCTTATGCTGGTGGCTGGGCAATCGCTGAACGTGCCCAAGAGGCTATCCGAGCTGCTCCCGAGGAGGGACGCTGTTTGGCGTATTTGGCGGGCGGTGTTGACCACGTTACTGCGGCTACTGTAGGCAGAGCTTACCATGAAGGCGACCTGTTGGCTAGAACGTTGGTGGAGGAGACTGGGAGATTCTTGGCTGCTGGGGCTGTCAGCATCGTTAACGTCTTTAGTCCTTGTGTTTTGGTTCTTGGGGGCGGTGTTGTTGAGGGTATCCCTGAGCTGATTCAGATAGTAGACGATATTGTTCCAACCATGGCTTTAGAGGCTGCTGTTGAAAAAATGAAGATTGTGAAGGCTGCGTTGGGTGCTGATGCGGGGGCAATCGGGGCAGCTCCTTGAGTTTGTTTGTAGCTGCTATTTAACCTGTTGCCCATGCAAAAGGTTAATGTTCTTCCGTGTGGACGTTTGTTAAGCGGGAAATTCAGATGACAGTATTAGCTTATGTGTTGGTTACGCTTAATCCGGGCACCGAAAAGAACATCCTACAAAAAATTGGTTGCTTCGACGAAGTTACGAGGGTAAGTATGACTTACGGAGAATATGATGCCCTAGTTCAAGTGAGCACTGAAACTTTAGAGCAGTTGAACGAATTTCTAACCGACAAACTGAGAGTACTCCCCGACATATTCCAAACAGCCACCCTAATAGTGGCTAAAACTCACATGAACAAAAGTTAACACAAAGCCTCTTTTTTCGCATTCATAGTTTTTTCTTTTGATGTCTGAACAGCAGTAACTAAAACGAAAAAAAACCTTTCCGAAACAGAAAACGGGGACTATGCCTCAATTTCTTGTACTCATCAGCAGGTCTAAGGTTTGGTATTTGCTGAGAAAGCCCATGCCCTTATCTGTTGTTTTATAGCAGCTCCCCAGACTAAGAAGCCCAGTCTCCAGCAGGAGCTCCAGATATTTCTGAACAAACCTGTAGCTGAGTCCACACGAGTACATTATGCGCGTCTTTTTTGCACCATTCTTTGATGTTTTTAGGATCTCAGCGATTATATCAAAGGAACTTCTCAATTAGCAACACCTGCTTTGATTTGCATCGTTCCACTCAGTTCAGTTTCTATGGAAGCGATTAATCCTTTAGCGACCTTCTTCAAGGTCTTGGTCTGCTTTTTGGTCAGGTCTTTGTTGCCTTGTTCTAGATTTTTTATGAAGTATTGGATGGTTTCTATGGCTTCTTCGCCTTGTAATCGCGGGAACATACTGGATTTCATACTTATCACTAGAACGAAACACGCAATTTTCTATAAATACAGTCCTCCACAGATGAGGATATTACGAAACCTGACATATTACAAGCCGAAAAAAGGCAGAACTACCCAGACTAACATACAATAAAAGAAGAACAGGAAAAAAGGAAAGGAAACAAAGAAAACGGGGGAGAAGGATGAAACACCAGATTTTTTAGGTTCCGCAAGGTTCCCTGTCAGGTCTTAATGACCTAACTGTTCTGCCGGCTCTCCACATCTCAGAATTACCCATTGTTTCTAATTCTTTAGCCAACTTCTTTGCATAATTGGATTCTGCACTTTTGTCGAGAACAATCTTAACTTCTTCGCCTGAAGCCACCAGCTCATACAGAGAATCAAATAGAGGTTTTGCGCAATCCCTGAATCTTTCTTTCCATCTAAGTGCCCCTATTCTCGCAGTCTCGCTGCAATTGTTGTACATCCAATCCATTCCGTTCTGGTCAACCAACCTGATTAAACTTTGAGTTAACTCCTCTACAGTCTCATTGAAGGCTTCACTGGGACTATGACCATTTTCCCTTAAACAATTATACTGTGCTTCCATTATTCCCGCAAGTGCACCCATCAGAACTCCCCTTTCTCCAGTTAAGTCACTGTATACTTCTTTTTCAAACGTGGTCGGGAACAAGTAACCAGAACCAATAGCAATTCCAACAGCTTTCACTCTATCATCTGCTCTGCCCGTGAAATCCTGATGAACCGCAAAACTACTGTTTATTCCGCTACCTGCCACAAAATTCCTTCTCACCGAAGTTCCAGACCCTTTTGGTGCAACCAAAATAACATCAATGTTTTCTGGAGGAACAACACCCGTAAGGTCTCTGTAAACTATCGAAAAGCCATGCGAAAAATACAGAGCATCACCCTCTTTGAAAGTGGTTTTGATTACTGGCCACAATGCCTTTTGAGCAGCATCAGTTAGCAGATACAGTTTGATTGTTCCTTTTTCTGCAGCTTCCTTGAGAGGGAAAAGTGTCTTACCTGGAACCCAGCCATCTTCTAGTGCTTGTTTCCAATTCTTTGTGAATCTTTCATCTTGTCCAATGATAACACAAAGACCATTATCTCTCATGTTCAAGGATTGAGCGCGCCCTTGAATACCATATCCTAGGACAGCAATTGTTTCCTTCTTCAGAATATCTTTTGCTTTATCTACAGAAAATTCATTTCTTGTTATTACAGTCTCTTTTATACCGCCAAAGTCTAATTCAACCATAACGATTCCTCATACCAGTTCTAATATCTAGAATGGAGTTAATAATAAATCCTTTCAATTTGAGAATTACTGTTACCGAGCCCAAAGTTATTCATCGATTTTGACTGATTTGGCGCCTCTTGATAGGGCAGTTATGCCCGTTCTAGCAACCTCTTTCACTACGAAGGGCTTCATTAAACTGATGAAAGCATCTATCTTGTCTGAGGTTCCGGTGAGCTCTATCATTAGTGACTCGGAGGAAACGTCGACTACCCGAGCCCTGAAAATGTCAGCGTAGTTGATAATGTCTGACCGCGCCTTACTGTTCGGGGCATTCACTTTGATTAACGCTAACTCTCTTGTCACAATGTGTTCTGGGTCAAGCCGAGTAACTTTGATGACGTCAATCAGCTTGTTCAGCTGCTTTATTACCTGCTCGATGGTTCTATCGTCTCCTCTCACCATTATCGTCATTCGGGCTAAGCCCACCTCTTCGGCGGGTCCAACCGAAATGTTGTCTATGTTGAAGCCTCTGCACCTGAAAAGATTTGAGACGTTATACAAAACGCCGGGCTTGTGCTCAACGATTGTAGAGATTATGTGATTATGTTTTTGTGTCATGGCTTACAGCCCCACAACCGTGTCTTTTAGACCTTTACCGGGCGGAACCATCGGAAACACATCATCCTCTGGATTGATTGGAACATCAATGACGGTGGTCACTTCACACTTTAAAGCTTTTTTCACGGCATCAGAGAACTCATCCAATGAGCCAATCCTTACTCCCTCAGCGCCGTAAGCTTGAGCCAGCTTAGCAAAGTCCGGAACAGTTCCCAGCTTCACGGCAGCGTACCTACTCTTATAGAAGAGCCGTTGCCACTGAGCCACCATACCCAGCACCGAATTGTTAAGCACAACCACAATCACAGGTATATCCTCGGTAACTGAGGTTCCAAGCTCCTGTTCGGTCATCCTGAAGCTTCCGTCCCCAGCAATATCCACAACTGGACACTCCGGACGTGCTACTTTAGCTCCAAGAGACGCTGGAAAACCGAAGCCCATGGTTCCTAATCCTCCTGAACTGATGAATGTCCGGGGTTTGATTGTCTGGAAGTGAAGAGCAGCCCACATCTGATTCTGCCCCACCTCTGTGGCGATGATAGCGTTTTCTGGAAGAAGCTTCCGAAGCTCTCTCAGCAGCTTTGGAGAAGTCAATTTGCCTTTGCCAAGGTCCATCTCGCTCAGATACTTGTCCTTGACTTCTTTTACTCTCTTGACCCATGCATTGTCATCTCCCTTCTTCTTTATTTTATTAACCAGCTGCTGGTGAATCAGCTTCAGGGTCGTTTTTGCGTCAGCAACAATCGGCACGTCAACGTCAACGTTCTTTCCTATCTCCGCAGCGTCTATGTCGACGTGTATTATCGTTGCGTCGGGACAGAAAGTATCCAATGTTCCTGTGCTTCTGTCCTGGAATCTTGTTCCAACCGCAAGCAAAACATCAGCTTCCAAAATCATCTTGTTTGCCAACATGGTTCCATGCATACCAATGTTTCCTATTGACAAAGGATGATTTTCGGGGAAACAGCTTTTTCCCATGAACGTTGTTGCCACTGGCGTCATCAAAAGTTCAGCAAGCTGCAACAGCTCAGGGGAAGCATTTGAAATATTCACGCCTCCTCCCGCCAATATCATTGGACGTTCTGCCTTGAGGAGCAGTTTAACTGCCTTTTTAATCTGAAGTGGATGTGGTTCAATGTTGGGTTTGTAGCCTCGAATCTGCAGATTGTCTGAAAAGTCCATTTCAGCTTTTGCGGTTTGAGTGTCCTTTGGAATATCAATCAATGCGGGTCCGGGTCTGCCTGTTGTGGCAATATGAAAAGTCATCCGCACTGCCTTAGGAATCTCTGCTGCGCTCTTCACTTGCACATTATATTTGGTGATTGGCGTAGTTATTCCGATAATGTCTGCTTCCTGGAATGCGTCCCGCCCAATCATGTAAGACGAATTAGCTGAATACGTGTTAACCTGACCTGTTAATGCAATAACCGGCGAAGAATCCAAGTACGCGTTGGCTAATCCCGTGACAATGTTTGTGGCTCCGGGACCAGAAGTAGCCATACATACACCTGCTCGACCGCTTGCCCGAGCATAGCCGTCTGCCGCGTGGGCTGCACCCTGTTCATGCCGAGCAAGGATGTGCCTTATGCCTGAGTCGTACAGAACATCATGTATGGGCAGGAGGGCTCCTCCGGATATGCCGAACATCACATCTACTTTTTCTCGTTTCAAGGATTCTATGAGAGCTTTTGCTCCAGTCATTTTTGCCATTTTCACGATTTCTCCTTAACTTTTTTGTTGTTATAGTTAGTCATCAGTACATTCATGCCGCTGAGCATTGCCTCAACACTGGCTATGACTATGTCCTCGTTAACTCCAACCGCCGTGGACTTTCTGTCTCCCTTGCTGAGGCTTACAGCCACCTCGGTTACGGCGTTGGTGCCTCCAGTGATGGCTTTGACAGAATAGTTCTCCAGCTGTATCGGCTCAACAATTCCAACAGCCTTCTTTATTGCATTAATCGCAGCATCCACTGGACCCACTCCCGTGGCAGCTTCAGTAAGCATGTTACCGTTAAGGTTCAACCGCACAGAAGCTGTCGAAGTGATTCTGCTGCCAGTGACAACAGTTATTTCCTCAAGTTTTATTGGACGAACCGCAGGCAAACCCATAACTGCCTCAGCGATTGCCTGCAGGTCAGCGTCGGCAACCCGCTTTCCTTTATCACCTATACTTTTTACGCGCATGAAGATTTCTTTCAGTTGCTCATCGTTGGGTTCAAGTCCCATTTCCTGTAGAGACGCATTGATTCCTGTTGAGCCCGAATGTTTTCCCGAGGCTATTCTTCTTGTGCGCCCAATCAGTTCGGGTGCGAATGGCTCGTAGGTTAATGGATTAGCCAATATTCCATGAGTGTGCATACCCGACTCGTGGACAAAGGCGTTCTCGCCCACGATTGCCTTGTTTGGCTGCAAAGGAAAATCGGTTATCCGAGAAACCAGACGGGACGTCTCGTAAATCAGCTTAGTTTTTATCGGCAAATTCACATCATAGCTTTCCTTGAGGACAACAACCAGCTCCTCTAAGGAAGCGTTCCCAGCCCGTTCTCCCATCCCATTCATTGTTACGTGGGCTTGATCTGCACCAGACTTCAAGGCAATTATCGAGTTAGCCACTGCTAAACCAAAGTCGTCGTGGCAGTGGACGCTCAGATGAACATTCGGGAAACTTTTCTTCAGTTCCACATACAGTTCGCTGGTTCTTTCAGGTATAAGGACTCCAACAGTGTCGCACGGGCATAAGCGGTCTGCGCCCGCAGCAACCCCTGCCTTGAACATTTTGGTGAGGAATTCGAGGTTGCTTCTTGTTGCGTCCTCGGCTGAAAGCTCAACTGTGAGCCCATGATCCTTGGCGTACTGGGTGGTGTCCGACGTGATTTTCAGAACTTCTTCTCGGCTCTTCTTCAGTTTGTATTGGAGATGCAAATCGGATGATGGAATAACCAGATGCACTCCCACAGCGCCGGTTTTCAGTACGGCGTCTATGTCATTTTTTACGCCCCTAGCCATGCTGTAGACTTCCGCTCGAAGTCCTGCATTGGCAATGAGTTTTATCGCTTCCATTTCGCCTTCAGAAGCCGCAGCGAAACCAGCCTCCATGGCATCGACCCCGAGCCGGTCTAGGCTTTCAGCGATTCTAAGTTTTTTTTCTGGAGTTAAAGATACTCCGGGGGTTTGTTCGCCGTCTCTGAGGGTGGTGTCAAAAACTCTTATCTTTTTGGGGAAGCTAGACGATAAAGCGATCCCCCATTTTGTGTCCCTCGAGAACCCAATGATCCCTCACTGTTCATTCCTCGTTTCATCTCAACAACTTAAGCTTTAATATAAAAGTTTTTCTGTGTATGCTCAGTTTCTCTATTACTCCGAGTGTTCCAGTGATGATAGAAAAATTGCCAAAAATCTTCTGGGAAATACACAGTGGCTTACTGAGAGAGGGACCGGGCGATAACGAGTCAACACGAAAAGCCTACAGGATGCTCAAAGGTTTACCAAAAAATCCACGCATACTCGACATCGGTTGTGGTCCGGGCATGCAGACAATCGAGCTGACAAAATTGTCTGGTGGGCAGATAGTTGCGTTGGATAATCATCAGCCGTTTTTGGAGCAACTGAAAAAAAGCGTCAAAAAAGAGGGCGTCAACGACAGAATCAAGGCAGTCGCGGGTGACATGTTCAATCTAAACTACGAGAACAGCAGCTTTGACTTAGTCTGGTCTGAAGGAGCAATCTTCGTAATCGGGTTCGAAAAGGGGTTGCGGGAGTGGAGGCGGTTGCTGACTCCAGACGGATATGTTGTTGTTTCGGAGCTGTCTTGGATACAACATGATGTTCCTCAAGAAGCTAAAACGTATATTACGCAAGTGTATCCAGCCATTAAAACAATAGAAGGAAACATCGAGATTATCCAAAAAAGCGGATATCGGTTAGTCAACTCTTTTGTTCTTCCATCACAAAGTTGGTGGGACAACTATTATACGCCGATAGAAACGAAACTTCCTTCCATGAAGGCTAGATACAAAGACGATGAAGAAGCCTTGCAGTTTATAACCTGTGAAGAGACAGAAATCGAGATGTTCCGCAAGTACTCAGACTATTACGGTTACATATTCTACATCATGCAAGTTAATTAAATCATCATCGATTGCGTTTTTATTAAATAGGGAAGACATCAAAAAACGTTGATTTTTCTTTCATAATCTCAACAATTTCTTTGGCGTCTAAGATTCTTTTTCGGTTATTATTCCTGTTATCAGATTTGAGGGGACAAGATCAAAACCTTTCTTCAACTCCACGTTTTTGCCCAGATAACTCAAGGTATTCGCCTTTGTAGTTTCGCAGACAGAATAGAAGGGTACACTACAATCCTCTGCCTCAACTGCAACCCCATATGTTGGGCTTCCGTTTATAACAGACCCATCACAAAGCACGCTATCGGCTCCCACTAAAACACAGTTAGTTGTTGGGACATACGTGTAAATCTCATTGTCTGGAAAAACCGCTGCAGGAACATCTATAGATTTGAGAAATCTTGACAAAACTTGACCATAACGAAACCTGCCATCATCACTTTTTGATTCCGCCACAAAAACTTTGAAGCTTTTCCCCTGCTGCTTCGCCACTTTAAAGGTCTCACAAACTGTCGAACTGTAGCTGCAAGTTGCCAGACAACCAGAATCACCGATTATGGTGGCTGCCCACTCAGCAGATTTTTTGACTGCAGCCTCGGATTCTTTGCATAAATTGTCTATCCTAGATACTGCAAACTTTTGAACAGCAACTAAATCACTTTCTTCACAAGAGGTAACGTCGTAGACGATTTGTGCCACCAAATTTTGGACAGGAGCCATGTTGGGTCTTGCCTCAAAAAGTCTTCTACCGACTGCCCTGAAGTCTTCCATGAAGCCTCTGCACGTCTCGTTTTTGCTTGTCTGAACAAAAAATTTGAGAACTCCTAAAGCGTTTCTGGCAATCTGACTAGCCCCACTTGACAGGTCAAACTCGATTTCCCTGATTTTGTCAGAAAGCAAAATCGTGTACACACCAAAAGTTTTCTTTAAAATGTTCCAAACGTCACTTCAACAGTATCGCCTATTTCAGCTAAGGCATACTTGCCTCTTTTGGCTGGTCCAGGATTTACTACAAGAGTTTCTCCAACATAATCGATTCCCTGCGCTTCATGTACGTGCCCACAGAAAACTGCAAGAGGCTTATTTTCTTCTACGAAACGTCTTACGCTTCGACTTCCAATATGCTGGTTCATATACGCCAAATCGACTTTGGTATCAAATGGGGGAGTGTGAGATAAAACAATCAGCTTAGTCTCTGAAGAACACATACCAAATCCACGGTTCAGGGAATCCATCAACCAATTTTCTGGAAACTCTAATGGTGTGCGCAAGTAGCTGGAGGGGGCGCATCCAACGCCGACAAAGGCAATATCCTTGATTTTTACGCATGAAGCATGAAGGTTTTGAGCATTCTCAATTTTTTCTTCCAAAAACGAGGAAAGATCGCAATTACCGGGCACATAAAGTAGGGGCAAGTTCAAGCGGGTAAGTTGTTCCAACAGAGATGCTGCCTGTTTTACGTGCCCAAAGTTTGTTATGTCGCCACACACTAGAATAAGTTCAACTTTAAGCCGCTTTGCTTCAGAGGCAGCTTTCAAGAATGCTTCACGGTGCCCATGAAGATCAGACAAAATCATTGCTCGCACTAACTGGAACCAACCAAAGTTTTTTCATCCAAAGTTTGGAATGTGATTTGATTAGCAATTGCTTAATAGTTTTCGCATGCACACGCAAAAACTTTGTTTATTCTTCGAGAAAATGGTTCATAATGGTCAAGATGTCAAGAAGTGCCAATCTAACTTTGGGTCAAAAGATTTAACAGAATCAGCTATTCTTTATTTACTTGTAGAGGCTTAGAATTTGAGAAGTGACGCAGTAAAAGTTGGAATTCAAAGGGCTCCTCACCGTGCCCTGCTAAAGGCGCTCGGACTCGCAGACAAGGATTTAACTAAACCATTCATTGGCGTAGTGAACAGCTTCACAAACATTGTTCCCGGACACGCCCACCTAAATCAGGTTGCTGACGCCGTGAAAGCTGGCGTAATCAGCGCCGGAGGTGTTCCCTTCGAATTCAACACCATAGGCATCTGCGACGGCATAGCCATGGGTCACAACGGAATGCGATACTCTCTACCGTCCCGGGAGCTGATTGCAGACTCGGTTGAGGTTATGGTTCAAGCTCACAGATTCGACGGCATAGTCATGATCAGCACCTGCGACAAGATAACCCCGGGCATGTTGATGGCTGCGGCTAGACTCAACATCCCAGCGATAATGGTGACTGGCGGTCCGATGCTTTCAGGCGCCTACAAAGGAAAGAAGGTGGGAACAGATTCGATGTTTGAGGCGATAGGAAAAGTTGCGGCAGGCAAAATGAGTGAAGAAGAGCTTAAGTGCCTTGAAGATGCTGCGTGTCCCACCTGTGGCTCATGCAATGGCATGTTCACGGCTAATACTATGGCGTGCGTAACCGAAGCATTAGGTATGTCTTTGCCGGGGTGCGCTACTCCAGTTGCTGTAAGCGCTGAACGGTTACGAATTGCCAAGTCAACAGGAGAAAGAGTTCTCGGCTTAGTAAATGAAGATTTGAAGCCCAGAGCCATTTTGAGTTCCGATTCTTTTGAGAATGCTATAATGGTGGACATGGCTCTAGGCGGCTCAACCAACACTGTGCTGCATGTTACAGCAATCGCAAACGAGGCAGAAGTTGATTTGCCCTTACCCCTCTTCGACAAGCTGAGTAAACGGGTTCCCCACATCTGCAGCATGATTCCAAGCGGACCCTACGACATGAAAGACTTGGATGAAGCAGGAGGAATCCCAGCAGTAATGAAACAACTCAGTAAGGCACTTCACCTGAACGCTGTAACAGTAACAGGAAAAACAGTCAAAGAAAACATCGCATCTGCCATGGTTCTCAACCCCGAAGTGATTCACACAATGGATAACCCAGTTCATAAGGAAGGCGGCATAGCCGTGTTGACAGGAAACTTGGCGCCTGATGGAGCCGTGGTGAAAGCGGCAGGCATATCAGCCAACATGATGGTTCACCAAGGTCCCACCAAAAATTTCGACTCCGAAGAAGATGCCATGAAGGCGATACTGAACAAAAAAATTCAGAAAGGAGACATCGTGGTTATCCGTTATGAAGGACCAAAAGGAGGACCAGGAATGCGTGAAATGCTTACACCTACAGCAAGTATAGCGGGCATGGGGCTGAGCGAATCTGTTGCCCTAATTACAGATGGAAGATTTTCTGGCGCCACCAGAGGACCATGCATAGGACACGTGTCTCCTGAAGCGGCTACCGGCGGACCCATAGGCTTACTGAAAGACGGCGACATCATCGAAATTGATGTTCCGAAAAGAAAACTGAATGTGAAACTGAGCGATGAAGAATTGGCTAAACGTGCAAAGTTTTGGACTGCAAAAGAACCGAACGTTAAAACGGGTTACTTGGTGCGATATTCCCAGATGGTTGAACAGGCAAACAAAGGAAGCATACTAAAGAAAGCCTGAAATTTTTGCTTTAATCTTTCAATGGGTTAACCATTTTCTGGTTTAGAATAGCGTCAAGTCATTCGATTACAGAGTGGTACCAGTTTAGTATGTATTCGGGCAGAAGAAGACCTTTCGCGCTCAAGCTTTCCGTCAACAAGATTGGCAGGCAACTCAGTACATAGGCTGCCCTCATGTAGAATCTCCGTGGCTTACCCGGTTCAACTTTCTCTTCAAGCAGAATCTTCAGATCAGAATTCAGGTCAAGAGCCGATTCTTTGCGCCCAATAATCGAGAAAACAGTTCCGCCCAAATCCCTGAATCGGTTACACCAGCCAACAACAGGCTTAGTTCTCCCAGAATAAGAAATCAAAATTTCTAGGTCTCCAGCCCGTGGATGAGGCGTGTTGACTCCCCGGGCAATATAAATGTCGTCTCCCAGAAACTTTTTGATGTGAAACAGCCGCACAGCAGTCATCTTAGCAACCTCCTCGGCAGTTCCTCGTCCCCCCAAAAACACGTCACTGCGCCTCTCAAGAATCTCTAGGGCTGCCTTGGTGGCTTCAGAATCAACCGCAGCTTCGGTGAGCTTCTTCAAGACAGGTGCTTCCTCAGCTATTAGCTCAAGAACCCGTTCCACAGAACTGTTTTCAGCTATCGCCTCGGTAATCATCTGTAACAAAAATAAGCTGCCAAGCTCAAACAGGTCCCCCATTATTCCTGTTTGGCTGTACGCGTCAGATGTGGGTAGCTGCTTTTTTTCTCGACCCGCAACCACAACAACATTTCCGTGCTTCTGAACAATCTTTGCAAGTGAAGATTTAGGGTTAGATGTTATCAAGCCCATGGTAAAGTTGGTGCTGCCTGTTTGTTCCAGATATTTTTCCAGTTCTTCAGCGAGATGTAAGGGGTCGTCTGATTCGCCGCTCCCAGAATTGATGAGGAGAACAATCTTTTTGTGTCTTTTTTCAAGTTGTGAAGCGGCGTCAAGCATTCCTCGCCCAGGAAAGCCGACGTCTTCTCTGGTGATAACCACTTTTGGCTCATTCATCATGGCTATTTGGCTCATGGCTATATTCAAAGAGTGAAGGGATCGTCCTGAACCGCCACATACAATGCAGTCAGCAGTTCTCAAGTCTTCGTATAATGGAAACAGGGTATTCTTTGTCATTTTCAGAAGGGTTTCGCTTATCCGTTCGACATACTCTGCTCCAGAAATTTTCAGGCTAATCTTTGTCACCATCCAAAATGAACGCTCTGAATCATACTGTTTCCTTAACCACACAAAGGGCGTGAAAGAAAGTTATCGGTCATCATCTAATAACCTTTATCCATAAGGTAGTTGACTATTCTGATCCAAATTTGGCACATCAAACATAAAACAGATGACATAAATCATCTGGGCTACCCAAAAAGCGTAGATTATTCTTGTCTCAAGTCTGCCATTTCGACGGGTGGAGAACCGCTAACTAAACAGGTTGATTTGCTGTAAATTAATATTTGGTCACAAAACTAGGGGCAGAAGACTACGTTACATAACATTCTAATACTTCTGGGCGAGTGCAATACAAGGTCATCATGTGCTGTGCATCTTCTGACGATTACGTTGTTGACACTACCGTGGTGCCTACTTTTGAAGAAGTTCAGGGCATGGTTGAGTCAGAATTTGATGTGACAGAAAGCTTTGTTGAGCATGGCGTCCCAACATTCCATGTAAATTATCGGGAAGACTCGAAGGAAGCTTTCCTGAGGCTCATAAAACGCTTGGACGCGCTGGAGCTTATTCCAATTCTGAGACCGAAAGAAGAAAAAGTTGTTCTCCAAATCAGGGCAAAACCGCCCATAAAACCCAACCGAAACATAATAAACATTGCACTGTTTTTTGCAACACTCGGAACAGTTTTCCTCTCCGGATACATCCTGTCAGACTCGGATATCATAAGCGCCCTACTGTTTACTGGCGCAATCATGTTAATATTGGGTACCCACGAGATGGGACACAAACTACTTGCAGTTAAACACGATGTAGCCGCCACATATCCATATTTCATTCCAGGTCTTCCGTATCCTTATGGCATTGGCACTTTCGGAGCGCTCATCCAGCAGAAAGCTCTCCCCCCAAATAAGGACAGCCTATTTGACATAGGCTTCACAGGACCAATAACAGGCTTCATAATGGCTATAATAGTCATGATAATAGGGATGCAGCTACCATTCCAAGTTACACAAAACCCAACCGCAGTAGGTCAACAAATAACAGATTTGTACCCTTTAATGTACCGTGCTATAGTTTGGATGTTCCCGCCTAATGCTCCATCAGGCGTTACGTTAATACCAAATTCTCTTGTCTTTGCTGGCTGGGTTGGCATGGTCGTAACTATGCTTAACTTAGTTCCCTCAGGCATGTTTGATGGCGGTCACGTCGCCCGTAGCGTAATGGGGGATAAGTGGCACCAGATTATTTCATACGCAGGCATCGTTTTGTTAGTACTCATCGGATGGTGGACAATGGCTATCTTAGCTCTATTCTTCTCTGCTTCTAGACATCCTGGTCCCCTAGACGATGTTTCCAAACTCACAACCAGCAGAAAAATTGGTGCCATAGTACTTCTCGCCGTCTTCATCCTCTCAGTGGTTCCAATGTGATTACCAGTCAATGTGTAATTGAAAGCCGATTCTAGACAAGCCAGTTCTATCTCATTTTTTGTAATCGCTTTTCTGCGAAGCGCCTCAATCCATCTAGGCTAGGCAGGTCACCGAAAAACAGCATGAACTGTGTCACTCCCAAATTCGCATATGGCTGTAGTAGTTTGATGCAGTTTTCGGGAGTTCCCACACAACTTGTTTGCATAAAATCCTCCAAACTAACGCCTTTAGGCACCCACTGAGAGACCATTTCATCTATGTCTGCTCCAATGAATATTTGTCCCGCAGGCCAGCATGACTTCTCGATCTCATCAAAACGTCTGCCCACCGCCTCACAGTGTTTTTCTAAAACATTCAGTTTACGCCTATAATGCTCTATTGAAGGAATGTAACCCCAGTCGTATCTGTCTGCGTGCTGAGCGGTCACCCTCAAAGTCATTTTTTCACCTCCGCCACCTACGATTATGGGCGGATGGGGCTTCTGCACGGGCTTAGGCTCACAAACGGCGTCAATTATGCGGTAATGTTTTCCGCTGTAGCTTGCCTTCTCCTCTGTCCACAGCTTCTTTATGATAGTCACTGCCTCATTCAAACGCTCTATCCTAGCTTTCGATGATGGAAAAGAGAACCCGTAGGCATTGTGCTCGCTCTTCTGGACCCCTGCTCCAACGCCTAACTCTAGTCGTCCATCTGATATGTTATCGAGGGTTGCAGCCATTTTGGCGAGTAACGCGGGGTTCCTGAAGGAGTTACAGGTTACCATTGTGCCTAACCGTATTCGTTTGGTTGCTTTTGAGAGCGCCGAGAGGGTTGTCCAGCACTCGAGAATCGGCATCGTGTTCAGCATCATGTGATCGTCCAGCCAAACCGAATCATATCCTAGCCTTTCGCACTCTAAGACCACGTCTTGGAGCCGATTAAACAACTGTGAAGCGCGTTTTTCGGTTCTGAACGCATAAAAGGGAAGAAACACGCCAAACTTGATTTTATCTAACATTGACCATACCCCTGTTGAGTGTTCAATTTTTTTGGTCTTTACTGAAATGGTTGGCACCAAAAACTAATATACTTAAGCATTGCGTCTTAGCATGAGTTGGTGAATCCATGAAATTTTGGCCACAAAAGAGATGGAAACAAATTCTGCTAATCGCTATATTGACTTTCGTTATAGTTGTTATAGGTGTTTTAGGTTTTATTTTCTTCAAGATAAACAGTGATTACGTTAGCGGAATCGAGGTTTTGAATGCTGACGGCGCCCAAAACGCGTTGATAATTTATCATCCGGGTTTGTCGTCCTTCATGAAAGATATCGTCTACGCCTTTGCGGATGGACTCGTAGAGAATGGCTGGAGAGTAGAAATTACAACCGCAAGTTCTCAGGCTCCAACAGACCTGTCGGGTTATTCTCTTTTGGCTTTAGGGTCGCCAGTTTATGCTGATGGTCCAAGTCCAACTATCAAGCGGCATGTTGAAAGAATAGGTGACCTCACGGGAATCGACACTGTATTGCTGGTTACTTCGGGAGGCAGTGATGGAGGCGCTGAAGCGACAATGCAACAAACTGTCGAGGAACATAATGGCGCAGTTGAACTGGTTCTGTCTCTGTTCAATAGTGTTCCGAATGAGGGGGATCCGTTGGATATTGCTGAGCAGGCTGGAAGAGACTTATTCATTGCAGAACGATAGAGTTCCTTGGGCGATTACATCTCTTCGCGTAGTTGCCTTTCCCCTTCTTATTTATGCATTCAACCAAGAAATCAAAGCTGCAACGTATGCTCTGTTTCTTTTTGCAGTGTCCACAGATTTTCTGGATGGCTATGTCGCAAAAAAGCTTGAAACATCCTCAATTCTTGGCTCTTACTTTGATGTAACAGCCGACTTTCTTTTTGTCTCGGGCATGTTCTTGGTTTTCATTCTTGAAGGATTTTATCCATCGTGGATTCTTCTTCTCATGATTTTTGTTTTTTCACAATTCATGCTAACAAGCGTCTACTCGAAACATGCATTATATGATCCTGTCGGGAAGTACTATGGCAGCCTTATGTACGGCGGAATAGGACTCACCCTGCTCTTCCAAGAACAACTAATGTTCAGCATAGTAACTGTTGGAATCGTGGTTTCCACAGCAGCTGCACTCTTTAGTCGCGCAGCATTCTTGTTTATACGGAAACACAAACATCCACAGTAACGGTTGACTTTAGGTTCTATAGGACGGCAACGTAGACTTTCTTTTTGTCCAACATGTTTTCGTGCCAATCGGCGTTGACTTCAACTCGTTCCATGTGGACATGAACTTTTTTGGCGCGAACAAGTTCCTGCATTTCAGCGAGAAAAGGTTCCAGCAACTCGGCGTCCTTTGGTTCCAACTCTGCAACGTGAACTGCCTCAACTATGTCGGTGGGCGAGAATCCCTGCTCTTTTCGGAGTACTTGAACTCGGCGCGCTAGGTCACGCATTAGACCTTCTCCTTCAAGGGTATCGTCACGAATCTTGTCGAGCAAAACTTGTGTTTCTCCTTCAGAAGCGGTTGCCCATCTCTCAGAGTCGACCTCAGGAAGGTCATCAGCGTACTCGACTGCTCTTATGTTTCCCAGTTCAAGAAATAGGTCTTCCAGTTTCTGGATTGCTTCTTGAACTTTTTTTGGTGCAACAACCACTGTTTTTGCTAATGGCCATCGACGTTTCAGTTGAGCATCCTGTCGGGCAGAATACAGAATGGGAAGGGTCTGTAGTAGTATCTCGAACTGTTCTTCTAGGTTAGCGTCTTCTAGGTCTGTATCGGGTGTGGGCCAGCTTTCCAGATTCACTGTTTCGGGAAGGGAATCGTCCAATGTTTTGTAGATTGTCTGGTACAGTGCTTCGCTTAGGAAGGGCGTGGCGGGGTTAGAGAGTAGAACCAGCGTTTTCAGTGAGTACCACAGGGTCGAGTAGACGGCTAGTCTGCGGTTCAGGGTTTCTGGGTCATCGCTCCACAGGTCTTTTCTGATCATTGGGACGTACTCGCGGCTCAGGATGTTGACGATGAAGTCTTCCAGTTTGGATAACGCGAAATTGAATTCGCATTCTTCTGCTTTTTCAGTGAACTCTCTTACTAGTCCTTGTAATTTGGATAGCAGCCACCTGTCGGGAGCGCTCAAGACATTCTGTTTGGTTGCCCATTGGAGTGTGTGCGTTTTTGGGTTGAAGTTGTCGTATTCGGCGTTTTGCATGAAAAAGTTGTGCATGTGGTAGAGTGTGCTCAATACTTGGTATGGTCGTCCCTTCAGTTCGTTGGGGTCAAAGTTCATTGAGTCGATTGGTGAGCATTTCCACAGGAAGTAGAAACGGGTGATGTCTGCCGAGCGTTCCTGGAGTAGTTTGTTGATTTCGAGCACGTTTCCGAGGCTCTTGCTCATCTTTCTGCCTTTAGCATCCAAAACAAAGCCCTGAAACAGGAATTCCTCGTAGGGTGCTTCGGGTTTGCCTGTATATATAACATTTTCGAGGAGAAGCGAGTTTGCCCAGCCTCGAGTCTGATCCACTGCTTCGGTCAAGAAGTTGGTTGGAACCAGCTCTTTGAATTCTTGGTCTGTGAATCTTGCGTATGGTGAGGCTCCGCTGTTGTGCCACACATCCAAAACGAAGGACTCTCTGACCATTCTGCCGCCGCACTCGTCACATTTGAGTATGATACGGTCTATCCATGGTTTGTGGAGCTCAAAGTCTTTGTTTGGAATCTCTAACGCTTTTTCGCGCAGCTCTTTTTTGCTGGCAACCAATGTTTTGGCGCCGCATTTTTCGCAGACCCATATGGGTAGTGGTGAGCCCCAGACGCGGTCTCGTGAGATGCACCATGGTTTTCCTTCTTTCAGGAAGGCAAAGAACCTGTTCTTGGGGCTGTCATAGAAGTATTTTACTTTCTGTGCGGCTTCCATGACTTTGTCGTTTATTTTGTTTGACCAGATGAAGTATTCTCTGCGAGCCATCCACACCAGCTTATGGTGAGACCGCCAACAGGTCGGATACTCGTGCTTGACTTTACCTATTTTGAGCAGCAGTCCCCTGTTTTCGAGTTCCTCCACGACCATGCTGTCCGTTTTCCTGACGAAAAAGCCTGCGAACTTGCCTGCTTCTTCTGTGAACATTGCCTGTTCGTCGAAGGGCGCAAACATTGGCAGGCTCCGTTTCTGGGCTGCTGAGTAATCGTCTTCGCCGTTTGCTGGAGCAAGATGGACTATGCCTGTGGCTGTGGTGACATCCACGAAGCCCTCTGCTACGACTGTGTGGATTAGGGGGTGCTTGTCTAGTTCTGCCTGTTTGGGAATCAGGTCATTGAATGGGTAATCGTATTTTGTGCCCACCAAGCTCTTTCCTTTCATGGTCTTGAGAATTTGGTAGTTGTCTATTTCGAGTTCCTGCATGATTGGCTTAACGCGGGCTTTTGCCAGAATCCATGTTTCGTTGCCCACTTTAACCCGTGCATAGTCTTCTTTGGGGTTGACGCCTATTATCAGGTCCGTGACTAGCGTGAACGGCATTGTGGTCCATATGACGAAATACTCGTCTTCTTTTCTGTCTACCCGGAACTTGAAATGCATTGATGGGTCTTCAACTTCTTTGTAGCCGAGTCCTACTTCTGCGTTGCTTAGTGATGTTTGGCAGTGTGGGCAGTAGGCGACAACGTAGTGTCCCTCGCCGAGGAGGTTCTGTTCCCATGCGCGTTTGAGGTATTGCCACTCCCGTTCGATGTAACGGTCCTGATGAGTGAAGTATGCTTTGTCTTGATCCATAAACAGGCCCAGCATATTGTCAGCCTCAACCCAGAGGCGGTGATACTTCATGATGCTCTTCTTGCATTCTTCAACGAAGAGTTCTTCGCCTACCCGCTCTATGAGTTCTTTCTTGTTTTTTGCTCCAAGAGTCTTCTCTACCGCCAACTCAACGGGTAAGCCTTGGGTGTCCCAGCCTGCCCAGAATGAAACATAATAGTTCTGCATGGTTTTGAGGCGGTAATGGAAGTCTTTTATGACTCTGCCTCGGGCATGACCCACATGCTGGACGCCATTCAGGGTTGGGGGTCCCTCAACGTAACCTAAAAGTTTCTTGTTATGTTTTTGTCGGGTTTCTGAGAGTTTTTTGAGGGTTTGGTTTTTTTCCCAAAATGCGCGAACTAGATTTTCAAGCTCGAGCGGGCTATAATTTTGGGTCAACGAGAGTTTAGAATTAGCCTTGAATTTCGCGGTCACCGCTCATCCACGACACCAGATTAAAACCTTGAATAACCAACCACAAATATAAAGCTTAAGCACGGTCTAGTGGGCGTTTTATCCAGGTAAATGGGTTACAATCCTTTTGTTGCTTGCTTTTTTCAGAAAAAATGCTGTTTTCAACAATGTACCTCTATTAGGCTCCTAATATGCTTGTTTCTACTTGTACCAGTCTAGGCTTTGTTCGATGTATGTTATGAAGCTGTTGAAGAATTCTTTAACGTCCTCGGTTAAGCCTGTTTGAGTGATAAAATCTCTTGCTTGTTGTGCATGCTTTTTTGATGCTTGTTTTGCTGCGTCTAAGCCTCCGCTTTCCCTGAGCAACTGTCTAGCCAAGTCTTTTTCTCCGTAGCTCAGGAATTGTTTGCCTAGGAGACATTTTAGTGCTTCAGCTTTTTTTGGGTCTTTTGAGTGTAGGGCGTAGATTATGTGGAGGGGCTTCTTGTTTTTTGAGATGTCCAAGCATGTTGATCTGCCGTATTCTTCTTTTTTGGCGAAGCTGTCTATGATGTCGTCTTGGATGTCGAAGGAGTAGCCCATGTTCTCCGCTGCCTCGCTCAACAGTTGCAGGTCAGCTTCTGGGGCACCGGCTAGAATGGCTCCTGTAAGAAGTGTAACTATGAAGAGTGTGGCTGCTCGTTTGCTTGCCATAACAGTCCACTCGTCCACGGACACATCCTTCTGTTCGAAGAACAGGTCAAGGATTTGGCTCTCGTTAACGTCCCGGTAGCCCTCAGAAGTCAGACGCAACACCATGTTAACAGCCTCTTGTGGGAAACCAGACTCCATTATAGCGCGGACAGCTAAGGCGTATGCGATGTTTCCTGCGAATACTGCGGCTCCGTCCCCGAATCTGGTGTCGTATGGGCTGTAGCTGTTCATGAACTTCTTGTGCAGGGTGCTTCCGCCTCTTCTGCTGTCATCCAAGTCAACCATGTCATCGTGAACCAGTATTGCGTGCCGATACAATTCGACGCCGACGCAGACCTTCAAGATTCTTTCATCAACCTCTCCAGTGTAGCCCTTGTACGTGAGAAGCGTGCTGCATGAAGCCAACCGCTTTCCCTTTCGTAGCACAAACTCTTCAATATCAGCATAAACTTTCCCGATGAACGGATGATAATCTCCCGCCTCTTTTGTCGCTTCATCCAGAAACTTTCTGAGGCGCTCCTCAATCACTGCTCCGTAATGGTCTAATGTTTCTTCCCAGCTCATATGTCACTCAACCAACAATGATGCTAACCAAATAAAAGAGAGCATTGTAATTTATTGCTGTGGGTTTTCTGTCTTCTTTTTGTGGCGACTGTCCAGTTCTTCAAAGATGCTGTTTAGGTCGTAGCCTTTCTGGGCAAAAGATACTAGAACATGGAAGATTAGGTCAGCAGCTTCTAATGTAGCCTCTTTGGGGTTATTCGATTTCACTGCAAGAATAAGCTCCGTTGCTTCTTCGCCTATCTTCTGGAGAACAGAATCCTCGCCTTTAGATGTTAAACGAGAAACGTAAGACGCTTCGCTGGGGCTTCGAATCCGCTCTTTTATAACCTCAAAAAGGCGTTCCAGCATCCTCGAATCAACCACATGCTCTTTTTCCATTTTCAGGGGCTTGTGGAAGCATGTTTCTTTGCCAGTGTGACATACCGCGCCTACCTGCTGAACCTTAAACAATATCGCGTCATCGTCACAATCCAAAACCGCATTCTCCACCAGCGAGTAGTGCTTGGATTCTTCGCCCTTCATCCAGATTCTGCCCTTGGTTCTGCTCCAGAAATGCATCCTGCCACTAGACAAAGTCAACCGCAATGCCTCCTCATTCATGTAAGCCTGCATCAACACGCGATTAGTTGACGCGTCCTGAACAACTGCGGGAACAAGACCGTCTCCCTTCGCAAAATTCACTTTCGCCACGAAATCGTCAATCTCTTTTTTGTTCAGTTTCAACAACATTTCATCCTCCACTTAGACTAGGCGCATGGGCACTCCTCTTTTGGCGAGGTACTTCTTAACTTCTCCCACAGAATACTGAGACCGATGAAATATCGATGCGGCTAAGGCAGCGTCAGCTTCTCCAGCCGTCAAAACCTCGTAGATATGTTCAAGGTTTCCCGCGCCTCCACTGGCAATAATCGGCAAATTCGTTGCCCTACTCATGGCACGCGTCAATTCTATGTCGTAGCCAGTTTGTACTCCGTCACAGTCCATGCTTGTTGGCAAAAGTTCTCCGGCACCAAGCTCTTTAACTGTCTTAGCCCATGCCAGAGCGTCTATTCCTGTAGGTTTTCTTCCGCCCTCAAGGTAGACTTCCCACCAGCACTTTCCTTTAGAAGTATCCACCACCGTCTTGTCAGCCAAGTCACTGTCCACGTAGACTCTTTTGGCGTCTATGGCAACAACAATACATTGGCTACCAAAAACCGCAGCAGACTCCTCCACAAGCTTTGGATAATTTACTGCCGCAGTGTTCACCGAAACCTTGTCCGCCCCACTGGAAAGAGCATTCTGAATGTCAGTTATATTTCTGATTCCTCCACCCACGGTAAATGGGATAGAGATCATGTCCGCGGTTCGTTTCACAACCTCCAACGTAGTGTCCCGCTTCTCATGAGAGGCAGTGATATCAAGGAAAACCACCTCGTCGGCGCCCTGCTCTTCATAGTCTGCCGCAAGCTCAGCAGGGTCACCTTCGATTTTCAGGTTCACGAACTGTACGCCCTTAACAACCTGTCCGTCCTTGACGTCCAAGCAGGGCACTATACGTTTAGCTAACATTCTTCACAGCCTCCAAAGCTTCTTTAACCGTAAACTTTTTTTCGTAAATGGCGGTGCCAACCACCACACCTTCCACACCAGTTTTGGTTAACGCAACCAAGTCTTCCAGCTTGGCTACGCCACCCGACGCAATAACAGGAACGTCTACCGCTTCTACTATTTTCACTGTTTTTTCTATTTGCGGTCCCTTCAAGGTTCCATCCACGCTGATTGGCGTAAAGATTAATGCTCCAACATCCATGCTCCCGAAAGAACGGGCAAGCTCCAGATAATCTAGTTCCGACTTGTTCTTCCAGCCATGAACAGCCACTTTGCCATCCTTCTCGTCTATGGCTACGGCAACGCTCTCAGACCCGTAACAGCGAACACCATCCTTAACCAAGACAGGATTCTTGACTGCGGCTGTTCCAAAGATTACTCGATATGCGCCAAGTTTCAGCAGTTCATCAGCTTTTTGTAGTGTTCTGATTCCTCCGCCGACTTGTACCTTCACGCTGATGTTTTCCAAAATTCTCTGGATTGCTTCAATGTTCTGTCCAGAACCTAACGCCGCATCCAAATCGATAAGGTGAATGAGTTCTGCCCCTTGGCTCTCCAGCAACTGAGCCGCCTCCAGTGGGTCCTCATAGTAAACCTTGTTTCGTTTTGGGTCTCCACGAAAAAGCCGAACACACTTTCCGCCCAAAATGTCAACAGCAGGAATAACCAGCATCTCTGCTACCTCTTCACGATTCTAACAAAGTTCTTCAGCATCATTAATCCTGTTTTGCTGCTTTTCTCAGGGTGAAACTGCGTCGCAAACAAATTCTTTTTCGCAACCATCGAAGCAAAACTGACCCCATATTCTGTAGTAGTCACAATAACATCTGGGTCTGTAGGCTGCGGAATGTATGAGTGGACAAAATAGACGTATGCGTGATCCTTAACTCCGTCCAGTAATGGGTGAGACTTGGCAAAGTTGATGGTGTTCCATCCCATCTGAGGCGTCTTCACAGATTCAGGCAACTTGACGACCTCTCCGGAGATGAAGTCCAGTCCCTTTATTGATCCGCCTTCATTGCTTCGTGTGAAGAGAAGCTGAAGACCCAAACAGACTCCGAGGATAGGCGTTCCGTCATTCATTGCCTCAGCTACAACATCAGCTATTGGTGCCATGTTTTTGACTGCCGGAGCAAAGGCACCGACCCCCGGAAGAACTATGGCATCAGCGCTACGCAAATCATTTGGGTTGTGGGTGACCTTGACTTGGGCTCCCGACTTTTCAAGTCCTTTGCGGATGCTTCTCAGGTTTCCCACGCCATAGTTCACAACTGCCACTTGAGGTATTGCTACAGAACCCCCTTTGCGCTTGGAACCTGATTTCCGATTCTCGGCTCAACTGTTAATGCCTGCCTTAACGCCAGCGCTAACGCCTTTACTGCCGCCTCGATTTTGTGATGCTCGTTGCTGCCATACAGGACTGTTATGTGGATGTTGGCTTTCGCAGCTTGAGCTAGCGAGTCAAAGAAATGTTCTATATCCTCGGCTTTCAGGTCTTCAATCTGAGACTGCATCAGTCTAAGGTTTCGAATTGAGTATGCTCTTCCTCCGAGGTCTACTGTGGCTCGTGCTAGGGCTTCGTCCATGGGAACGTATGCTGACCCGAACCGTTTGATGCCCTTGCCCTTGTTCATTGCCTTGTGTAGTGCCTCGCCTAGAACCAAGGCTACGTCCTCGCTCATGTGGTGCTTCAGGTCTCCGTCTGCTTTGACGTTCAGGTCAAATAGTCCATGCTTTGCTAGTGTGACCAGGATGTGATCAAGAAACCTGATGCCCGTTTCGACATCTGCGTTTCCTTTTCCGTCAACATCTAGCTCCAAGGTTATGTCCACTTCTTTGGTTTTTCTTGTAGCCTCTACTTTTCTCATTCTAAACACTTCCTCCCAAACTTGTAAACAGGTATGGAATATCATTCACGTCCGTTACTACGGCGTCAGCTCCATGTTTACTGTATTCAGTAAAAAGCGTATTTGAATCCTCTGACGAGGACACGACGCCCAGAAAAAACAGGTTCCCAAGTCCCCTCTTTTTTGCTTTTTCTACCATTATAGCGTCTGCGATACCGTCCCCCACATACGCTACTCCTGTTCCTTTTTTCACCCTTTTTTCTATTAACTCGATGAAGAGAGTGGGGTCTGGTTTTCCAAGTTTTTCCATTTCACCCTCTGATCTGAGCAGGTCTCCAAGGAACACGGATTCCTTTTCGTCAAAAAATCCTGTGTAACAGAATTTTTCTAGGATGTACATGCCTTGTGGTCTGGGTCTTCCAGAGTATATTCCGAACTTTCCAAACTTTCTGCGAAGCATGTTCAGGGTCTCCTTGGTGGGGATAAACTCCTCTATGTCAATAAGGCTTGCATCAAACTTGAAGAATGAAGGCACATCATAGATTTTGTTGAACAGTTCTTTGCCTAGATACGTTTCTTCGAACAGCTGCTTCAGCAGATCAGGCATCTCAAGGTCATAGGGCACCAGCACCTTAACCAGCCTCTCTTTAGCGTCTACAACTTCGGGGTCAACGCCCACAAGAGATGTCTCAATCAGTTTTTGCTTCTCAAGGCTGGATTGCGCCAAAAACAGGTCCAAGCCAACAAGATTATCGTCCTTTAGATTAGCAAGGTCAGCTCCGCTAATTCCGATGCGTCTAAGAAAGTCGCCGACCTTTTTCAGGTTCTGAATGAAGCTCTGAACATCCGAGAACTGAAGGCCGCTGAACTGTTTTGTGAAGTTCTGGAGTGCGTTTTTTTGTTCAAGCTTCCGTAGTATGAGATTTATGTAGTAGCTGATTAGCCCGTAGGACAGCTTCCAATCGTTATTATACAGTCCCGTGTCCTTGAATTTCTGGATATCCCGTAAAGTAGCCAGTTTTTCAGCTTCTCCTTCAAGACCAAGTATTTCTAGGAAGTAGTAGTCAACCACCTTTCTTATGGTCTGGCGGTAAGACTGGCTAGTTTGGGCAAGCACACCATCAAAATCAAAGATTATCTTGCGTATCTCACGAAGAGGCTCTTTGACGTCTTCCCTGAGGTATATCCGCCTTTCACTGTTCAACAGCCGATAGGACATGCTGCCTACTCCTCCAACGACGCCTTCAATGCTGAAACAAAAGTTTTGTTCATGTCTCGGGTTCCAGCAGTGACCCGTATGCAATTCTCTAGGAGCGGCAGGTGTCCCCTGTCTTTCACTAGCACATTCCGGTTTTCCATTCGTTCAGTTAAGGCTGCGGAGTTGAGGTCATCTTTTGTTACTTTGAAGAGGATGAAGTTTGCATCTGAAGGATACGGTTTCACTCCATTAATCTGCTTCAGGTTCTTCATCAGCCATTGTCGTTCATTGATTACGAGGTCGATTTTTTCTTTGAAGTAGCTCCATTTCTGCAGAGCCAAAACTATGGCTTGCTGGGTTACTGAATTAACGTTGAAGGGTCCCACTACCCGTTGAACATATTTTATGACGGGTTTGCTTGAAACAAGATAGCCGAGGCGAAGCCCAGCCAGACCGAACGCCTTCGAAAAGCTTCGTAACACGGCAAGGTTATCATAATCTCTTACCCAGTTGATGACCGAACCTGCAGCGAAGTCTGCGTATGCTTCATCCACAATCACGATGCCCTTGAATTCCTCCAAGAGCTGTTTGATGTCCGATTCTCGAAACTGGTTTCCTGTGGGATTGTTTGGAGAACAAACGAAAAGCAGCCGTGTTTCCTTGTCTGCCTTCTTCAATATGGAGTCAACATCTAAACTGTAATCCTTTTTGAGCATAGCCGTGACTTTTTTGCCGCCATACAACTCAGCAAAGAAAGTGTACATTGGAAACGTTGGCTCAGCAACAATTACCTTCGAGCCTCTTCGAATAAACACTTTCATTAGCAGATCCATGATTTCATCTGCACCATTCGCCACAGCGACCTCAGACGCGCTGAAGCCCAGAAAATCTGAGATGGCTTTGACTGCTAGACTGCCGCGGGGCGGAGGATATGCACGAACATCTATGCTTCGGCAGGCGTCAAGCAACAGTTTTTCGACAACCTTGCTGGGCATGGTAAAGTTTTCATTCAGGTTCATCTTCACGATTTTTTCGTCAGGTTTCTGCTCAAGGATAGTTTTGACTTCGTAGCTGGAAAGGTCTCTAACTTCTTCCTGAACCAGTTTTTTTATTTTCATTCTTCTTTCTCCTCTCTTATTGACACAGCCTTTGCGTGCGCGTCGAAGCCCTCCATTTCTGCTATGGTTACTGCTGTCTCTTTCAGGTTCCTGTAGCCTTCCTTGCTGCACTGCATGAAATTCATTGTCTTAACGAAATCTAGGCTTGAAAGTCCGGAGTAAATTTTTGCGTAGCCTGCCGTGGGAAGAACATGATTCAATCCTGACGAGTAGTCACCGAACGATACTGGCGAGTAGCCGCCTAGGAAGACTGCTCCGGCGTTTCGAATCTTGCTGAACACTTCATCCGGTGCCACTGTTTGGATTTCTAGGTGCTCGGGAGCAATCATGTTTGCTAACTCTGTTGCCTCTTCGATGTCTCTGACTGTTACTATCAGCCCTTTTTGTAGGGAAGACTTGATTATGTTGATTCTGGAGAGCAACGTCATCTGGCGGTTTACTTCATCGTTGACTGCTGATGCTAACGTTTCGGATGGGGTTAATAGAATCGCCCATGCTTGCGGGTCGTGTTCTGCTTGGGCAAGAAGGTCCGCAGCTATGTATGAGGCGTTGGCTGTCTCGTCCGCGATTATTAGGACTTCGCTTGGTCCAGCTGGAACGTCTATGGCGACGTCCCGGTTTACTTCCAGTTTTGCTGCTGTCACGTAAACGTTTCCCGGACCCACAATCTTATCCACTTTTTGTACCGTACTTGTACCGTACGTCATGGCTGCTATGGCCTGTGCCCCACCAACCCTATAAAATTCACTCACCCCAGCAATGTCAGCAGCAACAAGAAGAGCAGAATCAACATCTCCATCTTTGCTGGGCGGCGAACAGACTACTATCTTTCTAACTCCCGCCACCTTCGCTGGGACAGCACACATGAGCACCGACGAGGGATAAGATGCCTTTCCTCCCGGAACATAAGCACCAACAGACGCTAAGGGGCGGGTCACCTGCCCGAGGGTTACGCCTTCCGCATTCTGCATTGTCCACTTGGCTCTGAGCTGCTTCTTGTGGAAGCCTGCGATGTTATCTGCGGCCTTCTGTAAGGCGGTGATCTGTTTTTTGTCCAGTTTCGTGTATGCTTCCTTGATTTCGTTCTCTGAGACCCTCAATTTTGCTTGGGTTAAGCGTACCTTGTCGAACTTCTCGGTGTAACGTAACAGGGCTTTGTCGCCCTCTTTTTTGACGTCATCTATTATCGTTCTAACCGTGGAAACAATCGAGGACAGGTCAGCTTTTCCTCTGGCCAGTAACTTGTCGAGTCCTTCTTCTTTGAGTTCTTTGGATGATATAATCCTCATTTTGTTCACGCCCCTCCCTGCAGTTTGGACTGAAGCTCGCTGATCTCCTTCTCGAAAGTCCTGTACGCAATCTTGTTGCAGGCTAGTCTGCAGGTTGAGTCAAGGATTGTGCCAATTACTCTGAGCCTGTTTTTTCGTAATGTTTCGCCGCTTGATGTGATGTCCACGATTATCTGAGACAAACCCAGTTTCGGCGCAAGTTCTGCGGTTCCGCTTACTTCAAGAACTTCTACTTGTTTTCCTTGTTTTTCGAAGTATTTTCTGGTTATGTTTGGGAATTCGGTTGCGACTCGCGTCAATGCGGGAACATCATTTACTGCGTTGATTGGCGACTTTTCTGGCACAGCAACGACGAGGGTTGCTTTTCCGTATTCTAGGTCCAGTAATTCGAGAACGTCTGCTTCCCGTTCTAGGATTAGGTCGTGTCCTGTGATGCCTAGGTCAACGGCGCCGTAGTGCACGTAGACGGGTATGTCGTTGGCTCGGGCAAAGATTGCCTCAAATCGGGGGTCAGAGGTTTTGGAAACATAGTTTCGTTCCTCTTCCAGTATCGTTATTCCTGCCCCTGCTAACGCATCTATTGTCGGCTGCTTGATGCGCCCCTTATTCGGTATCGCAATCCTGATCTTTTTCATTTTAGGGTTGACCTCCAATGTCGCTCAGGAACGTTTTGAAAGTTACTTTTTGTGAAGATGCTGATTTTATGTCATAAACTGTGACCGGAGACTTGAGCGACGAATCAACAGAAACCACGTAATCTGCTTCCGTGATCTTTCCGTAATCTACTGTTTTTTCGAGGCTTCTTCTCGTTATTTCCAGAGAAGCTATGACCCCTGCTTCACGAAGAGTCTTAACTGCCTCTACTGCGACGCTTCTGAATTTGGAGGATACAATAACCCTTGTTTCTGTGTTGCTTGGAATCTCGAAGCCTTGCGCGGTAAGTGCTTGGAGCAGTTTTCCGATTTCCAGAGCAAAACCTGTTGCGGGTAGCCGAAGTTTTCCGAATTTTTCGATGAAACTGTCGTATCTTCCTCCGCTGCCGATGGGAAGACCCAAGTTTGGAACTGAAGCCTCAAACACTATTCCGGTATAGTATTCGATTTTTTTTGTTAAGGAAAAATCGAAGAAAACCAAATCGTCTACTTTATAGGCTTTCAGTGTTTCCTGAAGTTCATTTAGGCTCTCTAGCTGCTTGTTTACTTCATCATATTTTGAGCCACCTAACGAAACGGAAGAGACTTCATTTAATCTTCTGCAGCCTGAAAGCTCAAGGAAGGCGTCTCTCAGGTTTGAGGGGAAACTGTTCTGTTCCATGAACTTCTTCAATCCCACGGCGTCTCGGCACGCTAGTAGCCCCTGAATTGCAACTTTTTGTTGTTCATCTAATCCCGCCGCATTCAGCAAGTCTTTGAGGAGGCTGGCGTGACCCAAATCGATTCTTACATCATTCAAGCCAACCTGTTTGAGAGACGATGTGAGCAGAGCCAGTATTTCTCCGTCGGCCTCAGAGGTGTTGCAGCCGACAAGTTCAACTCCTGCTTGGCAGAACTCTCTTTCTCGTTTTAGGTAGGATTGGCTGTACCTGAAAACGTTGTTGATGTAGAATAGGCGAATTGGCTCTGGCGCGGATTGCATTCGGGTTGTCACGATTCTGGCGACTGGTGCAGTCATTTCTGCTCTTAGTGCCAAAAGTTTTCCGTCGGAGTCTTGGAATTTGAACATGGCGTCGACAAGTTCTGACCCTACTCCCGTGGATAGGGTTTCGACGAATTCTATGGTTGGGGAGCGGACTTCGCTGTAGTTCCATAGTTCAAAGTTTTTTCGTAGCTGGGTTTCGATGTATTGGTATTGTTTGACTTCGTTAGGCAGTATGTCTTTTGTTCCTTTTGGGGTGTGTAGGCGTGTGAAGGTTATTCCTCCTGTTCATCTTGTTTGTCCTCCGTGGGTAATTTGTGGGTTGAAACCCATATTCCGCACATCTTATATAAAGGTTTCCAGAAGAAATAGTGGAGACCACAAAACATGCGAATGACCGAAATAGTCAGAGTAGACTCACGAGGAAGAATCACAATGCCCTCATCAATCCGCGAAGCCGTGAAACTCTCAGAGGGAATGTACGTCATGCTAATAGCCGATTTGGACAAGAAAGAGATCAGGATTGCGCCCTTCGCTGACCCAGAAGCAAAACTGGTTGAGCTGAGCATCACCTTCTCGGATGTGCCGGGTGCCCTCGCGAAATCGGCAAGCATCCTAGCAGACGAGGGCGTTGACCTGTTATCTAGCGAATCCCGGACTCTTCGTAGAGGAAAATCTGCTGAATGGGTTGTTGTCGCCGACGTTTCAAGATGCAAATGCACGCTGAAAGAGCTGGAGCAGAAAATAGCTGCTGAAGGCACTGCAGAGGAAGTCAATTTCCGCAGCTACACATGAAGGAATTCTGTTATAAGCGCCCAGAAAGTTACTTCTCAAACGCGTGGTGACTGAGCATGGAAGAGAGGGTCTATGCATTGTTTGGCGTTTTCGGACCCTTACTTGTTTACCTGTCCATCGCAGCGTCTCTTGCTCTTTCGCCATGGTTCAGTTGGGAAACCAACGCATTGAGCGACCTTGGACACGCAGTCACCAGCGATGTCGCGTGGATATTCAATTTGGGATTGTTGCTTGCAGGTTTTCTTCTAATAATCTACGCAATGACGGCTTTCAAAAAGCATGCCAAGTATAGTGGCTTCTGTTTGCTGGTTTCAGCCTTTTTTGTTCAATTGCTGGCAGTAATTAACGAGTCGTATGGTGGGCTTCATTATGCTGTGGCAGTGCCCCACTTCTTGATGCTAAGCGTCACCTCTATCGTGTATACCGTAGAAAAGAGGTCGGCTTTTGCTCTCACCACCTTTCTGGTCGTCATGTTCTCGTGGCTACTTTACGCACTAAACATATTCAGCGTTGGAATTGCCGTTCCAGAAACAGTTTCAAAACTTGTACTCCTGTGGATAATGTACTCTGCCCTCAGAATCTACTCTGGCAAAGAATAGGTTAGTACACTGTGATGCTTCTTGTTCCGGGCAGTCTCCTTATTTCGCTGATTAGCTCTGAGGGAATGTCGCCCTCAAGAATTAGAGTTAATTTCGGGTGTTCACTTGTGCTGGCGTCTTCTGCCAGAGCCTGCCTTATGCTGAGCCCGGTCTCGGACACTTTTTTTGTAACCTTGGCTATGATGCCTGTCTGAGTAGCGTTTTCAGGAACAAAAACAATAACGCTCAAGTTAAATTCTCGAGCCACTTCCTGCAGCGAACACACCTGCCTAAGGTTCATGTAGATTCTCTTCAGTTCGTTCTTTGAGAGTATTGTTTGGACGGTGCTGTCGACGGCTCGGCGTTCAACACCTACCTCTTTTCCGATTTGGGTGTGAGGTATCTCTATTCCGCCGCTGACGACTTTTCCGTCTTCCCTAACTTGAAATCCCCGCTCGAACAGGAGCTGTGCAACACGTTGTTGTGCGGGCAAATCTTTGAAGAATTCTTTGATTCGGCTCCACATATGTAACTAGCCTCAAAGTAAACTGTTGTTCGGCAAAGCTTATATAAATGCTTCATGGTAGAAAAAGTTAATTCTCAAATCCGAAAAAGAATGTGATTATTCATGACATCTAAAAAAATATTGTTAGACGAAGAGGAAATACCAAAACAGTGGTACAACATTCAACCTGACCTTCCTAAACCATTGCCTCCAATGATTCATCCCGGAACAAAGGAACCCGTGAAGCTTCCACCTCCGCTGTTTCCACTCGAGTGCCTCAAACAGGAATACAGCATGGAACGGTGGATAGACATACCTGAACCTGTGCGTGAAGCATATCGAGTCTGGCGACCTAGTCCACTCTTCAGGGCAACTGGACTAGAAAAGGCGTTGAAGACCCCAGCAAAAATCTACTACAAGTACGAGGGAGTTAGCCCTGCAGGAAGCCACAAGACAAACACTGCTGTCGCCCAAGCCTATTACGCTGCAAAAGAAGGGCTGGAAAGGGTGACAACCGAAACTGGGGCAGGACAGTGGGGCTCCGCTTTGTCCTACAGCGCCCAGTTGTTTGGAATTGACGCCACGGTTTACATGGTAAGCGCAAGCTACCACCAGAAACCATACCGAAGAGTTATGATGGAAACGTGGGGCGGCGAGGTCTTTCCAAGCCCAACAAACAGAACCAAAAGCGGCAGAGCAATTCTGGAGGCTGACCCAGACAGCACGGGCAGTCTTGGAATAGCCATCAGCGAAGCAGTTGAAGAAGCCCTCACTACAGATAACGTGAAGTATACTATCGGAAGCGTTGTTAATCATGTTCTGCTTCATCAGACTGTTATCGGTCTTGAAACCCAGAAACAGCTGGCGATGGTGGACGATTATCCTGACCAGATCATCGGTTGTATCGGTGGAGGAAGCAGCTTCTCAGGACTTTTCTGGCCATTCTACCACGACAAAGTTAAAGGCAAATCCCCGAAGGAAACAGAGTTTATCGCGGTTGAGTCTTCTGCATGTCCTAAGGTTACGAGAGGATACTACACTTACGATCATGGAGACACAGCAAAAATCATACCCTTGGTCAAAATGCATACAGTAGGTCACACTTTCATACCTGCACCAATCCACGCCGGAGGATTACGTTATCACGGAATGGCTCCAACAGTAAGTCTGCTAAAAGACGAAGGCGAAATTCAATCTAGAGCATACAAC
>Ga0307424_1000143_pt1 | contig 34387 bp, 27 predicted proteins | sample SalMarWE160320MG_FD_202157 | JGI IMG/M metagenome (GOLD analysis project Ga0307424, IMG submission 202157) | Salt marsh sediment microbial communities from the Plum Island Ecosystem LTER, Massachusetts, United States - WE1603-20 | ecosystem: Environmental > Aquatic > Marine > Intertidal zone >... | reverse complement strand
GAGCAGCGCCTCCCCGCCCGGGCCGCAGCTCACCCTGTTCGAGCCGGTGGGGCATGACGTCCTGGACGCCCTCCGGGACCTGGATCCGGAGAGCATGACCCCCCTGGACGCCCTGCGCCTCCTCGTTGCCTGGAAGGAACGGTACGGAAAGGACCGGCCGTGACCTCCCGGACTGCGGGCGCCGTCCTGGCCCTGGCCGGTCTCCTCGGGCTCTGGATCCCGGCCGTCCGGGGCGACGGGGTGCTCGACCCGCGGCTCCGCCGGCCGGAGGCCACTCCCCGGGTGTGGGCGCCGGAACGGGACGGGCGGCTTCCGGTCTTCCTGATCGGGCACCCGGACCCGGCCGCCCTGGCCCGCCTGGGGATCCGGCCCGGACCGCCGGCGGGAACGGTGCGCACCGCGCGCGTCGCCGCCTCGGCCCTGGCCGCGCTGGCCGGGGTGAGCGGCCTGGTGCGGGTGGTGCCCGCGGGCCCGCTCCACACCAGCCTGGACGTGTCCATTCCCGAGGTGGGGGCGGATCGACTCCGCTCCCGGATCGGGGACGCCTGGACCGGCCTCACCGGGCGGAACGTGGTGATCGGCCTGGTGGACAGCGGCCTCGACGTCACCCATCCCGACTTCCGGCATCCCGACGGTACCACCCGCGTCCTCTTCTACTGGGACCAGGGCGACACCACCGGGCCCCCGCCTGCGGGGTTCGACTACGGCACCGAGTGGACGGCGGCGGCCATCGACGGCGGCGCCTTCACCCGGGGCGATCCCGCCGGGCACGGCACCCACGTGGCCGGGATCGCCGCCGGCAACGGATCCGGCTCCGACGTGGACAGTCTGCGCTATCGCCTGGCCGGCATGGCTCCGGAGGCGGACCTCATCGTGGTCGCGGCCACCCGGCTCCTGGAGACCGACGCCCTGGACGCCGCGAGTTACATCTTCGACAAGGCGGACGGCCTGGGCGAGCCGGCGGTGGTGAACTTCTCCCTGGGGAGCCAGTTCGGCCCCCACGACGGGAGCACCCCGCTGGAGCAGGGCCTGGACGCCCTCCTCGGGCCGGGGCGCCTTCTGGTGGCCGCCGCCGGCAACGAGGGCGAGGACCGGATCCACGCCGAGATGACCCTCGGTCCCGGCTCCAGAGACAGCGCCTCGGTCTTCGTGCCCACCTACGCCGCCGGCCCCGGGTCCGACCTGCTGGCGCTGGACGCCTTCTACGACCTTCCGGGATCGCTGGCGGTGACGGTGGTCACACCGGGCGGCGTGCGCCTGGGGCCCTTCGGCCCCGGGACCGGGCCGCTCAACCTGCTCACCGGGAGCGGGGAAGGCACGGTCTCGGTCCTGCACGAGGCCGATCCCGGAACCGGGAACGTGGAGGTCGGCATCCTCCTCTCGGATCTGAACCCCGATTCCCTGTCCCAGGCCCCCGTGCCCCCGCCGGCTTCCGGCATCTGGTGGATCGTGGCCGAGGGGGCGCCGGCCAACGCGGCCGGCATCGAGCTGGATCTCTGGATCTCCCTGGCCACCATGACCGACTTCGCGGGTAACGGGCCGCTCTGGCTCCGCGGCTGGGATCCCACCGAGGAGGTGGCCAGCCCGGCCACCGCGGCGCGGGTGATCGCAGTCGGGGCGTACAACACCAAGGAGTGCTGGGCGGCCTATCCGGATACCACGCGGTGCAGCAGCCTCCCGGACGATCTCGGGGCTCCCGGGGCCCTCAGCTATTTCACCAGCCACGGGCCCTCCCGGGACGGGCGCCAGAAGCCGGAACTGGTGGCCCCCGGCTTCGTGGTGAGTTCCTCGCTCTCCTCCCAGCTCAGCGCGGCCCAGCGGGATGCCTACGGTCTTCCCCGGACCCTGGATCCCGACGGGCGCCACTTCGTGTACGCCGGCACCAGCATGGCCGCCCCCCACGTGAGCGGGGCCCTGGCCCTCTTCCTGGAGACCCATCCCGGCACCGATCCCGAGACCGCGCGCGACCGGCTGGAGAGCACCGCCCGCACCGACACCGTCACCGGAACCGGATGGACCCCGGGGGCCGGTTTCGGGAAGCTGGACGCCGCCGCCCTGGTGGACAGCCTGGTCCCGGTAGTGCCGAGGGAACTCCGGGTGGAGACCGACGGGGCCGGCCGCCCGCGGCTCCGCTGGGAGGCGAGCCCCCAGGACCCGGTCCTCGCCTTCGTGCTCGACAGCCGGACCGGCGCCTCGGGCTGGACGGAGCGGGCCCGGTTCACCGGGCCGGGACCCCACCACTGGACCGATCCGTCACCGGCGGGGAGAATCAACTATCGCCTCACCGGCCGGCTGCGGGACGGCGGCTCCGAACTGTGGGCGGAAGCCTCCTGGCAGGCGGAACGCGGCCCGGTTCTGGGTCCGGGACGGCCCAACCCGTTCCGGACGGCGACGCGGATTCCGGTGGTGCTGGGAGCCGGCGCGGATCCGGGCCGGCTGGAGGCGGTGGTTCTGGACGCGGCGGGGCGGAGAATCCGCCGCCTCGAGGCGGGAGGACTGCTCTCCGACGGGGGAGGGTGGCTGACCTGGAGCGGTGACGACGACGCCGGGCGTCCGGTGCCCGCCGGCATCTACTGGGTCCTGGTCCGCGACGGCGGGGTGGAACGCCACGTGCGCGTGGTGCGCCTGCCGTGAAGGGCGGGATCCTGGTTCGGGAAGGAGGGATCACGGCATGAAGTGGATCACGGTGACGGGTTGCCTGCTGCTCCTGGCCGCCGGCGCCGGCCCGGCGGGGGCGCAACCGGGCCCCTATCTCTACGCGACCCCCACCGTCGGGCTGTGGCACTGGGACGGGGAGGCGGCCCAGGGGGTGCGGATGGACGACCACAGCGGTCTCGTCTACGGGGGCCGGGTGGGGTTCTCGCCGATCGAGGCCTTCTCGGGGGAACTCGTGTTCCTGACCGGCACCAATACCGCGGTCACCCCGACCAGCTCCCCGGACTCCCGGACCCTCCGGCTCACCCAGACCGAGTTCTCCTTCCTGGTCAACTTCCAGTCGATCGCCTCGGAGCGGGTCTACCCGTTCCTGGACCTGGGGGTGGGGCTGTCCATCCGGGGCGGGGACCCCCGTTTCGACGACACCCATTTCGCCTTCCACCTGGGGGGCGGCCTCAAGACCACCCTGGCCCCCAAGTGGGCCCTGCGCCTCAACGTGCGGGACACCTTCTTCACCAACACCGAGAGCGTGGACGGGGCCCAGGACACCCAGGTCACGGTGGACTCCGTGGAGATGAGCCTGGGCCTGGAATACCGGTTCTGGACCGTGGGCCGGCGGGGAGGGGGGCGCCTCCGGTGATAGGACGTTGACAGGTTGAGGAATCCCTCATAAATTATTCATGAGTTGTTTGACTCTTCCTTTGAGGGGGACGGGGCGGCCGATCCGGGCATGGCAGCAGCAGTCTGACTCTGGATTTCGACCTCCTTGGCGACAGGGTTGGGCTGTGACCGGCGAGCCTCCCCGCCCCCGCTTCCCCCTCCGTTCCCCGGCGCCGGGCCCTCCGGGGGTTCCCCGGGTGCTGGCCCCACCTGCCGTCTGCTACCATGAACTGGTTTTGGGGCGCGGGAGGGTATTCTGACCATGACGGCTACCCGATTCCTGAGGCAGGGGACCGCTCTGGGGCTGGCCCTCCTCCTGGCCGCGGGCAGCGGCTGCGGCGCCGGAACCACCGCGCTCCGGGCCGAGGACCTGGCGGATCCGGCCCCGGCCAAGTCCTACCGGGTGATCACCAAGGACGGCCGGGAGCTGACCTTCATCGCCCTCCACCTGGAGGGGGACGATCTGGTCGGCACCGTGCGTATCACGGAGACGGCCACCGAGGGGGAAGGGGAAACCGCCCGGGCGGTCGTGACCAATCGCTACCAGGAGACGTCCATCCCCTGGAAGGACGTGGAGCGGGTCGAGGCCGAGGGGAAGCGCGGCAAGGACCCCGCCTTCTACGTGGCCGCGGGCGCGGTGATCGTGGGGGCGGTGGCGTTCCTCCTCCTCTCCGGCCGTGACGGGAACACCGACACCGGCGGGGGCGGCGGAGGCAAGGGAGGTTTCTAGACCGACGTGGTCGGTCCCAGGGCACCGAGGGTCGTCCCGGAGGGGGACGGCCGATCTGAAGCAAGGAAAGGAAGGAGAGCTTGATCGGAATGGGAAAGAACACAGTGGAGCTCACGGACTCGAACTTCTCCAGCACGCTGCAGAGTGCGGGGGTCCCGATGATGGTGGACTTCTGGGCGCCGTGGTGCGGGCCGTGCCGGCTCATCGCCCCGATCGTGGACGAGCTGGCCGGGGAGTTCACCGGACGCATCCAGGTGGGGAAGGTCAACATCGACGAGAACCCCGGAGTCGCTTCGCAGTTCAACATCCGAGCCATTCCCACCGTGTTGTTCTTCAAGAACGGGGAGGTGGTGGACGTGGTGCGGGCCGCGGTGCCCAAGGCGCACCTCCTGAAGAAGATCGAAGAGCTGCTGGAGAACTAGTCACGCCAGCCGACCGCCCCGGGGCCGCAGGACGCCGGGGCGGCTTTCTGTTGAAACCAGCCGGAGGCCGGTCCATGGCCACACCTCGATGACCTCCTGGTTCGACCGGGCCTTCGGTCCCTGGTACCTCCGCCTCTATCCCCACCGCGACCTGGCCGAGGCCAGGCGGGCGGTGACCACCCTGTCCCGCTGGCTCCCCGGGGGACGGATCCTGGACCTGGGCTGCGGCCCCGGGCGCCACCTCACCGCCCTGGCCGAGGCGGGGTTCGGGGCGATCGGCCTGGACCGCTCCCCGCACCTGCTCGCCGCCATCCCCGACCCGGACCTGCGGGCCCGGGTGGTGCGGGGCGACATGCGGCGGATCCCCTTCGCCGACCGGTCCTTCTCCGCGGCCCTGAGCATGTTCACCAGCTTCGGCTACTTCGGCTCCCGGGACGCGCACCGGGAAGTCCTGGTGGAGACGGCCCGGGTGGTGGCACCGGGGGGGCGGCTGGTGCTGGACTACCTGAACGCCCCGCAGGTGCGGGACGGCCTGGTCCCCGAGTCCCGGCGCACGGTCTCCGGGCACACGGTCCAGGAGCGCCGCCACCTGGAGGCGCGCCCGGAGGGCGAGGTGGTGGTCAAGGAACTCACCATCTCCGGGGCCGACGGCGCCCCGGTCGAAGCCTACCGCGAGGAGGTCGCCCTCTACGATCGCGACCAGATCCTGGGGCTGCTCCACGGGGCGGGCTGGCGGGAGGAGCATCTCCTGGGGGATTACGACGGGGCGGTCTGGGGACCCCGGACCCCCCGGCTCCTGGTGGTGGCGGCGAAGGAGGGGGCATGAACGCACGCTCCTGGCCGGTGGGGACGGCCGACCCTGCGCTCCGGGCTCCCGAGCCCGGTCCCCGGCACCTGGACCCGGAACTCCTGGGCCGCTGGAAAACGACGCTGGAGGCCTGGCAGGCCCCCCAGGCGTCCCTGGTCGCCCTGGACCGCCTTCGGGACCCGCAAACCCTGGTGGTGGTGACCGGACAGCAGCCGGGCATCTGGGGCGGCCCGATGTACAACCTGCACAAGGCGGCCACCGCGGTGGCCCTGGCCGAGCGCCTCGGCGCAGCCTCGGGCCGCCCCGCGGCCGCGGTGTTCTGGGTGCAAGGCGAGGACACCGACTGGGGCGAGGTCGGTTGGGGAGCGCTCCCCGGTCCCGGCCTCGCCGTCTTTCGCCACCGGTGGACGCCGCCGCCGGTGCCGTCCCGCCACTGGATCGGAAGCGCGCGCATCACCTTTCCTCCCGAGGCGGCGGAGGCCCTGGGACCCTGGGCCGGGCACCCCGGGATCGGCTGGCCCCCTCCGGGGGAGCCGGCGGAACTCAGCGCCGTCTTCGGCCGCTTCCTGCTCCACGCCTTCGGAGGGCGGGGGCTCCTCCCCCTGGACGGGCGCTGGGCGGAACTGCGCCGGGCCGGCGCCCCCCTGTGGGAGCGCTACGTTCCCCGCCACCACGAGGTGGCGCAGGCGGTCCAGGAACGCGGCGCCGCCCTGGGCGGCTCCGAACCGCCCCTGGACGCGGCGGCCGGCGATCACGGGCTCTTCCTGCTCGAGGGGGAGCAGCGCCTGCCGGTCGACCCCGAGACCTGGGAGGCCGAGGTGCGAGCCGCCCTCGAGTGCGGCCAGCCGGAGCGCCTGGCCCCCTCGGTCCTCCTGCGCTGCGTGCTGCAGGATCATCTCCTGGGCAGCGCGGCCCACGTGGTGGGGCACGGCGAGGCGGCATATCTGAAGCAGCTGGAGCCGGTCTACGAGCGGCTCGAGGTGCGGCCTCCGGCCCGGGTGCCGCGGCTCCGGGCCACCCTGGTCCCCCAGGGGGTGCTGCCCGAGGGAGACCTCGAGGCGGCGATCACCGACCCGGAGGCGTGGATCGCCGCCCAGGCCGGCCGGCGCGTCCCCGCCGAGGCGGCGGCGGCCCTGGAGTCGGTGCGGGAGGCGGTGGAGGCCGGACTGGGGCGCCTGGACCGCGCCACCGGCGCCAAGGACGTGGCGCAGATCGCCGACGCCGCCCGGCGTAAGATGTTGAGCCAGATCCACCGGGTCCAGGAGACTCTGGACCGGCGGAGCCGTCAGGATCTCTACCAGGAGGCACCCATGCTCCGGAACCTCTCCGAATTCCTCCGCCCCCGGCGCGGGGACCAGGAACGAGGCCTCTCGGCCGCGCTCTGGACCTTACTCCACCGGGACGCTGCTCCCGGGGTGCTGCTGGAGGCGGCCCGGACCCATCTGGACGCGGTGGCCGAGGGAAGCCTCCGGCACCTGGCGGTGGTGGGCGGCCATGTCTAGCATCCTGGCCGTAGGACCGCACCCCGACGACGTGGAGATCGCGGCCGGCGGCACCGTGGCCCTGCTTGCCGCCGCCGGGCACACGGTGGTGCTCCTGGACCTGACCCGGGGGGAGCGGGCCACCCGGGGGAACCCGGAAACCCGGGCCGCCGAGGCCCGGGCCGCGGCCTCCATCCTGGGCGCGGCCGGGCGCGAGTGCCTGGAGCTTCCCGACACCGGGGTCTCGGCCCGCGATCCCGAGCACCTGGCCCGGCTGGTGGCCGCGGTGCGCACCCACCGGCCGCAGCTGGTCCTGACCCTGCACGGGAACGACGACCACCCCGACCATCGCGAGGGGGCGGAACTGTTGCGGCGCGCCGTCTACCTGGCCGGTCTCCGGAACTACCCCGGTCCGGGGACCGAGCCCTTTCGGCCCTCCCGGGTGCTCTACGCCATGGGAAGGGGTCCCTTCGAGCCGACCTGCATCGTGGACGTGAGCGCGCAGGCCGAGATCAAGCGACGGGCGCTGGAAGCCTACCGGAGCCAGTTCTTCCGCGAGGCGGGGGATCCCCTGACCACGCCGATCTCCGACCCCGGCTTCCTGGAGCGGATCGAAGCCCGGGACCGGGTCATGGGGGGCCGGATCGGGGCGACCCATGGCGAGCCGTTCTTCGAGGCCGGGCCGGCCGCGGCGCGCTCGGCCCGGGACCTGTTGCCGGAGGCCGGTTCATGAAGATCGGCATCACCTGCTATCCCACCGAGGGGGGAAGCGGCATCGTGGCCACCGAACTCGGCAAGCAGCTCGCCCGCCGGGGCCACGAGATCCACTTCATCACCTCCAGCCTGCCCGTTCGCCTGCGGCGCTTCGAGAAGAACATCTGCTTCCACGAGGTGCGCCCCGAGAACTACCCGGTCTTCCACTACCCGCCCTACTCGCTGTCCCTGGCCGCCAAGATGGCCGAGGTGGCCACCGCCTACCAGCTGGACGTGCTGCACGCCCACTACGCCATGCCCCACGCGGCCAGCGCCTACCTGGCCCGGCAGATGCTGGGGGACCACAAGGTGAAGACGGTGACCACGCTCCACGGCACGGACATCACCCTGGTCGGCCAGGCCCCGTCCTTCTACACCGTGACCAAGTTCTCGATCGACGAGTCGGACTGCGTGACCTCGGTCAGCCGGTGGCTGGAGGCGGAGACCCGGCGGATCTTCAAGACCGAGCGCTGCATCCACGTCATCCCGAACTTCGTGGACACCGACGCCTTCCATCCCCGGAACGCCGGCGACCGCCGGGCCCAGTTCGCCCCGAACGGGGAGAAGCTGGTGCTCCACATCTCCAACTTCCGGCCGGTGAAGAACCTGAAGGCGGTGGTCGACACCTTCGACGCCGTCCGCCGCCGGGTGCCGTCGCGGCTGCTCCTGGTCGGCGACGGGCCCGAGCGCATCCCGGTGGAGCAGCAGGTGGAGGCGCTGGGGCTCACCGACCGCGTGGTCTTCCTGGGGAACCAGGAGTACGTGGAGGACATCCTCCCCCTGGCCGACGTCCTGCTCCTGCCCTCGCTGCACGAGAGCTTCGGCCTGGTGGTGCTGGAGGCGATGGCCATGGGGATCCCGGTGGTGGCCACCGACGTGGGGGGGCCGCGCGAGGTGATGGTGGACGGGGAGTCCGGCTACCTGCGCCCGCCCCACGACGTGCAGGGGATGGTGGACGCGGTGGTGCGCATCCTCTCCGATGCCGATCTGGCCCGGGCCATGGGCGAGGCCGGGGTCCGGCGAGCGCTGGAGCACTTCCACGTGGACCGCATCATCCCGGAGTACCTGCGGGTCTACGCCTCCTGCTCGTGAGCGGAGGTCCCCGCCGCCGCGAAGGCGACAATGCGTCCGGGCCCGCCTCCGGAGCCCCGATGGGAGTGAAGCAGGTGCTGATGGCAGCGCGTACAGATCCCGGAGACATGGATCGCCTCCGGGGGGAGGCCCGCGGCGCGCAGGCGGGCCGCCGCGACCGCCCACAGGTCGACGTGAGGCCGGGGGCGCCGGGGCCGGACCGCCTCGGGAAACCGCGCCGCGACCTCCGGGCCGACCTCGAAGCAGCAGGGGCCGATGGCCGGACCCAGAACCGCCCGGAGTGCGCCCGGCCGGGCGAAGCGGGCCACCGCGGCCTCCAGGACCCCGGCGGCCAGACCCCGCCACCCCGCGTGCACCAGCCCCACCCCGTCCTTCGGGGCGGCCAGGATGACGGGAAGGCAGTCGGCGGTGCGCACGGTGAGCAGGAGTCCGGGAACCCGGGTCACCACCCCGTCCGTTTCCGGAATCGACCCCGCGCCCTCGGCCGCCGCCACCCGGACGCCGTGCACCTGTCCCAGGCGCACGGCCACCGCCGGGTCGGGGAGCGGGGGATCGCCTCGGAGCCCGCGCCCGCGGAACCCGCCCTCGGCCAGGCCGGGGACCGGATCGAACCGCAGCACGTAGGCGCCGTCTTCCAGGTACCAGGACCAGTTCATGGCCACGCAGAATAGCAGGCTCGCGAGCCCCTGGCGCGACCCCTGGGTGTGGGCCGTGCTGCTGGTGGCCCTGACCGTGCGTTTCCTGTACCTGGCCGACCTCCGCCTCACCCCGTTCTTCGCCCATCCCCAGATGGACGCCCTCTACCACGACCAGTGGGCGCGGCGGCTGGCCGGCGGCGACTGGTGGGGGCACGCGGTCTTCTTCCGCGCGCCGCTCTACCCCTACTTTCTGGGCGTTCTCTACGCTCTCTTCGGGCCGGACTATCTCCTGGTCCGGGTGATCCAGCTGGTCCTGGGCGCGGTCACCGCGGGCCTCACCGTGACCCTGACCCGGCGCCCCCTGGGCCGGGTGGGCGCGACCGCGGCCGGGTTCCTGGTCGCCCTGCACGGACCCCTGATCTACTTCGAGGGGGAGTTGCTCCTGGTGGTGCTGGAGGCGCCGTTCTACCTGCTCACCGCCTGGGCCCTCTTCCGGGCCGCCGCCGGGCCGCGGTGGAGACGCTGGGCGCTGGCCGGGGTCCTGCTCGGCCTGGGGGCCCTGGTGCGTCCCACCCTGCTGGCGGTGGCACCGGTGGCCGGGTTCTACGCGCTCCTGCGTTTCCGGGGCCGCTGGTGGCGGCCGATGGCCGCCTTGGCCGGCGCGGTCCTCCTGGTGGTGGCACCGGCCCTGATCCGCAACTACGCGGTGGGGCGGGACGTGGTCCCCATCGCCTCCCAGGGCGGGCTCAACTTCTACCTCGGCAACAACCCCGCCGCCGACGGCATGGCCGCGGTGGCCCCGGAGTTCCGGCGCACCTGGACCGGGGGCGTGGACGACGCCCGGCGCTTGGCCGAACTCGACCGCGGCCGGCCGCTTCGCCCCTCCGAAGTCAGCCGCTACTGGCTGGGCCGAAGCCTCGGCTGGATCCGGTCCCATCCCGGCGCCGCCGCCCTTCTGGACCTGAAGAAGCTCCGCGTGTTCTGGAACGCCTTCGAAGTCCCGAACAACCAGGACTACTATTTCTTCTCCCGGCTCACCCGGATCTTCCGGAGCGGACTGCTCAGCACCTTCGGGGTGCTCGGACCCCTGGCCCTGGCCGGTCTCCTCTTCGGCCGGCGGCGCCTCGACTTCGGGTGGATCGCGGTCCCGGCGGTGCTGATGCTGGTCATCGTGGCCTTCTTCGTGTGCGGGCGGTTCCGGGCGCCCCTGGTCCCCCTGTTCGCGGTGTGGGCCGGAGCCGGAGTGGCGGCGGTGGTGGACGGGATCCGCGCCCGCCGGTGGGGGAGGCTCGCCGCCTACGCCCTGGTCCTGGCCGCGGCCGCCGGGGCGGTGAACGCGGATTCCCTCCACCTGCGCGCCCGCTACAGCCCCTCCGAGTCGCACCTGAGGCTGGGCATCTTCTACGCTGCCCGGGGAGAGGACGCCCGGGCCCGGCGCGAGTACGAGGCCGCGGTGGCCGCTGATCCCGCCTTCCCCGACGGCTGGAACAACCTGGGGGTACTCCACGCCCAGCACCACCGGCTGCGGCAGGCCGAAGAGGCGTTCCGGACCGCACTGGCCATCTCGCCCGATCACGCCAAGGCCCTGGGGAACCTGGCCGCCCTGGACTTCCAGGAGGGCCACCGGGCCGAGGCCGACTCCCTGGCCCGGAAGACCCTGGCCGTGGCGGCCGGGGAGCCGGATGCCCTCTATAATGCCGCGGTGGTGCTGGGCAACCTGGGCGACGCCGCCGCCGCCCTGTCCGGCTTCCGGGGAATCCTGCGGCTCGATCCCGGCAACGCCGCGGCCCGGGTGGGGGAGGCCAAGGCCCTCATCGTCCTCGGCCGCCGGGACGACGCCCGCCGGACCCTGGAGGCCCATCCCGAAGCCCGGCGTTCCCCGGAACTCCGGGAGATGCTGAAGAACCTGGAAGGATCATGAACCTCGACGTCGCCCTGTTCCGACTGATCAATATCCGGCTCGGCTGGGATGCGCTGGAGCCGCTCATGCGGGCCCTGAGCGAGCCCCGCCTGCTGGTGCCGGTGGCCATCCTGGCCGCGGCCTGGATGCTGGTGCGGGACGGCCGGCGGGGGCGGGTGACCCTGGCCGTGCTCGTGCTCCTGGTGCCGGCCAGCGACCAGCTATCGAGCCACGTGTTGAAACCCCTTGTCCACCGGACCCGTCCCTGCCGGCCCGAGGCGGGGATCGTCGGGGTCAAGACCCACGGGGCCCATTGCTCCCGGAGCGGGGCCTTTCCCTCCTCCCACGCGGTCAATATCACCGCCGTCTGCCTGCTCCTGGTCCGGCGCTACCGGAAGCTCCGGGCCCTCCTGGTCCTCCCCCTCCTGGTGGGGTACAGCCGGGTCTACCTGGGAGTGCATTACCCGCTGGACGTGGCCGCCGGCTGGGCTCTGGGAGCGGGACTGGGTCTGGCCGCGGCCTGGGGCGGCTCGCGCTGGGAGCGGTTCCGGGACGGCGTCGCCCGGAAACCACCGGTGGCGGTTTGACCAGGATCGGCTATAATGAGTTGAAAGTCGGCGGGGTTGGAGAGTCGAGCAGACCCGCTGCCTCCATAAAGACAACGCATGAACCATCGCCACCGGCCGGGGGCGTTCATTCCGGCCGCAGGTCCTTGTGTCCTAGCCACCCTCCTCAGCCTTAGCCTCTGTGCCGCCGCTCCCGGCCCTGCCGGAGCGGAGGGGGGGGAGGTCTACGCCGTCCCGTCGCCGCCCGGCCGCCATCTCTCCCCGGAGGAGGCCCGGATCTGGACGGATCAGCGGGTGGACACACCGGCTCCGCACCTTCTGGTCCAGGCCGCCGACCGCATCAACGGGCGGGTGACCCCGCTCCGGCTGGCCGTGATCCTGGTGGAGTTTCCGGATCTTCCTGCGGACCATGAACTCCACACCCCGCAGTACTTCGAGACGCTTCTGTTCAGCCACGGCGTCCTCCCGAACCTCTCGGTGGCCGAGTACCTGGAAGCCTCCTCCCAGGGCCGGCTCCAGGTCACCGGCGAGGTGCACGGCTGGTACACCGTCTCCCAGAAGCGGGACTACTACACCAACAACGTCGGCGGCATCGGCTATTACCCGCGGAACTCCCAGCGCCTGACCGAGGAGGCGATCTACCTCGCGGACGACGACATCAATTTCTCCTTCCTCGACAACGAGGGCTCCGACGGGGTTCCCGACTCCGGCGACGACGACGAGATCGTGGACGGGATCGTCCTCGTGCACGCGGGAACGGGACGGGAGGGCGGCGGCACCTCGGCCAACGACTTCATCTCCATCCACTGGTGGACCCCCCAGCCCTATCCCACCGACGGGGTGTTCGGGCGCTACTTCACCCTCAATCCCGAGGACGGAAGCCTGGGCGTCTTCATCCACGAACTCGGGCACCTCATGGGCCTCCCCGATCTCTACGACACCGACGGCGGGTCCTACGGCGACGGCCGCTGGTCCATGATGGCGGGCGGGTTCCTGACCGACCAGGGAGTCCACCCCACGGACTTCGACGGCTGGTGCAAGGGTCTGATCGGTTTCGCCGACGTGTCCCGGGTCTTCCAGAACCTGAAGGGGGTCCCCCTCACGCCCACCGTGGACGGCGGCAAGGTCTACCGCCTGTGGAAGGAGGGGATGGACGGGCCCGAGTACTTCATGGTCGAGAACCGCCAGCGGACGGGGCTGGACGCCTCGCTCCCCGGGGCGGGGCTGCTCATCTACCACGTGGACGAGAGCGTGGGATCCAACCGGGTGCCCAACCACTACAAGGTGGCGGTGGAGCAGGCGGACGGACTCTATCAGCTCGAGAACCGGTTCAACGACGCCTCGATCGGGGACGACGGCGACCCCTACCACGAGGGACAGGGGTTCGGGCGGTACACCACGCCGAACAGCTTCGCCTACGACGGCACCGACAGCTACGCCACCGTCTACAACATCCAGGGGCCCGATGCGGGCGGGACCATGACCGCGGACCTCTCGGTCCAGGCGGGACCGCTGGTGGAGGTGCAGGACATCACCATGACCGAACTCTCGGGGAACGGGGACGGTCTGGTGGGGCCCGGGGAGCTGGCCGGGTTCTTCCCCCGGATCACCGTGAACCGGCGTCCGGCCACCGACCTCCAGCTGGACATCACCTCCCTGGATCCCCTGGGGGAGCTTCTGGACACCCAGATCCCGGTGGGAACCCTGAACGCGGGCCAGACCTACACCCCCGCCCAGCCGATCCGGGTCCAGATCTCCTCCCAGGTGCCCACCGATCCCTACGGCCTCCGGCTCGATCTCCGGGTGAGCTGGGCGGAAGCGCCTCCCCGCAACATCCCGGTGGAACTGGGGATCGGGACGTTAGTGGGGCGGGACGACGACTTCGAATCCGGCCCCGAGGGGTGGACCCACGCTCCGGTCCGGCCCACCGCCCGGGACCTCTGGTACCACGCCAGCGACGTCGGGGTCGACGGGTCGGGGGGCTTCCGGAGCGGCTACCTGAATGCCGGCTATCTCCGGGACACCGACGGGGTCCTGGTGAGCCCGCCCATTCTCCTCCCGCCCCGGGCCGCGCTCTTCTACGACCAGCTGGTCGACGTGCTCAATCCCGACACCACCCGGGTCCAGGCCGGGGGAGTGATCGAACTCTCGGTGAACGGCGGGGACTGGCAGCAGGCCACCCCCGACGGCGGGTACCCGACCACCTTCGACGGGTTCCACCTGGAGTGGATCGGCCGCCCACTCTTCGCCGGATCGCTCATGAACCGGCAGTTCTACCCGGTGCGCGTCGATCTCTCCTCCTACCGGGGCTCCGTCCGGGTCCGGTTCCGGTTCTTCAGCGAGGTGGAGATGCGGACGGCGGGACTGGGCTGGAAGATCGACAATGTCCGCGTGGAGAGCGACTTCACCCCGGTGCGTATCGTGTCCGTCGATTCCGCCGTCCGCGGCGAGGACGTGGAACTCCGGTGGCAGCTGGCCACCCCGCTGCCCAGCGCGGTCCGGTGGCTGCGCGGAGCCGATCCCGGCCGCGGGGTTCCGGTGGGGACGGGTTGGACCCCGGGCGCGGAACGGGGCCAGGTCCTGGACATCGGGGCCGCCGCCCTGCTGCCGCTCACCTACTGGCTGGAGGGGGTGGACCGGGACGGGTCCGTGGACCACTGGGGGCCCTACCGGGTGGCGGCCGGGCCGGCTCCGGTCCCCACCTGGTCGGTGGACCGGAACCCCAGCCGCACCGACGCGCGCTTCACCTGGTCGGCCCCGCTGCCGGGTGACGCCCGCCTGGAGATCTATGACGTGACCGGCCGCCTGGTCTACCGGAACCCGGTGGGGCCGGATCCGGGCACCCTGCTCTGGAGCGGGTTGGACCGCTTCGGCCGGCGCACCCCGCCCGGTATCTACTTCGCCCGGATCCGGAACGCCTCCCTGGCCCCGATCCGGATGGTGCGCCTGCCATGACCGGGCTCCGGTCGGCGCTCATCCTGCTGGTCGCGGCCGCAATGGGGGGGGCGGCGGTGGTCGCCCGGGCCGCGGACTGGGACCCCACCCCGGTGGTGGTGTCCAGCGGCGGGGAGAACGCCACCCTGGGGGTGAGCGGCCGCGCCGCGGTGGCCGACGCCTCGGGACGGGTGTGCGTGGTGTTCCAGAGCAACCTGGGCGGCGACGCGTTCAAGGTCCTGTTCGGCGAGGAACAGGAGGACGGGACCTGGAGCGTCCCCGAAGTGATCTCCGGCGCCACCAAGGCCCGGAACGCGAGCATGGCCGTCGACCAGGAGGGACGCCTGCACGCGGTATGGGAGGACATCACCGCGGGCGAGGGGGATGGGGAGATCGTGCACCGGGTGCGGGACACCGACGGCACCTGGGGGGATCCCGAGTTCGTGCTCCCGGCTTCCGGCTTCTCCAGGCACGCGGCGGTCACCGTGGACGACATGGACCGGATCCAGGTGGTGTGGGAGGACGGACGCCTGGGCGTGCAGCGGCTGCTGCACGCGGTGGCGCCGGCCGGCGGCGGGGGATGGTCCGGACCCCACGTCCTCAGCGTGGGCGGCATCTTCCCGGAGGATCCGAGCCTGGCCGCCGACGGCATGGGAGGGGTGCACGTGGTCTGGTCGGACCGGAGTTCCACCGACGTCACCCGCTTCAGCTACGATGTCCTCTACACCCACATCGAGGATCCGTCCCAGCCTCCGGCTCCCGTCCACCTGGTGGACCACGCCGCCTCCGCCCGGCACCCCTGCATCGAGGCCACCGCCAACGGCACCCTGCACCTGGTGTGGCTGGACGACCGGGTCTCCGGTTCCCTCGACTACTTCGAGGTCTACTACAAGCGCTACCTCCCGGGGATCGGCTGGGGGAAGGAAAAGCGACTCACCTACAACCAGGTGGAGCACGGGAGCCCGGTGGCCCTGGCCGGACCCGGCAACACGGTGAACCTGGCCTGGGAGGACTACCGCTCCGGAACACCGGACATCTTCTTCCGGCAGATTACCGACGCGCGGGGCTGGGATCGCGACCCCACCCAGATCACCGCCGATCTTTCCTCGTCCCAGTCGCCGACCCTGGTCCTGGTTCCCGGCGGGGGCCTGACCCTGATCTGGTCCGACGCCCAGGGATCGGGGACCTTCCGGGTCTACGCCAGGGAGGGCAGGGCCACCGCCGCCCCCTGAGCCGTCCTCCGGCCCCGGGCCGCGCCAAATCTCCCGTCCGGGCGGGGCATCTTCCCCATCGCGGGGCCGCCGGCGGGCCCCCGGGCCACCCCGGCCGATCCGTCCCGGATCCCGGCGGCGGCGTACCCTCCCGCCCCGGGCGCGCTTAGCGCCGCGGCCCCGGTTCCCGCCCCTCGTTGGCACAGCGATTGCGATATCCCAGGGTCAAGAGGGACACCAGTTCCTCCGGACATGGACACGGGTTACCATCCCTGCGGTGTTCGTGATCGCTCGAAACAGAGAGTAGATCCGCCAGACGACTATTTCATCTTTGAGCACACGGCACCCGCGGGGATAAGAAGAGGCCGGCCACCGCCGGCCTCTTCCATGTCCGCCCCGGAACCCGCCCGGGTTTGACACTCCCCGGGGTCTCTGATACCGTGCCCGCCGTTCCCGAACCCCTCTATCTCCCGAGAGTGTCCATGGCCACGAAATCGCAGGGCCTGCTGTTGGGTTGCCTCCTGGTCGCGACCTGCGTCGTGCTGCTCCTCACCGCCGCCTCCACCCTGTTCCGCACCCCCTGGATGTCCCGCCCCGGCACCGGCGCCGACAGGATCGGCCTGGTGGTGCTGGAGGGACCGATCGCCGGGTCCCGGGCTCTGGTGGAGGAGATCGACGCCAACCGCCGGGACGATTCGGTCAAGGGCGTGGTGCTGCGGGTGAACAGTCCGGGCGGGGAGGTCGCCCCCTCCCAGGAAATCTACGAGGCCCTGCTCCGGCTGGGGCGGGAGAAGCCCCTGGTCGCCTCCCTGGGCAGCGTGGCCGCCTCCGGGGCGTTCTACGCCGCGGTGGCCGCGGACACCATCCTGGCCGACCCGGGATCCCTGGTCGGCAGCATCGGGGTGATCATGACCTTTCCCACCGCCCGGGATCTCATGGACAAGGTCGGGGTCCAGCTCAAGGTCTACAAGAGCGGCCGCCTGAAGGACATGGGATCCTTCGCCCGGGAACCGACCGAGGAGGAGGAGGAGGTCTTCGATTCCATCATCGCCGACGTCTACGACCAGTTCGTGACCGCGGTCACCGAGCGGCGGCACCTGGACCGGGACGTCATCCTCTCCCTGGCCGACGGCCGGGTGTTCACCGGCCGGCAGGCGGTCGACGTGGGGCTGGTGGACCGGCTCGGGGATCTGCGGGCGGCGGTGGATCTGGCCGCCCGGGCCGCGGGAATGGAGCCGGATCCGCCGGTGGTCCGTATACGCCGCCCGCGCATCCCGATCCTGGAACTCCTGGACCAGCTCGTCCGCGACAACGCGCGGGTGGCCTGGGGGCCGCGCCCGGAGTACCGCCTGCGCTAAACCCGCTTCAAATTTGACTCTCCGTGGATTGTATGCTAGCCTGGCCTCGGGAATGAGAACCGGGCTTTTCGGATCATTCAGCTGTCCGACACCCCCGCATCGCACCGATCCGATCCGTGGCTCGAGAGTCCCGAAACGCCTTGACCAGATTAGGGTTACGTGGTTCGGCCCGCTCTTCGGGCGCCAGGCTCCGGTTCGGCTCCCCGATCCGTTCCCAGCGGTCCCCGTGCCGGCCGAGGAGGCTTGCGCCGGGGTCCGGCCCGGTGAAATCCGCCCCGCGGGCCCGTGGGGCATTTGTTTGTGTTGGCGGTGGGGAACTCCCCAGCGAACCCGGTGTACCTAGAGGCAGGCGCCATCGGCCTGCCTCCGTAGAGCGCGCCTTGTGGGCGGTGCGGAGGAATATGATGCCGAAGAAGGCCTTGAAGGAGCGGCGGAAGCACCCGCGCATCCATGCTCGACTGGCGCTCCAGGTGGAGAGGACGATCAGGCCCTCCACCGAGCGCCCGATGACTACGGAGAGTGTGAACATTTCCAGCAATGGCATCTACTGCATGGTGCGTTCACATCTCGACACCGCGACCAAGGTGGGGTTGACGATTCTTCTGCCCTCCTTCGGACGCAAGGGCAAGAAGACGCAGGTGATCACCTGCAGCGGGGTGGTGGTTCGGAGCGAGTACCATCCCGGGGAAGGGGAGTACGATCTCGCCTGTGCGTACACGGACATCAAGAAGGAAGACAGGCTTCTCATCGAGGAGTACATCGGCTGGCGGCTCCTGCAGGACCGTGTGGACGAGCGCCTCTCGCAGCCCTAGCCGCCCCGGCCCGACCGGGGAGCGTCCCGATCCAGGAGAGTGAGCATGCGAACTCGCCGCCCCCGGTCCCTCACCCCGAATCCCCGCCTCTTTCTGGGGGCGGCGGTCCTGGCCCTGGCCGTGACCGCCCTGCGGCCCCCCGAGGCCTCCGCGGTGGACAAGTTCGCCGCGGAATTCCTGAGAATCGGCATCGGCGCCCGCGCCCTGGGCATGGGCGGGTCCTTCGTCTCCATCGCCGACGACGCCAGCGCCACCTATTGGAATCCCGCCGGGCTGGTGCAGCTGGAGTCGCGGGAGGCCATGGGCATGCATGCCAGCCAGTTCGGGGGGGTGGTGAACCACGACGTGGTGGGCGTGGTCTCCCCGCTCACCTCCTCCAACCACCGGGTGGCCATCGGCCTCACCGCCATCCGCCTGGCCGTGGACCACATCAAGGTGACCAAGGACGCGAAGGTGGGGGAGGACGCCAACGGGAACCCCATCATCGACCCCAACCGGGTGGAGGAGCGGAGCGCCTACGACCTGGCCTTCCTCCTCACCTACGCCCGGGCCATGAGCGACCGCTGGTCCAGCGGCCTCAACGTCAAGGTCATCCGCCAGTCCCTGGTGGGGGAGGGGGCAAGCTTCGGCATCGGCTTCGATCTCGGGGTCCTGTACCGTCCCGGCCCCACCCTGGCCCTGGGCGCCCGCTTCTCGCCCACCACCAAGATCTTCTGGGACACCGGCCGCCACGAGACGGTGGCCCCCACCCTCACCCTGGGCGCCCATACCACCCACCAGCTGGACGCGCTGCAGGGGAGCCTCACCCTCGGCCTGGACGCTGGCTTCTCCTTCGAGGGGCAGGAAGCGGACCAGTTCCAGAGCGGCAACCTCTCCGGGAACCTCCTTCCCGGCGTCGAGTACTGGTTCCGGAACACGGTGGCTCTGCGCGCGGGTTCGGACTCCGGCAACTTTACAGCCGGGGCCGGGGTCCGTTATAAACAAGTCGGCGCGGATTACGCCTACCTCTCGCACGACGAGCTGGACGGCACCCATCGGATCAGCGCGCTGATCCGATTCTGAACCTCCCGCGTCTCGTGATCGCGAGCCAGTAGCGGGCCACTCCAGGCCGGGAGCCTTCCATGAAACGCGTTGCCGCCTTCGTTCTCGCAGGTGGGCGTAGCGAAGGGCTGGCCACCCTCACCGTCCCCCGTTCCATCGCCGCCGTCCCCTTCGCCGGGAAGTTCCGGCTCATCGACTTCACCCTTTCCAACTGCGTGAACTCCGAACTCTACAAGGTGGCCGTCCTCACCCAGTACGCCCCGCTCTCCCTTTCCGCCCACCTGGGCCGGGGGGAGCCCTGGGATTTGAACCGCCGGGGCGGCGGAGTCACGCTCCTGCAGCCCTATGCCCGCCAGGAGGGGGCGCGATGGTACGAGGGCACGGCCGACGCCATCCGACAGAACCTGGACGTCCTGGAGACCCTGGGGACGGACCGCGTGTTCGTCATCTCCACCGACGTCCTGTGCAAGATGGACTACTCCTGGATCTTCGACCACCACCGCAGGAGCGGGGCCCAGGCCACCCTGGCCTTCGGGCGGGTCCCCTACGGGGAGGTAAGCCGTTTCGGGGTTTCCCACCTGGACGACCAGGAGCGGATCCGGAGCTTCGAGGAGAAGCCGGCGGCCAGCGATGCGCCCTGGGCGTTCATGGGAGTCTACCTGTTCGAGACGCCCTACCTGGTGTCCCTCCTCCGGGAACACCCGGGGGCCAACCTCATCCTGGACGTGCTGCAGCCCCAGCTGGACGGGGACGCCGTCCGCGCCTACCGCTTCGAGGGGTACTGGGACGATCTCGGCACCCTGCCCGAGTACTACCGGGCTCACCAGCGACTCCTGGGGGACGACCCCGCTCCCAATCTCTATGATCCGGAGTGGCGCATCTACGCCCGCAGTGCCGAGCGCTCTCCGGTCCTGTTCGGGGTGCGGGCGGAGGTGGTGAACAGCCTGGTGTCCAACGGCGCCATCATCGCCGGGCGGGTGGAGAACTCGGTGCTGTCCCCGGGAGTGACGGTGGGACGCGGCGCCGTGGTCCGGGATTCCATCCTCTTGGACGGCACGGTGATCGGTCCGGGCTCCCGGGTCGAGCGCGCGATCATCGACAAGAACGTCCTGGTGGGGGCCGGCTCCCGGATCGGCGGCCCCGATCCCGGCGGCCCCCGGGCCGGACTCACCCTGATCGGCAAGTGGGCCGAGCTTCCGGCCGAGAGCCTGATCGAGCAGGGAACGGTGATCCCCTGCGGCGAGGTGAAGACCGAGGCGCCCCGGGCCCCGGGAGGAATCGTGCCGTGAGCAGCGTCTACGCCATGGTGCTGGCCGGCGGGGTGGGTAGCCGCCTGGCCACCCTGACCGAGCAGCGGGCCAAGCCGGCGGTGCCCTTCGGCGGCAAGTTCCGCATCATCGACTTCGTGCTCTCCAACCTGGCCAACAGCGGCATGTTCGACGTGGGATTGCTCACCCAGTACCGGCCCCTGTCCCTCATCGAACACGTGGGGACCGGGCGCACCTGGGACCTGGATCGCAAGCTGGGCGGGCTGCAGATCCTCCAGCCCTATCTGGAACAGGAGAGCGGGGACTGGTACCAGGGGACGGCCGACGCGGTCTACCGGAACCTGGCCCAGATCCGCCAGCGGACGGCCGAGGACATCCTCATCCTCTCCGGGGACCACGTGTACTCCATGGACTACCGCAAGATCGTGGCCTTCCACCGCCAGCACCGGGTGTCGGCCACGGTGGCGGTGACCCCGGTCCGGGAGCAGGAAACCCACCAGTTCGGCATCGTGGAGACCGACGGCCAGGGGAAGATCGTGGGCTTCCAGGAAAAGCCGCAGTCCGCCCGCGGCACCCTGGCCTCCATGGGCATCTACGTCTTCCGTCGGGACATCCTGGTGCGGCTCCTGGAGGAGGACGCCCGCGATCCGGAGAGCGCCCGCGATTTCGGCAAGAGCATCTTCCCCCGGCTCATCCGGGTGGCCGACGTGGCGACCTTCTCCTTCGAGCACTACTGGCAGGACATCGGAACCGTGGAGGCCTTTTACGAGGCCAACATGAAGTGTCTCGATCCCGGGCACCTGCAGGAACTCACCGATCCCTCCTGGCCCAGCCGCACCCCCAGTGTGGATGCGCCCCCGGCCCGGGTGGTGGGCACCGGCTCGGTGCGCCGGAGTCTGGTGGCCAACGGGGCGGTGGTGCGCGGGGACGTGGAGGGGAGCATCCTGTTCCCGGGAGTGGTGGTGGAAGCCGGGGCCACCGTCCGCGACTCGATCCTCATGAACGGGTGCCGGGTGGACGGCGGCTCTCGGGTGGAGCGGGCGATCCTGGACAAGCGGGCGCGCACCGGGCGCGGCTGCAGCATCGGCGGCTCCGGAACGGCCCCGGTCAACGCCGCCTTCCCCGATCTCTTCACCACCGGGATCACCCTCCTGGGCAAGGACGTGGTGATGGAGGACGGCGCCCGGGTCGGGCGCAACGTGTGCGTGGGCGGGAACCAGGTCCTGAGCGGCACCGTGGAGGACGGGACCACCCTCTCCCGCCGCCTGGAGCGCCCCACCCCCTGGATGGCCCGGCGGCCGATCTGATCCACGGCGGATCGGCGCGCCGGCCCGGCTAGCCGGGAACCCGCAGCACCCGCCCGGGCCGGATGATCTCCTTTCCGGAGAGCCCGTTCACCAGGAGCAGGGTGTTCAGCTTCACGTGGTAGTGCCGGGAGATCCCCCAGAGAGTGTCCCCCTTCTTGATCCGGTGCAGCCCTCCGGGCCGGAGGTCCACCTTCCGCAGCGTCCGGTTCCGGAGCGCGGCCGTCACCCGGCCCCCGGCCCCGGCCGGCACCCGGGCCTCCACCGGATGGCCGTCCCCGGGGGTGACCGGACGCAGCCAGGCCGGGTTCAGGGACCGGATGGCCCGCGCGGACACCCCGGCGACCCGGGCCAGGTCGGTGACCTCGACCGGATAGGGGAGCCGGACCACGTCGTAGGCCAGCGGCGCGGCCGCTTGCGGCGCGGCTGCCGAGTCCGCCTCGTCCCCCAGAAGCTCCATCAGGGCCAGGGCCCGGGGCACGTAGTCCTCGGTCTCCCGGGGCAGGTCCAGGCTCCAGAAGGAGTCCGTGCCCGCCGCGGCCAGTTCCCGGCGCACCCGGTAGGGCCCGCAGTTGAAGGCGGCCAGGGCCAGGAGGCCGTCTCCGAAGGTGTCGTGCAGTTCGGCCAGGTAGCGGCAGGCTCCGCGCGTGGCCTCGACCCAGTCGCGCCGTTCGTCACGGTCCACGGTGACCAGCATCCCGGCGTGGCGTGCGGTGCGGTCCAGGAACTGCCAGGGACCCAGGGCGTCGGCCCGGCTCCGCGCGTCGTGACGGAAGCCGCTCTCCACCAGGGTGAGCACCCAGATGTCCGCGGGCAGGCCTTCCTCGCGGACCACGTGCAGGATGTCGGGAAGGTAGGGCTGGGCCCGGCGCGCCCACGCCCGCACCCCACGGCCGCCGTCGGCCAGGAGGCGTTCCTTGCACCGCGCTACCCGGGGGTTGTCGAAGGCAGCAGGGGTCCACCAGGGGACGGCGGCGGTGGGAGCGCCGTCGGCGACGGGGCTGAGGGCCCCGGCCAGCAGGGAGAGGGTGCAGGCGCTCCCCACCGCGGGATCCGCCGACGCCGGGCGGTCCCCCGCGGCGAGCCAGATCCGGTCCAGGATGCGGGCGAGAATCGCGCGGGCGTCCTCCGGATCCCCATCGCGCAGGCTGGCCCGGGCCCGGTCCAGGTCCCCCTGCCAGGCCGGGGGCGGTCCCGGGGCCGGGGTGACCGGCCCCGGGGGCGCAACCGTGGCGCACCCCGCCACCGCCAGGAGCAGCGCGCCGGTCAGGATGGCGTAACCCACGGTGCTGCATTGTATCCGGTGGATCGCTGGCGTCAACCGGGTCCCTCCTTTCGCCGTCAAGCCTCCCCCGCGGGGTGCCGATACCAGGTTCACCACCCGTGATCGGAGGGGCTCCCTTTTGGCTTTCGAGGATTTTCGTCTGAACGCGCAGGTTCGGGCCGCCTTGGTGCGGCAAGGAATCGACCTGGGCCGGGTCGAGCACGGGGTCACCAACAGCGTGATCTACATCAAGGGCAGCCTGCGCTCGCACGTCACGCAGGAATCCTCGGATCTGAGCCAGGCCAAGCTGGACGAGGTGGACCGGGCGGCCAAGATCGAGCGCATCCTGCGCTCGATTCCCGGGGTCCGGGACGTGATCTTCCAGCTCGACCGGGTGGTCAAGCTGGGATGGCGGTGGAAACCGAGATGAACTCGAAACACGCTTTCAGCGAACTGCGGCTCTCCCCGGACATCGTGCGCATGCTGAGCGCCGAGGCCAGGGAACATCCCAGGTGGGCGGACGTGCAGAACCGGGCCGGGCTGCTGGCTCTGGCCCGGGGTGAACTCGAGGGGGCCCTGGACCGGTTCGAGGCGGCCCTGGCCATCAACCCGCGCTACGCCTGGGCCGGGATCAACCGGGCCCTGACCCTGGCCGTCTCCGGCAGGGGAGCAGAGGCGGCCGACGCCCTGGACGGGTCCGCCGAACCCGGGCGCGGTGTCCGGACCTACACCACCGCCGTGCTCGCCCTCTTCGCCGGAGACGCCGCCGCCGGCGAGGCGGCCCTGGACGATCTCCCCCCGGACCTGGCCACCCGCCCCGACGTCCGGCGGCTCCTGGCCGCGCTGATCCGGCTCCGCGCCCCGTCCGAGGCCGACGCCCTGTGGCAGCGCACGCGACATCATTTCGCCTCGCTTCCCGCCGAGTGGTCGGCGCCGTGGACCGGGAAGCGTCTCAGCACCCCGACTTTCATGCCCGGACTGCACCAGCTCTACCTGGAAGGAAGCAGCCTGGAGGGGCGCCTGAGCCGGTGGGAAGCAGCGGAATCGATGGCGTCCCTGGCCCGTCTCCACTGGGCCGACGAAGCGATCTATCTCAACCAGCGCGGGTTCCTGGCCACCCTGGCCGGGCGCGAGGACAAGGCGCGCAAGCTCCACGCCGAGGCGGCGCGCATCGCTCCCGACGAGCCCCGCGCCCACATCGCCCTGGCCTACCTCTGGAGCGCGGAGGGGGACCTGGAGCAGGCCTACCGATCCCTGGTCAACGCCCTGGCCCGGGCTCCCCGCTACGCCGATCTCCTGTACCAGATGGGGCTCCTGCACCTGGCGCGCGGATCGGCCAAGGAGGCCCTGGCCTCCTTCCGGGGGGCGCTGGAGATCAATCCCGACTACACCATGGCCCGCCTGCAGGAAGCGGAAGCTCTCTTCGGCCAGCAGCGCTGGAACGAGGCCCGCGCGTCCTACGAGAACGTGCTCGCCTCCGGTCTGGAGTCGTGGGAGATCCGCCTCCACTACGCCCTGACCCTGGTGCGGCTCGGCGACCTGGACGCCGCCGCCGAGGCGGGCGAGGAAGCCCGGCGCCTGGCCCCCCGGGAACCGCGGGTGCTCTATCACTTGGGCCGCATCTACCGGCTGCGGGGGGACCAGGAACAGGCGTGGACGGCCTGGACCACCTTCCTGGAACTGGACGGGGGATCCGAGCGACGCACCGAAGTGGAACGGGCCCTGAGCAACGAACCCGAAGACCCATCGTGACGGAGGGGGAGATGAAACGACGCAAGAAACGGAAACGGAAACCGGACGCTGCGCCCGAGCCGGCGGTGATCGATTCCCCGGCGGCCGACGCGCCGCCGCCGCGCGCCCGGCGGGGAGGTTTCTTCTGGGGGCTCGCCCTGGGATTCGTGGTCACCCTGGGGGTCATCGTCTCCGGCGACCTGGGTTGGTTCACCCTGCCCGGGGGCTGGTCCACCGCCTCCGCCACTCCGGACAGTGCGACCACCGACAGTGCCGGCGCGTCGCGCTCGATCCTCCTGGCCGGCTCGCTGCCCCCGGGCGCCCACGTCTACGTGGACGACCGCCCGGCCGCGGTCGTCCCCGCCGGTGAGGATACGCGGGTGGCCGTCGGGGCCGGCGCCAAGCGCCTGGAGATCCGCGGCCAGAACGGCACCTGGTGGTCGACCCGGCTGGACGCCGAGGGTGCCCCGGACCGCCTGCAGCCGTTGCTCTCGGGCGACCTGGTGGTCGAGGTGGAGAAGCAGGGCCCCTCGGGCGACCTCGCCCTGGACGGAAAGGTCCTGGGGATCGCGCCGGGAACCCTGGGCGACGTCCCTCCCGGCTGGCACGTGGTCTCCATCCGTCGCGACCAGACCCTGCTCTACGAGGATGCCTGTCTCATCCAGCCGGGCGAGGTGACGGTTCTCACCGCGCCTCCGGTCCCCTCCCGGGGCCAGGGCCGCATCACCGTCCGCTCCCGCGTCCTGGGCGACGAGGGGTTCGCGGAGACGGAGGGGCGGGCGGTCTGGATCGACGGGCAGCGGCAGGGGAAGACCCCGCTGGAAACCACCCTGAACGCCGGCTACCACAGCTTCCGGGTTGAAGGGGAGAACGGATCCGCCTGGGTCACGGTCATGAACCTGGACGCCGGGAGTTCGCGCTACGCCACGGCGGAGTTCGGCCGGGAAGAGAAGCTGCAGGTGGCGGTCTCTCCGCCGGCCGGGGCCCGGGCCTCCGACCCGCTGGCCATTCCGGTCCGGGTGCGCTCGGAGGAGGGAACGGTGCTGCTGTCCACGGGGCTGCTCTACCTGGTCCTGCCCAAGCAGTCGAAGCCGGTGGGCCTGCCGCTGGTCGCCTCGACGACCGACCCGGACCTCTGGGTGGCGGTGGTTCCCGGGGAACTCACCCGGAACAACTCCACCCTGGTCGGCTACGCCTCCTGCACCGACGATATGGGCCGGGTGGGGGATTCGGATCTGTTCACGCTGCACCTCCAGTAACCCGGCGCCGGACCCGGTCGTGCCGTTCCGGGATCGACGGCGGTACTTGAGCCCGCGGCGACCGGCTTGCTAGGGTCGCGGGCGGAGGTCGGTCCTGCCGCCGGCCGCGTTTCCCGTTCCCCCCGTCCCTCCGTCGCCCCGTGTCCTTCCCCGTCCGGGGAGTCCGCGTGTCCCGCTGGGAATGTCCGACCGGTCTCGCCACCGCGGGCGCCCTCGCCCTGGGGGTGTCCCTGGCCGAGTGGCTCCCCCGTCCGGAGTGGATGCTCCTGGGCGGGGCTTCCCTCCTCCTCGCCCGCCTGGCGCCGCGGCTGACCCCGCCGTCCCGGCGTCCGGCCACCAGCGTGCTCACCCTGGTCGTGGGGCTGGCCACCGGAGGTCTGCTCGCCGCCGGGGGGGAGCGGCCCGCCGCCCCGGACCTGGCCGACACCTGGGTGGCCGGCCATGTGGCGGCCTGGGAGGAGGGAGGCCGGCGCGTGGTCCTGGACGCGGTCCGGGCCGGCGGCCGGCGGCTCTCCCCCCGGCGGCGCCTCCGCGTACTGGGCCGGGACGACTGGGGCACGGTGCCACGGGCGGGCTGGCTGGCGGTGCGGGGACGGCTGGAGGCCGACCGCGGGCCGACCAATCCCGGCATGCGGCGATGGGGAGGGCTGGACGGCACCCTGCTGGCCGACCGGCACACCCGGCCCTCCTGGGGGCCGGAGCCGCCCTCCCGCCTGATCGCGGCCCGGGTGCGCATGGCCCGGGGCCTGCACGAGCGGCTCCCGGGGTTCCCGGGCCGTCTGGCCGAGGCCATGGTCCTGGGGCGCTCCCGGGCCCTGACTCCGGAGGAGCGGGATATCTTCCGGCGGACCGGAGCCGCCCATCTGATGGCGGTGAGCGGACTTCACGTCGGTCTCATCGCGTGGCTCGTGAACCTCTGCCTGTCCGGCCTGCCGCGGCGGGGACGGATCCTGGGCACCGCGGCCGCGGCCTGGGCCTACGCGGCCCTGGCCGGAGGCGCCCCCTCGGCGGTCCGGGCGGCGGCCCTCATCACCGCCGCCGGGGCCGGGGCGTGGGTCCACCGGCCCCGTCCCCTCTGGCGCTGGCTGGCCCTCATCCTGCCCTGGTGCCTGTGGGCGGAACCCGGTCTCCTGGAGTCGGTGGGGTTCCGGCTCTCGGTGGGAGCGGTCGGGGGCATCCTGTTCGTGGCCGACTGCGTGCGACCCCGGGGCCGGCTGCGGATCCTCGCCCCGGCCGTGGCCAGCCTGGGGGCCCAGTGGGGAACCCTGCCCGTCCTGGTCAACGCGTTCGGCACCCTGGCCCCGCTCGCCCTGGTGCCCAACCTCCTCGCCGTGCCCCTGGCCGGAGTCTTCCTCCCCGCCACCCTGCTCGCCCTGGCCACCGGATCCCTGGGGGCGCTCGGGGTCTGGCCGGCCGCCGCGGCCCGGGCCCTGGGGTCGGCCATCGGCGCCGGGCTCCGCCTCTGCGCCGGACCGCTGCCCTATCTCGATCACCTGGGCCGAGTCCCGACCGGGGCGCTGGCCGTGGGGCCGCTCCTCATGATGTTCTGGTTCTCCCTGCCCGGCCGTCTTCGCGAGCGGCCGCGGGTCCGCACCACCGCCCTCCTGCTCGCGGCTCTGAGTGCGGCCGCGGTGTTCCTGCCGGTCTCCAACCCCCCCGGACCCTGGATCGCCTTTCTGGACGTGGGACAGGGGGACGCCATGGTCTTCCGGCTCTCCGACGGCACCACCTGGGTCATGGACGTCGGGGACGACCGCGGGCCGGGAGACGCCGGGCGGGACGTGGTGGCGCCGTTTCTGCGCCGCGAGGGGATCCGCACCGTGGACGGGCTTCTGGTCTCCCACCGCCATCGCGACCACGTGGGAGGCCTGGCCGCCTTCCTGGAACGGGTGCGGGTGCGGCGGGTCTACGACGCGGGCTACGGCCCGGCCGGGGGCACCGCGGGCCGGACGGACAGTCTCCTGGCCGCCCACCATCTCTGGCCGTGCCTGGTGGCCCGCGGGGATACCCTGCACGCCGGTCCCGGCTGCCGTCTGGTCGCGCTCCATCCCGGACGCGGGGACCCCACCCTGCCCACACCCGGGGTCGGTCTCAACGACCGGTCCCTGGTTCTCCGCCTGGCCGACGGCGACCTGGTCGCGGTCCTGGCCGGAGACGCCGAGCAGGGAGCCGAGGCGTCGATGCTGGAGGCGGAGGCCCTGGCTCCGGTCCGGATCCTGAAGGTGGGGCATCACGGCAGCCGCACCTCGAGCTCGGCCGGTTTCCTGGACGCGCTCGACCCGGAGATCGCGGTCATCTCGGCCGGCGAGCACAACCGCTTCGGCCACCCCGATCCGGCCACCCTCCGCCACCTGGCCGCCCGGGAGGTGCGCGTCTTCCGCACCGACCGGGACGGCTGCGTGTGGATCGCGCCGCGGGGCGGGGGAGGATTCCGCATCGAGCGCCATCCGCCGCGTCCCCGGACCCCGGGCTCCGGCCGCGGCGGCGCGCGGCGTCGGTTGCCGCCGGGGTAGGGCTCTGCTAGAGTGCTTGTCTTTTGGAGGGGGAATTCGGGACGTGTCGACGCTGGGAATCCTCGCTTCGGGTCGCGGATCCAACTGCACGGCCATCCTGCGCGCTCAGAAGGAGGGCCGCCTCCGGGGCCGGGTGGCCCTGGTGCTCTCCGACCGTCCCCAGGCCCCGGTCCTGGACCGGGCCCGCGAGTTCGGGGTTCCCGCCCGGTATCTCGATCCGGGCCGGCCGGGGGCGCGGCTCACCCCGGAAGCCGAGGATGCCTACGCGGCCGCGCTCGGTGACGCCGGGGTGGAGTGGGTGGCCCTGGCCGGGTTCATGCGCATCGTGGGCAAGCGGCTCCTGGCCGCCTACTCGGGGCGCATCCTGAACATCCATCCCTCCCTGCTTCCCGCCTTCCCCGGGCTCGCGGCCCAGAAGCAGGCCTTGGACTACGGGGTGAAGGTGGCGGGATGCACCGTGCACTTCGTGAACGAAGGGGTGGACACCGGTCCCATCGTGCTCCAGGCCGCGGTGCCGGTCCTGGACGGGGACACCGTCGAAGCGCTGGAAGCCCGCATTCTCGAGCGCGAGCACGTCCTGTACGTGGACGCCCTGAACCTGGTTTTCTCCGGCCGCTACCGCACGGATGGACGGCGCGTGGTGCCGGAACCTTCCGAGGAGACATCATGACCACCTGGACCCAAGAGACCGCGGTGACCTCACTGGACCTGGGGACTCTGAAGCCCCTGCACCGGGGCAAGGTGCGCGAGATGTTCGATCTGGGGGACCGCTTCCTGATGGTGGCCACCGATCGCATCTCCGCCTTCGACTGCATCCTCCCCAACGGAATCCCCGGCAAGGGGAAGGTCCTCTCCGCCCTGTCCGTGGCCTGGTTCGAGGCCCTGAAGGACGTGGTGGCGACACACTATATCTCCAAACATACCAAGGACTTACCGGAGGTATTTCAACCGTATTCCGAAGTCCTGGACGGGCGCGCCCTGCTGGTCAAGAAGGCCCAGCGGTTCGACGTGGAGTGCGTGGTGCGGGGCTACCTGGCCGGCTCGGGCTGGAAGGAGTACCAGAAGCAGGGCACGGTGTGCGGGATCCGGCTCCCGGAGGGGCTCCGCCTCTCCGACAAGCTGCCGGAGCCGATCTTCACCCCGGCCACCAAGGAGGACGACGGCCACGACGAGAACATCCCCTTCGAGCGGATGCAGGAGATCGTGGGCGAGCCCCATGCCACGCAGCTCCGGGATCTCTCCCTGGCCATCTACAAGAACGTGGCCGCCTACTGCGCCACCCGCGGCATCATCGTGGCCGACACCAAGTTCGAATTCGGGCTGGTGGGGGACACCATCACCCTCATCGACGAGGTCCTGACCCCGGATTCCTCGCGGTTCTGGCCCCAGGACCGCTACGAGCCCGGCCGGCCCCAGGAGTCCTTCGACAAGCAGTTCGTGCGGGACTACCTGGAGTCCCTGGACTGGGACAAGACGCCGCCGGCCCCGGCCCTGCCCGAGACCGTGGTCCAGGCCACGGCCATCCGCTACGTGGAGGCCCTGGAGCGGCTGATCGATCCCGCCCAACCCCTCCGCTTCACCCGGGAGGATTGGCGATGATCCGCATCCGCCGCGCCCTGGTCAGTGTCTCCGACAAGACCGGCCTCCCCGAACTCGGTCGCGCCCTGGCCGGGGCGGGGGTCCAGGTCATCTCCACCGGCGGCACCGCGGCCGCGCTGCGGGAGGCCGGGGTGGAGGTGATCCCGGTGGACGCGGTCACGTCCTTTCCGGAGTGCCTGGACGGCCGGGTGAAGACCCTGCACCCCAAGATCCACGCGGGCGTCCTGGCCGACCGCTCCAAGCCCGAGCACCTGGAGCAGGTCCGGGAGCTGGGGGTGGAGCTGATCGACCTGGTGGTGGTGAACCTCTATCCCTTCGAGTCGGCGGGGGAGCGCGAGGGGATCTCCGACGCCGAGCTCATCGAGCAGATCGACATCGGCGGGCCCACCCTGCTGCGGGCCGCGGCCAAGAACGCCGAGCACGTGGTGGCGGTGTGCGACCCCGCCGACTACGGGACGGTGATCGAGGGCCTGGGTCCGGACGGGGTCGCCCCCGAGGTCTCGCGCGCCCTGGGAGCCAAGGTGTTCGTGCGCACCGCGGCCTACGACGGGGCCATCGCCGCCCGGCTGGGGGCCTCGGTGCCGGCGCCGGGGAAGGGGCTTCCCGAACGGCTGCCGCTCTCCCTGCAGCGCGTGGCCTCGCTGCGCTACGGCGAGAATCCCCATCAGCAGGGAGCGGTCTACCGCCCGGCCGGCCTGGCCGCCGCCGGTTTGGCCGCGTTGCGCCAGCTCCAGGGGAAGGAACTCTCCTACAACAACTTTCTGGACATGCAGGCCGCCTTCGGCCTGGTGCACGCCTTCCCGGAAGCGGCGGTGGTGGTGGTGAAGCACCTGAACCCGTGCGGGGTCGGCTTCGACGAGGATGCGGAGCGCGCCTATCGCCGGGCCCTGGCCGCCGATCCCCTGAGCGCCTTCGGGGGGATCGTGGCCCTGAACCGCCCCCTCACCGCGGCCGCGGCCGCGGCCATGAAGGAGACCTTCCTGGAGGTGATCGTGGCCCCGCGGGTGGAGCCCGGGGCCCGGGAGGTCCTGGGCACCAAGAAGAACCTGCGGGTGGTGGAGGCGAGCCCGGCCCCGCCCCCCCTGGGCCTGGAACTCCGGGCCGTGGCCGGGGCCTGGCTGGTGCAGACGCCGGACGGCGAGGCCGGGGACACCGGGCGCAAGACGGCCACCCGGCGGGCACCCACCGAGGCGGAGGCCCGGGCCCTGGAGCGGGCCTGGATCATGGTCCGCCACGCCAAGTCCAACGCCATCGTGATCGGGGCCCTGGACGGCATCGTGGGCCTGGGCTGCGGGCAGACCAGCCGGGTGGACGCGGTCAAGCAGGCGGCGGAGCGGGCCCGGCGGGCCGAACTCCCGGACGGGGTGCGGGTGCTGGCCTCCGACGCCTTCTTCCCGTTCCGGGACGGCATCGACGCCGCGGCCGAGGCCGGGGCCACCGCCGTCATCCAGCCCGGCGGCTCGGTACGCGACGAGGAAGTGATCGCCGCCGCCGACGAACACGGGATGGCCATGGTGTTCACCGGCCGCCGCAGCTTCCGCCACTGACGCCCCGGGGCCGGACGGGGGAGGAAGGGTCCCATGATCCTCGTTCTCGACTTCGGCTCGCAGTACACGCAGCTCATCGCCCGGCGCGTGCGCGAGGAGGGGGTCTCCTGCGAGATCCACCCCTTCTCGCTCCCCCTGGAGGCGATCCGGGAGCGCGCCCCCTCCGGCCTCATCCTCTCCGGGGGACCGTCCAGCGTCTTCGCCGACGGCGGTCCGCGTCCGGCGGAGGGGATCCTGGACCTGGGCCTTCCCGTCCTGGGCATCTGCTACGGGCTCCAGGTGCTGGCCCACCTCCTGGGGGGACGGGTGGAGCGCGTGGCCCAGGGGGAATACGGCCGCACCCGGATCCACGCCGCCCCGGGATCCGGTCCGCTCCTGGCCGGGCTCCCGGAGCACTTCGCGGCCTGGATGAGCCACGGCGACTCGGTCACCGCCCTCCCCGAGGGGTTTGCCATCCTGGCCACCACCGCGGACGGCATCGTGGCCGCGGCCGGGGACGATGTCCGGCGCCGCTACGGCCTCCAGTTCCATCCCGAGGTCGCCCACACCGAGTTCGGTCCGGACATCCTGCGCAACTTCCTCTTCGGGATCTGCCGGGCCCCGGTGGACTGGGACCTGGGGGACTTCCACCGGAACGCGGTGGAGCGGATCCGGGAGCAGGTGGGCGGGGGTGGGGTGCTGTGCGCCCTGAGCGGCGGCGTCGATTCCTCGGTGGTGGCCTGCCTGGTCCACGAGGCGGTGGGGGACCGTCTCACCTGCGTGTTCGTGGATCACGGCCTCCTCCGGAGCGGCGAGGTGCAGGACGTGATGCGGATCCTGGGCGACCGCTTCGGGCTCCGCATCCGGCAGGTGGATGCGGCGGACCGGTTCCTGGCCCGCCTGGCCGGGGTGTCCGATCCCGAGGAGAAGCGCAAGCGGATCGGCGAGGAGTTCATCCGGGTGTTCGAGGAGGAGGCGCGCACCCTGGAGGGGGTGAGCCACCTGGCCCAGGGCACTCTGTACCCCGACGTGATCGAGAGCATCTCGGTGGCCGGACCGTCGGTCAAGATCAAGACCCACCACAACGTGGGGGGGCTTCCCGAGCGCATGGACCTGAAGCTGGTGGAACCGGTGCGCGAGCTGTTCAAGGACGAAGTGCGCGAGCTGGGGCGGCGGCTGGGACTCCCCGGGCACGTGATCGAACGCCATCCCTTTCCCGGCCCGGGCCTGGCCGTGCGCATTCCGGGACCGGTAACCCGGGAGGCGGCGGACCTGCTGCGCGAGGCGGACCGCATCTACCTGGAGGAACTCCGTACCGCCGGGCTCTACGATACGATCTGGCAGGCCTTCGCCGTGCTGCTTCCGGTGCGCACGGTGGGGGTGATGGGGGACAGCCGCACCTACGGCCACGTGCTCGCCCTGCGGGCGGTGACCAGCGTGGACGGGATGACCGCGGACTGGTTTCCCATGCCCCCGGACGTGCTGGGCCGGATCTCCAGCCGGCTGGTGAACGCGTTGCCGGGCATCAACCGCGTCGTGTACGATATAACTTCGAAACCCCCCGCCACCATCGAATGGGAGTGACCCCCGGGCTCGTCGATCTGGAATCCATGCCGACCACCGCGCTCCCGACGTCTCCGGCCCGCACCGTCCGGCCGGCCCGGTTCGGGCTCCCGCTCCTGCTCCTGCTCCTGCTCGCGGCCGCGGGGGCGGCCGGGGCCTCGCCCCGGACCCCGGGGCCTCTCACCGCCCCGGCCCGGCCGGGGGAGCCGGCGGCCGGCCTCGAGTACTTCCGCCTGCAGCCCGCGGTTCCCGACACCGTCTACCGGCTCCTGGTCATCCCGGTACGGTTTCCCGAGGACGCGATCCTGGGCGGGGGCACCCGCGGGGAGATCCTGGCCCGCCTGAACGGCGAGGGCACCGGGTCGCTGAACGGCTACTACCGCGCGGCCACCGGAGGCCGGATGGAGGTGGAGGCCACCCTGGCCCCCACCGTGGTGGCCGAACACCCGCGCACCTACTACACGGTGGAAGGCGAGGGGAACTTCGGCTACGGGACCGATCCCAACGCCTACCCCCACAACGCCCGGCGCCTGGTGGAGGAGGTCACCGCGGCCCTGGTCGAGCGCGTGGACTTCCTGCGTTTCGACAACACCGGGGACGGCATCGCCGACGGGTTGCTGCTCCTGCACTCCGGGCCCGAATCGATCGAGGCCCCGGGAACAAGTCCGCCCCCGGATCACCTGGCCGCCCACGCCTTCACCCTGGAGGCGCCGGTGGCGCGGTCCGACGCCTGGGTCTTTCCCTATGCGGTGGCCGCGAGCCGGGACGCGGTGGGTCCGTGGGCCCACGAGATGGGCCATCTCCTGGGCCTTCCCGATCTCTACGTGAGCAACACGTTCTGTACCGGCCCCGGCGTGGGGGAGTGGTCGCTCATGGCCACCGGGGCCAACCGGGCGAACGGCACCGATCCCGCCGGTCTCGACGCCTACTCCCGCCAGCTCCTGGGCATCCCGCCGGCGGTGGCCGGCGGTCCCGGAGGCGACTACTCGCTGGCCGGCGGCGGCGCCGTTCGCGCCTACCGGTTCGGGGCGGAGACCGGCCCGGCGTACTTCCTGGTCGAGCGCCGAGACGGCGCCGACGGCCTGGGCCTCGACACCCCGGCCACCGTCATCTACCTGGTGGACGAGACGGCGGGGGACAACCGGAGCTGTCCCGACCCGCCGGAGTTCTATCGCCCCCTGGTCGAGGTGCGGGGGGTGGTGTGCCCGGGAACGGGGGCCTGCACCGTCCGCCTGGACGACGGCAGCACCCCCTCGCTCCTGGGCCGGGACGGCGCGGCCACCGGCCTCGTCCTGGACC
>Ga0307424_1000142_pt1 | contig 34407 bp, 39 predicted proteins | sample SalMarWE160320MG_FD_202157 | JGI IMG/M metagenome (GOLD analysis project Ga0307424, IMG submission 202157) | Salt marsh sediment microbial communities from the Plum Island Ecosystem LTER, Massachusetts, United States - WE1603-20 | ecosystem: Environmental > Aquatic > Marine > Intertidal zone >... | reverse complement strand
AGTCTGTCGGAATCCAAGTACCACCTCCTTTCTCTTATCGTATCGGCTTTGCATGTCAAAATAGTGTCTTTAGGATAAATTACAAGGCTGGCTGAGAGCTTTTTCACCGCAAATCTTAGTACCCTGGAGCCCAAAACATGGAGATTGTTCCAGTCAGAATTTGGGATTAGCACCCGGATCCAGATTTATTGGGGGTTGCCTTTTGTTGCTGTCAGCAAGGCCTCGGTTCCCGCACCCCAGTTCAGGATGGCGCCAAGGGCATCCTTCATGGGGACTTCCAGCCTTTGAATTTTTTCGCGGCTGACGGTCTGAAGGGTACCCACCCCGGGCATGGGTGCAAGGGGCACCAAGACGGTGAACTTGCCACCGGCGTGTTTTTCGACAATGAAGCCCAGGAGTTCTGTCCCAGGATCTGTCTTGATGAGTACGGGCTGAAGCTGATTCGGCACGTCCCGGCCCGATAACCTTTTGCCAGATTTCGAAGAATTACATAGGGCGGAATCCGGTTCAGGAACGTTTCCTCGATCCACTTCCCAAAACGCTTGGCAGGGCCGTCGCCGTGACCAGGGGGACGAACAGGGGGCTCAAAAGACCCAGTACAAACAAAATGATTCCCCCATAAAAACGCCATCCCGGTCTGATTTGCTCAGCCGTCACCTTTCCCATTGCCATCGTTCACCTCATTCACAAGGCATTTTGGGTGTCTGAAAGACGTGCAACTCCGCCAGGTTGTCATTTATGGTCTGATGCGTTTATCGACTAAGGCAGCCATTTTTTCGGCATCCCTCAGGTATTTTCCCATCTTTAGTGCCTGGTCCTTGAAAAAAGAGCCTGCTTAAACCTGATTCAAACCGAAAAATCCTACTTCCTTTCTAATATTTTTTCCTTAGTACTTTCATATTCTTCCTTTGTAATCACCCCTTTTTTGTATGCCGACTGAAGATCCAACAGTTCCTGCCCCACCGTGGTGGTCGTCATGTCCTTTTTAACATCGGCCCCTCCTCCACCACAACCCGCGAGGCCTGCCCCAAAAGGGATCAAAATAATCATTACCAAAACTCTCAATCGTCTCATGTCTTATTCCTCCGTTTTTCAAAGTCAATACCAGCAGCTCAATAGAGAAGAGCCTTTAGAAAACCCAAACAGTGATTCCCACGGATCACCCAATGTAGTCCCTATTGGTAAATGGAGCAATCTCAGGCTTTCTGTGTTGTTATATGAAGGCGCCTTTAGCGCGTCATGTCATTTTAGGTTCCTGATTGTTTCGATTATGTTAGCACATGTCAAAATTATTCAAGATTAACATATCTAAGCTTCCCTCCCGCCATGTATACGTCCATAGCAAGAGTGCCGCTCGAAATTGCGAGTGAGATCGTTTCATGCTCTGCGAATCTATCGACCACCCGACGGTACTTGGTTAAGATTAGCGATACTGAAGGCATTTGCTGAATCGAAAATATTCATGGTTAAAACAAAACCGGGGCCAGGATATCCCTCGTTGCCCCGGTTTTACAGACCGAATCCGAAGATCTTCAGTGTCAAAGGCTTCGCGATACTGCCGTTCGATGCCTAAACGTCTTACTTTAATCCCACGTCTTTTAGTGCCTGTTTGCAAAGGTTGGTCAGTTGTTTTTCCTTCTTCTTGAGGCAGTCGAGCAGACGTCCTTCACCGGACGCAACAGCACCACAATACTGGTCCAAATCCTCATCACACTCGTTTGCAACGTAGCTGAGGGCTTCGACCGCTCTCTCAAGCTGAGCCGCGGCGTCATAGAGTGCATACTCACATTTCGGTGACAGTTTGTCGCCGTGTGCATAAAGGCAGGCCAAAACACGGCCCTCTCCCGGTGTTACGTTCCCACAGTACTTCTCAAGTTCCACCTTGCAACCGTTGGCTACTGACTAAACCAGGTTTTCACCCGCGGCTGTATTGGTAAAAAGCAGCGACACAATACCCAACGCCATCAAGACAATCATGATCCGTTTCATTTTGCTCTCCTCCCTGTTGTTTTGGTTTTGACTGAATATATGCCACCTATCTAGTGCCCGAACGAAAAATAGGATTTTTTGTTCAGATCAAGGAAGACGAAAATTTTAACCGCAGGAATACATTGAGTATTTCGAGGATTAAAATTTGAGTCTGACGCAGATATGGGCGAAAAAGACAGTTTTCGTTCAGGCACTAATTAAGCTCAGAAGAGATCTAATCAATAGAAAGTAGAGACGCGCAAACATTGTCATATATGAAAAATTTGTCAAATGTCAGATCTTGTAGGGAGGGGAGAGCGGTGAACCCCCTGCACGCCACGGATATGTTTCCCATAAAGCCCTATTTCCAAACGCCCTCCATTTTCATCCTTTTCCCAAAGCCGAATAGATCGTCCATCCAGAGGTAGATACTGTCGAACTGGGAAAGATTCCTTACATGCCATCTGACAAGGCTGTGAAACCAGGTGTTTGGTTTATTGAAAACACAGACCCTGATACAGTTGGCGCAATCACCCTTATTACGGACCCAGAATTGGAAGCAGTTTTCGGGATTAATATACCATTTGTAGATCCCGTGGTTATTGGACAGGGTAAGCCCCTCAGTGGTGGGTTCGTCGAAGTTGATGCACTGTCCGGGACATGCCTTGGCGCACTTTCCGCAAACTTCGCACATCTTCCTGACGCCGATTTCAATCGGTTTATCCGGAATTAGAGGCAAGGTAGTAAGTACTTTGCTAATCCGGACCCGGGGGCCGAACCAGGGCGTGATTAAAAGGCCGTTACGCCCTAATTCACCAAGGCCGGCATCGATGGCCATGGGGATACTCAGGGCCGTATCATTCCCACAGGGGATGGCCTTGTAGCCTAAATCACGAATAAAGTGGGCCATTGATGAGGCCACATAGGCCATCATTGAGTAGCCCCTGCCGCCTGCTGCAAACTCACCGTAGGCAGGAGCCGTTCTCATCAGGGTATAATCCATCTCATGAATCATGACGATGGCATGTGTAAAATCGTCGGAAATATCATCTATTGGGGGATGTTCAAGAGTACGGGGATCAAAGCGATGAGAGTAGATCCAGCGCCGATCCAGCCTGCAAATCCCAACCGCTGATGCGCCCATGTATATTGCAGCTTTCTTGATGATCCGGGTTATGTTGCCCGGGTCGGAGACATCCCACTTCTGTCCCAATGGGATGCGGTCTCTCTCGGTAATCTTCGATTGGTCCGGGAACCATTCATAGAGACCCTCATTACCGACCATATTTCCAAATCCCCACCACCGTTCTAAATACCATGAGCCCATTGCGAAGGCCCAGTCCAGCATGGTGTAGCCTTCCTTATCTTTGAAGCTATGCACCCCATAATGCTTCTTGCCCATCTCCAGTATTTCAGGACTGGACCTTTCGGGGTCCCTCGGTCTATTGAACATGGTGTTTCTCTGATCAAATCGCCCGACTTCCCCGGTACCTATTTTCCTGTTCTCCCTCATGTCCAGCGCTCCTAATTAATCACGGGTAGTCCCATGGCTTTGCCATAGGACTCATGAACTTTGATATTTTCGGGAAGATAAGGAAAAACATCCTGTGATGTTAACTGCTTAAGTGAAAAATTACAAGGAGATTTTCAAGGAACTGCGAGCCGACTTCGCCTTAGCTGGAAGGGCCTCTGGCCGCCGGCTCAGACAGATATTTGTTCCTTCATTAGCTGTTGGCAACGTGGCAAACGGTTGTGATTAGAAAAGATTTTGCGGCAACCGGGACAAAAAGGTTACTGACTCTGACGCCCCGCTTCGTAACCCTGTTGGTAGGACTTCTGCTCGGACTCCTTGTGTTTGCCGTAGAGATAGCCGCCGCCTGCGCCAACTGCGCCGCCGATGGCGGCCCCGAGCCCTGCATTGCCTGCAATAGCCCCGATGATGGCGCCGCCCGCAGCGCCCATGGCGCCACCGCTCAAGGTTCGCTGCTCGGTCTGGCTCATCCCAGCGCAACCTGGAAGTGCCAGACTGATGATGATCACCAATACAATCACGATCTTTGTCATTATATGCTCCTTTCGAATTCCCGCGACTAAGGTTTGCAAGGATATGTTTCTATCAGAAACCTGAACCACGTTTCGACAGCTTCCTCGTCCATATACTCGGGGTGTTTTTTGGCCCAATCGACGAACATGCTCGCCACTTCCGCACGTGGTGGCGGCGGATCGGGCGGACAGACCAGACATTTACCCTTTGGACCAGCGTTTTCTGCCACATGATAGTGATACGCCCCCACCAGGAAACCCAAGCAGAAATTTACGGCTTCCTTCTGGAGAGGATCACTTTTGGAAGCAGTGCAAAGTTCGATCAGATCGCCCGTGGTGTCCACCACGAAGTCATGCTTTTCTACGGCGCCGACCCAACGGGGAATCATAAAGACACCCAAAAGCACCAAGATCATCCATTTTCGTTTCATGTCATTCATCCTCCTTTGCGGTCCTGTTTTTCGCTTCATAATTTATTCCAAAAACTGGTTCCTTGCAAGTCGGGAAGAAGCGTTTCACACAAAGTCGCTATTTGGGTAAAAAGTATAGAAAATGCCCGCTTTTGAGTCAAGGAAAAAGGGCGTATATTATAGGGGGCTCAGGCTGAATTCTCTACGATTTACCGACCTTGACTTTCAGCCGGCCTTGCTATAGGGTCTTCAGGAAAAAATAGGGTTTTTTGATTCTCTTGAGTGTGCGTGTTATGGAACATAAAATCAAAATCGGTTCGTTGACCATAGAGACTGATGGTCCGTTCTTCTTGATCGCGGGTCCTTGTGTTATTGAGAACGAGAATACTACTTTGGAGATTGCCGGTTTCTTGAAAGAGACAAGCGAGAAGCTGAGTATCCCGATTATCTTTAAGACCTCCTATGACAAGGCCAACCGGACCTCTTTGGGCTCTTTCAGGGGACCCGGTATGGACAAGGGTCTTGAAATAATACAGAAAGTCAAGGAAACTACAGGGTTACCGGTCCTTTCAGATGTCCACCGAATAGGTGAAGCAAACAAGGCTGCAGAGGTCCTTGACGTGATTCAGATCCCCGCATTTCTATGCAGGCAGACCGATTTGATATTAGCTGTCGCCCGATTGGGGCTACCCATTAATATTAAGAAGGGGCAGTTTATTTCTCCCCGGGAAATGGGCCCGACTATAGAGAAAGTAACATCCACCGGTAATCGTAATATAATTATTACTGAGAGGGGGACCTTTTTCGGCTATAACAATCTCGTGGTTGACATGAGGTCTATTGTCATAATGAAAGGATTTGGCTTCCCCGTTGTATTTGACGCTACTCACAGTGTGCAACTCCCTGGAGGTGACGGAACCAGTTCAGGAGGTCAGAGAGAATTTGTGAGTCACCTTTCCAAGGCCGCTGTTGCTGCTGGCGCGGACGGGGTTTTTATGGAGATCCATCCAAACCCTGATTTAGCCCTGTGCGATGGGCCTAATTCATTGCCTCTCCATGAAGTGGAATCGTTGCTGTGTATGCTCAAGGATATCCATGGCCTCATAAGATCTTGACTCCCATCATATTCTTGGCACGGACATCCTTCCGGTTTAAGTTTTCTGCCTCAGATTCATTGTAATAGCTCATTTGGTTCAGGTTTCATGTCTTGATTTGCCCTTCGAAGGGGGTGATGAGGTGCTTAGATGAAAGAAAAGGCTGGTAGGGTTAAATTGCTAATTTTAGACGTTGACGGGGTGTTGACGGATGGTCGCATCACCATGAACGAAAGAGGCGAAGAGATCAAATCGTTTAATGTAAAAGATGGCCTTGGATTGAAGATGCTTATGTCTGCGGGAATAGATGTTGTTATCATCACAGGGCGAAAATCAATGGTGGTGGAGCACCGGGCTAAGGAACTCGGTATTGACGAAGTATGGCAGGGCATCAAAGATAAAAAGGCGTTGTGCAAAAAAATAATTAGAGAGAAGAGGCTAAAGAAAAAAGAGGTATGTTGCATCGGTGACGATCTTCCTGATCTGGCAATGTTTATGGAGGCAGGTCTCAGGATAGCGGTTGCTGATGGTGTGGAGGAGGTTCGTGAAGAAGCCGATTTTGTTACAAAGAAAAAAGGGGGTGATGGGGCTGTAAGGGAGGCGTGCGAATGGATATTGAAGAGCAAGGGGGCGTGGACTAAAATTGGCTTTACAGAACAAAGCGGGGGTTGATATAGTACGGTCTCTATGAAAATCCTCTTCAAGAGACATTGGCCCCTCTTAGGATTAGGGGCGTTGCTGGTTTTAGTTGGCTTTTACCTTGCAAAATCGGGAAAAGAACTTCTAAAAACGACTGCTCTTTTGAAAAATATCGTGTCAGGCGAGGGTCTTGAACTCAAGGACGTCCACTATCGCCAGGATGATCCTGATGAAAAAGTACAATGGGTTCTTGATGCCAAAGAGATCCAGTTTTCCAAAGATATGAAGACGATACGGTTTTACGACTTTAAACTGAAGGTTGAACCTGAAGGAAAACCCTGGTTTAAACTCAGCGGGAAAAGAGGAAATTACTTCAAAGATTCCGGAAAAATCGAGCTATGGGGCAATTTGGAAGGGTTTTACGGCGAGAAATATAAGATCTTTACGGATTATGCGCTGATAAACGAAAAGCTCGGACATTTAAGAACAGAAAAACCCGTCAAGATAGTAGGCCCGTTTTTTAATGTGAAGGGGAGGGGCCTTTTTGCAGATATGACAAAGGAAAAGATTAATATATTATCAGACGTTACCACCATAATAAATGAGGAGCCTGCGACCCGATGAGAGACCTGAGACATACTTTATTGCTATATTCTGCCACCCTGTTATTAGTGACTATGTGGTCGCATCCTGCACAATCTGCAACCTCGGAGAAACAGGGTAAAAAAGAAGCGCCAAAACCGATAGTTATTCATTCCACCAAGTTGGAAGCAGATAACAAAAAGAAGACGGTGACATTTACAGGTGATGTGGATGCTCAGATGGACAATTTCTCTGTATTTTGTGACAAGATAGTGGTCTATTATGAAGAAGCGCCTGAAAAGAAGGGGCCTGAAGAAACAGCTACCAAAATTGACAAGATAGTTGCCACAGGAGACGTCAAAATTGTTCGGGCCGAGGGTGGAGTTGCAACCGGAAAAAAGGCCGTGTACTATCAGTTAGATGAGAAATTGGTCCTTACGGGGAATCCGGTGGTTAAGGAGAAAAATAATTTCGTTGAGGGGGATCGAATAACGCTTTTTTTGAAAGAGGATCGAAGTGTTGTAGAAAGTTTGCAAGATAAGAAAGTGAGGGCCGTTATCTTTCCCGGGCAAAAGAAGGGACAGGGTTTTGGCCGTGGTAAATGAAATGCTCCAGGCAGAAGGCCTGGTAAAGATCTACAGCGGAAAGCGGGTTGTCGATCGGGTAAACATAGCGGTTAAACGACAGGAGATCGTCGGTCTTCTCGGTCCTAACGGGGCAGGCAAGACCACCACGTTTTATATGGTGGTAGGTCTTGCTCATCCTGATGAGGGGATGATCTTTTTAGACGGCAAAGATATCACCAGTGATCCGATGTACCGCAGGGCCAGGAAGGGAATCAGTTATCTCGCCCAGGAACCCTCAGTATTCAGAAAACTATCTGTAGAGCAGAATTTGCTTGCAATCTTAGAGATCCTGGATTTCCCTTCCCATAAGAGGAAATCACGCATCGAAGAAGCCTTGAGAGAACTTGGTATTGACCATTTGGCTAAACAGAAGGCCATATCCCTTTCCGGAGGAGAGCGGCGGAGGCTGGAAATAACCAGGGCACTTATCACGGATCCAAGGTTTATGCTTTTAGATGAACCCTTTGCAGGGATTGACCCGCTTGCCATAAATGACATTCAACAGATCATCAAGCAGTTGCGAGAACGGGGTCTTGGCATCATAATTTCTGACCATAATGTAAGAGAAACATTAAGCGCCTGTGACAGGGCTTATATCATCAACCAAGGCAAAATCATTGAAGAGGGGCCCCCAGACAATATCGTGAACAGTAAAATAGCCCGGAGCGTTTATCTGGGTGACGACTTTGATCTGTGACAGACCTCAATAAGTCCCGCTTGAGGCGTAATTGATATAATATGTTCGTTTCCCAACTCAATCCCGTCCCAGGCGGGACTAAATTATTTGTCGATCTCTGTATGAACTCGTTATGGCGTTAGAACTAAAACAATCATTAGGCCTTACCCAGCAGCTTGTCATGACCCCCCAGTTGCAGCAGGCCATTAAACTCCTCCAACTCTCAAGGCTGGAACTTCTTGAATCCATCTCACAGGAAATAGAGGAAAACCCTGTACTGGAAGACATTACAGAGGGGGAATCTGAGCAGGATGAGAGGAGAGATGCAGGGAAAGATGAGCCGTCCGAAGAACCTCCTCCTGCGCTCCCTGAGGTGACTGTAGAGGAGCGGGCCCGCGATGATGTGGACTGGGAGACCTACCTTACAGAATATAATACCGGTTGGGCTGAACCCCGTTACGAGGAAAGAGATGCCCCGTCCTTTGAAAATATTGTCGACACCAAGACGGATTTAACCTCTCACCTTACCTGGCAACTCAACATGAGCAGCATGGATGAGGCGCAAAAAGAGATTGGAACCCACATTATAGGAAATTTGGATGAAGATGGATATTTGGATATCCCCTTGGAAGAAATCTCACAGGTTACAGGGCAGCCTCTTAAAAAAATAATTGAAACTCTCCTTTTGATTCAGGCCTTTGATCCAGTAGGGGTGGCAGCGCGAGATGCCCGGGAATCTCTACTCATTCAGGCCAGATTTCAAAATCTTGAGGGCACCATAGTAGAAAAAATGATTATGGAGCACCTAAAGGATATGGAAGAGAAGAAATACGACCGGATTGCGGATAGTCTTTTGGTTCCCGTTCAGGATGTGATCGCCGCAGTATCCGTTATTCGGGGGCTGGATCCGAGGCCCGGCAGGGTCTACTCAAATGAGGAGATCATCTATATAACACCCGACATTTATGTCGTAAACGTGGGTGATGATTATGAGATTGTCCCAAATGAAGATGGCTTGCCCAAATTGAGGATAAATAGTTATTATAAAAGGCTCTTGCAGAATAGAGGTTCCTTATCAGAGGAGACAAATGCCTACATCCAGGAAAAACTGAGATCCGCAGCCTGGTTGATAAAGAGTATCAACCAACGTCAAAGGACCTTATTTCGGGTAACAGAGAGTATTGTCCGCTTTCAGAGAGAGTTTCTTGATAAAGGTATCACTCACCTCAAGCCTCTCGTCCTTCGTAACGTGGCTGAAGACATCGAAATGCACGAGTCCACTGTCAGCAGGGTAACCACAAACAAATATGTTTATACCCCACAAGGTCTCTTTGAGCTCAAATTCTTTTTTAACAGTTCTATCAGGAGGTTTGACGGAGATGCCCTTGCATCTGAAAGTGTAAAAGAACATATCCGCAATATCGTCAAAAAAGAAGACAAAGCCAAGCCCTACAGCGACAAAGATATTGAAAAAATGATGAGGCGACTTAACATTAACGTTGCCCGTCGTACAGTTGCTAAATATCGAGAGTCAATGGCAATCCTACCATCGAGAAAGCGTAGGGAACCGTTGCTGGAGTAAACCCCGCTAAAAAGTTTCAGGTATTGGAGGAAGCCTTATGGATATTACGGTAACATTTAGACACACTGAGCCTATAGAGAGCCTAAGGGCATACGCAGAAGAGAAGGTATCTAAGATTAAAAAATACTTAGACGTTCCTCTGGAGGCCCACATTGTATTGACAGTTGAAAAATTTCGACATATAGCCGACGTGTCTCTCAGAGTGAACGGAACCCCAATAAAAGCAGTCGAAGAGACCGGGGATATGTATTCGGCCATTGATCAGGTTATGGATAAGATTGAGAACCGTGTTAAGAAACATATTTCCAAGATAAGAAACCATCGGCAGGAAAACGCAAAGGGTGAGGTGAAATCAGTTAACGATGAGGCGAATGATATCACTGATATAGCTCAGGATGGGCCCGTAATTGAAGTCGAAAAAATGGTTGCCAAACCGATGGATCCAGAAGAAGCAGCCATGCAGCTCAATTTATTGAAACAGGACTTCCTGGTCTTTAGAAATGCCAAATCAAGAGAAATTAACGTTATTTACAACCTGGCTAACGGCAATCTGGGACTCATCATGCCGGGCTGATTAGTGCCTGAACAAAAAGTCATGTTCTGGTCTCCGGGCCGCAGATTTACCCACAATTGCCAGTAGAAAGGCTTTTTGCTGGTGCATCATCATTTGAGTATCTGGTTTATGCGATGAAACTTTCTGACATTATAGAAATAGATAATATTGTGCCTGAGCTTAGGGCTAAGGATAAAAAGGGCGTTTTGGGAGAATTAGCTGAAGTCATTTCTACACATGATCCGAGCATAGACAAGGGACTGATTGTCAAGGTCCTTGTCGAGAGGGAGCACCTTGGAAGCACGGGCATAGGTGACGGTGTTGCTATTCCCCACGGTAAGCTAAACTGTGTTATGCACCCTATTATATCATTCGGGAGGAGTAAGGAGGGCCTTGATTTCGACTCCATGGATGGGCAGCCTGCTTATCTCTTTTTCCTTCTTTTGGCCCCTGCGAATTCTTCCAGTGTACACTTGCAGGTTCTGACCAGGATAGCAAGAATTTTGAAAAACAGCGCTTTCCGGAAAGAACTGATGCGTGCCCATACAAAAGAAGAGCTTTACCAAACGATTATTCAATCTGATGGAGAAACATAATCCTGAACCTTTTGACTTTTTACGAGACTATCAATGATCGGATTGCTAATTATCTCTCACTGTGACCTGGGAAAGGAATTTATCAATGCCACTGAACTTATTATGGGAAGACTGGAAGCAGTCGATTATATTTCCATTACCCAGACAACGGAGAGTAAAGAAATACTGAAGGAAATTTCCAAAAAGATAAGTGCCCTTGACCAGGGACAGGGGGTCTTAGTGCTTACCGACATGTTCGGTGGCACTCCTTCCAATTTAAGTCTTTCTTTCCTAAATGAGGAGATGGTCGAGGTATTGACAGGGGTTAACCTCCCGATGGTTATTTCCGTTGCCAAAGACCGGGATCGTCTGACATTAAGCGATTTAGGTGAAAAGGCCCAGCAGGCAGGTAAACAGAGCATTACTTTAGCCGGGAAACTACTGAAGATCGCATGAGTTCCCTTGTAGAAGTAACCAGGGAAAATTTTCCGATATTTCAGTGGGATATATTGGAGATTGAAAGAAACTCTTTTCCTTCTCCCTGGGATTTGAACTCTTTTTCAACGGAAATCGATCGATCGATTTCTTACTTATGGGCACTTTTAATTGATGAAATGTTAAGAGGATATATCTGCTTTTGGATTTTTGCTAATGAGACCCATTTGATGAATGTAGCCGTTCATCCCGGGTGGCGAGGAAAGGGTCTGGGGGAGCGGCTTTTGTGTAAAATGATTGAAGTTGGAATCTCTGAAGGGGCTAAAACAGCGTGGTTAGAGGTTAGACCCTCAAACCTTCTGGCGAGGTCTCTTTATGAGAAAGCAGGTTTTAGGGAGGTAGGGTTTAGGCCCCGCTACTATCGTGAAACAAATGAGGATGCCATCATCATGTCCTTGCTTTTCTGAGTAACTAAAGTGCCCATTTATCCCGCTTGCAACGGGGAAGTTGACGAACTAAAGTGAGTTCCGCTAAGGCGCGATTGACTGAATATTGAACCTGGATATCAAGATATAACAATAAGGAGGTATGAGATGTCTTTAAAAGTGGGTATAAACGGTTTTGGAAGAATCGGAAGGATGGTTTTCAGGGCAGGGATCAACAATCCAGAAATTGAATTTTTGGCCATAAATGATCTCACTGACCCTGCAACTTTAGCCCATCTTCTAAAATATGATTCCGTGCATGGCGTTCTTGACGCCGAAATTTCAAGTACTGATAATGCCCTTATTGTTAACGGAAAAGAAATTGAGATATTCACAGAAAGGGAACCCGCAAATCTGTCCTGGGGCGATCTTGGCATTGAAACTGTATTTGAATGCACCGGTCTTTTCAGAGACAGGGAGAAGGCTTCAGGGCATTTAGCGGCTGGAGCCAAGAAGGTGATCATTTCGGCGCCAGCCAAAGGCCCTGATCTCACGGTGGTTATGGGGGTGAACCAGCACGAATACGATGCCAAGAAACATCATATTGTTTCCAACGCCTCATGCACAACCAATTGTCTTGCTCCTCCCTGCAAGGTCCTTTTAGATCATTTTGGGATTAAAAAGGGACTGATGACAACGACCCATTCTTACACCGGGGATCAGCGGATACTGGACTTCCCGCACAAAGATTTAAGGAGGGCAAGGGCCGCAGCGCTTTCCATGATACCCACCACGACCGGGGCAGCAAAGGCTGTCGCCCTGGTTCTTCCACAATTGGAGGGTAAGTTGAACGGAATGGCCATCCGTGTGCCCACCCCTAATGTGTCGGTTATAGACCTTGTTGCACAGTTGGAAAAACCGGCCACGTCCGAGGAAATCAACAATACCATGAAAAATGCTGCCGAAACCTATCTCAAAGGGATCTTGGCCTTTAGCGAAGAGCCTCTGGTTTCCATTGATTTTAACGGCACTGCTGTTTCGTCTACTATAGACGGACCTTGCACCATGGCCATTGGGGATATGGTCAAGGTCCTGGCATGGTATGATAACGAGTTTGGTTATGCCAGCCGGATGGTAGATTTGGGTATTTTTATGGCCAATAATTAGCGCAATTCCGGGTTATCCGGGTTAGGTAGATTGACAAATGTTTAAAAGAAAACCGATGATTGCCGGGAATTGGAAGATGAACCTGCGCCTTACTGACGCAGTTGAACTCGTGAAGACAATAGCGGATGGGATCACGGGTCTTGAGGGAGTAGATGTTTTGGTTGCCCCTCCGTTCACTCATCTATCTCATGTCAGAAAAGCCATAGGAGATTCCAAGATTTTTTTAGGCGGACAAAATATGCACTGGGAGGCGAGTGGGGCTTACACAGGGGAGATATCTGGAAGGATGCTTCAGGAGGCAACATGCACGCATGTGATTTTAGGCCATTCTGAAAGACGAATTATTTTTGGAGAAACGAGCGAAAAGATTGATCTTAAGGTCAAGGCAGCAACATTCTTGGGCTTGATTCCCATTGTGTGTGTTGGGGAGACGCTTGAGGAAAAAGAGGCTGGCAAAACCTTCGATGTAATTCAAACGCAACTTGACTTGTCATTACATAATTTCAAGGCGGATGAATTGATGCGGCCTTCTACTATCTTAGCATACGAGCCTGTATGGGCGATCGGAACCGGCCGTACTGCAACGCCCGGTCAGGCCCAGGAAGTTCACCGGTTTATTCGTGAATGGATCGAGAATAACTTCAATACAGGGACTGCGGCTCAGGTTCGGATTCTTTACGGCGGCAGTGTAAAACCTGAAAACATTGCCGATCTCATGTCAGAACCGGATATCGATGGGGCGTTAGTGGGTGGTGCGAGCCTCAAGGGGGATTCCTTCGTTCAGATCGTTCGTTTTAAAAAGGCGTAATTGGATCAGTTTTTTATTGCAAAAAAAATTACATTAGGTATTATATAATGTTCGTCAAGTAATTGAGTGAAACCTGACCAGGTCTGACATAACGAAGATCCAACATTATAAAATTCTGTGCAGTTTTTAAAAAGAGACCTTTGAAAAATGCTCAATTTTGGCCAAGGTCAAGGAAGACGAGGATTTTAACCACAGGAATATATAGAATATTTTGAGGATTAAAATCTGAGGCTGACGCTGAAATTGGGTAAAATGGGGCGTTTCGCAAAGGTTTCGAAAAGAGGCTTTTAGATGATACCTATTATAATCGCTCTTCATATTTGTGTATGTGTGGCTTTAATTTTGATTGTACTCCTCCAGAAGGGGAAGGGCGCTGGCATGGGTGCGGCTTTTGGTGGGTCCAGCCAGACCGTTTTCGGGAGCGCTGGAGCAACGACCTTTCTCCATAAGGTAACTACAATAATAGCAGTAGTATTTATGCTGACTTCTCTCGGTCTTTCCTTTTTCTTCAGTAGAGGAGCCACTTCTTCCATCATGGAAGATGTTAAGACGTCAGGGGTCCCGACAGCTCAAACAAGTGCGGCACCGGTGCAAACCGGTGAAACCCAGGATAAAAAATGATGCAAAGTAAACACTTGCCGAAGTGGTGGAATTTGGTAGACACGCTATCTTGAGGGGGTAGTGGGTTACAGCCCGTGCGGGTTCAAGTCCCGCCTTCGGCACCATAATAAAATCAAACACTTACCCCAACAAGCCCTTTTTCGAAAGGGCTTGTTTTTTGCCTCCTGGAAAATCATTCCGGCTTATCCGAAGTTTTTGAGAAGTTGGTCTGAGACCCGTTGATCCACCAGTCCGTCTTCTTATCGAACCACCAGGAATCACGTTCTGATGCGAGAATCTCCTGGGCCACCTTTCTTCCGCTTTCGGTAAGCAACCTCTTCACAGCAAATGACAGCCATTCCTTTGCCTGCAGGTTTCCTAAGTCGAGTTGCTCTTTAAGTTCAAGGATCAGATCAAGCTGATCCGCATCCTTTGAAAGTTTGGCCTCAAAGGTATCTGATATTTTAAATTCATTGGCTAACTCCATGATTTCAGTGCCGAACTTTAGGCCCTGTATCTGATCACGAGTGGCCTTTTCCTCGTCCACTGTAACATATTTTTTGTTCACGTAATTGTGGTCACCGGTCCTGGCTTCGGGAAAGTCGTGAAAGAGGCACATTAAGATTATCTTGCTGCGGTCTGTCTCGGGTTCCATTGATGCGAGCACATAGCCTATGACCGCTGTTCGGAAAGAATGGTCTGCCACAGACTCCCCGCCAGTGCCGAGGAACTGGTAACCGGTACGGGGGCTCCTTTTTAGCATACCTATCTCAAATAGAAATTCTACGATTCGTTTCATAAACTCTTTTGATAGGCAGCTAACGTGGAAAAGTCAAGCATACTCTGAAAGCCCATGGCTTTTGTCATAGAGGCCGCTTGATTTATTTTGGGGCAATGTATAGTATTGAAGGATCATTTAATCATTGAACAGGTACATATTAATGACAGACACAACCGATGAAATGAAAATATACACTTATCCGGATCCGGTTCTCAAAACTAAGGCCGAGCCGATAGCAGAGATAGATGAAGAGTTGCAGGGCCTGATCGACAGAATGATTGCGGTTATGTATTCTGCTCCCGGAGTCGGGCTTGCCGCAAATCAGGTGGGTGTCTTGAAAAGAGTGATCGTCTTTGACCGCAATCCGAAAGAAAAGGAAAGAGACCCGGTTGCCTTAATCAATCCGGAAATCGTCTTGGGCGAGGATGAGATAAAATGGGAAGAGGCATGCCTGAGCGTAATTGATTTTTCAGCAGAAGTCGTCCGGAAGGCCCAGGTAAAGGTTCGCGGTCTTGACCGCCACGGCAATCCATTTGATATTGAAGCAGAGGATTTATTAGGTGTCTGCCTGCAACACGAGATCGATCATTTGAACGGAACTCTCTTTATCGATCATATAAGTGCTCTTAAACGGTCGTTATATAAGAAAAAGCTGAAAAAAAGGCTGAAAGAGAAGTAATGGCGCCTATGAGCAATTTCTATGCAGAGGAATTTCCCGCTTATCCAAGGATCGTTTTTATGGGAACTCCTGATTACGCTGTGCCTTCGCTCGAGAAACTGATTAAACATGGGCACACAATCCAGGCGGTGGTGACACAACCGGATCGGCCCAAGGGTAGGAGTAAAAAACTCGTTCCCTCTCCGGTAAAGAAAGCTGCGAAACGATGCGGTCTTGAGGTCCTTCAGCCCGAAAAGGCATCGGACAAGGCGTTTTGCGAGGTAATCCGTAAACTCAAGCCGGACCTCTTGGTCGTTGTAGCCTTTGGGCAGCTTCTGAAGAAAGATTTCCTTCTCATCCCCCGGTGGGGTGCACTCAATATCCACGCTTCCCTCTTGCCCAAGTATCGCGGTGCGGCACCTATCCAGTGGGCCATTATCAACGACGAAACAAAGAGTGGTCTCAGCGCCATGCGCATAGATGAAGGCCTTGACACAGGGCCCCTTCTTCTCCAAGAGGAGGTCCTTATAGGTTTCGAGGAGACAGCGGGGGAACTCCATGACCGACTTGCTCTTCTTTCAGGGGATGTTCTCCTGAAAACTATTGAAGGGATGAGAAGAGGCCTGGTGACTGAAAAACCTCAGGAGGGAGCGCAGGCCACATACGCACCGAAGATCGACAGGGGTCTCTCTTTCATCAAGTGGGATCAGCCTGCTTGGGCTATATCGGCCCTTATTCGCGCCTTGGATCCGTGGCCGGGCGCCATTACACCTGTAGGTGGGAAGGAGATAAAGCTGTTTTCATCCAAGGTTGTTGAACGAGAGGGCCTTGATCTGTCTCCTGGCAGGGTTGCAGGCCATTCAGGAGAGGGTCTTTTGGTGGAGACGGGTAGTGGCCTTATCCTGATCAGGGAATTTCAGGCCCCGGGCAAGAAGAGACTTGCGGCGGCTGATTTTCTGAGGGGGTTTCCTATAAATGATGGGACCACCTTAGGATTTTAGATTTTAGATGTTGGATTGCGGATTGATGTTGCGGCATTTTATAAGGGAAGATGTGTTGGCACAACCCTTCATTTGTTGAATCAGTAAGAGACTAAATATAACGATAATCCGAAATTCGCAATCCGAAATCGGCTCAGCAGGAAGGTGAGATGAAGGAGTTGACAGAGAGAGAGAAGGCTCAGGAAAGAAATGTATTGCCGGTGACAGCCGCCAGAGAATATGGCGATCCTGATCTTTCACCAAGACCGAAGAAAAGGGTGTTTATCTTTCTCCTGTTGGTTACATGTCTCGTTATGTTGGGTTTTGCCTTCTTACTCTGGTGGGTTCCCTATGTAGGCCTCAGTAATATTCATCCGAGTCTTCCGCTGTTGTTGGCACTTGCTCTCGGTTGCCTCGTCCTTTTCGGTTTGGGCGGTGCCCTGACCCTTGTATTGACCATTGCCCGGGGCAAGAATCTCTTTTTTAACAGACGCATTCGCGGGGTCGTTATAAGGGTATTATTTCCACTGTTAGTGGGAGTCGGCAAGTGTTTCGGTATAGGCAAGGATGAGATTCGACGATCTTTTGTCGCCATTAATAACAAGCTGGTCCTTGCGGAGGCCAAAAAGGTTAAGCCGGAACAGATCCTTATTCTTCTCCCCCACTGTCTCCAGTACCACGATTGCCCTGTCAGGATTACAGGGAATGTGGCAAACTGCAAGGCATGCGGCAAGTGCAAAATAAAGGATTTGGTGGAACTCTCTGAAAAGTACCATGTGCCTGCTGCAGTGGCAACCGGTGGAACATTGGCCCGGAGGATAGTGGTTGAAAAAAAACCGAAGGTCATTATAGGTGTTGCGTGCGAACGTGACCTGTCAAGCGGTATACAGGACAGTTACCCTATTCCTGTTTTTGGCGTATTCAACAGAAGGCCTTTTGGCCCCTGTTATGACACGGATGTGAGCCTGGAACTTGTTGAAAAGGGGATCAAAACATTCTTGGAGTAGTATACGTTTGATGCCGAGGGATTTCGCATTAGCTGCACTCAACCGCGCTGATTCTTCCCAAGGCTTTCAGAAAAGATATCTCGAGACCTCTTTGGAGGAGAATCCCGGTCTCAGTGACAGGGACAGGGCATTCATTGTTCATTTGGTCCAGGGGGTCCTGCGGTGGCAGATCAGGCTTGACTGGATTGTCAAACAGGCGGTCCGTTTTCCATTCAAAAATATTGAGCCTCTCATCTTAAATATCCTTCGGCTCGCCCTTTACCAGATATTTTTCATGGATCGAGTCCCTGAAAGCGCTGCTGTCAATGAGGCCGTCAAACAGGCGAGGGGTGCTTGCAACAAACGCGTGGCAGGCTTTGTCAACGGGATCCTGAGGCATATCTGCAGGGAAAGGGATCGTATATCTTTCCCTGATCCAGGCCGAGAGCGTGATCTGTATCTTTCTGTGTCTTATTCCTATCCTCTCTGGTTAGTTGAAAAATGGATTGGAGAATTGGGTCCTGATGTTGCAGAGCGTCTCTTAGATGCTGGAAACCGCATCCCGCATACGGTTATCAGGGTCAACACCTTAAAGACAGACCGCCAGGGACTGCTTGAGCGTTTAAATGAAGAAGGAGTAACTGGCTCCACATCTGTCTATTCTCCTGAAGGAGTAATTCTCCAAGGTCTCAAAGGGCCTGTTAACAGGTTGACGGCATTCAAAGAAGGGCTGTTTCAGGTGCAGGGTGAGGCGGCGCAGATCGGCTCTCATCTCCTTTTGCCCCGGCCAGGGGACTCGGTACTTGATGTCTGCGCAGGCATGGGAGGGAAATCGACCCACCTTGCAGCTATGATGGAAGACAAGGGACTTATTCTTGCCCTTGACAGAAGCCGCAGCAGATTGATAAGTCTTTTACAAAGCGCAATTCGTCTTGGAGAAGGGCCTCTCAACCCGGTGGTCGCGGATGCCAGCGGCCCCCTTTCAACGTTTTTGAGGTATTCTTTTGATAAGATACTGGTTGATGGTCCTTGTTCCGGTCTTGGTGTAATATCAAAGAATCCTGACACAAAACTGACAAAAAGGGTAGAGGACATTCAACGATTAGCGCGTTTACAGGCAACTATCTTGAATCAAGCGGTTCATCTCCTGAGGAAAGGGGGCAGAATGCTGTACTTGACCTGCACTATCTCAAGGGAGGAAAATGAAGGCGTGGTTGAAGGTTTTTTGGAAAGGAACAGTGAAATAGCCCTCGAAAATTTAAAGAGCACAATCCCGGAATGGGGTCTTGACCTGATTGATGATAACGGCTTTTTCAGGACCTTTCCACATATTCACGGGATGGAGGGTTTCTTTGGCGCGCTGTTCATAAAAAAATAGAGACAATCATTTCCGCCTACTGCGGCACTTAGGCTACGCTACAGCAATCCAAAGCCCAATACCAGTACCCATTTTTCCCCGCCCTAAATTTGTTCCAGGCGGGACTTTCGCTTCGCTTCAACAATCGTCAATCTTCAATCGTAAAGGGGAGTCAACATGGGAAAAATAGCACCCTCGATTTTATCAGCGGATTTTACCCGTCTTGGTCAAGAGATTAAGGATGTGGAAAAGGCGGGAGCGGATTACATCCATATTGACGTAATGGACGGGCATTTTGTGCCCAATATATCTATCGGCCCAATGATAGTAAAGGCCGCCAAGCGTGTAACAGATCTGCCCCTTGACGTCCACCTGATGATTTCCGATCCGGACTATTTTATAGAGGATTTCGCTGAAGCGGGGGCGAGTATCATCACTGTCCACGCGGAGGCGCTGAACCATCTTCACAGGACCATCCACCTCATTCGGGATAAAGGAGTAAGGCCGGGGGTAGTTCTGAATCCAGCCACGCCATTATGTGCCGTGGAATATGTCTTGGATCAGCTCGACACGGTTTTATTGATGACAGTGAATCCAGGTTTTGAGTCCCAGAAATTCATCCCGGAGGTTATCCCAAAGATAAAAAGACTGAGAAAAATGGTGAATGATCTCGATTTGAACCTGGAGATCGAGGTTGATGGGGGGATCGATCCCGAGACTATCGGCCGGGTGTCATCAGCAGGGGCAGATGTCTTTGTGGCAGGATCAGCGATTTTCTATAGTGATGACTATGAAAAAACCATCCGTTTAATGCGGGAGAGAATGTCTGAAGAGGTCAAACAGTAAACACAAAACACTCTCGCCAAAACTTCCCCCGCAAAAATGCGGGGGAAGTTTTGAACCCTTGAACGGCTAAGGGAGTTCCTTCATCCACACCTGTTCATTAAACCAGTGATTTTTGAGATCATCGAGAAGACCGGAACCTTCAATTAGCGTCATGAAGTTTCGCGTCCAGTTGATGAGAAGTGTATCTTCGGCCATGGCTATCCCTAAAGGCTCAAATGTGAGACGCGCGTCGCCTGCGGTTAATCCCTTGCCCTTGTTACGAAAGGCGGTTAAGGCGCAAAAGGGGTAATCTGCAACGATAATGTCAACCTTGTTGTTCAAGAGCATCTCAAGGGCGGCATCATAGGTTCCTGTGGTGATCAACTTCGCCTTTGGCGCGGCTTCTTTAACCATTGCCTGGCTGGTTGAGTCTTTGAGCGCGGCGATTTTGAATCTCTGGTGATTGAGACCTTGAGCATCCTGTATGGCAGTGATCGTCCCGGTCTTGGTTAAGATCCCTTTACCTGAGATATAATAGGGTCCCACAAATGCCACCTTCAGGTTACGTTCCGGGGTGATAGTCATGCCGGATATGACCATATCCACCTTTCCGGTCTGAAGCGCAGGGAGCAGCTTGGCAAATGGCATGGCAGCGAGTTTCAACTTGACGCCCATATTTTTGGCGATCAATTCAGCGAGTGCCACATCCATACCGATGATTTTGCCGGCTTTGTTTTTGGCGTTCATGGGCGGCTGGCCACCCGTGAGTCCCACTGTGAGTTGGCCCTTTTTCATAATATTGTCCAGTACAGGCCCTGCCACAGCGGCGGTGGCCATGGTTAATGCCAGTGCGGTTGCCAAGATAACGACGAAGATGCTTCTTTTCATTCCAATCCTCCTTAGTGTTTGGGTGTGGATGGACAGTGGTTGGTGGCAATCCCTCAATTTGTATTTGGTGATGTAATTAACATAAGTCCACTTCGATTTCAATAGCTGTCAGCTGCAATTATTTTGAGTAACTCGCCGGCTTCTCAGCTAATCTCTGCGAAAACATGATTTTTTGTTGGGAAATTGGGGATCAATATGCTATAGCATTTTGACCGTTGGATCAAAAAATAGCGTTCAAAAATAGCGTGTAACGGAGGTTATCAAATGAAGTATGTTGTGATTCTGTCTGTTTTTCTTATTGTCCTGACAATTTCTGCGGGAGCGGCGGCTGCACTTTCTGACAAGCCGCAGGTGATCATTGAGACAACAAAGGGCGTTATTGTCCTTGAGCTTTACCCTGATGAGGCCCCCAAGACGGTTGATAATTTCTTGCGCTACGCCCGCTGGGGACATTACGACGGCACTATTTTTCACCGTGTAATCCCTGACTTCATGATTCAAGGAGGAGGCTTGACTCCTGACCTGAAGCATAAACTCACCGAGATGCCCATAAAAAACGAGGCCGATAACGGTTTGAAGAACAAACGAGGTACCGTGGCCATGGCGCGGACACAGGACCCGCACAGCGCAACGAACCAGTTTTTCATCAACACAAAAGACAACACACCTTTAGACCACAAGAGCAAGACTCTCCAAGGCTGGGGGTACACTGTTTTCGGGAAGGTAATTAAGGGTATGGACGTGGTTGATGCGATCTCCAAGGTCAAGACCGGTACCCGGGGGCACATGGCAAATGTCCCCGTTGAACCTGTAATAATTACCAAAGTAACTGTTAAAGAATAGGATCCGTTAGCGGATGGCTTTTTCGCTAACAGTATCAAAGAAATGGAGATTTTCAAGCTGAGCCTTGAGGATGATTTCTTGGTGTGCCTTCACCCGGGTCTGGGCGTTCACAGAGGCAATGAGGTTATTGCTCCCTATCTTCACATCTAAATAGATCTGGCTTCCCACCGGCTGGACTACAACAACCGCAGCCCTGATTGTGCCCTGTTCTTCCATTGATCCGGCTGCTGAAAGGTCATCAGGCCTGATACCTAAGGTTATTTCTTTATTCCGATAGGGCATAAGAGCCCCTCTCTTTTCGGCAGGTATGGGTAGTGTCAGCCCATCAGATACTACCATAAGGTCTTCACCGGAGCCATCTATATGGGCGTCTACAAAATTCATGGTCGGAGATCCGATAAAGCTGGCCACGAATCTATTGGTTGGCCGAAAATAAAGCTCCAAAGGCTCACCCACCTGCTGCATAAATCCATCCTTCATGACCACAATCCTATCCCCCATCGTCATAGCCTCTATCTGGTCGTGGGTCACATAAATGCTGGTCCTTTCCATGCTTTCATGCAGTTTTTTTAGTTCTAAACGCATCTGGATGCGCAGTTTGGCATCTAAATTGGAAAGTGGTTCGTCAAAAAGATAGACCTTGGGAACACGCACAATGGCGCGACCTAAAGCAACACGTTGTCGCTGCCCCCCTGACAGTGCCTTCGGTTTTCGTTTTAAAAATTCCGAAATTCCGAGAATTTCCGCGGTCTTTTTTACGCGAGTTTCGATCTCCTTTTTCGGCATCTTCTTTAATTTTAACCCAAAGGCCATATTGTCAAAAACGGTCATGTGTGGATATAATGCATAGTTCTGAAAGACCATGGCCACGTCCCTTTCCTTTGGAGGAACACGATTAATCAATCGTTCGCCGATGTAGATCTCGCCTGCAGTGATATCCTCCAGACCTGCGACCATTCTTAAGGTGGTGGTCTTGCCGCATCCGCTGGGACCCACGAATACCATAAATTCCCGGTCCTTTATCTCCATGGAGAACTGATCTACCGCGATGACCTTTCCATAGGTTTTTTGAACATTTTTCAAGATTACCTGGGCCATAATTCTCACTACTCCTTCAGGGCGCCGGTCATCCCGGCCACATAATATTCAACAAAAAACGAATAGATTAGGGCAACAGGAACACTTCCCAACAGGGCCCCGGCCATAAGAGGTCCCCAATGGTACACGTCTCCCCTTACCAGTTCCGTGACAAGCCCTATGGAAATGGTTTTTTTAGCGCTGGAAGAGATGAAGGTGAGGGCATAAAGGTACTCGTTCCAGGAGAGGGTAAAGGCAAAGATGCCGGCGGAAAGGATGCCCGGCAAGGAAAGGGGGACAATAACCTTAAAAAAGATCCAAAATCTACCTGCTCCATCCAACATGGCACATTCTTCCAGTTCCTTGGGGATGGACTTAAAGTATCCCATCAGAAGCCACGTGCAAAAAGGGATGAGAAATGTAGGGTAGATAAGGGCTAAAGACATCAAGGAATCCCATATTTTCAGCTTGAAGACCATGGTGGCCAGTGGGATAAAGAGGATGGTGGGCGGAACCAAATAGCAGAAAAAGATGCCCACCCCTACGAAACCGGAACCGCGAAAACGTATCCGTTGAATACCGTATGCAGCCAAAAGGCTGGTTGCCAATGAAATGAAGGCTGAAATAATGGAAACGAAAAGCGTATTGTAGAGCCATTGCAGGAATGGCGTATCAAGAAGCAGATGTTTTACATTTGTCAAAGACCAGGTGTAGATATAAAAGGGATTGAGACTCAGGTTATACAATTCCACATCAGATTTGAATGTTGTGACCAACATCCAGTAAAAAGGAAACAAGAGGAACAGCAAGAAAAGGGCGAGGGGGATATGGAATCTAAGCAGTTTTTCGGTAAAACGCTCTGTCATCTCAATCCTCCCTGCGCAGATACTTTGCTGTGAGCAGGACGCAGATCAGCAGTATGGGGAAAATAAAAATAGAGATTGCTGCCCCCTCCCCCAAATGCCCCCCGGGAATGGCACGCTGATAGGAAAGGGTCCCGTAAATATGGGTGGCGTTGGCCGGTCCTCCGCGGGTCATGATCCAGATGAGATGGAAGTCTGCAAATGTCCATATGATGGAGAAAGTAGTAATCACAGCGAGCAGCGGCATGATCAGGGGAAGCGTGATTCTTCTGAACTTTACCCAGGGGCTTGCACCATCAATGTCCGCGGCCTCATAGAGACTCTGGTTGATGGTCTGCAACCCGGCCATGAGACCAATGGTGAAAAACGGTATGCCCCTCCATACATTCACTGCAATAACACTTGCACGGGCGTTATTGGGGTCACCTAAGAAATCTATCTGGCTGGATATGATACCCATTTTCATGAGCAGCCAGGTGATACAAGAAAACTGGGTATCAAATATCCACCAGAAAACAATGGTAGAAAGGGCTGTTGGGACTATCCAGGGGAGCAGCACAATGGCCCGGACCAGGCCTTTGGCTTTAAAGTCACGGTTTAAGACAACAGCTAACCCAAACCCGAAGACAAGTTTAAAAAAAACCGCGGCAATGGTGTAGAGTAGGGTGTTAAAAGTGGTCAACAGGAAGACATCATCGAAAAACAGATATAAGTAGTTCTCCAGCCCGATGAAGGTTCCGGTTCGTCCGATGATGGTATCTGTAAAGGAAAGCCAAATACCCAGAACAAAGGGATATGCGAGCAGCAAAAGAAGAATGATACCGACAGGGGCCGTGAAAAGCACACCTACAACCCCTCGCTGCTGCATTACGATGGAGGCCTTTCCCCAATATCGCCCCCATCCGGCGGTTTGACCTTCGGTAACCGAGGATTTGTGATGCATGCCCGCTTATCCCTTCGTCACATCATTATCTGTAAAATCTTTTCAATTTCCTCTCTGCGGATAAGGCCGCGGCCTTGGGAGTCTTCCCCATAACGCAGACGTCCGCGAACATGTCCACAATGACGTACTCACTCATTGCAGCGGCGGAGGCGGGTCCTAAGGGCCCTGCATAACCGTTCCATAACATGCGCTCCATACAATTCCGATAGGGCGTAATGCGCGAATCTTTCTTCCAGGCAGGGAGGTCGTAGTAGGCTTTAAGGGTCTGGGTCACATAACCCCAGGTCCCGCTTTCCCACGTGGCATACTGGGGTTTTTCAAACATGAACCGGAGGAAATCCTTTGCCGCATTGGGGACAGGGGTATGCTTGAAAATAAAGGCCAAGCTGAAAAGGGATAATTCCGTTGGATGTCCCACCGGCCCCACCGGGAAGTTCATTGTCATCAAGTCCTTGTTGATCTCGGGGAATTTCTTCATGGAGGCATAGAAGATACTGTTGCCATTGGCTGTGAGGGAAATCTGTCCGGACAGGAATGCCTTGTTATTGTGGGGATCAAGCCAGGAGCCCACGCCGGGGATCATGCTTTCATATAGTTCCCTGCATGCATCTAAGGCTTGGAGGGTCTCTTTGCTGTTAATACAAATGGTCTTGCCGTCCTTTTCCACTGCCTTGCCTCCGAAGGACCACAACCACCAGTGGGTCCAGGTGTTGGCATCACCCACGGCATGGCCCAGGGCAAAACCGGTTGGATGCCCTTTGGCCTTCAGGGCCTGGCAGCATTTGATAAACCCCCCAATATCATCGGGGACTTTATCGTACCCGGCTTCCTTGACCCAGCTTACCCTGTAGTTGATACAAATACCTGCGCTCCCGATGGGCAGGGCGATCCACCTGTTGGTCTTTGCATCCTTACCGTACATCTCACATACCGGGTACCAACCGCCATACTTCTTCCCCAGATAGGTGGCTACATCGGTTACATCAACAAGCTTGTTCGGGTAGAGATGCGGATCATCAAACCACCCCAAGACAATATCGTGTCCGGCGCCCACAGAGGCCTCCATGGCCGCCTTTGCCCTTACGTCTTCCCAGGACAGGTATTCGGTAATGACTTTGCCCCCTGTGGCCTCCTCCCACTTCTTGGTATTGGCATTCCAGATCTGCTCATCACTCTTGACAAACCCGGACCAGCGAAGGAGCCTGATGACAGGGTCTTTTTCCAGTTTCAAAGAGAGTGATGGCGCTTGGGCTGCCATTGAGCTATTTCCTTGAAACAGGGCGTCCATAGACAAGCTTGCCAGGCCCACGCCTGCTAATCCGGCAGCCGATTTTTTCATAAAATCCCGGCGTGTTAATCCTTTTGTTCCGTCTCTTTCCATGATGTCCCTCCTTTTTTGGTTTCTCCGCAAACCATGCGGAATGATAAATAAACAGGACCCAACACGAGAACGGGTCGCTTAAAAGACATGAAAACGCCCTTAGAAATGGCTCGATGCCATCCAAGATCTTGATCTCAAGGTTGCTATTCGGGACCGAAAGCGGGCTGATCATTTGGCGAATCATAAAACAATCAAAAATCGAGCACACTTCCTGCAGAGGCAACCATGAAACGGGCTGCAAAATGTTTGGACAGTTCAATAACCCCTTGCATCCCTGTACAATGGGATACCGCCACCAGATCAACGGAAAATTCCTCAAATTTATTGATGGCTCGCGCGATATATTCCGGGCCGTAAAACATGAGATGGGTACCCCCCAAAATGGCATGAAGCTTGCCGATGCCCATCTTTTCTTTGATATGATCCAGGATGTTCAAGACCCCTGAATGAGCGCATCCTAAAATCAGGACAGGTCCGCTATCTGTTTCCATGAGGAGGCTGGCATCATCCTCCATAGGGTCAGGCGCAAACCCTTTCTCATTAGGGAGTACAAGCCTTGTATCTTTGGGGAGCTGCCGGGGATTACGATCAATGCCGGCCACGAACCAGAGCCCGGGACTTATTTCTTCAGTGTGATCTATAAAATTAAATATGGCCCCCAGATCCTCTAACTCCTCTTGAGTATATGGACATCCGATGTAGTGGAAAGGTTCAATCCTGTTTTCAGGGTCCAGAAGCATATGCCTGGCAAAAATGGCGGGGTGTGCCGTCACCTCCACCCTGCCCACCTGCTGAATAACCCACTTCAGTCCTCCGGTGTGGTCATAATGCCCGTGACTGAGGAATATCGCGCTCAAGCCATCCAAGTCATTATTTAAGGTCTTCAAGTTAAGAGGCAGAGACATCCCCGGACCTGTATCAAAAAGATACTTCTTATCAGCATTTTTGATGAGAATGCTGAAACCGTGTTCACCGACAAATCCGGATTTGCTGATACTGTTGTCACATAAAACGGTTATCATTGTTTCCATTTCTAAAATATTCCCTGCTTCCAAGAGAGAGGATTAATCGAGGCCTGCCTGCTTGAGATTGTTAACGGCATTTTTCAAATGTCGCTTCATGGCACTCCTTGCCTTTTTCTCATCCTTTTCAATGATGGCCTTGAGAATTTTTCCATGCTCCACCACGGTTTTTTGCGGTCTCCCTTCCACCCTGAGGGTGGCCTTCCAGCCATCGAAGAGAAATCTCGTGATGGTATCCATAAGCAACTTTATGGTCTTGTTCCCTGTAGCAGCCCCTATCTGGCTGTGAAAATGGATATCCGAACTGATCATCCCCACGACGTCCTTGTCAGCCAATTTTCCCCTGAACTCTGAAAGCGAATCCCCCAGCTTGCGGATATCATGTTTGGTGGCACGGATGGCAGCAAAGCCGGCCGCAGCCGGCTCTAAGACCAGCCGTGCTTCAAAGTGATTGTGCAACGTCTCTTTGTGATCTGAAAGCCAGTTGGGAAGGGGTACGAAAAGGTCCCCTGTGAGCCCTTTCACATAAGCCCCTTTGCCGGGTTTAACCTCCACCAACCCCATAATCTCAAGGATGCGGAGGGCCTCTCGGACCGAGGCCCGGCTTATCTGGAGTTCCTCAACCAGTTTCCTTTCTGAGGGCAATTTGCTGCCTGGCTCCAGTTGCTGGCTGACAATCAGGTCTTTGATCTGATCAATTGCAGCTTCTGATAATCTGGATCTGTTAATGGGCTTCAAAGGCATGATAAGGGCTCTTCATGAGTGGTTGACTTGCCTACTGGTCTGACCACATTAAATATACTTATTTTTTATGTCAAGGGAAAAATACCCTTATATCTCAAAAAACCGCAACTTTTCTCGAGACACCCTGCCAGAATTAAAGCGTTGGCTAAACAGCCTCTGAAATAGCCCTGCCTAATTCAGCAGTAGTGGCCTTTCCCCCCATATCAGGAGTTCGTAAGCCAGGCTCCTGCAGCACAGTTTCAATGGCTTTTTCCACAGTCCGTGCAGCCCCTTCATGGCCGAGATGATCAAGCATCATGGCCCCCGCCCATATCTGGCCAATGGGATTGGCTACGCCCTTGCCTGCAATATCAGGTGCTGATCCGTGAACCGGTTCAAACATGGAGGGGAATTTACGGGTGGGATTGATGTTGGCAGAAGGCGCAATGGCTATAGTGCCGGCGACGGCAGGACCCAGATCCGACAAAATATCGCCAAAAAGATTGCTCCCTACCACCACATCAAACCAGTCGGGGTGTAAGACAAAGTGGGCGGTGAGGATATCAATGTGGTACTGATCGGTTCGAATGTCCGGATATTCGGTGGCAAGAGAGGCAAAGCGTTCATCCCAAAAAGGCATGGTATGGATAATGCCATTAGATTTGGTTGCTGAGGTCAGGTGTTTGGCTTGACGGCCACGAGCCAGTTCAAATGCGTAACGCAAAACTCGGTCAACACCTGTACGCGTAAATACGGTCTCCTGCAACACTGTCTCCGCCTCGGTTCCTGAATAGAGACGGCCTCCGATCTCTGAATACTCCCCCTCATTGTTTTCCCGGACGATCAGAAAATCAATATCAGCCGGCCCTCTCCCCCTCAAGGGGGATACCATCCCCTTTAACATACGCACGGGACGCAGATTGATATATTGTCTCATCTGTCTCCGGATCGGGATCAGCAGACCCCAGAGCGAGATATGGTCTGGTACACCGGGGAAGCCCACGGCGCCCAAAAAAATTGCATCATATTCCCGAAGCTGTTCTATCCCGTCCTCAGGCATCATACGGCCGGTTGCAGCATAAGTCTCACAACTCCAGGGAAAGGTGCTCCAGTCAAAATCAATATTGTGGCTCCTGCCCACTGCTTCAAGGACCCGGATACCCTCCGGGACAACTTCCTTCCCGATCCCATCGCCCGGGATCACGGCGATCCTGTATTTGGTCATCTTTATCCCTTAATATGTTAAATGGCTCTCAGTAATAAAAGTGGCGAACATTTGTCATTTTTCATACGGGCACAAATCTAAATGGAAACAGGATTATTTTCAACGGGAAAAATACGTCCTGTTCTTGTTGCATCGCGTGGCTTTTTGAAAGAGGTTTTTGCGCGCCAGCGGGAAAACCTGAACCTGTGAGGGGTAACCGGATATCTTATGTTGCCTATAGAGGCTGTTTTGTGTAATAAATACTAAAAATGGGACAAAGAGGGATACCGTTGATTGAACAGGATTCGAAAATTGTATTCAACAAGAGGCTTGCAGCCGATACCTTTTTTATGGGGTTGAGGTCACCTCAGATTGTGGCTGAAGCAAGGCCCGGTCAGTTTGTGATGCTAAAGGTAGGGCAGTGTATGAACCCGCTTTTGAGGCGCCCTTTTTCCATATGCGGGATTCAGGGTGATGACCTGATTCTCATCCTTTACCGGGTTGTTGGACGGGGCACGACAATTATGTGTCATAGAAGGGAAGGGGAGTCATTATCGGTTCTGGGACCCCTTGGCAATGGGTTTGAAATGCCCCGTAAAGGGGGGAAACCTCTCTTGGTGGCGGGGGGTATGGGGATTGCTCCTCTGATTTTTTTGGCTTCGATCCTGGAGCCTGGCAGTTTTACCTTTTTAGCGGGATTTGGTTCTGCAGGGGAGATTATTGCAACTGATGAAATTGGTTTTTCAGGCCTTGATCTCTCCATATCCACGGATGATGGTTCAGCAGGTCATCGGGGTCTTGTCACGGAACTTCTGGAAAACCATCTTTCTGGATTTAATAGCGGCAGATCGATGGTTTTTACCTGCGGTCCTTTGCCGATGTTAAAGAAAGTGGCAGCTATGACACTTGATAAAGATGTCCCGTGTCAGGTCTCTTTGGAGACATCAATGGCGTGCGGATTGGGGGCCTGCCAGGGTTGTGCAATCAGAAGGTCGTCGGAGCAAGACAAAACCTATTACCATGTGTGTCAGGATGGACCTGTTTTTGAGGTAAAGTCCTTAGACTGGGAGATGTTATAAAATATGATTTACCCCGACCTGAGAGTGAAAATCGGCCCTATCGAGCTCAAAAACCCTGTTCTTACCGCCTCCGGGACCTTTGGGTATGGCAAGGAATTTTCCCCCCTTATCGATCTCGATCTGTTAGGTGGCATTGTGGTCAAAGGGCTTTCCCTCAAACCGAGGGATGGAAACCCGCCTCCCAGGATTGTGGAGACCCCCTGCGGCATGCTGAATGCCATTGGTCTGGCCAATGTGGGTTTAGAGAGTTTCCTGAAAGAAAAGCTCCCGTGGCTCCAGGGGCTCAATACCGCCGTGATTGTGAATATATACGGGCACACTTTAGATGAGTATGGGGCAGTGGCGGCCGGGCTCAGAGGGGTTAAAGGCTTATCAGCTATCGAGGTGAATATCTCATGCCCAAACGTTGAACAGGGGGGGATGGCCTTTGGCACGGACCCTGATATTGCGGCAAAGGTTACAGAACGCGTAATCAAAGAGGTGGACAAGCCGGTTATCGTAAAGCTGTCACCCAATGTGACCGATATCAGAAAAGTGGCTGTTGCAGTTGAAGATGCCGGCGCCGACGCATTATCTCTGACAAATACCCTGACAGGTATGGCTATAGACATTGAAAAGCGCGTCCCGAAATTAGCAAATATCTCAGGTGGGTTGTCAGGTCCGGCCATCCGACCCGTGGCACTCTTTATGGTCCATCAGGTGGTCAAATCGGTCAAAATACCCGTAATTGGGGTAGGCGGGATCACGGATTACCGGGATGCGCTCGAATTCCTGATAGCGGGTGCCCGGGCTATCCAGATAGGCACTGCCAATTTTGTCAACCCAATGGCTTCTCTTGATATCATAGAGGGATTAAGGATGTTTTGTCAGGACAAAGGGATTGATAGGATAGAGGATGTCATCGGCACGCTAAAGGTTTGAGACAGGTTTTCTATGAAAACAATTAAGGGTGGAGAGGCTGCGGGATGAGAGCAGAAAAGGTTTGCAGGCTTGGATTCTTGATTTCAGTAGTGGTTTTGTTGGGGTCAATATCTATAGTTGGAGCCCCGTCAAGGGCATATGCTGAGGACTCGGTATCCGGAAATATAATTGAACTCCAAAAGGAAGACAAAGAGGCCCTCGCCATCTTAGGAAAGGGCGTTGTGGGAAAGGCCTTGCCGGCAAAACCTATTACTGATACGGCAAGACTTATGCCGTTGAATGAGGGAACGTGGACCTACGCGGTGTTGGCCGGGGACCATAAGGGCACGAACCAGGAAGATATCATTGCGAGACCAAAACATGAAGAATCGGGGGCATCGTGGCGTAGAATAGTGGGCAAAAAGTACATTGAATATTATCGAGTGATGAATGGCGGGAAGATCGAGATGGTTTCGGAGGTGGATCTGGTGGAAGATGTGCTAACCCGCTATGCTCCCCTTTTTACCGTGATGTTCAATGGAATGGGACCGGGGGAGAAGAATGAGATGAAAACAAATATCAGGGTCTACGACCTCCATGATCCCAACGATGAGAAGTATAAGGGCCATTTAAAGGTGAGCCATACCTATGTTGGCGCTTATGAAGTTACTGTTCCTGCCGGGAAGTACCAGACAGTCCTGATCAAATCCTCATATACGGGAAAGGTCGGTCCTGCTTCAGTAAACGATGTGGGATATGTGTTTTATGCGGAAGGCGTGGGCATCGTTGCGTCTCTGGAGCGCTCTCATGTGGCGGCCTTTCTCTTTTATGACAAAAGGACCAAGACCCCGAAGATTCTGGTGCATCAATGAAGTTGATTGTTTTAGGATCAGGGACTGCTATCCCACTTCATGACAGGGGATCACCCTCCCTTATTTTGCTGATAGAGGGGAACCCTGTCCTCTTCGATATTGGGCCGGGGACCTTGCGTCAACTAACGAGAGCCGGCATCAATTACGAAAAGATTGGGCAAATATTCCTGACACATTTTCATCCCGACCACACGGCGGACCTGATTCATTTTCTATTTGCTTCAAGAAATCCGGCTGTTCTGAAGAGAAGAAGGCCCTTTGTAATTGCAGGTCCTTCCGGTTTAACCGAATTTATCAACGCTCTTCAAAACGCTTACCATACCTATCTGACCCTTCCTCCGAAGATGATGAGGATCGAAGAGATTGACATAAGTAAGAAAGTTAAAGGCGAATATAGTAACTACACGGTAACTACCAGTCCGACAAATCATACTCCTGACAGTCTTGCCTATCGGGTGAAAAATCGTTCGGGGAAAACGGTGGTCTATTCCGGGGATACCTGTTTTTGTGATGAAATAGTGGATTTGGCAAGAGGGGCTGATCTCTTAATTCTGGAATCCTCATTTCCGGATGGTGATGAGATAGAGGGGCACCTTACACCTTCTTTAGCAGGACGTATTGCAACCCTTGCGGGTGTGGAGCGGTTGGTTTTGGTCCACTTTTACCCCGAATGCCTGCGAAGCGATATTACTTCTCAGTGCCGGCAATCCTATAAAGGTGAGCTGGTATTGGGCGAGGACCTGCTTCAAATACGGGTATAGACCCTCAGAATTGACTATTGAAAAACGTTTGAAAAACGTTTTGACTGAACCTGTGAACGGTTACCCCTATTTTTTCCTGTCTATGATATGCTGACTTAGTATCATGAGGTCATTTTTTGTTGCAGAATCGGGGAATATGTCCAAGCAGTTTATGGCATTGTCCCCATATGATTGGGCCTCTTCCCGGATGCGGTCAAGCGCTCCGTTGCCCCTTACAAGATCTATGATATCCCGGAAATCATCATCTGTGGGCTGGTGGTTTACAAAGAGATCTTGGAGTCGTTCTTTTTCTGTTGTTTCAAGCTGTTCCAGTGTGTAAATAAGGGGCAGGGTTATCTTTCCCTCCCTCAGGTCTTTTCCCACCGGCTTACCAAACACCTCCTGGGAAGATGTATAATCCAGGAGGTCGTCTATGAGCTGAAAAGCGATTCCCGCATTTAATCCGAACTGTGCAAGAGAATCTGCGATTTCCGACCCAGCGCCCGAGATGATGGCCCCGCAGGCACAGGCAGTTGATATAAGCATGGCCGTCTTTGCAGTGACGATTTCTAAATACAGGTCTCTGCCAATGTTCCAGTCATCCGTATGGGCCAACTCCAAAATCTGGCCTTCGGTCATTTGTGTTGCAGTCTCTGTGATTTTTGCCAGAAAAGGGATATTCCCGGCACGAATAGCTATGGCCAAGGCCTTTGAAAAGAGGAAATCTCCCTCTAAGACGGCCGCATGGTTGCCCCAGACCTGGTTAGCAGAAGGCCTGTTTCGCCTAATCTCTGCGTTATCTAATACGTCATCATGAAGCAGTGAAGCGGTGTGTATATACTCGAAAATAGTGGATAGTTGATAAACATCCTTTTCCTGGTAGTTGCAGAGTTCACAGGAGAGGAGGAAAAGAAGGGGCCTGAGCCTCTTGCCATGCCCTAAGAGCGCGTGTCTCCCGATTTCTTCAACAAGTGGGACCCGGGAGTTAAATACCTTGTATAGCTCCTCGTTAATGATGTCAAAATGATCTTTAAACTGTGTTAAATTTGATGTTTCCGAATCCATTTTTTATTGCGATTTCCCTTCTTATTGGCTGATGAATGTCTGCATTTTCTCATAACGGATGATAGTTTACCTTTAGAGATTTTACAACCTATTTCGTCCCTATTCCTATTCAGACGATTTTACCCACCAGGTCGTAGGTGTGGGCCTCTGTGATTTTTACAGACATTATTTCGCCAACAACACCCTCCCCCTCGTTTATGAGCACCTTTGTGTCCACGTCCGGGGCCATTGTTGCTGTTCTGCCGGTCAACAACAGGTCGGTTTCAGGGCTTGATCCCTCAATCAGTACAGGTAAGCGCCTGCCGATTTTTCGTTGATTTATTTTCTTTGAAATTGCGGCCTGGAGAGTCATGATTCGGGCGAGTCTATTTTCGGCAATAACTCGATCAACCGTTGGCCTGAGGCTGACCGCCGGTGTTCCCTTTTCCGGACTAAATGCGAACACCCCTAAATGATCAAATTCCGCCATCTTCACGAAATCGCAGAGCTGGGCAAATATCTCCTCTGTTTCACCCGGAAACCCGACCATGAGGGTGGTTCGAATGCTGATCCTCCGCTTTCTATCCCTTATCCTCTCAATCAATTCCCCGGGCGTCTCTTTTCCAGGTTCCCGACCCATGGATTTCAGGAGGGTCTGGTTTACGTGTTGGAAGGGGAGGTCGAGGTAGGGGCAAATGGCTTCCTCAGAGTCAATCAGATCCAGAAGACGTTCCGACACATTGTTGGGGTGAAAGTATAACGGCCGGACCCACCTTATTCCTCTTATTCGAATAAGGCCTTCCAGTAAATCCTCAAAGCGCGCTTCATCATACAGATCGTTTCCATACACGCTGGTATCCTGGGCAATTATGTTAATCTCTTTTACGCCCCTGTGGGCCATCTCCTCAGCTTCCTTGATCAAAGATTTCAGCCTGCGGCTCCGGAAAGGCCCCCTTAGACGCGGGATGAGGCAGTACGTACATCTATGAGAGCACCCCTCAGCAATTCTGAGATAAGCGGTGTAAAAGGGTGTTGCCTGTACCTTGGGGAGATGGCGG
>Ga0307424_1000141_pt1 | contig 34494 bp, 29 predicted proteins | sample SalMarWE160320MG_FD_202157 | JGI IMG/M metagenome (GOLD analysis project Ga0307424, IMG submission 202157) | Salt marsh sediment microbial communities from the Plum Island Ecosystem LTER, Massachusetts, United States - WE1603-20 | ecosystem: Environmental > Aquatic > Marine > Intertidal zone >... | reverse complement strand
GGGGACGCGTCGTGCACGGGGGGCTGCTCAAGGGGAAGAAGGGTCTCAACCTGCCGGGCGTGCGTGTCAGCGCGTCGGCCGTCACCGCGAAGGACCGGGAAGACGTCGTGCTCGCGGTCCAGCACGGCGCCGACTATATCGGGATCTCGTTCGTCAGCACGGCCGAGGACGTGGGAGAGGTGCGGAGCCTCGTTCCGGAAGGGGTCCGCCTGGTTGCCAAGATCGAGCGCTCGACGGCGCTGATGCAGGCCAAGGAGATCATTGCGGCCGCGGATGCCATCATGGTGGCGCGCGGGGATCTGGGCGTCGAGTTGCCGTACGAAGAGGTGCCTCTGGCCCAAAAGCGGCTCATCCACCTCGCCAACATCGTGGGACGTCCCGTGATCACGGCCACGCAAATGCTCGAGTCCATGATCGAGAATCCCCGCCCGACCAGGGCTGAGGCCTCGGACGTGGCCAACGCCATTCTCGATGGCACGGATGCGGTCATGCTGTCGGCGGAAACCGCCGTGGGCCGCTACCCCGTGGAAGCAGTAGAAGCCATGGGGCGCATCATCCGGGAAATCGAGCGTACCAAGTACGAAGACGAGGCTCCGATTCGCCGTCGTCGCGATGGACGATCCGGCGCGCCGGTTTCGGTGGAAGACGCCATCGCGGCCGCCACGGCCTCCGCCGCCGACATGCTGCGCGTACCGGTGATCGTCTCGTTCACCAAGAGCGGCTTCACGGCGCGGAAGATCTCGGCCCTCAGGCCGTCGACGCCGATTCTCGGCCTCTCCACGGACGCCGCCACCTGCCGCCATCTGGCCCTCGTGTGGGGTGTCGTGCCCGAGCTCGCCACGCGTGTGCCGGACTACGGCACCATGGTGGGCATGGCCCGGGAAACGCTCCTCGATCGCGGATACGCCCGGACCGGCGATCTGATCGTCGTCACGGCGGGCGTTCCGTTCGAGGTGCCGGGGACGACCAACCTCCTCAAGGTGGAGGTGGTGTAGGTGCGGCTGGTCATTCTCGGCTCGGGGACATCGTTCGGCGTTCCCGTGGTGGGCTGCCGCTGCGAGGTCTGCACGTCCGACGATCCGCGGGACAAGCGCACGCGGGTGGCGGCGCTCATCGAGAGTGACGACGGCCGGCGGCTGCTGATCGACACGCCGCCGGAGGTCCGCCTGCAGCTGTTGGTGGCGGGTGTGGGGGACATCGATGCCGTGCTCTATACGCACGAGCACGCCGACCACACGCACGGCATCGACGATCTCCGGGCACTCTCGGCGCGACGCAAGGCCGACGTGCCGGTGTATGGGTCGGGCGAGACACTGCTGCAACTGACGCGCCGATTCCCGTACATCTTCGACGATCGCATCCAGCCGCCGCCAGGGTCGTCCAAGCCTCGGTTGCGCCCCACCCCGCTGACCTCTTTCGAGCCTGTGGACGTCGCCGGAATGCGGGTCGTGCCGCTTCCGGTGCCCCATGGGGATGTCACCGTGTTCGGGTACCGGGTGGGAGACGTCGGGTACGTCACCGATGCCAAGGCGGTACCCCTCGACGTGGTCGAGCACCTGCGCGGTGTGCGCGTGCTCGTGCTCAACGCCCTGTTCGACCAACCCCATCCCACGCATCTCTCGATTCCGGAGGCGGTGGCAGTGGCCGCCGCCGTCGGGGCGGAGCAGACCTTTCTGACCCACCTGACGCATCGGCATGGCTATGCGGTGCTCGCTCGGCGCTTGCCGGTGGGCGTTGCCCCCGCACATGATGGACTGACATTCGTCTTTTGACGCTGTTCCGGCCGAGGCGTACATTCCCGCGAGTGGGAGACACTGCGTCCGGCTCGGACGAAGGGATAGAGGAGGAGCACATGGCTCGAGGGTACGACGACCAACCAGTGGTTGTAGTGGAGCGGTCGGGAGGGGGCGTGGGTGCCTTTCTCGCTGGGGCGCTGGTGGGCGCGGTCGCCGCGCTCTTGCTGGCGCCGCACAGCGGGGAGGAGACGCGGGCGCACCTGCGGGGGCGGGCGCAGCGTCTGCGGGAGGCGGCCGAGGACAAGCTCGACGACCTGCAGGACGTGGTAGAGACCGGCTACGCAAAGACCAAGGCGCACGTGGAGGCGAGCCTCCAGAGTGCCAGGCGCTCGATCGACGATCGGCGTGGTGAGGCCCGCGACACGCTCGACGCCGGCAAGGCGGCGGTGCGCACGGCCCGCGACGAGCTCGAGCGCCGTCTCGCCGACGCGCGGAGCCAGCGCCGCTCGACAGCGGACGCGGAGGTCGACGAAGCGGACGCGGAGGTCGACGAGTAGCACGTGCCCGACTCTGGGCCCGCCCATCGCCTGCGCGGTTGGGCCTTCTCCCCGCTGGGGTTCGTCCGGCGGGTGTTCCTCGCTGGCTACGAGGATAACATCCCGTTCCTCGCCAGCGGGCTGACGTTTGACGCCCTCCTCTGGCTCCTCCCACTCTTCCTCGTTGCCCTCTCGGTACTCGGCTACGTCGTGGGTGGCGCCGAAGACCCACGCGACATCTTGCGCGCGGTGACCGGGACGTTCCTCCCGAACACGGGTGGCTTCGAAACGCCGCTTTCCGCCGTGCAGCGAGGTCTCGTCCAGGTGGTTGAGAGCCGGGCTCGCCTGACGATTTACGGCGTCACGTTCTTCGCGTGGTTCTCCTGGCGCCTCTTTGCGTCCGTCCGGGTCGCTCTCAACGAAGTGTTCGACACGGAGGAGACGCGGAAGTGGCTCACGGGGGTAGCCGTGGACCTGGGACTGGGCATCGCGGCGGCCGTGCTCGTGAGCGCGAACATGGTGATGACGATTCTGGTGCTGCGGGCCCCGTGGACCGGACGGTTCGCTGCCGGCCTGGTCGCGTACGTTGCGGTCACGGTGCTCTTCTTCGTGATCTACTCCGTTGCCCCCAGCCGGCGACCACGATGGGATACGGCCCTCATGGCGGCGTTGTTTGCCTCGCTCGGGTTCGAGGTCGCGAAGCGCCTGTACGGCATCTACCTGGCCGAATTTGCGACCTTCGACCGCCTGATCTCCAATTCGAATGTGATTGCGCTGCTGCTCTTCGTGCTGTGGGTGTACGCGTCGGCCGTGATCTTTCTCGCGGGCGGGGAGGTGGCCGAGACGTACGATCTGGCGCGGCGGCAGCGGGAACAGCGGGCGATACTCCGATGAACGCTCCGATCGACCTGCGCAGCGACACGGTCACGCGGCCGTCGGCCGGCATGCGGCGGGCGATGGCCGAGGCGGAAGTGGGCGACGATGTGCTGGATGGCGACCCCACCACGCGACGCCTCGAAGAGCGGGTTGCCGAGGTGCTGGGCCACGAGGCGGCGCTTTTCTTCCCGTCCGGCACCCAGGCCAACGAGACCGCGATCGGCATCCAGGTACGTCCGGGGCTCGAGGTCATCGTTGAAGCCAACGGGCATCACATTCACTATGAGATGGGTGCGCTGGCGGCGTTGTGGGGAGTGCAGCCTCGGGCTGTCGCGACACCGGACGGGACACTGAGTGCCGGTCTAGTGGAAGCGGCCATCCGAGCGCCGTCGGCGTTCACACCGCGCACCGGCGGGATCGTCATTGAGAACACGCACAACGTCGCCGGCGGCACCGTCATGCCGCTGGAGACCATGCGGGCGATTCGCGACGTGGCCGCGCGGCACCAGCTCCCACTCCATGTGGACGGGGCCCGGTTGTGGAATGCCGCGGCCGCGCTCGCATGTCCGCTCCGAGCGCTCGGAGAGACGGGTACGACCGTCATGGTCAGCTTTAGCAAGGGACTCGGCTGCCCGGTGGGCTCGTGCCTGGCGGGGTCGCGCGCCCTCATGGCGGAGGCGTGGACCGTGCGCAAGCGGTTGGGTGGCGGTATGCGGCAGTCGGGGGTGCTCGCCGCGGCGTGCCTGTACGCGCTCGATCACACGCTACCCCGCATCGCCGAGGACCACGCGGCGGCGCGGGCCTTCTTCGAGCCGCTCGCGGACCATCCCGCGGTCCGCGTGGCGCCGCCGCCCACGAACATCGTGATGCTCGATCTCGTGCGGCACGACGCTGATACCGCGGTCCGGCTGCTGACCGAAGCCGGTGTCTTGGTGGTGCGCATCGGTCCGCGCCGTGTCCGCGTCGTCACGCACCTGGACGTCTCGGTGGCCGACGCGGCCCGCGCGGGGGAGATCGTGGCCCGCACACTCGGCTAGATGCGGTTCGCGGTCGCAGACCTCACGCGCCCCGCCGAGTACCGCCGTGGGCGCCTTCACGCGATTACCGGCGTGCAGCTGTTCGTGCTCTCCTTCGCTGGGCTGATCGCGTTGGGCGCTATCGGGTTGCTGGTGCTTCCGGGACTCTATACCGGGGAGCGACTCGGCGTGGTGGACGCGCTGTTCACCTCGGCGAGCGCCGTCTGCGTCACGGGCCTCGTCGTCGTGGACACCGCGACGTATTTCACGCGCCTGGGTCAGCTCTGGATTCTCCTGCTCATCCAAGCTGGCGGGCTGGGTATCCTCACGTTCGCCACCCTGATCATCCGCCTGTTGGGGCGGCGCAGCGCCCTCGAGGTGGAGGCCGCGGCGGGGTCGGGGGTAGGCACCACCGTCGGCGGCGCCGGCCGGGTCCTGTGGGCGGTCATCGTGCTCACGGCGAGCATCGAGGGCGTGGGGGCGCTCGGGCTGTGGCTGCTCTGGCGCGGTCCACTGGGGTATGCCGGGGCGATTTGGCCCGCGGTCTTTCACGCCATCTCCGCCTTTTGTAACGCGGGGTTCTCCACGTTCAGCGATTCCATGATCGGCTGGCGCCGGTCCCCACCGGTCCTGCTGACGGTGGGCACCCTGATCGTCCTTGGTGGTCTCGGGTTCGTGGTCCTCGACAACGTCTGGGCCCGGTACGTGACCCGGCGTGCCAGGCGCCTCACGCTCCACTCCCAGATCGCGCTCGGCGCGACGGCGGTGCTGATCGTGACGTCGGCGATCGTGTTCCTCACGTTTGAGGTGGGCATCACGCTGCAGGGTCTGGGGCCCGCGTCGCGCGCCGCGAACGCGCTCTTCATGGCCGTGACCCCACGCACGGCCGGGTTCAACGCGGTGGACTACGAGCAGGTATCGAACCCGAGCCTGGTGCTGACACTGGCGCTGATGTTCATTGGCGGTGCCCCGGGCTCCACGGCTGGCGGGATCAAGGTCACTACGGTGGCGGTGCTGGTGTTGGGCTTGTGGGCGCGGTTGCGGGGCCGACGGACCGTGTCGCTGGCCGGCCGCACGATTCGCGACGAGACCCTGGGCGCGGCGGCCGCGCTGGCGGTTGGTGGCATCGCCATCCTGGGGTTCGGCATCTTCCTGTTGCTGATGGTGGAGCGCGCTGCCGTCAGCGTCGACCGGATCGACTTGATGCGGCTGGTGTTCGAGGTGCACAGCGCGTTCGGCACCGTGGGGCTCTCGATGAACCGCACAGCCGTCTTCACGCCGGCGGGGCGGGTCATCCTCACCGTGCTGATGTTCGTCGGTCGCGTCGGTCCCCTGGCGCTCGCGGCCGCGATGGCCGCTCGGCGGGAGCGCCGCCGCCCGTACCGGTTTGCCCACGGCCAGGTGGCCATCGGCTGAGCCGCGCCAGATCTGAAAGGAACGTCCATGCAACGGTTCGTCGTCGTGGGTCTCGGGCACTTCGGTGGCTGGGCGGCGCGGTCGCTCTACGCGCTCGGCCACGACGTCATTGCCATCGAGAGCGATCCGGATCTCGTGGATCGTTGTCAGGGCGAAGTCACGGTGGCGGTGGTGGGCGACGCGACCGACAAGGACATGCTCAAACAGGTCGGCGCGGCCAATGCGGACGCGGCGATCGTCAGCACTGGCGGCGATCTCGCCACCAGCATCCTGGCCACCCTCGCCCTGCGCGACCTCGGCGTAAAGGACATTTACGTCAAGGTCACGAGTCCGGAGGCCGCGCGTGCGCTCGAGGCATTCGGTGTGCGGGAGACGATCTTCCCCGAGCGCGAGGTCGCGGACCGCCTGGCCCACCGCATCACGTCCAAGAGCGTGCTCGAGTACGTGCCGCTCGCGCCGGGACTGTCGCTCCAAGAAGTGGCCATTCCCGACGGCTGGCTGGGGAAGAACCTGCGCGAATTGCAGCTCCCCCAGACGCACGGTATCCAGGTCGTTGCACTCCAGGACATGCTGACCGGCACGGTGCACGTGGTGCCCGATCCCGACCGTCCGTTGCTCGAGTCGGATGTCGCCATCGTGGCGGGACCCGACGAGGCCATCAAGAAGATGCTGGCCCGATCGGCAGGACGAGGCTGAGCGTTCATGCGCGTGATCGTGGTAGGTGCGGGGGAGGTCGGCTACCACGTCGCCGATCGCCTGGCGAAGGAGCAGCACGACGTGGTCGTGGTCGATCTCGCCCCCGAGCGGCTCGACTACGTGCAGAGCCACATCGACGTGGCCGTCATCGAAGGGAGTGGCGCCAGTCCCGCCGTGCTCCGCAAGGCCGGGATTCGCGAGGCGGGTCTGCTCCTCGCCGTCACGAGCGTCGACGAGATCAACCTGGTGAGCTGCATGTCGGTGCCGTCCCGCTCCGGCCTCATCAAGGTCGCCCGCGTCTCCAACCCGGATTTCTACGCCGAGCGCGCGACGCTGCAACCCAGCGCGTTTGCGGTCGACTTGCTGATCAACCCGGAACGGGAGTTGGCGCTGGACGCGTTCCGCCTCCTCCAGGTGGTGGCGGCGTCCGATGTCGCCGTGTTCGCCGATGGCGCCGTTCAGGTGGTCGGCTTGATGGTCACCGACGGGGCGCCCATCGCCGGGCGCTCGCTCGCGGAGGTGAGCGCGGCGGAGCAGGGCCGCCAGCTGCTCACGGTGGCCGTCGAGCGGGATGGCGCGACGATCGTGCCGACGGGCGCCACGGTGATCGAAGCGGGAGACCATATCTACGCCATTGCCGCGGCCGCGGAAATCCCGCGCGCCCTGGAACTCACCGGTCATCACTACGAGAAGGTCCAGCGCGTGATGCTCGGCGGTGGGAGCGTGGAGATGTTCTATCTCGCGTCCCTGCTCCAGCAGCATGAAGTCGGCGCGATCGCCATTGTCGAAAACCGGGAGCGGGCCCAGGAGCTGGCGGAGAAGCTCGATCGAACCCTGGTCCTGAATGGCAACGTGACGGATGTCGAACTGCTCGAGCTGGAAGGGGTCGGGGGCATGGACGCCTTCGTCGCACTGACGGACTACGACGAAGCCAACATCATCGCGTCGCTCGTGGCGAAGCACGCCGGCGCCAAGCAGGTCATCACGCTCGTGAACAAGAGCGACTACGTCCCGCTGGCCCGGCGGATCGGACTGGATGCCGCCGTCAGCCCCCGCTTGAGCGCCGCCGGGGCCATCCTGCGGTACGTGCGCCGCGGCAGTGTACGGCGCGTGGCCACGCTGCAGAACAACGACGCCGAGGTGATGCTGCTCACCGTCACCACCAACTCCCCGCTCCTGGGACGCCCGCTGGCGGAGCGGCACATTCCCGAGGGTGCCATCGTCGGCGCGATTCTGCGCGGGACCGGCGTCCTCGTACCGACCGGCCGCGATGCGTTGCGCGTCGGTGATGAGGTGATCGTCTTCGCCCTGCCGGAGGCGGTCGATCCGGTTACCCGGCTCTTCCCCCCATGAACCTGCGTGAAGTCGTTCATGTCGTCGGGGTCCTGCTGGTGGCCGTGGCGGGCACGATGGTGCCGTGTGTGCCGTTCGCCGTGCACGAAGGGCTGGTCCTCCCGTGGCTCGGCGCGATTGCCGCGACGGCGATTGCCGGGGGGCTCGCCTGGACGCTGACCGGCCGGGTGAAGTCGATCAATCAGCGAGAGGGTGTGGCAATCGTCGGCCTGGGCTGGGTGGCCGTGGTGCTGGCGGGTAGCCTCCCGTTCATTCTCACGGGCGTTGCCCCGTCGATCGCCGCGGCAGTGTTCGAGTCAATGTCGGGGTTCACGACCACCGGAGCCACGGTCTTCAGTGTCATCGAGGTCCTGCCGGCGAGCATCCTGTTGTGGCGCAGCATTACCCACTGGCTCGGTGGCATGGGCATCATCGTCCTCGGTGTCGCGATACTTCCGCTCGTCGGGCTGGGCGGGGCGCAGCTGTTTCGGGCCGAGGTACCGGGGATCACGGCGGACAGACTGGCGCCACGCATCGCGACCACCGCGCGGTTGTTATGGGGTGTGTATGCGGGGCTGACGCTGGCGCTCGTCCTCCTCTATCTCGCGTTGGGAATGTCGCCGTTCGACGCGGTGAACCACGCGATGAGCGCGCTGGCCACGGGGGGCTTTTCCACCCGAACCGCGTCGCTGGGCGCCTTCTCGCCCGCCATCCAGTGGGTCACGGTGCTGTTCATGTTCATGGCCGGGATCAACTTCACGCTGCATTACCGCATGTTGCGCGGTCGCTGGAACGCGTGGTTTCGGGACACGGAGTGGCGATGGTACGCGGCCTCCAGCGTGATCGTTGCGGCCATCATTTTCGTGGCGGTCGGCGCGCAGCAGGGTGCGTGGACCCCGGACACGCTGCGGCGCGCGGTATTCAACACCGTGGCCGTGCACAGCACGACGGGTTTTGCCACCGCCGACTTCGCCCTCTGGCCGTCCGTTGCGCAGGTGCTTCTCATCGGGCTGATGTTCGTGGGCGCCATGGGTGGCTCGACCGGAGGGGGTCTCAAGATGGTGCGGGCCGCCGTGGTGGCGCAGCATACGCGGGGGGAGATCCGGAAGATGCTCCACCCGCGGGCGATGATCGTGACCCGGCTTGGGCGCACGGCCGTGCGGAGCGACGTTGTGCTGAACGTGCTCGCATTCCTGGGGATGTACGTGGCGACCCACGCGGCCGGCACGGTGGCGCTGGCGGCGTTGGGCAGCGACTTCATCACCGCGATGTCCGCCGCGCTCGCGGCGATGTCGAGCATCGGCCCCGGCCTGGGCGCCGTCGGCCCCGCCGCGCACTACGGGCATCTGGGGGATCCCGCGCTCGTCGTCCTCACCGTCCTCATGCTGCTCGGACGGCTGGAGTTCTACACGATTCTCGTGCTGTTCCTGCCGGGCGCGTGGGCACGAGCCGGGGGCGAGCGGTAGAGGGGACGATGGGAGGACGGGAGGCTGAGAGCGTGCAGCGTACAGCGTGCAGCGTGCAGCGGACCTGCCCCGCGAGCGGAGCACTGCTGCAGGGGCTGCCCCCTGCACGTTCCACGTCACGTCCTCCCGTCGGGTGGTCCCCACGCGCCTCCCCCGCTAACTTCCGCCTGCCCCAGGTCCGGAGGGCGGCGGCGCGCGAATCGCGTCAGGACCGTGCAGGTAGCAGCGCTAAGCGATGACTGACGTCGCTCCGGGGCGCCTGGGGCACCTTCACCTATCCCAATGACCTACACGGCCCTCGCCCGCAAGTACCGCCCGACGCGCTTCAGCGATCTCGTTGCCCAGGAGCACGTGGCGGCGGGGTTGCGCGGTGCTGTGGAGAAGCAGCGCGTGGCCCACGCCTATCTGCTCACCGGCCCGCGCGGCGTGGGGAAGACGACCGCCGCTCGCATCCTGGCCATGGCGCTGAACTGCGAGCGACGAGGTGCCGCCGACACGGCCGCCGGCGAGCCGTGCGGAACGTGCGATTCGTGCCGGCGCATCTGGTCCGGCTCCGCCAACCTCGACGTGATCGAGATCGACGCCGCGAGCAATCGCGGCGTGGACGACGCCCGTGACCTGCGCGAGCGCGCGATGTATGCCGCCAGCGGGCCGGAGGGCTACAAGGTCTACATCATCGACGAAGCGCACATGCTGACGCGGGAAGCGTGGAACGCGCTCCTCAAGATCCTCGAGGAGCCGCCTCCCCGCGTCGTGTTCGTGTTCGCGACGACCGAGCCGCACAAGATCGCCAATACCGCGGCGCCGGTCTTGAGCCGCGTGCAGCGGTTTGATTTCCGGCGGATTGGCCCCGAGATGATCGTCGAGCGACTGCGGTTCGTCACCACCGAGGAAAACGTGCCGGCGGAGGACGATGCCCTGCGGCTGATCGCCCGCGTCGCCGCCGGGGGCATGCGGGATGCCCTCTCGCTCCTCGATCAGGCCTTGGCGTTCGGAGACGGGGCGGTCACGGTCGCGCGCATTCGGGACGCGCTCGGCCTCGTGGCGGACGAGACGTATGGCGACGTGTTCGCGATCATCGCCGACCGACGGCCGGAAGCGGTTTTCCCGCTCGTCGCCCGTCTGGTGGACGCCGGCGTGGATCTCGCGGAATTCGTGAATGGCCTCGGCGACGCCTTGCGCGCGCTGATGGCCCGCGTCCTGGGCGGCGAGTTGGCGGGCACGACCGACGCCCTGCGGAGCGCCGTGGCGTCCCACGCCGATCGCTTCGCGGCGGGGGACGTGCTCCGCATGCTGCAGTTGCTCCAGGAAGCCGAAACGGGGATCCGGCGGAGCAGCAACGCCCGCCTGCACGTTGAGGCGCTCCTGCTGCGCTGCGCGCTCTTGGATCGCACGGTGGAGTTGCGCGACGTGCTGGCCGCGTTTGGATCCGGCGGGGCAAGCCCACCGCCCGACGCGCCAACCCGCGACAAGCGGGAGGAGCGGCCCCCGGCGGGTGGGGACCTGCTGCGGGACGCCGCGCCTCCGCCGCAGAGGAACCGGACCCCTCCGCGTGGGGGGGGCGTGCCCGACCCCGCAACCCTGACTGCGCATTGGGAGGACGTCGTGGCGGCCGTGCGGGACCGGCGACCGCTCGTTGCGGCCGCGCTAGCGCATGCCAGCCCGGTTGGGGTCGAGGGCGACGTCGTGGTTCTCCGCCTGGCGGACTCGGATGTGCACGCCGAGGGCCTGGACCGGAGCCGCCCGGTGATCGAGGGCGCTCTGCACGAGGTGTTCGGCGCGAAGCTCCGGGTGGCGTTCCGGGGGCCGAAGCCGACAGGCGGGCCGAAGGCCGCCCCGGAGCCTACCGAGCCGCGACGTCTCGACGCGGAGACGGACCGGATGGAGCGCCTGAAGGCGTATCGTGCGCAGGACCAAGCACTTGACGTAGCCGCGGACGTGCTGGACCTGGAACTGCTCGACTAGCTTGCGGCCCCTCCTGGCCATCGGTAGCTTGGACAGGTTCGGCACAAAACGCGACGGCACAACAGGTTGTCATGGCAGACTTTTCGCAGTTATTACAGCTGGGCCAGCAGATGCAGAGCCGGCTCACACAGGTGCAGACCGAGTTGCTTCAGCGCAACGTGACCGGGTCCGCCGGCGGCGGCATCGTGACCGTGACGGTGGATGGGCGCGGGCACGTCCGGCGCGTCCAGATCGACCCGGCGGCGGTGAAGGACGCGGATGTCGAGATGCTCGAGGATCTGGTGTTGGCTGCCGTCGCGGATGCGCAGCGACGCGCCGAGGAGCTGTATCGCGAGGAATTGCGGAAGGTCACCGGGGGACTGCCGCTGCCGTTTCAGTTGCCGTTGTAGCCGTCGTGTCGGTCATCGACGACCTGACCACGGAGTTGGCCAAGCTGCCGGGCATCGGGAGGAAGACGGCCACCCGGCTCACGTACCATCTGCTCAAGCAGCCGGCCGCCGCCGTCACTCGACTGGCCCGCACGATCGACGCCGTGGCCGAACGGGTGCGCCCGTGCAGCCGGTGCGGGAATCTGAGCGAGACCGATCCGTGCCCGATTTGCGAGGATGGGCGCCGGGACCAGTCGATGGTGTGTGTGGTCGAGGAGGCGTCCGACATCGGGGCGATCGAGCGCAGCGGGGACTACCGCGGCGTGTACCATGTATTGGGGGGACGACTCTCACCCCTGGACGGCGTCGGGCCGGAGGATCTGCGACTCGAGGGTTTGCGGGCGCGGGTCGCCAATGGGGGGCCGGTGCGCGAGGTCATTCTCGCGACGAACCCCTCGATGGAAGGGGAGGTCACCGCGACGTTCGTGCGCGGCCTGCTCGAAGCGTGCGGCGTCCGGGTGACGCGGATCGCCCTCGGGTTGCCGGTGGGTGGTGAGTTGGAGTACGCGGATGGGGTGACAATCGCCCGTGCCCTCGCGGCGCGGCGGGAGATGGTGGACGGATGAGGGTGGGGACGCGGGTGGCGTTGGTGGCGAGCTTTCTCGGGTTGTTTGCCGGGGTGGGGCTCGCGCAGCATTCGATAAACCGGTATCGGCGAGCGTTGTTCTCCGCGCGGCCGCTCAAGCGACTGTCGGCACTCGGATACCTGAGTGCCCATCCGAGCGTGGAAACCGTGCGGCTCCTGCGCGACTACATCGCGTGGGAACAGCAGCCGATGCTACGACGCCGCGCCGAGGCGATTGCCGGGCGCATGGAATCGAAACTCGCCTGACGCGGGGGGGTGATGACCGGTGCTGGCAGTTGGTCGCTCGGTGAGCAGGACCATCACCGCATCACGGGGCACCTGAACGAGCTGCTCCGGGAGTCCAACGCGCGTTGCGCATTCCTCGTGGATCGCACGGGCCAGCTTCTCGCGAGCGCCGGGGAGCAGTTGCACTTCGATCCCACGGCGTTCGCGTCGTTGACCGCGGCGGACTTCAGCGCGAATGACCAGCTCGCCCAGATGATCGGTGAGCAGGAGTTCGCCTCGCTCTTCCACCAGGGCGAGAAGGAATCGATGTATCTCGCGGACATCGCGCGCCGCGTGATTCTGGTCGTTCTGTTCGACCAGCGGACGACGGTCGGACTGGTGCGCCTGCGGGTGAAGCAGACGGTCGCGGAACTCGTCAAGCTCTTCGACGAGATGTTCCGGCGCGCGGCACCCGGGCAGGACGCCGCACGGCCGCTCCTCGAGGGTGCGGACGACGAGATCGACAAGCTGTTTGGGGACTGACGGAGGGTCGGGCGCTTCATGTCGATGATCAACTACGCCTCGCGTGAGATCAACTGCAAGCTGGTCTATTACGGGCCTGGCCTCGGCGGGAAGACCACGAACCTCGAGCACATCTACGGGAAGGTGACTCCGGAGATGCGCGGCAAGATGGTGTCCCTGGCCACCGAAACCGAGCGGACCCTGTTCTTCGACTTCCTCCCGGTGGATCTCGGAACGGTGCGCGGATTCAAGACGCGATTCCATCTGTACACGGTGCCGGGCCAGGTGTACTACAACGCCTCGCGCAAGCTGATCCTGAAAGGGGTGGACGGGATCGTGTTCGTGGCGGACAGTCAGATCGAGCGGATGGAAGCGAATATCGAGTCCATGCAGAACCTGTACGACAACATGGCGCAGTACGGGTACGACCTGACGAAGATCCCCTTCGTGGTCCAGTACAACAAGCGGGATCTCCCCAACGCCGCTCCCATCAAGGACCTCCAGGGGGCCCTCAATCCCGGGTGGCCGGTCGAGGACCCGGCCAAGCAACGGGAATTCCCCGACCCATACCATCCCGGGGAGAAGCTGGTGTACGAGGTGGACGCCACCTGGGTGGAGCGGGCGCCCTATTTCGAGTCGGTCGCCGTGAGCGGTGACGGCGTGTTCGATACGCTCAAAGCCGTCGCGAAGCTGGTCCTGAAAACCCTGAGCTGAAGGCCCGGTGTGGTCTGGACCCTGCCGAACATTCTCACACTCGCGCGTATCCTGCTCGCGCCGGTCATCGCGCTCCTGCCCTTCATCCAGGGCTACGTCCCCAAGCTGGTCGCCTTCGTCGTGTTCCTGTTCGCGGCGATCTCGGATATCTATGACGGCAAGCTGGCCCGGTCCCGGCAGGAGATCACGGACCTGGGCAAGCTGCTGGATCCGTTCGCGGACAAGCTCCTCCTGCTCGCGACGCTGATCCCGATCTACTGGATCACGCACTACCGGATGCGCGAGTACGAGATTCCCTGGTGGGGTAGTCTCCCGCTCTGGGTGTTCATTTTGCTCGTGGGCCGTGAGGCGTTCATGACCGTGTTCCGCTGGTGGGCCAAGCGACGCGGGGTGGTCATTGCCGCCGGACGCGCGGGGAAATTCAAGACGATCGTCCAGGACGTGTTCATCGGCGCCACCATCCTGTGGTTCGCCTGGCGCGACCTTGCCACGGCGCGCGGGTGGCGGCGTGGTTGGGCCGGCGGACTTTGGGACCAGGTCCACGGCGCGGTCGTCGCCCTGACGCTCGGGATTGCCGTCGTGATCACGGTCTACTCGCTCGGCGTCTACCTCTATCGCTACCGTGCCCTCCTGCGGGGGGGTGTCTCTCCGGGGTCTGATGGACCTTGAGGTGGTGACGATCGGGACCGAGCTGGTGCTCGGTTACACGGTCGACACCAACGCACCCTATCTCGCCCGCGCGCTGGCCGCCGTCGGTGTGCGTGTCGTCCGTAAGACCTCGGTCCCCGACGACCCGGCCATCATCCGCGACGCCGTCGAGCGCGCCCTCGCCCGAACCCGGTTCGTCGTGACGACGGGTGGGTTGGGACCGACGCGCGATGATCTCACGATGCCTGTCGTAGCGAACCTGTTCGGCGCGTCGGTGGTGACCGACGACGCCTACCTCGCGCGGCTCGAGGACCGGTGGCGCCGCCTGGGCCGGAGTGGCACCATGCCAGAGGCCAATCGGACGCAGGCGCGGCTGCCGGAGGGGGCCGTGCCCCTGCCCAATCCCCGCGGGACGGCGCGCGGCCTCTGGCTCGAAGGCGGGCTCGGCACCGTGGTGCTCCTGCCTGGCGTGCCGCACGAGATGCGGAGCCTCACGGACGAAGAGCTGGTCCCCCGGCTCGCCACCCGGAGCGGGCCGAGTGGGGTGACGCGCTCGCGCGTCCTCCGGACGTGCGGTGCGGCGGAGTCCCAACTGGCGGACGAGCTCGGGCCGGTCGAGGAAGGACTCGCACCGGCGACGTTGGCATACCTCCCGTCCTTCGAGGGTGTGGATCTCCGCCTCACCGTGTGGAACCGCGCCCCGGACGCCGCCGACGCCGTGTTGGAGCGGGCGGCGCGGCAGCTGCGCGAGATCCTGGGGGAGCGGGTCTATGGCGAGGGCGATGCGGACCTCGCCGCGGTCGTACTGGCCCAGGCGCACGTCGCGAAGCTGCGCCTGGCCGTCGCCGAGTCCTGCACGGGTGGGCTGGTCGGCGGCCGACTCACGGCGGTCCCGGGCGCGTCCCGCGCGTTCGTCGGCGGGGTGATTGCGTACGCCGACGCGGTCAAGCTCCGGGAGCTCGGTGTGCCCGCCGCCACGCTGGCAACCGATGGCGCGGTGAGCGAGCGGGTCGTCGTGGCCATGGCGGACGGGGTCCGGGCGCGGTTTGGCGTGGAGGCGGCGCTGGCGGTGTCGGGGGTGGCGGGTCCCGACGGCGGGACGCCGGAGAAGCCGATTGGCACGGTATGGCTCTGTGCCGCGTGCGGTGGGAAGCGGCGGGCCGTGCGGATCGGCCTCCCCGGGGATCGGGCCGAGGTGCGAGCCCGAGCGGCCCAGGCCGGGCTCGACCTGTTGCGCCGCGTGCTACCGGGGTAAGGGCGTTAGATTCTTACGTTTGCCGTGGTGGTTCGGACTGCGATGACCAAACGATCGAGACGCATGAACCAGCAGCGCGAGCGCCCGGAGTTCTCCGACGCGTCCGAGGACACGACCCAGGAAGTCGCGGACCTCGTGCCGGAGCCCGAAGAGACGCCCCCGACGGATGAGGCCCTGGCTGCCGTCGAGCATCCGGCGGTGGCGGAGGTTGCGGAACTCACCGACCGCTACCTGCGACTCGCCGCCGACTACGACAACTTCCGGAAGCGGGCGGCGCGCGAGCGGGGTGACCTGCAGACGCGCGCGCAGGCCGACCTCACCCGCCGGCTGCTCGAGGTACTCGACGACCTGGGTCGGGTGGCGCACCTCGATCCGGGAACGTCGGCGACGGACGTGATCGCGGGCGTGGAGCTGGTCGAGCGGAAGCTGCTGCGCGAGCTCGTCTCGGCGGGGCTCGAGCCGGTGGCGGCACCGGACGTCCCGTTCGATCCTGAGTGCCACGAAGCGATCTCGACGATCCCGGCCGCCTCTGAGGCGGAGGACCACACGGTGGCGGCCGTCTTCCAGGTGGGCTACCGGTTCAACGGCACGTTGCTCCGACCGGCCAGAGTGCAGGTACGGATCTGGACGACGCCGGCGTCGCGCTGATATGGCGAAGTCGAAGGACTTCTATCAGGTCCTGGGGGTCCCCGAGAAGGCCGCGGCGGACGAGATCAAGAAGGCGTACCGGCGCCTCGCCAAGAAGTACCATCCCGACGCCAATCCGAACGATTCCACGGCCTCGGAACGTTTCAAAGAGATCTCCGAAGCGCACGCCGTGCTGAGCGATCCCGGCAAGCGAAAGCAGTACGATCTGATGCGCCGGTACGGCGCGTTCGCGCCGCGCGGTGGTGGGGGCGCGGGGACCTCTCGGGGGCCGGTCGAGGACTTTGACTTCACGAAGGGCTTCGAGGGATTCGGCGGCCTGGGCGATCTGTTTTCGTCCATCTTCGGACGCGGCCACCGTGCAGAAGAAGTCGCCCCAATCGAGGTCGCCGCTTCCGTTTCGTTCCGCGTGGCGGCCCTGGGTGGTCGCGTGCCGATCACGATCACGGTCACGGAGGCGTGTCCGGCGTGCGGCGGGTCCGGGGCCGCGCCGGGGGCCGCCGTTTCGACCTGCAAGGAATGTCAGGGCCGAGGCGAGGTCACCTTCGGTCAGGGGGCCTTCGCGGTGAAGCGACCGTGTCCGGCGTGTCGCGGGCGAGGACGCGTGGCCAGCGCGGCGTGCACGCGGTGTGGTGGACGTGGCGAAGTCCAGGTCGAACGCCGGTTGATGATCGAGGTGCCGGCCGGCATCGAGTCCGGGCACCGGCTCCGCATCCGCGGGCAGGGGCAGCGTGGCGGTGACGGGACCGTGGGAGACGTGATCGTCGCGCTCACGGTCGAGCCCGACCGGTTTCTACGACGGGAGGGGCAGGACATCCACTGCACGGTTCCCATCAACCTCGCGCAGGCGCTTTTCGGGACCAAGGTGCGCGTGCGCACCGCCGACGGCCGGCGTGTCGTGCTCCGCATCCCCCCGGGGACCCAGCCCGGGCGCCGATTCCGGATTCGCGGGCAGGGGATCGAGCACAACGGGAAGCGTGGCGATCAGCTCGTGGAGGTGCAGGTCGAGATCCCCGCGAAGATGACGCCCGAGCAGGAAGAACAGTTCAAGCGGTTTGCGGAGGTGGCGGGGCTGAAATACTGACCGTGCAGGGTGCAGCGTGCAGCGTCAGTTGCCGCACGAGCGCTGCGCGTTGCACGGTGCACGCTGCACGCTGCACGCTGCACGTCTTCATTGTCCCGCCCATCTCCCCCGCGCTTCAACGATCTCCCCCAGACGGTCCACGAGGAACGAGCCCTCGACGGCCGGGTCAGACCAGCGCACGACCTCGCCTTCCCCGGGAGTCATCGAATAGGCGATGAATGTGTCGCTCTGCGCCACGCCGGCAATGACGTGGATTCGTCCGCGGCTGTCCTCGCCGATGTCGCTCACGAAGGCGGTCTCGGCCCAGGGCCAGTCGGTGCGCCAGCGGATGTGGCCAAAGCCGTTGTAGAGCGTGATGGTCTTGTCGGGGACGGCGTGCAGCACGCCGCCGCTCACGCCCACAATCAGACTCGGCCGGTTGCCGAGTTCGACGACGGCGAAGGTCTCGACGCTGTCCCCTCGAACCGTGACCAGCCGGCCGTCCAATCCCTCCACGACGATACCCCCGTCGGGCAAGACCGCGAATTGGTGCGCCCGATTCGTCCGGCCCTCGAGGGAGATGCGCCGCACGAGCGAACCGTCGTGCGCCAGCACCACGATCGATGGCTTGCCGCTGTCGACGTCGGACACGTACCAGTCGGCCCCGACCGCCTGGAGGCGTCCCGGGTTGTGGAGGATGCCCATGCCGAGGGTATCGCGCACTCGGCCGACGGCGTCGTAGACGACGACCGCCCCAGCATCCCGGGCGGTCACTGCGAAGAGAGAGTCGCCACTCGGCTCGACGGCCCGGCCACCGAGGAAGATGGGCTCAAACGTCGCCGTCGGCGCGTCGCACCCCGTGAGGAGTGCGACGACGCCGACGGCGAGGAGGCCACGGCGGAGACTGCCGCGGTGCTCAGCCGAAGGCGAAGACCACCAGTGCCGGGCCCAGCAGATTGTCGAATGCGTCAAACAGCACCTCGATGACGTTCCCGATCGCGTTCAGCGACGTGATCTCGGCCTGCGTGAGCGGCGTCCCGTCAGGGCGCGTGAACGTCGGGTTGTCGGGCGTGCCGCCAATGACAACTACTTGATCACCATTGTACGTGATTTGCCCGCCCAGCGTCGAGGTGTCCCCGGTCACCTCGAGGATCACGGTATCCCCACCGCCCGTGATGGTGACCGTCGCGTTCAGGTCATTCTCGGTGGGGCCGAGGTGCGCCACGAGGCCCACCGAGTTGCTGCCGCTGGTGAGCTGGTAGTCGATATCGACGTCGGTGCTGTTCAGCGCGATCGTGACCGAGAGGTTGAAGTCCACCTGATCGGTGCCGTTCGAGACGAAGCCCTCGGCACTGACCCCGGCCGAGTTCGTCGCGCGCGTGGCGCTGGCGGTGTAATCCAGGTACGTCGTACTGCCGACGACCGCCTTGATCCGCACGGCGTCGGCCGAGGGAGTGGAGACGTCCGTGAGATCGAGATAGCCGATCTCGTTGAGCGGGAAGACGACCTTCCCGGCGATGGGGTCCACGGCGTAGAGCGCGATCCGGACACCGGTGCTGGGTGCGTCCGTCCGCGTCGAGTCCACCTGGTACCGGGTGGTCGCGGAGTCGTAGACCAACGTCCGGCCGAGCAGGTCCGCTGGGAAGAGCGCCAAGGATGCCGTCGCGCCGAAGCTCGGCTGATTCGCGAGGGCGCGCAGGTGGGCCGGGAGCGTGGTCGGGCTTGCGGTCGGATCGAACGGGGCGGCGGCCAGGGCGGGCTGTGCCACGCTGAGCTGGATCGCCGGTCCCAAGACCGCGAGGCTCTTCAGAACGGGGTTCCCGTCGAATGCCGCCAGCACGGCATCCGCCTTCTGCTGGGTCGTGGTCGGGTTGAAGTCCTTCGGGCTGGTCGAGTCGCTGCACGCCGCGAGCAGCGCGAGCAGCGCGAGACCGGAGAGCCTTCTGATCATGCCTACCTCCATCGGAAACGGTGCCGGGGCGCTCACCGCTGGAGTGGGCGAACGCACCCCCCAAGATACACCCCCCTGCCGTGTCGTCTGTGACATCGTGCACGTGCGCCACGTCACGCTTCGCGTCGGCTTGACCGGCCATCGTGCCGGTGGTCACATTGCGACCCCTCGGGTTGGACCTCGCGCGTGACTGCCAGGATCTTCTTCTCAGATGGATTCCCGCTGCCCCTCCCCGAGGGGCACCGGTTTCCGCTGGAGAAATACGGCCTGCTGCGGCAACGCGTGATCGCGGCGGCACTCGCACCGCGCGAAGCGCTGGGCGTTCCCGGCGCCGTCACGGATGACGAGCTGACCCTCGCGCACGACCAGTTGTATGTGACGGCCGTGGTGACCGGGTCGCTCCCGCGGGCGGCCCAGCGCCGGATTGGCTTTCCGTGGTCGGCGGCCATGGTGGAGCGCTCGCGCCGCTCCGTGGGGGCGACGCTGGCGGCCTGCCGCGCCGCGCTGGCGTTCGGCACGGGGATCACGCTGGCCGGTGGCACGCACCACGCGTTGGCCGATCGCGGCGAGGGCTACTGCGTGTTCAATGACAGCGCGGTGGCCATCCGCGTGCTCCAAGGGGAGCGCCGGATCGACCGCGTGCTGGTGATCGATACCGACGTCCATCAAGGGAACGGGACCGCGGCCATCTTCCGCGGCAACTCCTCGGTCTTCACGCTCGATCTCTACGCGGAGCGCAACTTCCCATTCGAGAAGGAAGCCTGCGACCTCGCCGTGCCGTTGCCCGATGGCACGCGAGACGGCCCCTACCTGGACCATTTGGCGCCGGCGCTCGACTCGGCGTTGCGGGCGGGAACGCCGGACCTGGCGATCTACGTGTCGGGCGCCGACCCGTACGAAGGCGACCGACTTGGACGGCTGTCGCTCACCAAGGCCGGGCTCGCCGCGCGCGACGATCTCGTGTTCTCGACGCTGCGCGCCGCCGGCATCCCGGTGGCGGTGACCATGGCGGGCGGCTACGCCAGTGACATTCGTGATACGGTCGACATCCACGTCACCACCGTCCGCCGTGCACTCGACGACGGGTAGCCTGGTCGCCGGCGGCGGGATACGTTCTCCGGCGTCCACCTCGGAGATCCGTGGCATGCCCCGTCTGATGTTCGCTCTCTTGCTCGTCGCCGGTACCCTGTCGTCGGCTCGTGCCCAGGAACCCTACCGGACCCCTCCGGCAATCGTGCAGCGCGTGCTCGACGCGCCGCGGCTGCCCATGCTGAGCGCGGCCCCGAACGGCAAGCGGCTTCTGTTTGCCCAGTATCGGGGCATGGTCACCATCGCCGATCTCGCCCGACCAATGCTGCGGCTGGCCGGCCTGCGCATCAACCCGGCCACGAACGGCCCGTTCCAAACTTCGCGGGGCTTCGGCGGCCTGATGGTGAAGGACTCGGCCATCGCCGCCAGCAAGGCGGTCAACGTCCCAGAGGAGGCGAACATCGGCGGGATTCAATGGTCGCCGGATGGGAGCCGCCTGGCGTTCACGAACACCACGGATAGCGGTATCGCGCTCTGGATGGCGCAGTCCGTCTCCGCGGAGGCGCACGCCCTGACAGGCCCCGTGCTGAATGGGACGCTCGGGCAGCCCTGCCGTTGGATGCCGAGCGGGGCGGCGTTGTTGTGCCGACTGGTACCGGCCGGACGAGGCGCTCCGCCGGAGGAATCCCGCGTTCCCATCGGGCCGATCGTGCAGCGGAATGAGGGGCGTACGGTCCCGGTCCCCACATTCGAGGATCTGCTCGACTCGCCCCACGCCGAAGCGCAATTCGACTACTACACGACCAGTCAATTGGCCCTCATCGACGCCGAGTCCGGCAACGTCACGCCGATCGGACAGCCCGGGATCTTCCTCACGTCGGATCCGGCACCGGGCGGTCGGTACGTGCTCGTCACGCGGGTGGTGCGTCCGTACTCCTATCAGGTCCCGGTCTGGTCCTTCCCGCAGGAGGTCGAGATCTGGAACCTCCAGGGGGAGCGGGCCAGCACCATCTTCAGCGTGCCGTTGGCGGACAACGTGCCGGTGGATGGTGTGCGCACCGGCCCGCGCAATTTCGAGTGGCGACCGGGCGAGGAGGCCACGGTCATCTACGCGGAGGCGCTCGACGGCGGGAACAACCGACGACGCGCCACGGAACGGGATCGGCTGGTTTCCTTCGCGGCGCCGTTTACCGCGCCGGTCGAGTTGGGCCGTCTGTCGTTTCGCTATGCGGGAACCATGTGGGGGCGGGATGGGCTTGCCCTCGTCAGCGAGTACAACCGGCCGACACGCCAGCTGCGCACGTGGGGCATCAACACCAACGAGCCGTCCGCGCCATGGAAGATCATCGTGGACCGGAGTCTGGAGGATCGCTACGGCGATCTCGGCACGCCCGTGCTGACCACCGACTCGGCTGGCCAAACGGTCGTGTTGCAGAGCAACGACGGCAAGTGGCTCTACCTCCGCGGGGCGGGGGCGTCCCCCGATGGCGATCGTCCGTTCCTCGATCGGATGAACCTCGAGAACCGCAAGACCGAGCGCCTCTGGCAATCCGTGGACACGGCCTACGCCACAGTGGCCGAAGTGCTCACCACGCGGAGGCCGCAGATCATCACGCGCGATGAGACCCGAAGCGCGCCGGCCAACTACTACTTCCGCGACCTCCGCGGGAACGCCGAGCCCATCGCGATCAGCCACCTGGCGAATCCCGCTCCCGAGTTCGCGACCGTACGGCGCGAGGTCGTGACATACGAACGGGCGGATGGGATCAAGCTATCGGGGACGCTCTATTACCCCATCGGCTATCAGGACGGCCAGAAGGTCCCCGTGATCTTCTGGATCTATCCGCGCGAGTTCGCGTCCGCCGCCGCCGCCGGTCAGGTGACGGGCAGCCCGAATCGGTTCGTCCTCCCGACAGGGCCGTCCCAGCTGTTCTTGTTGACCCAGGGCTACGCGGTCCTGGACAACCCCACGCTCCCCGTCGTGGGTGGAGACTCGGCGAACAACACGTACGTGGAGCAGACTGTCGCCGGCGCGCGGGCGGCCGTGGATTACCTGATGCAGCGTGGGATCGCGAACGGCAACTTCGGCGTGGGGGGGCACAGCTATGGCGCGTTCGCCACGGCGAACCTGCTGGCCCACTCCGACCTCTTCAAGGCCGGGGTCGCGCGAAGCGGGGCGTACAACCGCACCCTGACGCCGTTCGGCTTCCAGAACGAGCGGCGAACGTTCTGGGAAGCGCCAAACCTGTACCTCGAGATGATGCCGTTCACCTACGCCAACAAGATCAACGAGCCCATTCTGTTGATCCACGGCATGAATGACAACAACTCCGGCACCTTCCCGATCCAGTCGGAGCGCATGTACGCCGCGCTCAAGGGCTTCGGCGCGACCGTGGAGTACGTCCAGCTCCCGTACGAGTCACACGGCTACTCGGCGCGCGAGAGCGTGCTGGACGTGATCGCGCGGATGATCGAGTGGTTTGACAAGTACGTGAAGGGGCCGGCGATGGGGTCGGACTAGCGGGGCAGCGCCGTAGAGCAGAGGGGCAGCGGGGCAGAGAGAAGGCGGTGTTGAGTGCTCTACGGCCCCGCTGCCCCTCGTTGTCCCGACGCCCTCACTGCTCCTTCCTCACCCTCCAGACCTCGACCTTCCCGCGGTGCCCAATGAATCCGTTGGCGAACCACCCGGTCAGCCCCACGATGACGGACGCGATGATGGCCGTCCCGAGACCCTCCACGTGCATGCCGTTCATGAAGTGATCCACGAGGAGGAGCATCGCGCCGTTGACGACGAACAGAAACAAGCCGAGGGTCATCAGGGTGATTGGCAACGTCAGCAGGATGACGATCGGACGGATGAACGCGTTGACGAAGCCGAGCAGGAAGGCAGCGACGAACAATGGCATCGCGCCGTCGAACCAGACGTCCTTCAAGAGTACGTCGGCCACCCAGAGGCCGAACGCGGTGACCAGTACTCGAGCGACGAAACCGCGCATGGCTACCTCCTACCGGCCGGCGCGCCTGGCATGTCCGGCCACACCTTCGTGAGATCGGCGTCGAACAACTCGCCGTTCTTCATGACCATGAAGATCTGCTCGGTCAGGTGAATGTCCTCGAGGGGATTGCCGTCGAGCACCACGAGGTCCGCGAGCTTGCCGGGCTCGATCGAGCCGATGTCGGCGCCGAGCCCCAGGTAGGTGGCGCCCGCTTGGGTGGCGGCGTAGAGCGCGTCGTGCGGACTCATCCCTCCTTGGGCCAGCATCCACAGCTCCCAATGGGCGCCGAGGCCCTGGAGCTGACCGTGGGCGCCGAGCTGCACGCTGGCGCCGGCATCGTGTACCGCCTTGGCTGCTTTCGCCAACTCGATGTGATAGAACTCCTCTTCCGGCGCCAGCAGGCGACGGCGCGCGCGCGCGTCCAGCTCCAACGTCGGCACGAACTTCCGTAGTCGCTCGTTGCCGAACACGTCGGACTGCTGGTACCAGTAGTTTTCGCCCCAGATGCCGCCGTAGCCCACGATCAAGGTCGGTGTATATCCGGTCTTGCTCCGGCCGAACAACGTGAGGACGTCCTTGTAGAGTGGGGCCACCGGGAGCGCGTGCTCGATCCCGGTGTGGCCGTCGAGGATCATGGTGAGGTTCTGCTGGAGCATGGACCCGCCCTCGGGCACCACGAGCATCTGCTCGTCGCGCGCCGCCTCGATGATCCACTGTCGGCTGTCGCGGCGGAGCTGGTTGTAGCTCTTGACCGAGAACGCGCCCATCGCCTTGAGACGCCGCACGTGATTCCGCGCGTCCTCGAGACTCGTGGTCACGGCCTTGTTCGGGTCCTCCGCACCATAGAGGATGAATCCCGTGGAGTAGACGCGTGGCCCGATCATCCGCCCCGCCTCGACCAGCTCCGACAGCGCGAACACCGACTGCGTCGAGGCCGAGGGATCGTGCGTCGTGGTGACGCCATACGCGAGGTTCGCGCGGTACTGCCACATGCTCTGGGGCAGGATGTCGAGCGTCGAATACCCCATGTGCGCGTGCACGTCCACGAGCCCGGGAATGATGGTCTTCCCGGGAACCGGCACGGTGCGTGTCGTGAGCGGCAGATCCGGGCACGGGGTCCGGCAGATCCGCGCGATCCGGGAGCCCTCGATGAGGATGTCGGCGTTCTCGATGACCTCGTCGCCCTTCATGGTGATCACGCGCGCGCCACGCAACACGATGGCGCCTGCAGGCTGACGCCGTGGCACGCGCAACTGGATATCCGTGATGCGGGCGGGCACCTCGGCGTTGGCGCGGACCCAGTCGGTCCCGGCGGACCCGGCGGACCCGGCGGTCCCGACGGACGCGTACGCGTCGGCGATCGTCTGTTCGTACAGTGTTGGACCGAGGGACCACGTTACCGCTTTCGAGTCCGGGCGCCAGGCGATCCAGTCGCCGCCGGTGCGGGACAGGCGGACGACCTTCACGCCGGCATTCGCGGCTTCGATGGTGACTGGCTTCCCGGTGACCGGGAGGGGCGCGACGTAGACGTTGTGCAGCTCCTTGAACGCCACCCATTTCCCATCGGGTGACGGGACCATCTCTTCCGCCCGCTTGTTCTCCACCAACGACCGGTGATCGAAGCCCTCGGGTGTCACCGAGGACAGGACGGTCTTGCCGTCGCGACTCTCCTGCACCAGCAGGCGCGTCCCGTCGGCGCTCCACCAGGCGTGCGGCATCCGGCGACCCGACCCGCGGTTCTCGGTACGCATGACGTCGCGTGGCGTCCCGCCGGTGATGGGGAGGACGGCGACCATGAGGAAGGGTTCGTTCGCGAGATCGGCGCCGCGGTTGGCGGCTCCCGAGCCCTGGATGACCGCGATCCACTTCCCGTCTGGAGAGACTTCGGGATTGGCGTACTGGTTTGGAATCCGCGTGAGCTGAACCGGTTTGCGATTCTTGCCGGTGGCGGGCACGGACCAGATCTGCCCGCCGGCCGAGTCCGACCACGTCACGTACACGATGGACTGGCCATCCGGCGTGAACGTGGGAGCGTACTCGAACGGTTCGCCGGCTACCCCAATGACCACTTGGCTTGCGGGTCCGTCGGGTCCGCCGGGTCCGCCGAACGCCCGCCGCCCGCGCCGATCCTGTGCGGGAGGTGGGTTCACGCGCACGGGCGTGCCACCGGTGTCCGGGAGCTGCCACAGCGCGCCGAGCGCCTCGAACACGAGCGTGCTGCCATCGGGCGACACTACCGGCCACCGGATGTCGTGGACGGTGAAGGCGCCGTCGGTGATGCGGTGGTTGAAGTGAAGCGCGCGCTCGACGACCTGCTCGACTTCGGCGGTGAAGGGGATCAGTGTCGTGTCATTGGTGGCAACGTCCAGACGGTGGAGCTTGCCCCCGATCCCCAGCACGAGCGCCTTGCCATCGGGCGTCCAGGCGTAGGCGGGATAGGCGCCGTGCACGGTCCACGTTTCCATCTGGTCGCGATCGAGGCCGTCGAATCCGTAGCGATCGGCGCCGGTCGCGAGGTCGCGCAGCACGAGCGTGGTCTTGTTGCCGACCCGTCGCAGGAAGGCGAGCGTGTTCCCCTCGGGTGAAACGGTTGGGCGGATGGCACCGCCGGGTTTGGTCGTGACCGGCTCGACGTCGCCCGTCTGCCGGTCGATGCGCGAGAGCTGGAAGATCCCGCGGTGCGGATCCTTGTTGTAGTCGAAGGGCGTGGTCCAGCTATAGTAGACCCAGCGGCCGTCCTTCGACGGGAACGGCTCGTTTTGGTCCGACGTGAAGCTCGTCTTGTCCTTGAGCTGGACGCCGCCGCCCCCGTGAATGTCGAACAACCAGATCTCACCCCCACCCAGCGAGCGCGTGTCGCGCACGTGGCGCTTGGCGACGATGGTCTCGCCATCCGGCATCCACGCTGGAGTCGTCGGGAAGCTGTCGTCTAACGTGGTCAGCTGTCGTGGGTTGGCCCCGTCGGGGTCCATCAGCCAGAGATTGTCCTTGCCGCTCCGATCGCTTACAAAGAGGATGGCGGTCCCGTCCGGGCGGTAGCGGGGTTGTTGGTCGAACGCCCGTCCGGACGTGAGTCGCTCGGCCCGCCCGCCCGCCATCGGCACGCGATAGAGGTCGCCCAGCAGGTCGAACACGACCCACTGCCCATCGGGACTCACGTCCACGTCCATCCAGGTGCCTTCATCCGTCTCGAACCGGATGGTATCGGCCGGGCCGTGTACGTCGGCGATGTTCCACTTGGCGTCCTGCGCGGAGAGCAGGGCGGGGACGAAGAGGGCGATGGCGATCAGGCGGCGAAGGAACATGGACCGGATTCCTGAGAAGGGGCTGGATGGCAAAACTAGGGCAGCGAGGCGTGCGGGGGCAGCGGGGCAGCGGGGCAGTGGGGGCAGTGGGGGCAGAGGGAAGCCGCGGGGCTGATTTCCTGCTCATCCCGTCTATCCCGTTGATCCCGACATCCGGTTGCTACCTCAGCAACCCTGGTATCTGGGTCACCAGTGTATACACCCCAAGCGCCGCCATAGCGAGGGCCACGACGGCGCCTCCGAGGGCGAGGGCGCGGGAGTGGGTGTAGCCGTTCAGGAGGGCCGGCCGGCGGGAGGCGACGAGCATGGCGGCCAGGCCGACGGGCAGGATGAGGCCGTTGAGCGCGCCGACCAGAATGAGCACGGCGACCGGGCGGCCGACGCCGAGGAAGACGATCGTCGAGATCACGATGAACCCGATGATGAGAGCCGCGGTGTGGCGCTCCCAGGTCGGCCGCAGGGTGCGGATGAAGGTGACCGACGTGTAGGCCGAGCCCACGATGGATGACATGGCCGCCGCCCACATCACCGCACCGAACAGGCGGTATCCCACCTGACCGGCGGCGAGACGGAATACGGAGGCGGGTGGGTTCGCGGGGTCGAGTGCCAGTCCCTGACTGACAATGCCGAGCGCGGCAAGGAACAGCATGATGCGCATGAGCGTGGCGACGCCGATCCCGAGGCCGGCCGAGCGTGTCGCCTGGCCGACGGCCGCCGGTCCTGCGACCCCGGCATCGAGCAGGCGGTGTGCCCCGGCGAACGTGATGTAGCCGCCCACGGTACCGCCCACGATGGTGATGATAGCGAGCGCGTCCAAATCAATCGGCACGACCGTGCGGAGCGCCGCCTCGCCTACCGGAGGATGCGACGCGAACGCGACGTAGCACGCGAGTACGATCATCACGGCGCCCATCCCTTGCGCGAACCGATCCATCGCTCGGCCGGCGTCGCGCGAGAGGAAGAGGGCGACCGCGAGCGTTGCGCTGATGGCGGCACCGGCCTTCACGTCGAGGCCGAGCAGGGCATCGAGGCCGAGTCCGGCGCCCGCCACATTCCCGATGTTGAACGCGACACCGCCCAGGGCCACCAGCACCGCGATGAAGTGACCGAGTCCCGGGAAAACGCGGTTGGCCACGGTTTGCGCGGGCGCGCGCGCCGCGATCACCACCCGCCAGATGTTAAGTTGGGCCGCGAGGTCCACCAGCACCGAGACGAGGATCGCGAACGCGAAGCTCGCGCCGAGTCGCTCGGTGAACACGACGGTCTGCGTGAGGAAACCGGGCCCGATGGCCGATGTGGCCATCAGGAATGCGGCGCCGAGGAGAACCCGCAGCCGGGTCGGCCCGGCGGTCCCGGCGGACCCGTTCGTCACGATCGCTCGGACGCGATGATGCCGCCTCCCAGCACGCGGTTGCCATCGTAGAGCACGCCGGACTGACCCGGCGTGATCGCCCGGACGGGTTCAGCGAGATCCAGCACCAGCATGCGACCGTCCCGCCCGGTCTCCGTGACGCGCGCGGGCGCCGCCTGCGCCCGGTAGCGCACCTGCACCTGACACACGTCGCCTTCGTCTAGCGGTTGCTTGACCAGCCAGTTCACGTCCTCGAGCACGACGCGATGACCGAGCAACTCGGTGGCGGTCCCGATGATCACCGCGCGCTCCTCGGGCTCGATCGCCACCACGAACATGGGCTCCGCGAACCCGCCGGGGAGGTGCCTGCGCTGGCCGATCGTGTAGCGCGCGAATCCCGCGTGCTCGCCGATCACGTTTCCCGCGGTCGTGCGAATGGGACCTGGCTGAAGCGCCGGTGCGCTCTCGGGGAGTCGCTGCTCCAGGACGGGGAGATAATCACCCGTCGGTACGAAGCAGATTTCCACCGACTCCGGCTTGTCGGCGGTGACGAGCCCCAGCTCGTGAGCGCGCCGGCGGGTTTCGTGCTTGGTGAAATGGCCGACCGGCGTGAGCATGCGCGGCACGACCGCGCGGTCGATGCCCCAGAGGAAGTAGCTCTGGTCCTTGCCCGGGTCGGCGCCGCGGAACAGCGCGCCGTCCCGTGCGATCACGTAGTGCCCGGTCGCGATGTGCGTGCAGTCGAGCGCGTCGGCGTGCGCTAACAGGTCGCGGAACTTGGTGAACGAGTTGCAGCGGACGCACGGAATGGGCGTGCGACCCCGCGCGTACTCGTCCACGAAGTTCTGGATCACGTCCTGGCCGAACCGGTCCTCGAGATTGAGCACATAGTGCGGGATGCCGAGCCGGTCGGCCACGGCGCGCGCATCGGTGATCGAATCGAGCGAGCAGCAGGGACGGTCGGGCACGTCGTCGCCGTAGCAGAACAGCTTCATCGTGGCGCCGATCACCTCGTAGCCCTGCTCGACCAGGAGCGCGGCGGCGACGGAGGAGTCCACTCCGCCGGACATGGCGGCTAGAACTCGGCGGGCCGGCGGGCCGGCGGGCCGGCGGGCCGTCATGCCGGGCGCCTTCCGAGGGCGGCGTTGACGTCTCGGACCTTTGCGACGACGCGCGGTAGCACATCGAGAGCCCGCTCGACATCCTCCATCGTGTTCTGGGTGCCGAAGGAGAAGCGGAGCGTCGCGACGGCGAGGTCGTGGGGGACGCCCATGGCGGTGAGCACGTGGGAGGGGGTTACGGATCCGGTGGTACAGGCGGATCCCGACGAGCAGCAGATGCCGGCGAGGTCGAGATGCATCAGCATGGCCTCGCTGTCGGTGCCGGGGAACGCGATGCTCGCGACGTGCGGCGCGCGTGGTGCGTCGGTGACGTGGAACACGGCGTCGGGGATGGCCGTCCGAACGCCTTGCTCGAACGCGTCGCGCAACTGGCTGAGGTGCGCCCCTCGCTCGGTGAGCTGTCGGGAGGCCAGCTCCGCCGCGACACCGAAGCCGACGATCCCGGGAACGTTCTCCGTGCCGGGCCGGACGCCGCCCTGCTGGCCGCCACCGTGGATCAACGGCTGGACGGCGTGTGGGTCGGGGAGGACGAGCGCGCCCACGCCCTTGGGCCCGCCAATCTTGTGGGCCGACATGGCGAGCATGGTACGCGGCAGGTCGGCGATGGAGCAGGGAACCTTGCCGAGCGCCTGCACCGCGTCGCACGCGAGCCAGGCCCCGGCCGCCTCACACCGGTCCGCGAGCGTGCGCGCGTGTTGCACGATCCCCGTCTCGTTGTTCACCCACATGACGGCGGCGACGTGCACGCCCGCGCTCAACGCCTCATCGAGCGCGTCCACGTCCACGAGACCGCTCCCGTCCACGCGTATGTCGGTCGCCGCCCCGCCAAAGGCCTCCACGGTGTGGGCGGCGGCATGCACGGCCTTGTGCTCGATGGCGGAGACGGCAACGTGGAATGGCCGCCCCGCGGCGCGGCTGGCCAGCGCGCCGCCCAGCACGGCGAGGTTGTCCGCCTCGGTGCCGCCGCTCGTGAAGTAGACCCACGCGGGCTCGGCGCCAACCGCGGCCGCAACCTGGCGGCGGGCTTGCTCGACCGCCGAGCGGGCCGCTCGGCCGTAATGGTGCGGCGACGACGGGTTCCCAAACGCCTCGGCGCCCAGAAACGGCGCCATGGCCTCGCGTACCTCGGGGAGTACCGGCGTGGTCGCTGCGTTGTCGAGATAGACCGCTGGGGACGGCATGACGATCAAAACTAGCGAGGGCCGAAGGCATTTCGCCATGAAGGGGATCGCGTGGGTGCAGCTGTGCGCCGGGATCCGGCGTTGAAACGCCGGCTCGGCGCCTCCGGCGGTGAGTGCTGAAGCACTCCCGGAGCCGAGCGCCATTCATGGCGCGTCGGCGCGTTAGCGCCGCCGAGCCCGGCTTTCAAGCCGGGAAACCGGGCGGCGCGTAGAATTCCCAGATGCCCGAGCTCCCGGACGTCACGATCTACGTCGAGGCCATCGAGCGACGAGTCGTCGGAACCCCGCTCGAGCGCATCCGCATGACGAACCCGTTCGTGCTCCGCTCGGTGGATCCTCCCATCGGCGAGGCGGACGGGCGAACCGTGACCGGCGTGCGGCGACTGGGGAAGAAGATCGTGATGGGGCTGGAGACCGATCTGTTTCTGGTCATCCATTTGATGATCGCGGGCCGGCTGCGCTGGCGACCAAAGGGCACGGCGATCCCCAAGCGCCGAGGACTCGCGGGGTTCGATTTCCCGTCCGGCACGGTGCTGTTCACCGAGGAAGGCACGCAGCATCGCGCGGGACTCTGGTTGCTTCGGGGGGCGACCGCCCTTGCCGCGCACGATCCGGGCGGCGTCGAGCCACTCGGCTTGTCGCTCGACGCATTTCGCTCCGCGCTCACGCGGGAGCGCCACACCCTGAAGCGGGCGCTCACCGATCCGCACATCTTCTCGGGGATCGGGAATGCGTACTCGGACGAGATCCTCCACGCCGCTCGGCTCTCCCCGCTCCAGCTCACGAGTAACCTCGACGACGCCGAGGTGGATCGCCTGCGCGCGGCGGTCGAACGCGTGCTGACCGATTGGACGAACCGCCTGCGGGCGGCTGTTGGCGACGGGTTTCCCGAGAAGGTCACCGCGTTCCGTGAGGGGATGGCGGTGCACGGACGGTACCGACAGCCCTGTCCGGTCTGCGGCGCGCCGGTCCAGCGGATCCGCTACGCGGAGAACGAGGTGAACTACTGCGCGGGGTGCCAGACGGGTGGGAGGGTGCTGGCCGACCGCGGGATGTCGCGTTTGCTCAAGGACGATTGGCCGCGGTCGTTGGATGACTGGGAGGCTCGAATGGGTGGGGGGGCCGTCCCCGAGTGAGGTTCAAGTTCCGTGTTCTTCTCTGCATCGTGAGCCCTCACCCCCTGTCCCCCTTCCTGCGTACGCGGAGAGGGGGGACGTAGGGTTGGCGACGGAGGTCGTTCGGGGCGGGACTCCCGGCCCCTATGCCACTGTTGTATCTCTGGATGTGCGTCAGTTGCCATCGGATTCCTCGGAGGAGCTTTGCAATGACCGTTCGCCCGTTCGCTGCCGCTTTCCTCGCGGCGGCCGTCACGTTGTCACCGTCGTTGGGGTTTGCGCAGGCGACCCCGCCAGCCCGCGCCGTCCGGCGGGACATTCCCCTCACGAACATGATCCACCGGGCGTTTGCCGCCGGAACCCGCGACTCGACGGGTCGCCCCGGGCGGAACTACTGGCAGCTCTGGATGGACTACACCATCCACGCCCGGCTCGACCCGGCGACGTCGGTGATTGCGGGTGTCGAGACCGCGGTGATCCACAACACGAGCCCGACCCCCATGACGACCGTGCAGATGCGGCTGGATCAGAACATCTTCGCGCCCAACGTCCCGCGCGCGCGGTCCATGCCGGACATCACCGACGGGATGATCGTGACGAAGCTGACCGTGAACGGCGCGGCGGTAGACATGAATCCGCCTCGACCGGCCCGCGGGCGCTTTGGCCAGCAGCAGCGGACCGTCACCCTGGCAGCCTACGGTCTGGATCAGACGTCCGCCCGGATCACGCTCCCGACGCCGATCGAAGCCGGCGGCAGCGCGACGATCGGCGTGGAATGGAACTTCCGTGTGCCGGCGGCGGACGGCCAGCGCGGCCTGCGCATGGGACGCTGGGCCGACAGCCTCTACGAAGTGGCGCAATGGTACCCTCGTGTGGCGGTCTTCGATGACCTGCGCCAGGGCGGGTGGGACACGGAGCCGTACCTCGGCTCGTCCGAGTTCTACAACAACTTCGGCCGGTTCGACGTCACGATTGACGTGCCCGCTGGCTGGGTCGTGGGAGCCACGGGCGTGTTGCAGAACCCCACGGAGGTGCTGACGCCCACGGCGCGCGAGCGGCTGTCCCACGCGCTGGACTCCGATTCGGTACGGAGCGTCGTGAGTGCCGCGGAGCGCGGCCCCGGCCACGCGACCGTCGCGGGCGACCGGCTCCTGTGGCACTTCGTGGCGGATACCGCGGGGGACTTCGCCTGGGCGACGTCCAACCAGTACGTGTGGGACGCCACGCGCGCCACGATTCCTGGCAAGGGACCGATCCCGGTGAACATCCTCTATCTCCCGGGGAGCGCGGAGCGCTACGCCGACGCGGGCCCAACGACACGCCACGCTCTCGAGTTCTACTCCCACCTGTGGATGCCGTACGCCTTCCCACAGCTCACGATTGTCGAGGGACCCGACGGCGGGATGGAGTACCCGATGTTCATCATGTCCAGCGTCGGGGCGGCGGATCACGAGACCGGCCACGAGTGGTGGCCGATGATGGTCGGCACCAACGAGACGTGGTACGGCTTCATGGACGAGGGCTTCAACCAGTACATGAACAGGTTGTCGCGCTCCGACCGGCAGGGAGAAGTCCCGGACCTCGATGTCCTCGGTCAGTCGTACGGACGGACCAGCGGCAACGAAGAGGAAGCGCCGTTGATGTGGGACGCCAACTACGGTGGGCCGATGTACTCCTTCCAGGCGTACACCAAGGCGCCGCTGATGCTCTCCATGCTCGGTGGCGTGGTCGGCGACACGGCGGTGTGGCACGCGATGAGCGACTACGCCAAGGCGTGGCGCTTCAAGCATCCCTCGCCGTGGGACTACGCGTTCTTCATGAACCACGCGCTGGGCCGAGATCTCGGATGGTTCTGGTATTCCTGGCTGTTCACGACGGATGCGGTAGACGGCTCGATCCAGGACGTGAAGACAACCGGCCCACGGACGACCGTGACGGTGCGGCAGGACGGCCAGATGCCGTCCCCGGTGGTGCTCATGGTGCGCTTCGCGAAAGACGGCCCGGCCATCAAGCCGATGCCGAACAGTGTGATGGCGGATGCCACCTCGGCGATCGTCACGTACCCGGTGGATGTCTGGTTCGCTGGCAGCCGCACGTTCACAGCCAACCTCGACTTCGGCGGGCGGAAGATCGAGAAGATCACGCTCGATCCGGGCTGTCGGTTCCCCGACCACGACGTGAGTGACAACATGTGGCCACGGGATACGACCGTGACCGCGGCGCCGCCGTCGGGAGGGTTCGGAGGATTCCGGATGGAGTGCCGCAACTAGTCCTCACCCCCTGGCCCCCTCTCCACCCGTGGAGAGGGGGGACTTACGACCAGCCCTGCGTGCCCGCTCTCCGCACCTGCGGAGAGGGGACAGGGGGTGAGGACTCGAGCCGAGAGGGTCAGATGACACGGTGAAAATCACCCGTATCAGCGCCTACAAGGTCGACCTCCCGCTGCACGAGGGGAGCTACAACTGGTCGGGCGGGAAGTCCGTCGCCGTGTTCGACAGCACGATCGTGCGCGTGGACACGGATGCCGGGGTCGTGGGGTGGGGTGAGGTGTGTCCGCTCGGGCCGTTCTATCTCCCCTCCTACGGGCGCGGGGTACGCACGGGGCTCGAGGAGCTTGGTCCGCACTTGATCGGTGAAGATCCCACGCAGCTCCTCCGGCTCAACCGGCGGATGGACGCGGCGCTCAAGGGGCATCCGTACGTGAAGTCGCCGGTGGACATGGCGTGCTGGGACATTCTCGGTAAGGTCACCGGACAGAGCGTCTGCACGCTGCTCGGCGGGCGCTACGGTGACGACTTCGTGCTCTATCGGGCTATCTCGCAGGAGTCGCCGGAGCGGATGGCGTCCAAGGTGGCGGGGTATCGCGCCGAGGGGTACCGGCGGTTCCAGTTGAAGGTGGGCGCGGAGGTCGAGGAAGACGTCGCGCGCATTCGCCAGGTGCGGGCCGTGCTCGAGCCGGGCGACGTGCTCGTGGCGGACGCCAATACCGGGTGGCTGCGGCATCAGGCGATGCGCGTCGTGGGCGCGGTGCGAGACGTGGACGTCTACGTCGAGCAGCCGTGTGCGAGCTACGAGGAGTGCCTCTCCGTGCGCCGCCACACCGACCATCCGTTCGTGCTCGACGAGAGCATCGACAGTCTCGAGATGCTGCTCCGCGCGCACGCCGACCTGGCGATGGACGTCGTCAACTTGAAGATCAGCAAGCTGGGCGGACTCACGAAGACCAAACAGGCGCGCGACCTGTGCGTGTCGCTCGGGATAGCCATGACGTTGGAGGACTCGTGGGGCGGGGACGTGACCACGGCGGCCATCGCGCATCTGGCCCACAGCACGCCGCCTGA
>Ga0307424_1000140_pt1 | contig 34560 bp, 32 predicted proteins | sample SalMarWE160320MG_FD_202157 | JGI IMG/M metagenome (GOLD analysis project Ga0307424, IMG submission 202157) | Salt marsh sediment microbial communities from the Plum Island Ecosystem LTER, Massachusetts, United States - WE1603-20 | ecosystem: Environmental > Aquatic > Marine > Intertidal zone >... | reverse complement strand
TGAAACAACCGCGCGCGCACGTCATCCGGGATCCCCGGGCCGGAGTCCCGGATGCGCAGCGATGCTGCGCGCGCGGGGCCCGAGCCGTGGGGGAGCGTCGCGGCCGGCTCTTCGTAGACGTCCACGGTGATCTCCACGCGGCCGTGCGCCGCCTGGACCGCGTTCAAGAGCAGGTTCACCGCCAGTCGGTGCAGCAAGTCCTCATTGCCATCCACGAGGGGACACGACCCCGCGACCGTAATGCTCGTGGCGGCGGTGGCGGCCGGATGCCGGCGGACCAGCTCCGCGGCGGACTCCGCCACGTGACGGAGATCCACCGGACGCGGGAGCACGACCCGGACGCGCGCGAACTCGAGGAACTCCGTGAGCAGGCGACTCAACCGATCGCTCTCGCGCAACACCAACGGCGCCAACACGCGCTCATCCTCGCTGCCCCCTACCCGCTCGGCCAACTGTTCGACGGACGAGCGGATCGACGCGAGAGGGTTCTTGATCTCATGCGCCAGCGATGCCGCCAACTCCGCCACCGCCTCGAGCCGCTCAGCTCGGAGCTTCAGTTCCTCCAGGCGTTTCTGATCGGAGATGTCCGTGAAGATGGCCGTGACCGACGGGGTCATTCCTTCTGCGGCATCCAGCCGGGTGGTGGTCATCCCAATGGTGATGGACCGTCCATTGCGCGTCACCCGCCCCTCGAGGCGCTGGCGCCGCACCCCCTCCTGGAGCGTCGTCGCGAGCGCCCGCGCCAACTCCGGCGACCGTTCCGCCACCAGGGACATCACGGGTTTCGACAGCAACGCGCGCGTGTCGAAACCGAGGAGCCGCTCGGCAGCAGGATTCGCGTACAGCAGGACGCCGGCCGCATCAATCGTCACGACCCCACTCCCGATGCTCCGCAGGATGTCCTGCGCCTCGAGCTGGAGACGTTGCACCTCCTGCTGGAGCGCCGCGCGCTCGTGGCCCATGACGCGGACGCGACTGGCAATCCAGCTCGTGGCGAGCGCCACCGCCAGGAAGACGGCGATCTGGAGAAAGAGCGGGAAACGCAGTTGCGCGGGGAACGCGACGACGACATCGGCCACCAACAGCGCGCTGGCGAGGAACGTGACCAGCAACGCCGACCACAGTGGCCGCAGGACGGCAACCACGGCGATCACCAGGATGTACAGCGGCACGAACTCGCTGTCGGGACCGTCGGTGACGTGCACCACGACCGTCACCAGCGCCAGATCGAACACCGCCTGCAAATAGATGAACGTGGCCCCCGGCGTCCGCCGGCCGACGTGCGTGTAGAAGGCGGAAGCCGCGCTCGCCACGAACGACGCGAGGGCCGCGATCGCCAGCGCCAGGAGCACGCCGGGTGAAACGTCCTTGAAGTAGAATGCCGCCGACAGGAAGACAGCGAGGGCGACGAGGATTCGCCCGAGGTAGACCCACTGAAGAATGCCGAAGGGGCTGGGAATCGGCGACCCGGTTGGGCCGGCCCTCTTCCGCTCCACTGCTCCCAAGTGGCGCATGGCGAAGTATCAGGCCGGCCCTTGCAAAGTGCAACGGCCGCGGGACGGGGTCAGCCTCGCGTGGCGCCCTTCAGCACGACCGGCTGGGTTGGGACGTCGGCATGCGGCCCGTGTTTCCCGGTCTTCACCGCGGCGATCTTGTCCACCACGTCCATGCCGGTCGTGACGCGGCCAAATACCGCGTATCCGAAGTCGCGGCCACCGTGATCGAGGAAGGCATTGTCCTTGAGATTGATGAAGAACTGCGCCGTCGCACTGTTGATATCGGACGTCCGGGCCATGGCGAGCGTACCGCGCGCATTCTTCACCCCGTTCTCGGCCTCGTTCTTGATCGGGGCGCGCGTCGGCTTTTGGCGCATGTCGGCGCTGAAGCCGCCGCCTTGGATCATGAAGCCGGGAATCACCCGATGGAACACGGTATCGGCGAAGAACCCCGCGTCCACGTACGCAAGGAAGTTCTCGACGGTGATGGGTGCCTTGTCCGCGAACAGCTCCACGGTGATGTCACCGTGAGACGTGGCCAGTATGACCGTGGGATTCGATGGGGCGGTCATGGCTTCCTTTCCGGGTCGGGGCGAAGAACCAGCCGGATGAACGGATAGACGGGATAGACGGGATGGATGTGGCTGCGATAACGTACCCCAATGGAAGTCCAAGTCTTCGGCATTCGCAAGAGTGCGGACACGCGCAAGGCGCTGCGCTTCTTCGCCGAGCGTCGCGTCCGGACGCATTTCGTCGACCTGACCGTCCGCGCGGCGTTGCCGGGGGAGCTGCGCCGGTTCGTCCAGAAGTTCGGCGTCGAGGCGCTGCTCGACCGCGACGGGCGCCGGTTCGCGGATCTCGGGCTCCGCGCCGCGCGCTACTCCGAGGAGCGCTGGCTCGAGCGCTTGGCGCAGGAGCCACTGTTGCTGCGGATGCCGCTCGTACGATCCACGACTCGCTTGACCGTCGGGCTCGCGGAGGAAGAGTGGCGCTCTTGGCTCGCGATCGAGTAGGCTCCCCGAACCCAGCCGCCCGCTTCGCCCTGCCCCGTTGCCCCCTCTTCGCTCCCCTGGGACCGACGCCGCGATCCCGCTAGCCACTCGCCCGTCGGGTCTCTCCGTGGCGCAGCAACCAGAGTCGCTCGGCTGGTAGGCGGGCGGCGTCCCACGCGGCGCGCACCCGTCGCGGCGGCTCGTCCATCGGCTCGTCGGTGAGCTTGAAGGTGCCCCAATGCACCGGCACCATCACCCCACCGGGATCGCTCCCGTCACCCGCGTCGCGAAAGGCCCGCACGGCCTCCTCGGGATCCATGTGGACCGGCCGCATGAGCCAGCGCGGCTGGTAGGCGCCGATCGGCAGGAGCTGGAGGTCGAACGGGCCGAGCCGTCGTCCGATCTCGCCGAAGGCCGGGTGGTAGGCCGTGTCCCCGGCGAAGAAGACGCGTCGGCCGCCCCCTGAGATGGTCCACCCGCACCACAGCGTCTGATTCCGATCGACGGGCGTGCGCGAGCTGAAATGCTGGGCCGGGGTCGCGGTGATCTCCAGCGGTCCGGTGCCGTGCCGCTCCCACCAGTCGCGCTCCGTGATCCGGCCGACGCCCAGCGACCGCGCGAGGGGCACGAGGCCGAGCGGGACGAGCCACTCGGCCGCGGGGAAGCGGCGCGCGAGCGCGCGCACGCTGCCCGCGTCGAGATGATCGTAGTGGTTGTGGGAAAGCAAAATCACGTGCACGTCCGGCAGCGCGTCGATCGCGATGCCGGGTGGCACCCACCGTCGCGGTCCCGCGAAGCCGACGGGCGACGCCCGCTCGCCAAACATCGGATCCATGAGGAGGTTGGAGCCGGCGATTTGCAGCAGCACGGCGGCGTGACCGATCCAGGTGACGGCGAGACCCTCGTGGCCGGCCGGCAGGAGGGCGGGTTGCGCTCGGATGAAATGATCGCGTGGCGGGTCCTTCGGAACGCCGTGCACGGCCCGGTCCAGTCCCCATCGCAGCATCGCGCCAGCGCCGCGCAGTGCCGCGCCGGGCCACGGGTTGCGAAACCCTCCGCGGGGCACGTGATGCGTGGGATGGGCAGCGCGGGCTGAGGGCGCCGCAAACGACGGGGCCCCGCCGTCCGGACGGGGCCCCATGCCTTCGCGGACTTCGGGCCGCGTCACTGCACGGCGTTGATCATGCCGAAGATCGGCAGGTACATCGCCACGATCATGCCGCCGACGATCACGCCGAGGACGACGATCATGATCGGCTCCATGAGAGAGAGCAGCGCCCCGACGGCGGCGTCCACCTCGTCGTCGTAGAAGTCGGCGATCTTCGTGAGCATCTCGTCGAGGCCGCCGGTGGCTTCGCCGACCGCGATCATGGACGTCACCATGGGCGGGAATACGCCGGACTTGGCGAGCGGTTGCGCGATCGTCTCCCCACCGGCGATGGACCCGCGCGAGGCCATGACCGCGTCGTGGATTACCCTGTTGCCGGCGGTGCGGGCGGTGATCTCGAGTCCGTCCAGAATCGCCACGCCGGACGAGATCAGCGTGCCCAGCGTGCGGGTGAAGCGGGATACCGCCGACTTGCGGAGCAGATCCCCCAACACGGGCGCGCTCAGCAAGAACCTGTCGATCACGAGCTTTCCCCCCTCGGTCTGGTAGTACTTCCGAATCAGGAACGCGGTGCCAGCCAAGCCGAGGATCACCGCCCACCAGAAGCCCTGGACGAACTGGCTCATCAAAATGACGATCTTGGTGGGCAGCGGGAGCTCCATGTTCACCGAAGCGAACATGGACTGGAAGGTCGGAATCACGAACACCAGCAGCACGACCACCGCGATGAGGGCGACGGAGAAGATCACCGCCGGGTAGATCATCGCGCCCTTCACCTTCCGGACGATGGCGTCGTTCTTTTCGAGGAACACCGCAAGCCGAAGCAAGATGGTATCGAGAATACCACCCGCCTCGCCGGCGGCCACCATGTTGACGTAGAGCGCCGTGAAGGCCTTCGGGTGCTTGGACAAGGCGTCGGCGAGGGTGTGGCCGCTCTCCACGTCGTAGACCACCTGCTTGGTGACCTCCGACAGGGCCTTGTTCTCGGTCTGCTGGGCGAGGATGTCGAGCGCCTGCACCAGCGGCAGGCCGCTGTTGATCATCGTCGCGAACTGGCGCGTGAACACCACCACGTCGCGGGTTGGCACCCGCGCGCCCCGTTTGGCCCGCTTCGCCTCCCGGAGCCGGACCAGCACCATGCGGTTCTTCCGGAGGTTGGCTACGACCTCGTCGCGGGAAGCCGCCTCCATGGTGCCGGTGGTTTCCTGCCCCTGCGCGTTACGCGCCGTGTATTCGAACGTCGCCATACCGGTTCTCCCTCAGCCCCTAGCGGCGGCCCGCCATGGCCTTTGCCGCGGCCTCATCGCCCGGAACGGGCTCGCCCACCATACGCAGAAACTCGTTCTGGTCCGCCGTGACGCGCAAGCACTCTTCGAGCGTGACGTCGCGGTTCATATAGTGCGTATACAGCGAGTCGGCGAGTGTCTGCATGCCGTGCTTCTTGCCCGCCTGCATCGCCGAGTAGATCTGGTGCACCTTGTCGTCGCGGATCAGCGCGCGGATGGCCGGCGTCGCCACGAGAATCTCACACGCCATGACGCGGCCTTTCCCGGATGCCTTGGGAAGGAGCGTCTGGGTGGCGATGCCCTCGAGGACAAAGGCCAGCTGAGCGCGGACCTGCGACTGCTGATGCGACGGGAACACGTCGATGATGCGGTTGATCGACTCCGCCGCGGAATTGGTGTGCAACGTCGCGAACGCGAGGTGGCCGGTCTCGGCGATCGTGAGCGCCGCCGAGATGGTCTCGAGGTCCCGCATCTCTCCCACCAGGACCACGTCGGGGTCCTGTCGGAGCGCGTACTTGAGGGCCGCCTGGAAGGACTTGGTGTCCGTCCCGATCTCGCGCTGGTTGACGATGCACCCTTGATGCCGGTGGATGAACTCGATCGGGTCCTCCACCGTGATGATGTGCCCCTTCCACTCACGATTGACCTTGTCGATCATCGCGGCGAGCGTCGTGGACTTCCCCGACCCCGTGGGCCCCGTGACCAGCACCAGGCCGCGCGGTTTTTCGGAGAGTTTCGCCAGCACCGGGGGCAACCCCAACTCCTCGAACGTCTTGACCGTGAACGGGATTTGCCGCACGACCATCGTCACGCAGCCGCGTTGCTTGAAGCAGTTCCCGCGGAACCGCGCAAGGTTCTGGATCCCGAACGAGAAGTCCAGCTCGTCTTCCGTTTCGAAGCGCTTCTTCTGGTTTTCGGTCAGGACCGAGTACGCGAGCTGCAGCGTGTCCTTGGGCGTCAACACGTGCTCGGTACGCGAGTTCGTGATGTCGCCGTCGATGCGCAGCTTCGGTCGCTCGCCGGCCGTGACGTGCAGGTCGGACGCGTCCCGCTCGATCATCTCCTCCAGCAGCTGTCGGAGGTTGACCCCGGTGGCGCCAGCTGCCCCTGGATTGGTCATGCGTTACCCCGCCGTCTCCTTCACGACTTCCTCGAGGGTCGTGATCCCCTTCTTGATCTTGACGATCCCGTCCATGCGCAACGTCAGCATCCCTTCGCTGACGGCCTGCTCCGTTAGTTCCGCCGTCGACGCGCCCCGCAGGATCTGGCGACGCAGCTCCGGTGACAACGCCATGACCTCGTACAGACCGGCCCGACCCTTGTACCCGGTTCCGCTGCACGTGTCGCAGCCCGACCCTCTGAAGAACTGCAGCCCCTTGGCCTCCGCCGGCTTCAGTCCCAACGCAGCGATCTCCTCCGGGGGCGGGTCGTACGCCGCCTTGCAGTTCGAGCAGATCCGGCGCACGAGACGCTGGGCCACGATGAGGTTGACCGCGCTCGCCACGTTGAACGGCTCAATCCCCATGTCGATCATCCGGGTGACCGTCGACGGCGCGTCGTTCGTATGCAGCGTCGACAGGACCAGGTGACCCGTGAGCGCCGCCTTGATGGCGATACTGCCCGTTTCGATGTCCCGGATCTCTCCAACCATGATGATGTTTGGGTCCTGGCGCAAGAACGCCTTCAGCGCCGCCGCAAAGGTCATCCCGATTTCGGTGCGCACCAGGACCTGGTTGATCCCGTGGAGATTGTACTCCACCGGATCCTCCGCGGTCATGATGTTCACCTCGATCGTGTTGATGCGTTGGAGGGCCGAGTAGAGCGTCGTCGTCTTCCCCGAACCCGTCGGGCCGGTCACGAGCACCATGCCGTACGGGTTCAGGATGGCGCGCATCAGATCTTTCTCGGCCTGGGGCTCGAACCCGAACTTGGTCAGATCGAGGGTCAGGTTCCCCTTGTCGAGAATTCGTAGGACGATCTTCTCGCCGTAAATCACCGGCAACGTGGAGACGCGGAAGTCGATCACCCGCTTCCCCATCTTCAGCTTGATGCGCCCGTCCTGCGGCACACGCCGCTCGGCAATATTGAGGTTCGACATGATCTTGACGCGGCTCGTGAGCGCCGCCTTCAGTTTCGCGGGCGGCTTCATCACCTCCAGCAGCGCTCCATCGATCCGATACCGCACGCGAATCTCGTGCTCGAACGGCTCGATGTGGATGTCGCTGGCGCCCCGTTTCACTGCGTCGGTGAGAATGCCGTTGATGAGCTTCACCACCGGCGCGTCGTCGGCGATCTGGAGCGGACCGGCCTCGTCCTCTTTCTCCTCGATGACCTCGAGATCTTCCTCTTCCTCCATGTCCTTGAGGAGCGTCTGGAGCTGGGCGTCGGTCTGCTCGTAGTAGCGCTCGATCGCCCCCCGCAACGTGTATTCGCCCGCGATGACCGGGAAGATGTCGTAGCGCGTGATGAACTTGAGATCGTCGACGACCGCGAGATTCGTGGGGTCCGCCACGGCGACTGTGAGCGTGCGTCCCTCCCGCTTGAGCGGGAGCACCATGTGGCGGACGGCCACGTCGGTGGGGATGAGCTTGATGATCTTGGGGTCGACCTCGAATCGGGTCAGATCGACGGCCGGCATCCGGAACTGCCGGGCCAGGGCCTTCGTGATCTCGAGCTCCTGCAGGAACCCCAGCTTGACGAGGCAGTACCCGAGACGCATCCCGGTGTTCTTCTGCTCGACCAACCCTTGTTCCAGCTGCTCGCGCGTGATCAGCCCCTCCTTGATTAGGAGGTCACCGAGCCGAACCGTGCTAGCCGCAGCCGTGGCCATAGCCGTCCTGACGTCCGAGGAAAGCGCGCGAGAGAGAATGCATGAGGGCTCGAGGTTAGCCCAACCAGCTAAAGTACCGGTGCCCTAGGTGCTGTCAAGGTACGAGGATACGGCTCTTGAGCCGCTCAATCAGCACCGGGCCAATCCCGCGGACCCGGAGCAGGTCCTTGGCGGTCCGGTAGGGCCCGCGGCGCGCCCGATCCGCCACGATCGCAGCCGCCAAGTGGGGTCCGATGCCCGGCAGCGCGGTCAGCTCGTCCACGGTCGCGCGGTTCACCGCCACGCGTGTCGTCGGCCCACCCACCGGCTTCCGAACCGCCCTTGGGACGCCGGAGAAAGCGGCGTGAGACCGAATGGCGGCCAGGACCGACGGGCCGACGCCCGGCACCCGTCCCAGGGCTTCGAGGGACCCGAACGGGCCGTTGACGTCACGGTCGTGGACGATGCGGGCGGCAAGCCCCGCACCGATCCGCGGCAGGCGGGTGAGCTCGACCACCGGGGCCCGGTCCACGTCGACGACCTCTCCGGCCGCCAGCGGGCGCGCGATCCGCTCGGCCACCGCCACCACGGAGTCCTGGGAAGGTCGCGCGTCGTTCGCCGGCCGAAAACCGACGCCACCGGGCGCCCCACCTCCTCCCACCACGAGCCGGACGACCGCGCCAACGCCGGCCAGGACCAGCAGGAGCAACGCCGCCCGGCGATCGTCCGTCGAGGGCATGCCGTCACGGTAGCGTTCGCGAGCGCCGAAGCCGTCACCACGCCGCCGCACGCGGTGCGATTCGGCCGCAACCCACAGCTACATGACGAGCTGCACGGCGACGTCTCCGACGATCCCGAGACTCCGTGCGCTGACCTTGTCCGGCGTATCGTCCACCGTGTGCCACGGCGGATAGTCGAAATCGATGACGTCGATGGCGTGGACGCCCCGGTCGAGCAGCGGGAGATGATCGTCGGACAGATTGTAGCGCACCGTCGGCTCGAACACGTTGCCGTATCCAAGGTCGCGGGCGATCCCCCAGACCCGCTGCACAACCTCGGGGGCTCGGCTGGCGGAGTAGCCTTCCTGGAAGATCCGTAGGTCGGCGTCCCCCACCATGTCGAACAGCACGGCGAACAGCGGCAACCGGTCCGGCGCGAGGGTGTCCGCATAATGGCGGGACCCGAGCAGCACGTCCGGGCCCAGTTGTCCGTTGGGGCCGTTGAAGTCGCCGTAGTCCTCGCCGTCGACGAATAGGAGGTCGACCCCGCGCGCCGGCGGCGTTGCCGCCAGCACGTCCGCGACCCCCAACAGGACGGCGACGCCGGACGCGCCATCGTTGGCCCCGGGCACGGGTCGCTGCTGGTCGCCGAGGTTGCGGGATTGGTCGGCATGCGGCCGCGAATCCCAGTGGGCCAGGAGCAAAATCCGCTCCGTCGCCGCCGGCCGGAAATGGCCAATGAAGTTCCGCAGTCGCAGCGTATCGCCCGATTCCGTCACGTGCTCGAACGCCTGCACGTCCACCGAGTCGGCGGTGCGCTTGAGTTGGGCCAGAATCCAGTCGCCGGCCCGGCGATGCGCCTCGGTATTCGGGATGCGCGGCCCGAAGGCCACCTGCGCCTCCACGTACCGGTAGGCGGTCTCCCCGTCGAAGGCGGTCTTCCCCCCGGCAGCGCACGCCACCGCGAGCACCGTGAGCGTCACGAGCCGGCTCATCGCAACTGCCCGGACACGAGAAAGATCTCGGCAAAGACAGAGAATATCATCTGGGACGTCTCCTTGGAGATTTGCCGCTGCGCGTTGAGAGAATAGCTGAAGTTCGCCCCGGCGCGAAGCTGGGCCGAGACGCCCGTGTCCATCCGAAGCTCGATCACCTTGCGATAGCTCTCGGAAATCGGCACGCACTCGTCGGTCCCCGCCTGGATCAGACACACGCTCACCGTGGACCGGCCGTACGTGGCCGTCGTGCGAACCTCATTCGGGAGCCGCACGATCGGCGTTCGGAATGAGAAGTTCACTGAGGCGTTCCAGTCGCGCTGCTCCCGCCGGTTGATGTTCCCCGACGTCAGCCCGTCGGTGCGGGTCTTGTTGTACCCCAGGGACGTGCCGACCCCCCCGCCCCACGTCACCGTGACCGCGGGGGAGAGCGTGCGTCCCTGCGTCTCTGACCGGCTTTCTTGGCCGCCGGCGAGCGCCGCCTGGACGTTCTCGCTGTTGGAGGCGGAGTACCGGGCGCTCGCATTGAGGCCCGACAGGAGGCGCCGCAGCTTGCCATGCGGACTCCATGTCCACGCGACGGAGGCACCCGGCCATTCCTGGGACCGGGTGACGACCTCGGCCTGTTCGTCCCGACCGGCGCGGAGCGACCAGTTGAACGACTCCTGGTCCCGGTAGCTCAGCCGCATCATCAGGCCCAGCGGAAACCGGACGCTGCCTCCGACGTTCCGCGTCGTCACCTTGCCGGCGGAGGTCGCGGGCACGCCGCGCCGCGTGCGGAACTCCTCGATATTGCCAAAGCCGAGTTGGAAGTCGAACGACGGATCGAAGGGCACGCGATCGAACGACGAGCGCAGGTCTCGCGTGAACGAGACGTCGATCGGCTCGAGTCCCCGGAAGATCCTGGCGATGAAACTGGAATCGCCGAACACACCGCTCACCAGGCGCGCCGGCGCGATGGTGGCGCCCATCTGACGGCTCCGCGCGTTGCTGATGGTCTCTGGGGTGCGAAACGCGCCGGCGGTATCCCCGATCTCGCGGACGGGCAGGCGCTGGTTGGGGTCGCGATTGAGGGTGAACGCGCTCGTGAAGCTGAAGCGGGGACGGAACCAGCTCGTCAACGCCGGGGTCACACTGATCCCGGTTGAGAAGGACCGCTGGCGCTCGAACCCGACTCCCAACCCGAGGAAGTCCTGCCGGCGAGCGCGCAACAGCCGGCCGACCGTCGTCGAGTCCCCGTAGTCCTGGAGGTCCCGCGTGGTGGCCATGTTCGCCCGCAGCGTGAGGGTCTGAAACGGCCGAAGGTCGAGGCCGGCATCCCCCCGCAGCGTGTGCACGACGCCCGCGAGCGCCTTCAGCGCTGTGTCGGATTCCAGCGCGACCGGCACCCGGTATGCATATCGCGTGCTCTGATTGTCCACGTAGGTGAGCGACCCCCGCAGCTGCGCGGGGTTCAGCCGGAGCCGGGACCTGCGCAGCGAGCGGGCGAACTCGCTGTTCCGGATGAACCCGGGAAGGGCGTCCACCATCTTCACAAGGAAGGAGGGAGCGCCCTGCACCGTCACCGCCTGCGGAACGTTGTTGTAGTCGGCGCGCGCCTGCCGGTTGCTGGTGCGCTGCGTACTGAGTGACGTCGTCGCCGTTCCATCCGACGCCGAGGCCTGGAGCGAGAAGGGATCGAGCACGACGCGCTCCACCAGTGACTGGCCGCGCTTGATCTTCCGATACGCGATCGAGAAGGTGTTCAAGGTCGAACGGGGGCGTCGGAGATCCGGCAGCGCGTCCGCCAGCACGTCGGTCCGGTTGAGGTAGAGCGGATTGGATGAGGTCCGCACAGTCTGGAACGCGAACGGGATGCTGAAGCTCCCGCCCGGCAGGAGCTTGTCGAGCCGCACGGTGCTGCCGAACCGGAGCGCGCCATCGGTACTGAAGGTGGGATCCTCCCCGAGCTGCTGGAAGCGCGCGTCGCGGCTCTGGTACCCGAAGCGCAGGTCGGCGACGTCGGCCGCCTGGAGGCGGACGTCTACCGCTCCGGCAACTCCCATGTCTGCCACGACGTCGCCCAGGCGAATGTCGTCCACCCACAGCTCGGCCTGGTCGATATAGACGCTCTGGCGGGTCCGGAGAATGCCGACGGCCATCTCCGAAACCCGCGCGAGATTCGGGGGAGCGATGCCGGGGTCCCGCACCTGCACGACGTACGGCCCGTCACACGCGACGTAGGCGGTGGAGTCGCCGCCGCACACGTCCGCGCCCGACGGCGGCTCGCCACGCAACCACGCGGCCTCCACCGAGGCCCGCAGCAGTAGCCACCGCTTGAGGTCGATCACCACCTCCGGGAGCCAATCCACCGAGCGCACCGGCGTACGGTACATGTAGAAGTTGTTTTCGTCGCGGCCCGCCTTCAGGAAGAACTCGAGATCTCCATCCTCCCAGCCGGGGCCGCGGCCCCGGGCCCACACACGGAGCACGCCGTACCGCAGGAGGTTCTTGTCCGCCTCATCGGTGAATCGGAGAAACGCCTCGGCCCGCTCGCCGGGACGGAGGTCCCGGGCGAGCACGCGCAAGGATTTTTCGTTGATCTGCTGCGACGCGAATTGGAGGCCCGCACCCTGCTGCGAGGCCTGATCCGTGACGCCCGGCGGGGACGTATAGGCGAGATCGCCGTTTTCGGTCGAGACCGTCGAGACGACGACCTCACCGTGCGGCTGGCCCTCGGCACCACTCAGGCCCGCAATCGGCGTCGAGGCGCGCTTCAACCAGGGAGCCCCCTCGAGACGCATGCGCGCCAACGCGAAGAAGAGCTCCTGTTCCGACGGCCCTTGGTCGGGGGCCACGACCGTGATCCGCACCGACTGCACCTGGCGGATGCTGGGCGTGCCGATCTGGAGCGTGTCCTCCCGGAACGGGATGCGGTACAACCGCCACGTGAGGGGGCGACCCTGCCCGTCCACCAGTGTGTTTCCGCTCCGCACGAAGTAGCGCTCGTCCCCGACCTTGAACACGAAGCGAAACACGTCTTCCTGCACCCGACCGACCGTGACGGCCAGCCGCCCGTCGCCATCCAGGTCCTCGGAATCCGGAAAGCCGTTGTGTCGTGTGCAGCGCGCGCCGAGGTCACCGACCGGGAAGGCCGGCAATCCGCCACCGGAGAGTTGCTCGCACATCGGGAAGTCGGTGAGCGTCTCGCCCGTTGTCGCGTCGACGATGCTCGGGAGCCGGTCGCCGAGAATGCCGAGGTCACCCACCGACGCATTGAAGACGTTGGTGAGCGTGTCGCGTTCGGTGTCGAGCTTCCCGATGCCGATGGACTGGAATCCCGAGAAGACCGTGTCCCCGTTGACGGCCCGCAGCGTGTCTGGACCGAACGCGACGGCGTCTTCGAAGACGGTTCCGAAATCGAAGAGGACTTCCGCCCCCGCGTTGCGGGCCTGCCGATCCGCGTCCTCCAGCACCCAGAACTCCAGGTACTCCACGCGCGACATGTCCGCGCCCAGGCCGCTGCCTCCCAGCGGTTGCGAGATGCTCCGCCAGCGTGGACCGGGCGTGTGCGGTCGGAACCAGCGCGGCGCGCCCGTCACCGGGTCCGGCGCCCCGCCGACCGTGTCCGGCTTGAGGGTCAGCCACATGACGTTCTCGATCTGCCGCGACGCCCCGGTGAGGATGATCGTGGAATCGATGTCGCGGGGAGTGAACTGGAGGAGATCGTTGCCCGATTGCACGGAGCTCTGCCACACGAGTGGCACGGCGTCCGCGTCCGCGAACCCACCCAACGGGTCGAGATACGGGGGCGACAGGCCACGGCCCGAGGAAGGACGGCTCCCCAGCTGCCATTGCGTCTCGTTGAGGGAGAGCGAGCGGAAGGCGCCGCCCTCGAATTCCTCGATGTAGGCCTGGCCGGCCCGGTTGGGGTTGGGATGGCTGGTGGCGATTTCGCCGCTGATCGAGAGATTCGACGGGACCGCCGTCGAGATGAGCGGTAAGGCGTCGAGCGCGTGCGTGATGCCATCCGACCGGAAGGCAAACTCTCCGCTGACGCCACCCAGGAGATTCGCCTGTGGCTCGAACCCCAGCTGCGGACGCGTCAACAGGCTCGTCTCACGCTGACTCAGCAAGATGGCGCTCACGCGCCCGCGCGATCCCAGGCTGTAGGTGGTGCTGAATCCGAGCAGGCTCTTGGGCGCGACATCGAACGACTGGTTTTCCTCGAACTGCGCGCGCACCTGGGCCGCTCCCCCCGGAAACAGCGAGTCGGCGTTCAGGAACGTCACCAGGCCGACCGCGTAGTCGATCTCGTAGTCGCGCCCGCGGGTCAACTGCGTGTTGCCCAGAAACAGCTTCTCGCTGCCCTCGCGGATCTGTGGCGCCCCTAGCGAGAGCGAGCCCCGATCCCCGCCGCCGGCGGCCTGGTAGTGCATGCGAATCCGGAACCGCGGTGGAGGGCCCTGGCTGTTGAGCAGGTAGGTGGGCGTGCGGTACAGCGAGTCGTTCCGTTCGGCAGGTTGGAGCCGAACGCTGTCGGCGAACGGCTGCAGGTGCGGGAAGATCAGGAACAGGTCCCTGATCGGCGCGCCGCCGTTCGGATCCCGCGCCCGCGGGAAGACCCGATTGTACTGGTCGACCGTCGACTCGTCGTTGCTCAACGCGATGCGGAGCCGGGACAGGTAGGTACCCCCACCCTGGAGCGGTTGCTCGGACTCGTTGACCGCCAATGAAACCTCGAGCGAGCTCCGGTCGACGTCCGCGCCCCCGATCCGGTACACGTTCCGCATCTCGTGGAAGAACGTCGGGACCTCCGGGCCCTTCCGCGGTTCGTAGATGAGGCGGAGCGTGTCTGAGCCGCCGTTGATCGAGGGGAAGGTCCCCACCGTGTCTCCCGCCGCCGTGATGTACGAAACCGCGAGGAAGTCCAGGTCTCCCACCCTCGTGGACAGCGCGAACCAGAGCCCCGATGGGTCCAGATAGTAGTCCCGCCCCTCCACCAGCAACTCCCACTGGAAGGGGCCAACCCGTTGCGGGCTGTCGTCCCGGATCGCCACGGCCAGAATGCCGCCGAGGTTCGGGTTCGTCGGGTTCAGGGAGGACTGGGCACGGAGCCGATAGACCCGCATCTGCACGGGTCGCTGTTGGGCCGGGAGCAGCTCGCCCGCCACGCCGAGGGGATCCACATCGGGGAACCCCGGCAGCAGTTGCGGGTTGACAGTGAAGAAGAATCTGCCCGTTTCGTAGTCGAGGTCGCGCACCTCTCGGTCCACCGGCTGGGTGGTTGTTTCGCCGACCGTGTAAACCTCGGTGCGGAGCTGCGATCCCTTCTGTTGCGCTGCGATGCCACGCCACTCGAACGCACCAAGCTGTCCTTCTGCCTGGATCCCGAACGAATTCGCCGGCACCGCCGCCGTCATGAACCGTGATGACGGCGCGTTGAAGGTCACGTTGCCGACATCGACCCGCTGGAGGATCTCGTCCTCCAGTCCCTGGTAGTAGACATTGATGTTGTTGTTGGCGGAGAACTCGTTCTCGCTGTCGTAATCGAGGTTGATGTGGACGCGATCGCCCACGACCCCTCCGGCCAGCACGGTGAATTGGGCGTCCAACGACGGCGTCGGGAATCCGCCTTGGCAGCCCGACACGGGGTTCGACAGGTCGGCGGCCGTGCAGCGGTGGTTCCTGAACTGCCGCCCCGACATCTCGAACCTTGCGTGGAGCTGCAGTCCCAGGTCGGCAAAGCGGGACAATGCATCTTCGCCGGGCGCGAGCGGTTCGGCCTCCGGGCGTCTGCTCGCGAACGGCGGTGGCGCCGGCGGTGCCCGCGGAACCTCCGCCTCCGCGAACCGCGGGGCCGTGGGCCAGCGGCTCCGCGCGACCCGCGCGGCGTCGAGCCGGGCGCGGGTCTCCCGCTCCCACCGCGCCGCGACGATCGACGCCGGCACGCGGAGGCCAAAGCGACCGCCCGGCCGCAGACTGGCCGGAATGTGGAGCCGCAGACTGTCATGAGGAAGCTCGAGCCGGAGGGCCGGTCCGGGAACGGAGTCTTGGACCGCGACGGCGGCCGTCGAATCCGGCGTCTCCTGAGCGCCCAGCGGCACGGCGCCCGCCACAGCGAGCAGGGCCGTTGCCTGGAGCGCGAGGCGCTGGAGTGCGAGGCGCGAACCGGTCACGGGGGTGAGATCATCGGCGGCGGGACGGGTCGGGGAATATACGCCTCCGCCGGAGCGGCCTACAAGACGATAAGTTACGGCAGCCAATGTCCATTCTGAGCCGCCACCTCATCCGCCAACACGCGGGACCATTCGTCTTCGCGTTGGGAGCGCTGACCGGCCTGATGCTGTTGCACCAGGTCGCCAGGCGCATCGGCGATCTGGTGGGGAAAGGGCTGCCGTGGGGCGTCATCATCGAGGTGTTCGCCCTCTCGATTCCGTTTATTGTGGCCATGACCCTCCCGATGACGGTCCTGGTCGCCGTGCTCTATGCCACCAGCCGGCTCGCGGGGGACAGTGAACTCACCGCGCTGCGCGCCGGTGGCGTATCCCTCTGGCGGATCCTGCGGCCCCTCCTCCTGGCCGGCGTGGTGCTCACGCTCGTGGCGTTCGCGTTCACCGATCACATCCTGCCCCGCACCAACCACCGGCTGCGTACCCTGTACTCCGACATCGCCCGGAAGAAACCGACCTTCACGATCAAAGAACAGGTGATCAACGAGTTCAAAGGAGGCCGCCTGTTCTTGCGCGCCGCGACGATCGACCCGGCGACCTACCTGATGCGCGACCTCGCGATCTACGACCTTTCCGACCAGGACCGCAAGCGGGTCATCTACGCGGACAGCGGCTATCTGGCCATCACGGAAGACCAGGAGGATGCCTACCTCACGCTCTTCTCGGGCGTCATGCATGATTTCGACCGCCAAGACCCCGCGATGTTCCAAGTGAGTAGCTTCCAGCGCGATTTGGTCCGCATCGAAGGGGTCGGAAACGAGCTCCGGCGGACCATCAGCAGCGACACCTACAAGGGCGAGCGCGAGATGAGCATTTGCGAGATGGAGAATGCCCTCGCGAACGCTCGGCGGAATGAGAGGCTGGCGGCGCGCCGGGCGGAGGCGACTCGGCTCACCGGCCTGTACAGCCTGGTCGGCCTGCCGCCCGCCCAGCCCGACACCCAGGTCGCGACCGGAGCGGGGAGCGTCTACTGCCAGGCGCTCCGCTCGTGGGCCTCCTGGCTGCTGCCGCCCACGCTCGCGGCACAGGAACCGCAGCGGCCCACCAGCGTTCGGAGCTTCCCGCTGCCGCGCGAGCAGCGGGCCAGAATCACTCGCGGGCTGCCACCGGGCCTTCGGGCGTCCGAGTTGCGCTCCTACGAGGACCGGGCCCGCATGGCCCGCACGTCGTCGGCCCATTTTCTGGTCGAAATCCACAAGAAGTACGCCATGGCGGCCGCGTGCCTGATCTTCGTGCTCGTCGGCGTTCCGATCGCCATCCGATTCCCGCGCGGGGGCCTCGGATTCGTCATTGGCATGAGTCTCGGGATCTTCGCCATCTACTACGTCGGACTCATCGGCGGCGAATCCCTCGCAGACCGGCTGGTCGTGCCACCCTCGATTATGTGGGCGCCGAACGCGCTGTTCCTTGTGGCGGGCGTGATCTTGCTGCGGCGCAGCCGGTCCGCCGGCACGGCGCCGCCCTTGCACGGTTTGCGGGCATGGCTCCTGGGCCGGCGCGCGGAGTCCGCCCGGTGAAGCGGTTCATTCTCGACCGCTACATTCTGCGCGAGTGGGCTCGCATTCTCGTCGTCACCGCGCTCGGGTTCCCCCTCATCAGCGTGGCGTTCGCGCTGACAGACAACATCGATGAGCACCTGCAACGCAACATCCCCCCCAAGGACATCGCCATCGGGTACGCCTACAGCCTTCCCGAGTACACCTTCATGGCGCTCCCGGCGGCGGTGTTGTTCGCCACGGTCTTCACGCTGGGATCGCTCTCGCGCCACTCGGAGCTCACCGCCACCACGGCCTCGGGTCGGAGCATCTGGCGAACGATCGTCCCCGTGCTCCTGGCGGCGCTGGTCACCAGCGGCATTGCGCTCGAACTCGGGGAATGGGCGCCGACCGCCACCATGCGAAACCTCGAGTACCTCGGCAAGCGGGAAGTGCGCTCGACCGCATCACGGTTCGGCTTCGTGTACCGGGCGGACGCGGGCTGGGTGTACGCCGTGCGGGCCCTGAACCTCAAAGACAACGTCATGACCGATGTGGTGCTCGAGCGCGAGGGCCCCGGACCGGAGTATCCCACGCTCGTCGTGCAGAGCCCGAGGGCGCAGTACGATACTCTCGACCACCGGTGGACGCTGCGGAAGGCGCGGCTCCGGGTCCTCCCCGGGCTCACCGGCGAGGTGTCGTTTACCTTCGATTCGCTGCGACAGAAGAGCCTGGTCGAGACCCCGGCTGACCTGCTCGTGGAGCCGAAGGAGCCGCGGGAGATGCGGTACGCGGAGCTGGGCCGCTACATCGACGACCTCGAACGCTCCGGCGGAGACGGCCGGAGGCTCCGGGTGCGGCAAGCGCTGAAGATCGCCGTGCCGTTCACGTGCATCATCATCGCGCTCTTTGGCGCGCCCCTCGCCATCACGGCCCCCAAGAGCAGTGGGGCCTTCGGCGTGGGCGTCAGTCTCGCGACGACGGTCGTCTTCCTGCTCCTGGTGCAGCTCTCGGAGGGGATCGGCGCCGGCGGTCTACTCCCGCCCGTTGTGGCCGCGTGGGTGCCGAACGCGCTCTTCGCGGTATTGGGAATCGTGCTGCTGATCCGCGTGCCGACGTAGCCTCCCGACGCGGACGATGCTCACTGCGGCTCGTGACCGGCAGGGCGTCGCCGCACCCACAACAGATACACCGGAATCCCACTCGCGATGACGAGCACGTCGGCGCTGAAGATCAGCGGCTCGGAGACCATGTATGTGCCGAGCAGGAAGACCGACGCTGCCAGAAACAGCAGCGGAACCACCGGATATCCTCCCACCCGATACGGCCGGGGCACGGCCGCCGCCTTCCGCCGCAGAACGAACACCGCGGCGACCCCGAGCGCGTAGAACGGCCAGATGCCGATGATGAACTGGTCGGCGAGATCGGAGAAGGTGCGGATCGATACGTAGATCACGCCGAGGACGGCCGCCAGCACGATGGACCGCGCGGGGCTACCGAACCGCGCGTGCACATCGGCCAGGCCGCGGAAGAACAACCGGTCCTCCGCCATGGCGAAGAAGACCCGCGGCCCAGTCATCATGGACCCATTGAGCGAGCCAAACGTGCTCACCATGATGGCGAGCGATACGAAAACGACGCCGAGCCGTCCCACCACCGCCTGCGCGGCATCGGCGGCGATCAGGGGCGACCCCGCCATCTGATTGAACGGCACCAGATGCATGTACACGGATACGGCGCCCAAGTAGAGCACGACGATCGTCCCCGTGCCGAGCACCAGGGCGCGCGGCAACGTGCGCTGAGGATCCCGAACCTCGCCCGAGACGAACGCCACGTCCGCCCACCCGTCGTAGGCCCAGAGAATCGCCACCATGGCCACCCCGAACGCGGCGGCCGGCGACAGGCCGCCGCTCGCCCGCTCCGCACCCGCCACTGCCACCACCGGCTCGTGACTCAGCGCGAACCCGAGGCCGATGAGCGCGAGCAGCGCCCCCACCTTGAAGAGCGTGCTCACATTTTGCACGACCGCGCCCAGTTGGATGCCGCGGTAGTTCACGGCCGCGACGATGACGATGTAGACGGCCGCGGTCGCCTGCGCGACCGACAGGGGCAGGCCGGCGAGCGCCTGCGCGCCATCCCGCCCCAGTAGCCGCCAGGTGTATTCCGCGCTCGTGATGGCGATGGCCCCGTACGCGGCGGGGCGAATGACGAGCAATTCGGCCCACCCGAACAGGAACGCGGGCAGCCTGCCGAAGGCCTCACGGATGTAGACGTAGATACCGCCCGTCCGCGGGTACATCGCGGCGAGCTCGGCGTACGTGAGCGCGCCGGCCAGCGCGATTACGCCACCGAGGACCCATCCCGCCACGAAGAGCGTGGGATTGCCGATGCGCTCCGCGACCACCGCCGGGGTACGGAAGATGCCGCTCCCGATGGTGGAGCCGACGAGCACGGCCCACGCGCTGAGGAGGCCAAGACGACGCGGAAGGCGCTCGCCCCAGGGGTCGGGGACGGGAACGGACATCGGGCTACACTAGCGACCGCCGGGATGCTTCACAAGCGCGACAGACAGAGTAGAGGGGCAGGGGGGCAGAGAAGAGGCTCATCGCTGCCCCAACTGCCCTCACTGCCCTTGCTGCCCTTGCTGCCCTTGCTGCCCGCACTGCTGCACGCGCGGCTCGTATTCCTACGCCGGGAGGATCAGATCCGTCTGAATCTGCTTCGGCGTGACCTCGGCCCCACCGTCTCCGTAGTACACGTTCACCTCGCTCCGCACTCCGAAGCGCCCGGTGAGGTAGATCCCCGGTTCCACCGAAAATCCCACGCCCGGGAGGAGCACGCGCGTGTCGTTGGTCTCAAAGGAATCGAGGTGAGGGCCCGATCCGTGCAGCTCGACATCAATGGAATGCCCGGTCCGGTGCACGAAGTCGTCCCCGTACCCGTGCTTGGCGATGTGCCCTCGCGCGGCCGCGTCCAGGTCGGCCCCCGTGACCGGCTTGCCGGCCTCCAGCCCGGCGCGGAACCGCGCAATAGCCGCGTCCCGCGCGTCCCGCACGATCTCCCACACCCGGTGCACCTCGTCCGGGACCTGACGCCCCGCGAATCCCATCCAGGTCTGATCGGCAAAGACCGTCGTGAGCGACCGGCCTCCCCAGAGGTCGAGCAACACGACCTGGTCGGCGGCGAGCACCGCGTCCGCTCCTTCGGCCGGCTCGTAGTGCGGGTTCGCCGCGTTTGCCGCGAACCCGACGATGGGCGGATGGTCCCAGACGAGTCCCGCGGCGCGCATGCGCTCACACACGCGCTGCTGCACGGCGTACTCGCGCGCGGAACCCACCTGCGTGACCACCTCCGCCACGGTCGTGCGCGCGATGGTCGCCAGCGCCTCGGCGGCGTAGCGGTGATTGGCCAGCTCCTCAGCGCTCCAGCGGGCGGAAAACAGGGTGACGAAATCGGCCGACGACTCGATGCGTCCCCCCAACCGCTCGATGAGCTGCACCATGCCGCTCGGCACGCGATCGAGGTACGGCACGCCGTCGTCCGCGGAGATTTCCATCGCGAGCCGCTTGCCTTTGACCATTGCCCCGAGATGCTCATGCAGTTCCTGCCAGGCCGCATAGGGGAGGACCTTGCCCGGAAATCCGGCGAGCGGCTGCAACTCGATCCGGTGGGCGATCGCGACCGGCTCTCCGGTAGCGGGCAACAAGACGAACAGGCGCCGGGTTCCCATTCCACCCGTCCCAACCACCCGCCCGGCGACCGGATTCATGCCATGAAAGTCGTAAATCAGCCATCCGTCGAGGCCGCGGGCACGGAGGGCGTCCTGGAGGGCCTTACGATCGACGCGCTCGAGCAGAGCCATCAGTAACTCCTTGGGATTGAGGGTGGAGCGCCGTCGCGCTCCACGCGCACGAGTCGGCACCGCGAGCCCGGCAGCTGACGTGCACCATGGCCCCGTCGAAGCCGGTGAGCAGCCGCAGCAGTTCCGCGATGCCCGCTCCAACAAAGGAACACGCCGGTCCCGGCTCTGTCACCACGGCAATCCCGCCTCCCAGCGTGGCGCTGGCGACGCCCGCCTGGTGGCGCAGGTCCGAGCCGAACGCGGCCGCGGCCAGGCGCCGTGCGACGCGAGCGCCCAGCGCCACCCGCAGCCTTCGGGGAAGCGTCCCCATGACCAGCCGCAGCCGCACCCCGGCTCCCGCCCATGCACGCCGCGCCGCGCGACGCCCAGCGTCCGTGAACACCAGGCTGGCGTCCGGACGGCGTGCGACCAAGCGTTGCAACGCCGCGAACTCCTGTCCCGGCACGCGACCACCCCGAGCGGCGAGCCGCGCGAGGCGCGTGATCTCCGCCTCGACGGTCCGGTTGAGCCCGAGACGCTTGGCGGTCAGCTCGGTATGGTGCTCGTCGAGCGCGTCCGGACGCGGCACGTCCAACGCGCGCAACGACTCGAGCAATGTGAGGGGAAGGGCGGCCGGGACGCCCGCCTGCGGTGTGGCGGTCACGAGGGAATGCCTGACATGCGCGGGCGCAAGTTAGCTGGGGCCGGGAACGGGAACCAGTCGCTATTGCGTTGCGTTGCAAGGGATGGCCATTCTACGCGGGCCTGGATCCGTGACCCCGTACTGGAGGGTGGCCGCTGCCGGACCGAACCGAGACGCGCCGCGAGACGTTTGAGCGCGAGGCGCTGACGCACCTGGACGCGGTGTACCGCACGGCCCTCAGGCTGAGCGGCGATGCTTCGGATGCGGAGGATCTGGTACAGGAAACGATGCTCAAGGCCTACCGCGCCTGGGACCAGTACGAGCGGGGGACGAACGCGAAGGCGTGGCTGCTCACGATTCTGCGCAACACGTACATCAACACCTACCGTCGGGCCAAGACGCGGCCGGTGATGGTGGACGTGAACGAAATCGAGCCCTACACCGTGTTCCGCGACGTCCGCTCGTCGGACCCCGAGGCCGCGTTCTTTTCTCAGATCGTCGACGACCGGGTGACGGCGGCGATCGCCGCCCTCCCGGAGGAATTTCGGGAAGTCCTCGTGCTGTCGGACACAGAAGCCCTGTCGTACGCGGAAATCGCCGCGACCGTGGGCGTTCCCGTGGGGACGGTGAAGTCGCGCTTGTTTCGCGCGAGGCAATTGCTCCAGAAGCAGCTGTACGACTACGCGGTCGCGGAAGGATACGTGCGACCGCGGCGCGAGGAACATCCATGACCCAGCGAGAGCCCATCGATTGTCATGAAGCGGCCCAGCGGTTGTACGCGTTTCTCGACGGTGAGTTGACGCCTGACCTGGAAGCCGCCATTCGCCGTCATCTCGAGTTGTGTACCGGCTGTTTCGGCCTGTACGACTTCGAGCGCGCCTACCTCCGGTTCCTCGAGGCGCGGACGCGCGCGGTTGGCGCGCCCGCGCCCGTCCGCCGCCGGATCCTCGATGAGTTATTCGGGGACGAGGCGCGGGCCGAGTGACCCTCGCGGTCGCGGTTCTGGTGGCCGGGAGCGTGGCCCTGGTCGGGTGGCGCCTCGGCTGGCTCACGCTGCCGGCCGCCGTGGCCGCGCTGGGGGTCGGTGCCGCGGTGCTGTGGGGTGGAGGGTGGCCCGGCTTGGTCCTCCTCGGCACGTTCTTCGCCACCGGCAGCCTCCTGTCCCACGGGCCCACCGCTCGACCGCGTACGGCGCTGCAGGTCGCGGCCAACGGATGGACCGCGGCCGCCGGGGGCCTCCTGATGCAGGCGGTGCCAACCGCGGGCTGGGCGGTGCTCGCCGGCGGGCTCGCGGCCGCGCAGGCGGATACGTGGGCGACGGAATTCGGCATGCGGGCGCGCGCGACCCCCGTGCTGCTGACCACCGGTCGGCCGGTTGCACCGGGGACGTCGGGCGGCGTGACGTGGCTCGGCGTTGCTGCCGGCGTCGCCGGCGCCGGTCTCATCGCCACGCTCGCCGCGCTCCCGGGACGGCGACCGGCCGACGCGGCGTGGGTCGCCATGGCCGGCATTGGCGGCATGCTCGCGGACTCACTCCTTGGCGCCACCGTGCAGGCACGCTACGCCTGCCGCCGATGCGGCATGCTGATCGAAACGCGCCACCACCAACCATGTGATGCGCGCGCGGACCATCGCTCCGGGCTCCCATGGATGACCAACGATACCGTGAACCTGCTCGGGTCGGGCGTGGGCGCGGCGCTCGCGGTGGTCGCACGGGTGGCCGTCTGAACAACCGACGGGACGTCGACGTGGTGGTTGCCGGCGGCGGACCCGCCGGCAGCGCGACCGCGACCCTCCTGGCGCGGGCCGGCGCGCGCGTTATGCTGATCGAGCGAGCGACGTATCCGCGCCCGAAACCGTGCGCGGAGTACCTGAGCCCGGGCGTCGGAGGACTGCTCGATCGACTGGGCGTCCTCGCGGAAGTCGAACGGCGCGCTATCCGACTGACGGGCATGCGCATCGTGAGTCCGGCGGGCCGGAGCTTCGTGGGTCGGTTCACGCCCGACGCAGGCTTCGCGCCGTTTCGGCCGTGGGGGTTCGCGCTCCCGCGCGCGGAGCTCGACGCGATGCTCGCGAACGGGGCGGTGCGCGCGGGCGCGACCCTTCACGAGCACGCCACGGCCGAGTCGTTCACCGTCACCCCCGCCGGCGTGTCGGTCACCATCCGCGGTCGACGTTCCCGGCACTCGGTTCGCGCGGGACTCCTGATCGGCGCCGACGGCCTCCACTCCCGCATCGCCGAGCAGCTCGGCCTCGCCCGGCGTCAGGGGGCCCGGCGAGTCGCCCTGGTCGCCCACTTCGAAGGCGTGGCCGACATGCGCGATGTTGGGGAGATGCACGTTGGACGACGCGGATACGTCGGGCTCGCGACGGTCGCCGACGGCATCACCAACGTGGCAGCCGTCATCCCGGTCGCCGACCTGCCACCGGGAGTCGGAGCCGCGGAGCGGCTCGTGACCTTCCTCCGCCAACTGCCCGCCGTGCACGCCCGGATGACCGGGAGCCGGATGCTCGGCCCGACCCTCGCCGCGGGTCCGTTTGGGCGACGCACCCTCCGCGCCACCGCCGACGGCGTCGCGCTGGTCGGCGACGCCGCGGATTTCTACGACCCGTTCACCGGCGAGGGGATCTACTCGGCGCTCCGCGGCGCGGAGTTGCTCGTGCCCCACGTGCTGAGGGCGCTCGACGCCGGCGCGTGCTCGGCCCGCGACCTCGCGGCGTACGATCGCGCCCGGCGTCTCGCCTTCGGCGGGAAATGGCTCCTCGAACGCCTCATCGGCGCGGTGGTCTCCCGACCCGCCTGGCTCGATCACGTTGCGGTTCGCCTCGCTCGCCGCCAAGCAACCGCCGACCTGTTGGTGGGGGCCGCCGGTGACTTCGTCCCAGCGGGGCGCGTCCTGCGTCCGTCGGTGGCGTTCCGACTGGTCGCATGACCCCCATCGACCCCAATCGGTTCCGGGAGCTGCTCGGGTCCTTCGCGACGGGCGTCGCGGTCATGGCGGCGCTCGACGCAAACGGCCGGCCGGCCGGAATCACGGTGAGCGCGTTGGCGTCCGTTTCTCTCACGCCACCGTTGCTGCTCGTGTGCATAGCACGCGACGCCGATTTTCACGCCGTTATCGCCGGAGTGTCGCGCTTCGGCCTGAGCATTCTCGCCGAAGATCAGGAAGGTCTCTCTCGTCGCTTCGCCGCCGACGTCGACGACCGATTCGCCGGGATCGGGTGGACCCCACATGCGACCGGCGTGCCGCTCCTCAACGACGTCGCCGCGCATGTCGTGTGCGGCGTGGCGGGAACGCACGAGGCCGGCGACCACACCGTGTTCTTCGGTCAGGTTTTGGACGGGCAGGCGTTCGCGCGCCAACCGTTGCTGCACCATCGCGGCGGCTATCGTCGCCTCCGATGATACCGCTCGACCACTCCACCGTCGGCACGGAAGCGCTCGATGACACTGCGTGCCCGCCCGTCCTCGCACGCACGATCCTCAAGGACATCGGTCGCTCCAACGCGCTCTTCGGAGGTCGGGCGGCCGTGACCTGGGGTGTCCGCCGGCTGCTGGACGGTATCCGACCGGGTACTCGCCTGACGCTGCTGGACGTCGGCGCCGGGGCGGGCGATATCGCGCGAGCGGCGCGGCGCGCCGCTCGGCGACGCGGGATCGACCTCATTGCCGTGGGGCTCGATCCGCTGCGGGAAGCAGCGCAGCTCTGCCGTGAGGCGGGGGTGCTCCCCCTGCGTGCATCCGCCGCCGCCCTGCCATTGCGCGGCGAAGCGTTCGACATCGTGATCGCGAGTCAGTTCCTGCACCATTTCACGCGCGCCTCGGCGGTCGCCCTGGTGCGGGCCTTCGACGCCGTCGCGCGCCTCGGCGTCGTCGTTGCCGAACCACGGCGCACCGAGGCCGCCGCGGCCGGCTTCTGGCTCGCCAGCCTCGGGCTGGGATTCCACCGCGTCACCCGGGAGGACGGCGTGGTATCGGTGCGCCGGAGTTTCCGAACGGCGGAGCTCCGGCGGCTCCTCGCGGACGCGGGCGTTTCGGCGGTGGTCCGCCGCCGGCCGGGATTCCGGGTCGCCGCGTATTGGAGGGGACACCATGCGGACCGTTGACCATATCGTGGTCGCCGCGCCGGCCGACCGCGTGTTCGCCATCGCCGCCGACGTCGAGCGGTGGCCGGGGATTCTGCCACATTACCGCTGGGTCCGTGCCGTCGAACGGGCCCCGAACCGCGCGGTCATCGAAATGGCCGCCTGGCGACCGTTTGGTGTCTTCCGGTGGCCGACTTGGTGGGTATCGGAGATGGAGGCCGACGCCGAGGCGCGCCGGATTCACTACCGGCACATCCGGGGTATCACACGCGGCATGGACGTCGAATGGCGGGTGCACGAGCATGAGGCGGCTGTCACCGTGGAGATCGTTCACGAGTGGGAGGGCCCACCGTGGCCGCTCATCGGCCGCAAGGCGGCCGCCTGGGTGATCGGGCCGGTGTTCATCCACGGCGTCGCGTCCCGCACGCTCGCCGGCGTCAAACGCGCGGCTGAGATGCGGGAGAATGACAGGACGGGAGAAGGATGATGAGAGAGCACGAGGTGACCCGGCGCGTCGTCGTGACCGGGATTGGTGCCGTGACGCCGATCGGCACCGGTGTGTCGGGCCTGTGGGACGGCCTTCGCGCCGGACGCTCCGCGATACGGACCGTCACGCGGTTCGACCCGTCGCCGTTCCGCTCCCGCGTCGCGGCCGAGATCCCCAACTTCGTGCCCGGTGATCACCTCGGCATGCGGGAACGTCGCCGGTTCGATCGGTTCTCCCAGCTTGGCGTCGCGGCGTCGCGGCTCGCGTTGCAGGATGCCGAGCTGGACCCTACCGCTGAGAATCGCGACCGCATCGGCGTGATGATGGGCTCGGCGCTCGGGGGCATCGCGCACGCCGAAGAGCAGGCGGCCGCCTTTCATGCCGGTGGTCTCCGGGCGGTGGACGCGAATCTGGCGCTCACGGTGTTCGGTGGCGCGGTGTCATGCAATATCGCGATCGCCTTCGGTCTCACCGGACCGAACGCCACGAACGGCATGTCCTGCGCGTCCGGGTCCGTGGCGGTCGGCGACGCCTTGCGCGCCATCCGGCGGGGCGACGCCGACGTGATGCTGGCGGGGGGCGCGGAGGCGCCGCTAGCCCCGCTGTGCTTCGGCGCGTTCGCGATCATCCGGGCCATGTCGACTAGGAATGACGACCCTGGCACCGCGAGCCGGCCGTTCGACCGGGACCGCGACGGGTTCGTCATGGGAGAAGGAGCAGCGGTGTTAGTGCTCGAGCACCGCGACCGCGCGGTGGCGAGGGGCGCCCGCATCTACGCCGAGGTCGCGGGCTACGGGCTCACCAACGACGGCCATCACATGACCGCGCCCAAGCCCGGCGGGCGGGAGGCCGCGCGGGCCATGGCGCTCGCCCTGGCGGATGCGCGCATCGCGCCGGCGGACGTCGGATACGTCAACGCCCACGGTTCGTCCACCCCGCTCAACGATTCGACGGAGACGGCGGCACTGAAGATCGTGTTCGGCACCCACGCACCCCGGCTGGCGGTGAGCGGGACGAAGGGATACTATGGCCATCCGCTGGGAGCGAGCGGCGCGATTGAGGCGGCGATCACCGCCCTCGCGCTGGTTCATGGGTGGCTGCCGCCAACGCTCAACCTGATGACCCCCGGCGCCGATTGCGACCTCGCCTACCTGCGGGGCGCCGGGCGGCTAGCGCAACCGACGCACGCGCTGTCCAACTCGTTCGGGTTCGGCGGTGTCAACGCGAGTCTCGTTCTGGCACGCGCGTGACGTCCTCACAGACTTTGGAGACTGATGCGATGCGACCCACCTTGCGTCCGCTGGCCGCAGAGTTCCTCGGCACATTTCTGTTCGTCTTCGTCGGCTGCGGAGCGGTCGTGCTCAACACCGCACAGAATGGCATTCTGGGTGTTGGCGGGATCGCGTTCGCGCATGCCCTGGCCTTTGCGATCGCGGTGACGATGACGATGAACATCTCCGGGGGCCATATCAACCCGGCCGTCACGTTCGGGATCTGGGTGGCGGGGCGCATCGACGCCCGGAAGGCGACGATGTACGTCGTTTCGCAACTTGCCGCCGCCGTGCTCGCGGCGCTGGTGGTGCGGTGGGCCTACCCCACGGGCGCCGGGGTGGCGGCGAGCTTCGGCGTACCCCGCTTGTCCCCAGACATCTCGCTGGCAAAGGCGATTGCTCTCGAAGCTGCGCTGACGTTGTTCCTCGTGTCCGCCGTGTTCGGGACCGCCGTCTCCGGGCATGCACCGCGCGTGGGTGGGTTCGCCATCGGCCTCACGCTGCTGCCGGCCGTGCTGGTGGCCGGCCCCCTCACCGGCGCGGCGCTCAACCCGGCGCGGGCATTCGGCCCGGCGCTCGTGAGCATGGACTGGCACGGCCACATCGTCTACTGGCTGGGCCCACTGCTGGGGGCGGCCGTGGCGGCGCTCCTGTGGGGGAAGGTGCTGCTGCCCCTGCCGGGCGACCCGGAGCCGTGATTCCCTGACCACTCTCGAGCGACTCCGCACCGCGCTCGCGACGACGGCCCTGCGACGGGCCCGGCGGCAAATGACCGCGCGCCCCACCGCCGCACGCCACCTGCTCCGGTGGGCGTGCGCCCTCGCGCCGCAGTTCGGGGAGTCCCATCGCGCGCTGCTCACGCAGACCGGTAAAGCCGGTGACCCCATGGGAGCCGTCGACCTTGCCCGCCGCTGGACCGCACGCTTCGAGCTGAGCAGCGATGCGTGGATTGCCCTCGGCGTCGCCTGCCGCGCCGCGTATCGCACGCGTGACGCGCTGGTGGCGTACGAGCGCGCGCTGCAGCTCGAGGAACGCGGCGACGCGGCGTTCGCGGCCGGTCAGCTCTACCGACTCCAGGGAGATCCGGCCACCGCCGGCGCCCGTTTCGCCCGCGCGTTTGCCGCGGGCTACGGACCAGAGGCCATGCGAGAAAACGCCCGCGCGCTCGCCGCCGCGGGTGACACGGTCCCGGCGGAGCTGGCGAAGCAGATCTGGGAACGGGAGACCGGACAGCGGTGGGAGGACGGGCCCGGCGGACCTGGCGGACCCGATAGAAGGGGGAAGAACTAGGCGGTGAGAGAAGGGGTCGTCGTGGTTGCGGGATGCAGGTTCTCACGCGCTCGGGTCCGCCGGGTCTAGCGCCGCCGCTCGCGTCGGATGCGGATCACCAGGGACACGGTGTAGCCCGTCAGAATGACCGCCGCCACGACGTAGGCGGCGACCATGAAGCCGCCGTTTTCAGGAGTCATTGGCCAACTCCTGCTCCCGAGCCTCCCGCAGCAACCCCAACGCGTACCGCAACATCAAGAATCCCACGTAGAGCACTGTGAAGACCCCCACGGACGTAAGGAGCGTGATCAACATCTCACTCGGGAGTGACGGGCGGCTAGGCTTCAGGACTATGGGCGCCGGGTGTTGCGTCCGGAACAGGTAAACCGTGAGGTGAACGAACGGCACCAGAACCAAAGCCATGATGCCGATCACCGCCGAGAATCGGCCGCGAATACCCGGATCCGTCAAGACGCCGCGGAGCACGAGATATCCGACGAACAACAAGAACGTGAACAGCGTAAACGTGAGCCGAGCATCCCAGGTCCACCACGCGCCCCAGATGGGCTTTCCCCAAATCGGACCAGTGGTGAGGATCACTACAGAGAACGCCACCCCAACCTCGGCCGACGCCGCGGCCGCGATGTCGATGCGCTGGTCCTTGAGCCAGAGATAGAGAATGCTCAGAAGGCCGGTGATAAAGAACGCCATCAGCCCGGCCCAGGCGGCCGGCACGTGGATGTAGAAGATCTTCTGGGCCTCGCCCTGCGCCACCTCGACCGGCGTAAAGGCCAGGGCCCGGACGTACACTCCCGCCACGCCGAGCAGTGCAACCGCGGTGACCACCGTACCGGCGCGCGCGATGCGTGTTGCGCGATCCCGCAACGTCATTCGTCGAGTACCACCTGGAAGAGGACTGCCGCGAGCGTGACGGAGGCCACGTCGAAGGCGCCGATCAACTTAAGCCACCCGGAGATGTCGCTCAAGTGACGCCCGTCGAGCAAGCTCGCCGTGAGCTGCACGCCTCCCACGAGCGGGGGCACGAGGAACGGCAGCAGCAGCAGCGGCAGCATCAGCTCGGCGTAGCGCGTGCGGACCACCATGGCGCTAAGCAGTGTCCCCACCGCTACGAACGCCACGGTCGCCATGGCGATGACGAGCAACAACTCGGTCAGCCGCGGCCAGATCGGCACGTTGTAGAACAGCACGAACAGCGGGAGGCTGATGGCCTCGATGGCACCCACGAACGCGAGGTTCGCGCCGAACTTCCCCCAGAAGATGGCGGCTCGCGGAGCTGGCGTGAGCAGAATGCCGTCCATGGCGCGCATCTCGCGCTCGAGCAGGAACGCCCGATTGAGCCCCAGCATCGCGGCGAACGTGAACGTGACCCACAGGGCGCCCGGCGCGATGGCGAGCGACGAGACCTCGGTCGGATCGCGCGAGAAGAACAACACGGCCAGCACCAGGACCGCGAACACCAGTCCCGACGCGAACGCCGTCTTGGTCCGCCACTCGATGGCGATGTCCTTCACCGCGATGTGCCATGCCGCACGGAGAGTGGACATCACGGTCAGGTGTCCTGCATGAGCGTCGCGAACACCGCGGCCGGATCGCGCCCGGTGAGTGGTTCGAGCGACCCGAGGCGCCCCGCCGCGAGTCGCGCCATGTGGGTGGCCACCCGTCCGAGACGCTCCAGCTCGTGGCTCACGAGGACCATCGCGGTACCGCGGGCACGGAATTCGGTCAGCAGCGCGACCAGGGTGCGCGAGGCTGCGGCGTCGAGCCCGCTCAACGGCTCGTCGAACAGCAACAGGCCCGGCTCGTGCAGTAGGGCGCGGGCGATGGCAACCCGTTGCAGCATGCCCCGGCTGAAGGTCCCCACGCGGTCGTCGCCGCGCTTGAGGAGGTCGACCTGGGTCAGGAGCGCATCGACGCGGCCCCGATCCCGCACCCCGTGCAGCCGCGCAAAGAAGCGCAGGTTCTCCCGCGCACTGAGGGCCGGATACAGCATGGCGTCGTGGGCGACCATACCGATAGCCGCCGAGAGATGCACGGTCCCCGCCGACGGCCGGAGCAGTCCTGCCAGCACACGGAGTAGGGTCGTCTTGCCGGCGCCGTTGGGCCCGACGAGCAGCAGCACCTCGCCCCGACTCAACGTCAGGGACACGTCGGTCAGCACCGGCCGGTACGCGAAGCGACGCGAGATGCTCCGCGCGGTCAGCACGAGATCAGAGGGCGGCACGGATGTGGCTCTCGAGGTCGCTCAGGCTGAAGGGTTTCACCAGGTATCCTTGCAGGGGAATCCCCAGCATCTCGAAGAGCGGCTGCTGGCTCGCATACGAGGTCGTGATGATGGCCTTGAGGTCCGGCCGCACCGCGCGCAGATCGCGCAGCACGTCCATGCCATCGGCGTCCGGCAGCTTCAGATCGAGCACCACGAGGTCGGGAACGAAGCGGGTCAGCTCGCTCCGCGCAGCCGCTCCCGTTTCGGCGAACGCCATGTCAAAGCGCCCCTTCAAGAAGCGCTCGTACGCCCGCCGCAGACCGGCCTCGTCCTCAACAAACAGGACTCGGGGCCGCGCCCCCTCGTCGCCCACACCTGCCCCTTTCTCCGCGCCTGGGGCCACCCCTTCCCTCCCGCCACCACCATCCCCATGTTGATCCGACCGTCCCCCCGGCGGACGGCGCAGCTTAAGCGCTCTCCCACCCGAGCGTCAACGCCCGCTCGACACGACAACGCCAAGGTGAGGTCATGACGGATCGCATCGACACGTTGCTGGACGAAACCCGCAGTTTCCCGCCCCCGCCCGCCTTTCGCCGCACGGCCCAGGTGCGCTCGCGGCGCCCGTATCAGGAGGCCGCCCGCAACCGGCTCAAGTTCTGGGAACGGCAGGCCCGCGAGCTCGAATGGATGAAGCCGTGGCGCAGGGTGCTGACGTGGAAAGCGCCCCACGCCAAGTGGTTCGTCGGTGGCAAGCTCAACGCTTCCGTGAACTGTCTCGACCGGCACGTGCGCACCGAGCGGCGCAACAAGGTCGCCCTGCTCTGGGAAGGGGAGCCGGGCGATCGGCGCGCGATCACCTACTGGGAGCTGCATCGCGACGTCAACCGGTTCGCGAACGTCCTGAAAGGGCTCGGCGTGCGCAAGGGCGACCGCGTGGCGATCTACCTGCCGATGATCCCCGAGGCGGTGGTCGCCATGCTGGCCTGCGCGCGGATCGGCGCCCCCCACTCCGTTGTGTTCGGCGGGTTCTCGGCCGAGTCCCTCCGCGATCGCATCAACGACGCGGCCGCGAAGGTGTTGATCACGGCCGACGTCGGGCACCGCCGCGGGCAGCTCGTCGCGCTCAAGAAGAACGCCGATGAAGCGGTCGCCGGCTGCCCCTGCATCAAACATGTCGTCGTGGTGCGCCGCGGCCCGGCAACCGCCGACGCCGCGCTGGCCCCGATCGTCGAGGGGCGGGATCACTGGTACCACCGCCTGATGGCCGATGCCAAGCCGGTCTGCAAGCCCGCCGTGATGGACGCGGAGGACATGCTCTACATCCTCTACACGTCGGGGACGACCGGGAAGCCGAAGGGCATCGTGCACACCACCGGCGGCTACATGACCCAGGCGCTCGCGACCACCCGATGGGTGTTCGACCTGCGGGACGACGACGTGTTCTGGTGCACGGCGGATATCGGCTGGGTGACCGGGCACACGTACCTGGTGTACGGCCCGCTGGCCGCCGGCGCCACCTGCGTCATGTACGAGGGGGCCCCGGATTGGCCTGACAAGGACCGGTTCTGGGATCTCGTCGAGCGCTATGGGGTCACGATCTTCTACACGGCGCCGACGGCCATTCGCGCGTTCATGAAGTGGGGGACCGCGTTCCCCAAGCAACACGACCTGTCCACGCTGCGGCTGCTCGGAACCGTCGGCGAACCCATCAATCCCGAAGCCTGGATCTGGTATCAACGCCATATCGGGGGCGGCCGGTGTCCCATCGTCGACACCTGGTGGCAGACCGAGACGGGCGGCATCATGATCACGTCGCTCCCCGGCGTGGTGACCACCCGGCCCGGCTCCGCCACGATTCCCTTCCCGGGCATCCAGGCGACCTTGCTGGACGGCGAGGGTAAGGAAGTGCCCACGGGCGGCGGGTTTCTCGCCATCACGAGCCCCTGGCCCGGCATGCTTCGCACCATCTACGGAGACGACGCCCGCTACCGCGCCACGTACTGGAGCAAGTGGAAAGGCGTCTACTTTCCCGGCGACGGGGCGAAGCGCGACCGTCACGGCTACTTCTGGATTCTCGGCCGCGTGGACGACGTGCTCAACATCGCGGGCCATCGGCTGGGCACCGCGGAAGTCGAGAGCGCGCTGGTCTCACATCCGGCGGTCGCCGAGGCGGCCGCGGTCGGGAAACCGCACGAGCTCAAGGGGCAGGCGCTGGCGGTGTTCGTGATCCTCCGCGGCGGCTGGGAGCGGCACCCAGGGCTCGAAGAGGAGCTGCGCGATCACGTGGCGCAGAAGATCGGCGCCATCGCGCGGCCGGACGACATCATCATCACGCACGAGCTCCCGAAGACGCGCAGCGGGAAGATCATGCGCCGGTTGTTGAAGGACATCGCCGCCGGCCGGGCGCTCGGGGACGTCACCACGCTCGCGGATCCCGCGGTGGTGGCGATGCTCAAGGAGAAGTACGAGGAGATGGAGAGCTAGCGAGGGTCCGCCATCCAACGAGCGCCGTCGCGAAGACGGCGGTCACGATCACCGCGGACGCGATGCACCAGCGGCACCACGCGTGGATGACCGCCGCTTCGAGGTAGGTGAGGTAACCCGCGAACGCCACGCCCACGCCGGAGAGGACGAGCAGGATGTGCGTCGCTCCGGGCCGCTCGGCCGCCGCGCCGTGGAGGCCGAACAGGCACACGGCGAGCATGGCGGCGTAGCCCACCACACCGATGAACGCCACGGGAACACCCAAGATCACGGCGTACGCGCTGAGCTGGACGGTCTCACAGCCACCCTCGCCACACGCCAACACGCCCAAGACGCCGATCTTCCAGAGCCACAAGTAGAGAGAGACGAACAGGCCGATCGCGGCCAGGACCGCGGCCGTCATCCGGTGGGTCATTTTCGCGCCGCCGCCGCCGCCTGATCCACCAACTTGCGCATTTCATCGAACGAGGGGATGTGGCCGCTGACCCGCTTGCCGTTGATGTCGAACGTTGGCGTCTCGTTGACGCCTCGCGCCGCACTTTCGTCGCGCATCTGATCGAGACGTGCCAGATACTTTCCCGAGTTGACACAAGCGTCATACTGGCCGAGATCGAGGCCGATGCCAGCCGCCAGACCGCGAATCGTCCCCGCCGGCCGCCGCTCGTACGCCCACCGACTCTGATTGAAGTACAACTGGTCGTGCATTTGCCAGAACTTCCCCTGGTCGCCGGCGCACTGGGCCGCGAGGTGCGCCGCCATCGTGTTCCGGTGGATATTGAGCGGGAAGTCGTGGAAGATCACCCGCACACGCCCGGAATCGACCAGTCGCTTGCGCACGTCGGGCTCGGTCAAGACCGCATACTGCCCGCACGCGGGGCACTCGAAGTCCGCGTATTCGATGATCGTCACGGGGGCGGAATCGCTGCCCAGCACGTGCCCTGGGAAGCTCTCCGTGTCCACCGGCGCCGGCGCGACCACGGCGGCCTGGGTCCCGCTCCGCCCACGCGCGACCAGCAGGGCGCCGGCGCCGATCACGACGACGGCGCTCAACGCGACGTAGAAGATCTTCAGTTGCTTCGGTCCCGCCATGGTGCGCCGTCCTCGTCGTCGTTCTGGCTGGTGGGATCGGCGTGCCGTGCTTGCTCGACGATCCGTCGGTGGTC
>Ga0307424_1000139_pt1 | contig 34857 bp, 24 predicted proteins | sample SalMarWE160320MG_FD_202157 | JGI IMG/M metagenome (GOLD analysis project Ga0307424, IMG submission 202157) | Salt marsh sediment microbial communities from the Plum Island Ecosystem LTER, Massachusetts, United States - WE1603-20 | ecosystem: Environmental > Aquatic > Marine > Intertidal zone >... | reverse complement strand
GGAGCGCCCGCCTTACGGGCCGCGAGCGGCTCGTGCGCGAGGCGGTTCGCGACGGCCGCGTGGAGTGGCTGGAGCTGCGGCTGTAACTCCGTGATGCTTGACGCGAGGATGCCCCGATGACGGACGACGTCGGGCGGCTCTCGGCGGCGCTCGAGGGACGCTACCGGATCGAGCGCGAGCTGGGCGCCGGCGGCATGGCCGTCGTCTATCTCGCCCACGACGTCAAGCACAACCGCAAGGTCGCCCTCAAGGTCCTCCGGCCCGAGCTGGCCCACGCCATCGGCCCCGAGCGCTTCCTCCGCGAAATCGAAACCACCGCGAATCTCCGGCATCCGCATATCCTGCCGCTGTATGACAGCGGGCAGATAGGCGGTCAGGCGGTTAGGCGGTCAGCCGGGCAGAAGAGCGATGGCGCCGAAGCGGCATCGGAGTCGCTGACCGCTCAACCGCCTGACCGCCTGGCCGCCTATCTGTTCTACGTCATGCCATTCGTCGAGGGCGAATCGCTGCGGGATCGGCTGAATCGCGAGAAGCAACTGCCGCTCGAGGACGCGCTTCAGATTGCCCGCGAAGTGGCCGACGCCTTGAGCTACGCACATTCCCGTGGGGTCGTTCATCGCGACATCAAGCCGGAGAACATCCTGCTCGAGTCCGGTCACGCCGTCGTCGCCGACTTCGGCATCGCGCGCGCGGTGGATGCGGCGGGCGGGACGCAGCTGACGGAGACGGGCCTCACGATCGGCACCCCCACGTACATGAGCCCGGAGCAGGCATCCGGCGAAGGCGAGTTGGACGGGCGCTCCGATCTCTACGCGCTCGGTTGCGTGCTGTACGAGATGCTGGCGGGGCAGCCACCCTTTACCGGCCCATCGGTCGAGAGCGTCATCCATCAGCACCTCATGGTGGAAGCCCCGCCCATCACGAACCTCCGCCCGGCGGTCCCGCCGGGGGTGGCAGCCGCCCTGCAACGCGCCCTCGCCAAGACTCCCGCGGACCGCTTCAACCCCGTGGCGCAGTTCTCCGATACGCTGCGCGTGCCGACACCCGTGGCCGCGGGCACGAGGGCGCCCGCGCCGGCTCCGGCCCCGACGGCCGCACCCCCGCGACGACGTCGCGTTTCGATTCCCGTCCTGGCCACTGTCGGGGCAATCGCCGCGTTGGCGGCGATCGCCGTCATCGCGTTTGGGCTGGGCCGGGGGGAGGCGCCGGCCGCGGAGGCACACCCTACGTCGCTCGCCGTGCTGCCCTTCGAGAACATCGGAGGCGACCCGCAAAACGAGTACTTCAGTGACGGGATCACGGAGGACATCATCGCCAAGGTCTCGCAGATCGCGGGGCTCAAGGTGATCAGCCGGACCTCCACGATGCAGTTCAAGGGAAGCACCGCCACCATTCGCGACATCGGCGGGCAGCTGAACGTCACCAGTGTGCTGGAAGGAAGTGTCCGGCGCGCGGGAAACCGTGTCCGCATCGTGGCGCAGCTCATCGACGCGCGCACCGACGAACATCTGTGGGCGAACACCTACGACCGGGACCTGGCGGACATCTTCGCCATTCAATCGGACGTCGCGCAGAACATCGCGAGCGCGTTGGGGAGCGTGCTTGCCGCGGGCAGCGGACCTGCGGTGCCCACGGAGAATCTGGAGGCGTACGACCGTTACCTGCGCGGTCGCCTGCTTTGGAACCAACGAACCGGCGACGCCCTCCGCGGCGCGATCGAGCGCTTCGAGGCGGCGGTGACGCTCGATCCGCATTTCGCAGAGGCTTACGCCGCACTGGCGGAGTCGTGGACCCTTCTACCCGTCTACACCCAGACGCCGGGGCATGACGCGCTCGCGAAGGTCGAGCGGTATGCGGATTCGGCGCTGGCGCTGAACCCGCGGCTCCCGGGCGCATACGCGGCCCAGGGATTCGCGCGGGCCTTCATCGGCTGGAAGTTCGCCGACGGCGAGGGCAACCTGCGCGAGGCCATCGCGTTGAACCCCAGCTATGCCACGGCCCACCAGTGGATCGCCTCCGTCCTCGATGCCGAGGGGAAGCTCGACGAGGCCCTCGACGAGTACCGTCGGGCTGAGGAGCTCGACCCGTTGTCGAGTATCGTCGCCACGGACGTAGCCATGGGTCTGATGTCCGCTGGACGGTATGCGGAATCGCAGCGCCAGTTCCAGAAGGTCATAACACGTGACCCCCGATTCGCGCCGGCGTTCCAGCGGGCGGCGTGGCTCTATGGCACGATGGGGCGGGACAGCTCGGCGGTCGACATGCTGGAACAGTGGAACGTCCTCCGGGGGCGTCCCCTCGTTCCGCCGGGGGCGTTGCGCACCGCGTACGCGGCCGGCGGACGGCGCGCCATGTACCAGTTGTTGGTTGACGCAGGAACCAACGGCCGTGTCGGCCTCTTCGACCTGGCGTTCTGGTACGTGCGTCTCGGCCAGAACGCGCAGGCGCTCGACGTCCTGGAGGAATCGGCCACGCGACGCGAGGCGTTCCTGGGTGCGGCGCTGACCTACCCGATGTGGGACGCGCTCAAGGAGGAACCGCGGTACCGGGCCCTGGCCACGCGAGTGCATGGCCGATGAGTCGTCGTGACGCTTCGACGAAGGCGCCCGCGACGGACGAGCGGCGTGTGGGGCACGCACCCTCGCGCCCCCGCTCGCTCGGCCGCATCTTGAGTGCGCCCCGGCTCCCGGCCTCCACCGGATGCCTGCGCGCATGATCGAACCCCGCACCGTGAGTATCTGAGCGCAAACCAGCGAGGCCCATGGAGCCCGGTCAGACCGTCGCCCACTATGAGATCGTCAAGCGCCTTGGTCAGGGCGGCATGGGCGTCGTGTATCAAGCCCGCGATACCAAGCTCGACCGTACGGTCGCGCTCAAGTTCCTGCCGCCCCAGCTCGCGGTGGACCCCGAGGCCAACGCGCGCTTCATGCGGGAGGCCAAGGCCGCCTCGGCGCTGGATCACGCGAACATCTGCACGATCTACGAGATCGGCGAGACGGCCGAGGGCGCGCTGTACATCGCGATGGCCTTTTACGAAGGGCACCCCCTCGACGCACTCGTGAAACGGGGCTCGCTCCCCGTCGAGCGGGTCGTGGACATCGCGACCCAACTCGCGAGCGCGCTGGAGCGCGCCCACGACGCCGGGATCGTGCACCGCGATCTCAAGCCCGCGAACGTCATGGTCACGAACCGCGGCGAGGTGAAGCTGCTGGACTTCGGCATCGCCAAGCTGTCCACCGCCACCGGCCTCACCGATACCGGCACCACGCTGGGCACCGCGAGCTACATGAGTCCGGAGCAGGTGAACGCACAACCGCTCGACCACCGCACCGACCTGTGGTCGTTCGGCGTGGTCCTGTACGAGATGCTCGCGGGGAGGACGCCGTTCGAGGGAGAGACCGCGCCAGCCGTGATGTACAGCATTCTGGACAAGGATCCGGCGCCCCTGCTGGCGCTCCGGGAGGATACGCCCGAGTCGCTCGCGCGGGTGGTGGATGCGTGCCTGCGGAAGAACCCCGATGAACGCCCACGGGACGCGCGCGCCGTCCGGGAGGCACTCGGCGGCGCGGGACGAGTGGCCGCGACGGCGGCGGGCGGCGGCGAGCGTGCGCGGGGCCGGTCGGCGGCGGGTCCAAAGACACCCGCCAGCGGCCGGCTCGCCCGCCTGGGGTGGCCGCGGATGGCCATCGGTGCGCTCATCGTCGCCGTGCTGCTGGTGGTCGTGTGGACCGGCTACCGCGCGGTCCGGAGCCGGACTGGCGGGACCGCATCCGCCGCGGACACGCGGGACGTCATTGCCGTGCTCCCCTTCACCGTGCGGGGGGCGCCCGATCTCGCGTACCTCGCCGAAGGCCTCGTGGATCTGGTCAGCGGGAAGCTCGACGGCGCGGGGCCGCTGCGCATGATCGACCCGCGCGCCGTCGTGGGACGCATGGGGGACCGCGAGCCCGAGACGCTCGACGCCGGCAGCGGCGCGCAGGTGGCCGCGGCCCTCGGGGCCGGGCGGTTCATCACGGGACAGCTGGTCGGCCTGCCGGGCCGGGTGAGCCTGTCCGCGCGCCTGCACGACAGCGACGACCCCGCCGCCGAGCAGCCGCTCGTGACGGTCGAAGGGAGCGCGGACAGCCTCTACGTGCTCGTGGACCAGCTCGCCGCCGGGCTGCTCGCGAGCTCGCTGAGCGGTGCGAATGCGCGGATCCAACGCAGCGCCGCGCAGAGCTCGCGGTCGCTCGCCGCCACAAGGGAGTTCCTCCGGGGCGAGCAGTTCCACCGCCGCGGCCAGTTCGACAGCGCGTCCGCGGCGTACAATCGTGCCCTGGCCGCCGACTCGACGTTCGCGCTCGCGCACCTGATGAAGAGCATGAACAACGCCTACACGTACGATACCGACGACTACATGGCCGCGGTCAACGCCGAGCGATACTCGGCCAACCTCCCGGAGCGTGACCGGTCGGTCATCGCGGCCTTCCTCGATCAGCAGGCGGGACGGCTGACGTCGGCCGAACACCGCTGGCTCGCGCACCTCCAGCGCTATCCGGATGAGGTCAAGGCCCTACTCCAGCTGGGCATGCTGTACAACCGCGCGAATCCGCGCTGGGGGCGCCCCATCGAGCAGTCCCGCCCCTACTTCGAGCGCGTGCTGGCGCTCGAGCCGGAGAACGTGCCCGCGCTGCACCATCTCGCGCGGCTCGACGCCACCGCGCGCTTCGCGGACTCGCTCCGGCGGCGCGCGGAGGTGCTCGAACGCGTGGCGCCCAACACGGAGTGGGCGGTGGACGTGCGGACGATGTCCATCTTCACCGACGGCGACCGCGCGCAGATCCAGAGCTTCACCGAGACCTACCTTGATCAGACCCTGCTGGTCCGGCTCTACGCGGCGTACAACGCCATGCGATTCTCGTCCGACCCGCGCGACGTGGACCGGCTGCTGGCCCGGCGGCGCACCGGCGGAGCCAGCGGGGCCACGGGGCTCCCGGACGACGTGGCGATCGACGCGGACTTCTCGCGCCAGCTGGACGTGTTGTCGCACCTGGTGAGCGGCCGGTACGACCAGGTCCGCGCGTTCCTCACCGACCCGGCCCGGCGCCGGACCCCCACGTGGGACGTCTATGACGGCGAGCTGGTCGCATCGGGACTGGTGCCGGTGGATCCGGCGCTGCTGGCGCAGGTGCTCGCGCGGGTGCGGGCCGTCGATCCCGTCGAACGGCTGCGCACGAAGTTCGAGCCCCTGCACGACATCTTCACGCCGGCCGTGGCGGCGCTCGAGCGGGATGTTGCCGTCGCCAAGCTGCTCGCCATGCAGGCGAGGTTCGACGAGGCGTGGGCGATCCAGCGCCGGCTGGCGGCACTTCCGCAGTTCACCGCCTGGGAATCACTGCGCGACGACGCGGCCGGAGGACTCGCCGGTGAGTTGTATTACCTGGCGGGCGACCACCGGCAGGCCCTCGAGGCCCTGCGGGCCCTGCGCTTCCAGGTGCCGCAGACCGCGAACTCGCTCGCGATCACGGCGGGTAGCTACGCCCGCTATCGCCGGGCCGAGCTCGAGCTCGAACTGGGCGACGCCGAGGTAGCACGCCAGTACTACGAGGGCCTGGTGGCGAGCTTCACACCGTCCGACAAGTTCTTCCTCGCCAACGCGTACGAGCGGCTCGGGCGGATCCACGAGGCGGCGGGACGGGTGGACGAGGCCATCTACTGGTACGACCGGTTCGTCCGGTCCTGGGCGGACGCGGACGCGCCGCTCGTCGCGACCCGGCGGGCGGTAGAGACCCGGCTCGAGGCGCTGCGCGCACGCGCGGACCGCTAGCGGATCATCGCCGCGTAGGTCAGCACGTTGAACCGGGACCCCAGGCTTTGGCCCGCCCGCGGCGTGCGATACGTATTGGTGTAGATCAGCGCGACCAGCTGCTCCTTGGGATCGGCCCAGTAGGTCGTGTTGAACGCCCCACCCCACGAGAACGAGCCGATCGACCGCGGCGACTGGTAGTCGTTGGCAACCGTCTCGAGCCCGAAGCCCAGTCCGAACTCCATCGGCAGATCCGGGAGCTGGTCGGTCAGCATCATGGCCACGGTCTGCGGGCTCAGCAGACGCACCCCGTTGTACTCGCCGCCGTTCACGAACAGCTGTAGGAACTTGGCGTAGTCCTCGATCGGGCCCGACAGCCCCGCCCCACCGGAGAAGTAGGTGCCCTTGAGCTTGGGATAGTCGGGGTCCACGTCGTCGAACGCCGTTTCCGACATCGGGCGGACCTTTCCGCTCTCGCCGTCGTGGATCGTGACCAGCCGATCGGCGCGGTCGGGCGGCAGATAGAACCACGTGTCCTTCATGCCGAGCGGCTCGAAGATCCGGGTCCGGAGGAACCGATCGAACGGCATCCCCGAGATCACCTCCACGAAGTAGCCGAGCACGTCCGAGCTGAGGCTGTAGATGAACCGCTCACCCGGCTTGGCGTGGAGCGGCAGCTTGGCCAGGATCTTCATCTTGTCGCCGATCCGGTCGTGGTCGTTCCCGATCCCGCTCGGCACGCCGGCCTTGGCGTAGATGGCCTTGAACTCCTCGCTCCCGATGGCGGCGTAATCGAGCCCGCCCGTGTGCGTCAGCAGCTCCCGGATGGTGATGGGCCGACCGGCGGGCTCGGTGGTGTAGCTCGAGTCGGCGGGGTTGAAGTCTTTGAGGACGGTGGGGTTCGCGAACTCCGGGATGTAGCGCGCGATCGGGTCGTCCAACTGAAAGCGACCCTCCTCCCACAGCATCATCACGGCCAACGCGGTGATGGCCTTGGATTGCGACGCCAGCCGGAAGATGTCGTCGCGCTTGAGGGGAACTCGCGTCACCGTATTCCGCACGCCGTACGCCTTGTAGAAGACCGTGTGGCCGTTCCGGATGATGAGCGCCACGGCTCCCGGGATGGCGGAATCGGCGATGAGACCATTGACCATGGTGTCGATCCGCGCGAGGCGCGCGGCGGAGAAGGCGGCGTCTTCGGGTCGGCTCACCGGCGGAAAGGCCGGGGTCTGGCTCCGTCCAACGGTTGGAAGCGCGACGAGCAGGAAACCGATCGCGAAGCGAGACACGCGCACCTCACGGCTGAAGGGAGACACCAAGGCCTGGCGAAGGTACTCCGGATGCCGCGTCGAGGCGAGCAGTCGCGGGCCCGCGTCTACCTCAGGTCGAGGGTCGTCACTCCGGTAGCCCCCCGAACAGCTCGGCCAGCACGATCGCCAGCGCGGGAGCGTCCGCGGTCATGCTCCATCGCACCACGTCCGTCTCGATGGCTGGTCGCTCGTCGGCCGGATGCCAGACCTCCACCAATTGGGCATCCGGATCCACGATCCAGTACGTCTCCACCCCCTGGCGCTGGTAGAGACGGCGCTTGACGAGGCGGTCGCCCCGCGCCGAGCTGGGGGACAGCACCTCCACGGCGAGCAGCAGAGTTCGGTAGCTCGTCCAGGTCTTCGACACTTCGGACGCCGGCACGACGAACAGGTCGGGCTGTACCAACTTCGTCTTGTCCCACGAAATGTCGGCCGGGGAAAGGACGGCCTGGGCGCCGCCGAGCCGCGCCAGGTACCCGGCGACCGCGATGTACAGTCGGCCGATGACGAGCTGGTGCAGCGCGGCGGGTGCCGGCGTCACGAGCAGCTCGCCGTCCACCAGCTCGTACCGGTTCCCGTCCGCGGGGAACGCGAGGACCTCGTCCACCGTGTAGCGGCGCGTGACGTCCACCATGACCATAGTATCGGGTCTCCTCGGCCGAGGGGGCAAGCCTGGGGCATGGCCCATGGTAACGGAGACCGAGGCCGCCGCCGGCATCATTCCGCCGCGGGGATGGTCGTTCCGTTGGGCGCGGAACGAGCGTCGAGCTGCGTGTAGCGTGTAGCGTGCAGGGTACCTGCCCCGCCAGTGGCATTCATGTGTGCGCTGCGGACGTCCCAGCCGGCGGTTCGGTAGGGAAGCTCTGCACAAGTCCGCGAGCAGGGAGTGTCACCGCCACGCGGCATCCGCGAGTGAACTCGCGGCTCGGCAGCTGCCGGTAAACCGGCGTCCGGCCGCCGCTTCAGCGGCTGATGCCGAGCGGCGAGTTCACTCGCCGACCACGCGTGGAGCAAGCGGGTCAAGCCACGGCACTTGTGCAGAACTTCCCTAGCCGGTGGTTCGCCACACCCGTACATTGGTCCCGCAGCAGACCGTCGGTCGAGGTCGTAATCGACGGCGTGCCCTCCGATCCCACCTACGAGGTACCACGATGATGAACCGAATCGTCATAGCCGGCCTGTCCGCCCTGACGATCGCCGCTTGCTCCCCCAGCTACGACGTCGTGATCCGGCACGGTACGATCTACGACGGGAGCGGCGGTGAGCCCTACGTGGGCGACCTCGCGATCACCGGCGACTCGATCGTCGCCATCGGTACCGTGACGGGGAAAGGCCGCACCGAAATCGACGCGACCGACCTCGCGGTCTCCCCGGGCTTCGTCAACGTGATCGCCCACCCGGAAGAGAGCCTCATCGCCGACGGCCGCGGCATGAGCGACCTTCTCCAGGGGGTGACGCTCGAGGTGATGGGCGAGGGCGAGTCCATGGGCCCGTGGAACGACTCGCTCAAGGCGTACGCCAAGGCGCACGAAGGCGACATCAAGTACGACATCCCGTGGACCACGCTCGACCAGTACCTGCAGTTCCTGGTGGACAAGGGCGTCTCACCCAACGTGGCATCGTTCGTGGGCGCCGCCACCATCCGCGAGAACGTCTTGGGATTCGCCAATCGCGCCCCGACGCCGGAGGAACTGGAGCAGATGCAGGCGCTCGTGCGCCAGGCTATGGAAGACGGCGCGATCGGCGTGGCCTCGGCATTGATCTACGCACCCGGGTTCTACGCCAAGACGCCAGAGCTGACCGCGCTCGCCGCGGCCGCGGCGCCGTACGGCGGGATGTACATCTCACACATCCGGAGCGAGGGGAACCAGTTCCTCGAAGCCATCGACGAGTTGCTCACCATCGCCCGGGACGCCAAGGTGCCGGCCGAGGTCTACCACTTCAAGGCGGCGGGCAAGGCCAACTGGCCCAAGCTCGATCAGGCGATCGCGAAGATCGAGGCCGCGCGCGCCGAAGGGCTCCGGATCACCGCCGACATGTACACCTACACGGCGGGCGCCACGGGACTCGACGCGGCCATGCCGCCCTGGGTGCAGGAAGGCGGCTACGACGCCTGGGCCAAGCGGCTCCAGGATCCGGCCATCCGGCGCCGCGTAGTGCGCGAGATGCGGACGCCCACGGACGCGTGGGAGAACCTGCTCCTCGCCGCCGGCTCGCCCGACAACGTGCTGCTCGTGGGCTTCAACGCTGACTCGCTGAAGCCGCTCACCGGGAAGACGCTGACCGAAGTCGCGACGCTGTGGAACGAGTCGCCGGAGGACGCGGCCATCGACCTCGTCATCAAAGACGGCAGTCGCGTAGGGACGGTGTACTTCATCATGTCCGAAGACAACGTGATCAAGAAGCTCAAGCTGCCGTGGGTGACGTTCGGCTCGGACGCGGCGGCGCCGGCTTCCGAGGGCGTGTTCCTCAAGTCCAATCCGCACCCGCGCGCCTACGGGAACTACGCGAAGTTGCTCGGCCATTACGTGCGGGATGAGCACGTGATCCCGCTTCAGGAGGCCATCCGTCGCCTGTCTGCGTTCCCGTCGGAGACCATGAAGCTGCGGCGGCGCGGGTCGCTACGTCCGGGCTACTATGCCGACGTGGTCGTATTCGATCCCACGACGATCGCCGATCACGCCACCTACGCGAAGCCGCATCAGTACGCCACCGGCGTGGTGGACGTGTTCGTGAACGGGACACAGGTGGTGAAGGAGGGCGAGCACACCGGCGCGCTGCCTGGCCGAGTGGTGCGCGGGCCGGGGTGGAAGGGTGACTGATTGACCATGGCGTGCTCCGCTCGTTCCTCGCCGGCTGACCGGACCCCTTGGGCACGGGAGAAGACATGAGTGGAAAGACCGTGACGCTCTCCGGCTGGAAAGCGGTGGTGGTGCTGGTCCTCCTGGCAGCCGTCGTGGTGTTCCGGGTGGTGACGGCGCGCGCCAAGCTCGACACGCAGGGACGCGCCGCGCTGGAGACCTGGGTTCACGCGGAGCTGATCCGGCCCATCCTCGGTGACACCACCAGGTCGCTGGCGGATCGGGGCAGCGCGATGCTCGAGGCGTCGTCCGTGACCATTCGGTCGCTCGCGGTCCGCGGTCGATTGAGCAACGCCGTGGTGCGCGTGGAACTGGCGCCGAGCCCCGCGCTGCCACCCGGCACCGCGCTCGTGCGGTACTATCGGATGCGGTACTCGGAGGTCACCGGCTGGACGCACCGCGGCTCCGCCACGGTGCTGAACTGGTACCTGGCCGCCTTCTGAGCGCCGAGAGGTCGAGCGGACGGCGGCCGAGCCGCCGCGTCAGTTGCGAGCCATCACGATCTCGACCAGCATCCAAACGCCGTCACCTCGTCCATTCTCCGCGCCACTTCCGTACCAGTCGCTCCGCCGTCGCGATCGGATCTCCGGCGGGCACGGTGCGAAACGACGTCGTATCGCGCGACCACCCCTGCTCCCATTCGCACGACGCCGCGGCGAACGACGCCCGTTCGAACGGCGTCCCGGCATCGAGTGACGCGTTGAGCCGCGTGAAGAACGCCTGCCACCGCGGGAGGAAGTACGACGTGAACATCCCCTCCCACTCCTTGAACGCGTAGAGATTCAGGTCGTCGTTCTCTCCCTCGGTGCACTTGGTGCCCCACAGCGTGACGATGTTCCGGGCATTCCACTCGTACAGCCGCCGCTCGGCGTCGGTGGTTCCCCACCGCTTCGCGTCGGCAATCCACCGCCCCAGCAAGAACTCGGGCCGCGTCCCCACCAGGTCGTCGAGGTCGCGCAGTAGGGCTTGCACCTGTCCCTCCGCCGCGAGCAGCGCCGGGCGGTCTTTCCGGTCGTACGCATCCTCCACCCGGCGGACCAGCGGCAACCCGAGCTGCCCCAGGACTTGCCGCGTCAGGTTCACCACGTCGTAGCGGTAGGCATCGCCGGCGCCGAGTGCCGGTGCGGCGGCAAGCAGTGAATCGAGCGCGCGGGCGACGATCGCATCGTCGTAGGGCGCGATGGGCTCGCTCCGGTACCGTCGCCCTTGCACGTAGAACTGCGGTCGCTCGGCCAGGAAGTTCCCCGTCTGGGCGGCGGACCGGAATGCGGTGGCGAGCAGGAGCTGCCAGGCGCTCCACGCCGAAGGATTGGCGCGACCGTAGCGGCGGATCACGTAATCGCGCGTCCACGCGGTGACGTCGGGAACGTGATCGCGCCAGACCTGATCCATCACGAAGTCCGGCACGATCGGGTTGGTGCCGAGTCCCTCCATCGTCATGCCGAGACCCGCCATGCGTCCCTTGTCCGGGCTCTGGATGGCGCTGTCGAGATTGGCCGCGATCTTCGGCATGTCGCCGTTCACGCTGACCTTGCCGCCGAAGTTGTACAGCACGTTCCAGATCCACGGCTTCCCATAGAACGCCTTGCGCGCCTTCCACGCAGGCGAGCGGTCGCCCCAGAGATCGAGCACCAGCATGTGGTCGTCGGGCACCGCGCCCAGCAGGGCCTGGGCCTGCGGGTCCCGCCAGAACTTCGCCTGGTACACCAGGAACCACGCTTGAATCACCCAGGTGGCACTCGTGTCGGCCGAGCGCATGGCGCCGTAGATGGCGCGCCCCATCCCGGCAAGGAAGATCGAATCGTTGGACGGCGGATCGATCTCGTTGAACGGATCGGCGGCGTAGAGGTGATCGGTGCCGAACAGCTCTCGCTGGCGCTCGATGAACCGCCGACCGATACGCTGGAACAGCGAGTCCTGTGGGTCGAGGAACCAGGTGCCGGAAAACCCCGCCGACCAGTCGCCCGTCTGGTGGATCGTGGTGCCGGGAATGACCTGCGTGATCGATTGCGGCACGTGGCCGGTGAAGCCCTGGAGGATGGGCGTCATGCCGAGTGCGCGCTCGCGCTCGAGGATCTGTTGCTCGAGCGCGATGTGGCTGTCGATCCAGCTGTCGGGGAGCGGGCCGCCCAGACCGTCGATGTTGGCCATCCATCCCCAGGGCAGATACGCGGGCCCCACGAGGAAGTCGGCAATCTGCTGGTTGCTGAACCGGACGTCCCGCAGCACCAGGCGCCAGATGCCCTCCTGTCCGGTGACCGCGAGCGGCGCGTTGATCCCCTTCAGCGCCATCCAGTCGATCATCGACTGCCAGTCGTTCCAATCCCACCACGCCATCGAGTAAGAGAAGGTGCAGTAGTTGAAGAAATAGCGAATGAGATAGGGCGTCGTGCGGCGCACCTTTCCCGGAACGCGCGGCAGGGGCACCGGGAGGACGATCGGCTTGAGTGGGAGCGAGGCGTTCGCGCCGGCCACGTGCTCCAGGTACCAGTTGAGCGCCGAGGCGATGGCCACGCCGGACGAGCCGCGAAGAATGATCGCGTCGCCTTGACTCTCCACCTCGAACACGTCGTGGCCCGCGCTATCGGGTATGCCGGCGACCTCGAAGGCGGCGGCATTCGTTGGGACGACGCGCGCGACGAGGGCTCGGGCGGCGACTAGGTCTACGGGCCGTGGCGTCTGGGCGGCGGCCCGTGCGGCAAAGGCGCCGGCCAGCGCCACGGTGAACGCGGTGAGTCGGGGGGATCGGATACCAACCATCCTTGAGGATCTCGGCGTTGACGGAATCGACGTGGCGGCGAGGGAATGGCGCTGGTGTTCCTGACTACGGACCCCATCCGTCGTCGAGCGGAGCGACGCTCAGAGCTATCATAACCGCCACGCGCTCCAGCCCGGAACCCTTCCCCCTTGCGCGCGCTGATCGGCGGCTGCGTTACACGCCGGTTTCCGTTCGCACCCTCACCGGCTATTGCGCCCGGTCAATGTGGTCCCCGGGCGGAATTTGTATGCTTATATCAGAATGAACGAATAAGGAGGAGATCATGCTTGACGCGGAACTGTTGACGTTGGGACTCAAGTTTCACGGACACAAGTGCCCGGCCATGCCGATGGGATTGCGGGCTGGGGTGGCCGCCATGCGGGCCCTTGGGGTCGAGCGGTCCCAGGACAAGGAACTCCATGCGGTCAGCGAAACGGGAGAAGGGCACGCGGCGGGTTGCTTTCTGGACGGCATCATGGCCGCAACAGGATGCACATTCGGGAAGGGCAACATCGAGAAGCTGCGTTATCACAAAATGGCATTCACCTTGATCGACGTTCGCAGGCAGAGGGCGGTGCGTGTGTCCCTCAAGCCGGCGTTTTTCGCGGCCGCGCTCGACGGTCCGTTCGTCGCACGACGGAAGGCAGGGGTGCTTCCCCAGGACATCGATCCACGGATCACCGACCCCCTCGTGGAAAAGATCGTGGGGCTTCCGGAGGAACAGTTTCTTGCGATCGGCCCCGTCGTGAACTATCCGTTTCCCACGAGGAAGGGAATCTTCGAAGCGAAGCCCTGCGCGTTGTGCGGCGAGCTGACCTTTGTCGATAAGCTGCGGATGACCGGGGACGGCAAGCTGGCCTGTATTCCCTGTTCCGGCTACTCCGGGTAAGCCACCGGACTCCATGGACGCGATGTTGTTCATCACGGTGGCACTGGCCTTCGGCCTGAGCTTCCTCTTTGCGCTGGGAGGAATCGGTTCGGCCATCGCCCTGGTGCCGGCTCTTCACTGGCTTGGCGTTCCGTTCGTGGCCGCCAGGCCCACGGGGCTGATGGTGAATACCCTGTCCATGACCGGGGCCAGCTACTCCAATATCAAACACCGGCGTCTTGATTTCCGCATGGGGTTGCCGATCATCGTCGCATCGGCGGTCCTCGCGCCCGTCGGGGCCTGGTGCACCACGATCATTCCTGGGTCGGCGGTGTTGGTGGTCTTTACCGGATTTCTCCTCTTTTCGGGCGCCATGCTCCTGTTTTACCGGGGCAAGAAATCCGCAGAACAATATCGCGAAGACCGTCCGATCGCGGGCCCGGCGTTGATCGGGGCCGCGGCGGGGTTTCTCTCCGGCCTGCTTGGCGTCGGCGGCGGAGGGTTGATCTCTCCGCTCCTGATCTTCATGGGCTTCAACCCCAAAAAAGTGGCCGCGATCACCGCCTTTGCCGTTCCCTTTTCCTCGTCGATCGGCTTTGCCGCCTACGCCATGATGGGGACGGTGCAGTGGCGGGTGTTGATTGCGGCCTCTCTTGCCGCATACGGAGGCGGATTCCTGGGCACAGGCTTCATGCAGGGCCGGCTTCAGCCCGGAACGGTGAAGAAACTCCTGGGCGTCGTGCTCTTTGGCCTTGCTGCCAAGATGATCCTTGAGCTTCTGGGTGGATGACCATCGAAAGAAGCGATGAGCCGTGGGCGATATGGTTGCGTGGAGAGGCATGCGCCGCCCCAGACAAGGAAGCGTCGGTCGCGAACGACCAGGGCGAGTGCCGCGATCTCCGCTTCGGTACCGGGGAACGTCGCCATGCGATTCTCCTAAGAGAGGGTGACGGTGTCAGTCGAGTGAAGCGGCCTGGCGACACGCGGCGGCCGGCCGACGGAGCACGGATGTCGGCCACCAACGGCTCGCTGTCGGCCTGCATCGGGTCATTGTTGGCCAGCAACGAGTCTTGGCAGGTCAGCAACGCCTCGCCGTTGACCGACAACGGCGCGATGCTGGCCGACAACGGCGCGATGCTGGCCAACAACGCCTCTCTGTTGGCCGCACATGGTTGTTTGTCGGCGTGCAAATGGGATTTGTCGACCCCGGACCGGCGTTGTAGGTCCTGCAAATGGTCTTTGCTGGCGTGCAACTGCCCGTTGCAGACGTGCAGAAGGGTCTCGTAGGCCTGCAAAGGACCATTGTTGGCCAGCAACGGACCGTTGCTGACCCACATCGGACCGTTGCTGGCGCCCGCGATTTTGATGTAAGCAGTTTGTGGGACAATATGTTGGTCGATTTACGGGTGCTCGGCGGTGGTCATGCGATCAGGCTCTGCAACTCCACTCCGACAAGGTGCGAGCATCCGTTCAACGGGCGATACCGCTTGCGGCGAGGCCTGTGGACGGCGCGGCCGGTAGACGCCAACGGGCCCGCCGGTGCGCGGAGGCGCGGTTTGCCCAACGGGTTCTCCTGCCGCTCCCATGTCGCGCCCGCCTCCAGGAGGAGGCGGTAGTGTGGGATGCGGCCGCGGCGGGGAGCCAACCGCACCAACGCAGCCCGGGGCGGATTATCGCAGCCACGAGGCCAGGCCACCGATGCTGGTCGAATTCTCGTCGAGGTTCAGTACCGCGAGTCCATCCGCCCGGCTAGAGTGCGGGCGGCCTTCACTCCTCGAGTGCGGTCACTGACACCAGGGCCTGGCCGTCCGGCCCGTACCGTACCGTACGTTGACCTGCCAGGGCCGGCAACACACCTCACAGTCCTCCACGTACCATTGCACAGCGCCACCGGCGGGATCGAGTCTCACCTCAACCTGTGCCCCGCAGTGCGGGCATGAGACCGTGGCGTCGGTCTCCGCCGTGCCGTCACCGAGTGGGAACTCGTCGTCGAGGTCATCGATCATGAGGCGTCATCCGCCGGTGTCGGGGGCTGGTCGTCCGGAGGCTCCGCCGTGGAGGGAGATGTTTGCTGGGATGCGCTCGGTGGCGACTGGACGCCCGGGCTCTCCACCTGCGACTGCTCCAGGATCGGATCGTCGGGGTGCTCGCGACGGTACATGTCGGCCGGCATCGTGCCGGTGTACCAGGACGGATTATTGGGGTACACCGATGGGCTGAAGATCGTCGAGTAGAGGTGCCACACGAGGACCGCGAGCCCGGCGAGCACAGCTTCGTAGTAGTGCACCACCAGCATGACGCCCACGGCCTGCACTTGGAGTGCGCGCTCGGTCACGTTCCCGAACCAGAGCGCGACACCGGTCACGGTCATGACGACCGTGCCCCAGACCAACGCCCAGTACTCCGCCTTCTCGATGTAACTGAACCGTCGGAATCGCGGTGCCTCGTTCCGCCAGCCCAGGTTGAACGCGATCATCTGCCAGAACTGCCGGAAGTCGGCAAACCGGGGGAACATGTCGCGGAGGAACTGCCGCCCCCGGGACCGGAACAGGTACACCACGTGCCACACGGCGGTCGCCACGAACACGACCGCCGCAACGCGATGAACGATGTGGCGCACCGCGAAGCCGCCTGGCCAGCCGAACAAGAACCGAGCCCAGAACGATCCCGAGTACTGAAACGCGAACCCCGTGATGGCGAGCACCGTGAACGAGACCATCAGCAGCGTGTGCTGCCACAATTCACCCCGGCGCATCCGGACGATCTGTTTCTCTCGATTGAGCAGCCAGATGTGTTTCGACAGGTCGATCAGCCAATGAATCACCATCAAACCGATGATCACGATGATGGCGATGATGTAAACACTCTGCAGGACTCGCCCCGTGCGGTTCAGCGCGATGCCCGTTGTGGTATGGATGGGGATGCGGTACACCGCCCGCGAGATGCCGTGGTGACACTGCCCACAAGTGGTATGGAGGTTTGCAAGGTTCACCGAGGAGGCGGGATTCGACGGCGGGAGCGTGTGGTGCGCCGTATGACAGGACGCGCAGTTCGCGACCTCGGCGTCCCCGTCGCTGCTCTTGAGCCCGTGATAGCTGTGCTGCCACGACTGCATGATCCCGGTCGGTAGGCCGTACTTCCGATTGAGCAGCTGTGAGGCGTGGCACGGTCCGCACGTCACGAGCGAGACGTTCGTCGGGTGGACGCGGGATCGGGGATCGTCGATCGGCAGGATGCCGTGCTCGCCGTGACAGGTCGTGCACACCGGCGCGTCGGCTTCGCCGCGCGCCGCCACCAGCCCATGACTGCTGTGCTCGTAGTCGCGCGCGATGGCCGCATGACATCGCCCACAGGTGTGCGGAATGTTGAAGTGGTTGATGGTCGATTGCGGATCGATCGGTGGGAGGATTTGATGCCCCGTCCCGGTGGCGGAGTGGCAATCCACGCACGTAGCCGCGAGTTGCCCCCCGCCCGACGGCGATCGGGCATGCACGCTTGCGGTGAAGGTCTCGACGGGCTCGATCATCGGGATATGGTATTGCCCCACGATGGTCGAGTCGGCGTGACAGTGCGCGCACGTCGCCGCGAGGTTCCTCGGCGCGACGCGGGACTGGGGGTCGGAGCCTGGGCGAATGTCGTGCGTGCCGTGGCAGTCCCAGCAGGCGGGGAAAAGGTGATCCGATGTCTCCTGGATCCCGCCATGGCTCTGGTAGGCGGCGGCGATGTCGCTGTGACACTTCCCGCAGTGGACCAGGGGGAGTTGGGCGGCGTGCGGTATCTCGCTGATGCCCTCGTGACAGAGCTGGCAGTCGAAGGCGCCGTGCACGGATCCGTGGAACACGGCTTCGTCGATGTACAGCGATCGCGGCCGGCCAGTCGAGTCCGGGACGGACAGGCTCGGGTTGCCGTGGCACTGGAGGCAGGTCTGCGTGGTGATGACGGCTGCCGGCGTGCCCTGGGATGGGGATCTCTCGGCGGCGGTCGCTGCAGGGAAGAGGGTGATCGCGAAAAACGCCGCGGAACGCCGCAGCAGGCGCGTGGTCATGTGGCTGCTCCCAGTCGGAGGCCGAACGACGACCGGAGTATGCACGGGTGGCGCCGTGCCAGCCAGCCCGTGGGGAGGTCGTTCCGAGTCCAGCGTTACTCGTCGGCGAGGACGTCGGCCGCGGCCAGCTCCTCCGGCGGATGCACGTTCCGGAAGAACCGCCAGTAGAGCGTCGAGTATCCGAGCTGGAGCGCCGAGGCGATCTCGAGCGGGAAGCCAATCCACCAGGATCGCAGCATCGCGCCGGCCAGCGTGGGCCCGGCGAGCGAGAACACGCGCGCGGGCAAGTTGGAGAGCGCCGCCACCCGGGAGCGCTCGGCTGGTTGGACGATCCCCATGACGTACGACTGCCGGACTGGAATGGATACGGCGTTCGCCATCATCCGTACGAGGTAGATGCCACCCGCGAGCACGAACGTTGGCATGAAGGGAATCAGCGCGAGCAGGGACGCCGAGAAGAGACGCACGGTGACCACAGTGCGTACCACACCGCCCAGGCGGCGCGCGATCCATGGGACCGCGAGGTACGGCACCACCGCGACGAGGTTGATGAGCATGTAGAGCGCGCCGATGGCGGCGGCGTCCACGCCGTACCGGAGATGGAACCAGAGGGCGAGGATGGGGCCCAGAAACCCGACGGCGAGACCGTTGATGGAGTTGGTGATGGCGAAGCGAAGCAGCAACCCGCGCGTGCGGGGGGACAGTCGCGGCGGTGGTGGCTTGGGAGCGATGGTGTCTTGCTGAGCGCGTGGTGCCTCGGTCACCGGCAGGATGACCAAAGCCATCGCGATCCCGAGGAGAACGGTGAGCCCGAACAGCAGATGGAAGCCCTCCATGCGCGATCCCAGACCCGTGGTCACGAGGAGGCGCGGTACTGCGGCGAGGCTCGCTCCCAGCGCAGCGGCAAGGACGCCCACGAGGGACAGCCCGGCGAATACGGTGGTGCGGTCGCGGTCGCTCGCGTGCTCCGCGATGAGCGCCTGCTCCGCTGGATAGTAGGGTCCGAATGCCCCGCCACTCCCCGCGGAGCCGCCGCGGCCGACCGTGCCCAACGCGGCAGCCGTGAGCAGCAGGACGTAGTTGGTGGTGAGCGCGAACACCGCGCCGCCCACCGCAGTCATGAGACCAAGGGCGACGAGTAGCGGCTTGCGTCCCCAGCGATCCGCCCCGAACCCGACTAGTGCCGTGAGCACGGCGCCACTCGCCCCCGCGACGGTGAGCAACACGCCGATCTGCATCGTGTCGTAGCCCGCGCGAACCAAGAACAGCGGGACCACCACGCCGAGGTAGCCCTGCGTCACGCTGCGCAGGGCGCGACCACCGAGCAGGTAGCGAAGGTCACCGCGCCAACTGGCGCGGAAGAGCGTCCTGACGCCGGTGCGAAGGCCGGGCATCAGTCGATGCGGCGGTCCGTGAAGACCAGGCTCATGCAGCTCCCTCCCGCCTCCCCCTTGTGCAGCTCGCTGAGCGACACCGGGTGCACCCGGTATCCAGTCGCTTCCTGGTTCGTGTGTAGGCGTCGGACATCATGAGGGCGTCGCCGACGCGGAACGTATTCGCACCCTGTGGCTCCTCCACATCCACCTCGACGATCTCCCGCGCCTCGAATGCGGCCGGATCGACCCACTCCGTATTGGCGAGAAGTCTCCCACCGCCGAGGTACGACGCCGCGGACTTGAGATGGAGACAACCATGGACCGCCACGGCGCGCACGGCGTATCCGTATCGCGACACGATCGCTCGCAGCTGCTCGATTCTCGCTTGGTCCGTGCGGCTGGACTGGCCCACGTACAGTGTGCGGTCGATCGTCAGCACGTCGCCGCCATCGAGTGTGGCAGGCGCCGTTATCCACTGGAGCTGTCGGTAGGTCTCCAACTGCCTGGCCACGCTCGCGACCTCCGCCCGGCGCGACTCGGCTCCGGGATGAGTCATCACCGCCAGCTCATCGAGGACGATCGCGATGTCCTCGACGAAGACGGCATCGGGGAGGTCCGGTTCGGGAGGCAAGGCCACGACCCTGGCGCCGAGCGTGCGCAACGCGTCAGCGTAGCCTGCGTGCTGCGCCAGCGCGCGGTCGAACAGTATAGGAATTTCAATCGCCCCGCGCAAAGTACGGCGGACCGCAGGAGCGATCCGGCAACCGCGCGGCAGCGCGCACGCCGCCGGCTCCGGGGCCGAAGCGGCTCGCGGACAGGGGGTGCGGGGACGGGAGCGGCCGTGCGCGGGACGCGGCGCTCACCCGCGGGCACGCGGGAGTTCCCCGACCGCCGGGTGCAGCGGCGGGGGCACACGCGGCTTATGCCGAGGGGACGGGGCGGGCCCCCCGCCGGCGCCGCGGCGGGGCGCGCGGGTGCCGCACGCGTCGCGCCGAGCGCCGCAGGTGCGTGAGGATCCGGTCGATCGCGGCCGGCGCGGTGAGGAACGCGACGATGCGCGGGGTCGCGCCGCACCGCGGACAGCGCAGCGGGTCCACTGCGAAGAAGCAACTCCCCCTACGGCCGCCGCGCGATCACCAAGTCGGTCGACCCGGGCCGCGGGACGCGGTGGGCATCTGCGAACCCGGCCTCGCGCACCTGCCCCTTGTCGGGAATGTGGCTCACCACCCGCCCAGGAACGCCAGCGCGTCCACGGTCTCGGCCCCGGCCGTGGGCTCGGTTGCCTTGTCGGACCGATAAGTGAGCGTGCCGCTGTCCGCCGCGTAGCGCAGGCGGCTGAGCGCCACCGGATGCCGAGCCCAGTAGCGGGCCAGCCGGGTGGTCAGCGCGCCAACCACGGTGCCGATGCCCAGCCCGCGCTGCGAGCGGAACCAGGTGGAGATCATCCTCATCGCCGGCGGATAGACCCGGGCGAGCGCGAACCCAATCGCAGACCCAACGCGGCCCGGCAGGTGGGGGCGTGCACGAGCGCGGCGTTGGCCACGGCGCCGAGCAGCGCCGCGGCGGCGAACAACCGACAGCGACATGCCGAACAGCTCGGCCAACGAGAGCAGGACGAGCTGGCGCCAGCGGCGGGGATCGGAGTCGGCGTTGGTCATGGCGACGGGTATAGTATGAGTGGGTCGGACAGTCGGACAGTCGGACCGAGGTATCGGGAGGCGCCGTGCGGCGATAGACTGGAATCGGTCCCGGCCCCACCCTTCGAGGATTGACAATGCTGCATACCGACTTCCGCCCCCGCGTTCCCATGTTCGCATTGCTCGCTGCGATGTCGCTTCCGACCGCCGGCCTCGCGCAGAGCGCCAACGCCGCGGCGGCGATGCTGCCGAGCGACTCGGCCGTCCTCGCCATCATCACGCAGCGCGTGCACGAGAAGCGCAGTGCCGGCATCGTCGTCGGCCTGCTCGACGCCGACGGGCACGCGCGCGTCGTGGCGTTCGGAGATCCGGGGGCGGGCCAGCCCCCGCTGGACGGCAACTCGGTGTTCGAGATCGGCTCGATCTCCAAGGTGTTCACCGCCACCGCGCTGGCGAAACTCGTGCAGGACGGCCGGGTGAAGCTCGACGACCCGGTGCAGCAGTATCTGCCGGCAGCCGCCCACGTCCCAAGCCGCGGCGGCAAGCAGATCACGCTCGGCAACCTGTCGGAGCAGAACTCCGGGTTGCCGCGCATGCCGACGAACTTCCACCCCGCCGACCCGAACAACCCCTACGCCGACTACACCGTGCAACAGCTGTGGGACTTCCTGTCGCACTACACGCTGACGCGCGATCCCGGCGCGCAGTTCGAGTATTCGAATCTCGGCGTGGGGCTGTTGGGCCAGGCGCTGTCGCGCGCGTCCGGCACGTCGTACGAGGCGATGGAGCGGCGGATGGTATGGCAGCCGCTCGCCATGACCCGCACCGCGATCACGTTCACGCCGTGGATGAAGCAGCACCTGGCGCTCGGACACGACGCGGAGGGTGCGGTCACCGCCAATTGGGATCTCCCCACGCTGGCCGGCGCCGGCGCGATTCGTTCGACCACCAACGACATGCTCAAGTTTCTCGCCGCCAACCTGCGTACCGAACGCGGCCCGCTCGAGCGGGCGATGGCGTTCGCGCACCAAGAGCGGGCGTCGGGCGGTGCTCCGAACATGCGCATCGGCCTCAACTGGCTGAGCCTCCACGCCGGCGCCGACACGATCGTCTGGCACAACGGCGGCACCGGGGGTTACCGCACCTTCATCGGGTTCGAGCCGTCGCGGCACGTCGGCGTGGTGGTGATGACCAACAGCGGCGGCGAGGGGGCCGACGACATCGGCATGCATCTGCTGGACGCCGCCATCCCGCTCGCCCCACCGCCGGCGCCGCGCACCGTGCATACCGCGATCACCCTTCCCGCCGATTCGATGGCGGGGTTCGTGGGCGTGTACAACCTGGCGCCGAACTTCGATCTCACCGTGACGCTCAGCGGCGACACACTTTGGCTCCAGGCCACCGGGCAGCAGAAATTCCATCTCTGGCCCGAGGCGCCGACGGAGTTCTTCCTCAAGGAAGTCGAAGCCCAGCTGACCTTCCTCCACGACCCCACGGGCGCGGTGAGCGGCCTGATCCTTCACCAGAACGGACAGAACCCGGTCGCGAAAAAGATCAGATAGACGGACGGCGGGAGTCGTCCCTACGCTACGCGCACCGCCTGCATGGGCGGTCCGCCCTGGACGAGCGTGAACGTCATGCGGATCCCCGTGCCGGCGGGGCCACGCGCTCCGCGATCCGGAGCTGCGCGGCCATCCTGAACCCACGCGTTTGGAGGGCTTTAGGCGCAGCCGACTCGACCCGGCGGCTGGCCGCCCCACGCTGCTTCCCCCTACCAATCGTGATGTCCGAGAGGCATCACGGGTTGAAACGGTTGCCCAATGGAGCGTCATCCGGTTCAGCTGTGCAGCGGCCATTGCAGGGTAGGAAACTGCAGCACAGATTGCGATCGCAGCAGAAAGAGACGTTAGATTGCGGCGCACGACCCTCGACGTACGTCAGGGTTCGCCGAGCCTCGCCGCTACTCTGGTCCGACAACCTATCCGCCTTCGATGACCGACCCACCGGTTCCGCCTGGCGCTCGTCCCTCGGCTAGGGTGATCCTCCTCGACGCCGAGGATCGTCTGCTCCTCCTCCACTGCAAGGACGAGGGCTACGATCACAGGTGGTGGGTGATGCCCGGCGGGGGCCTGAGTGGGAGCGAGTCGTTCGAGACTGCGGCGGTACGGGAGGCTCGAGAAGAGACGGGGCTGGATGTCGCGCTGGGACCATGCGTGTGGACTCGCGATCATGCCTTCGAATGGGAAGGCCGCCATTTCGACCAGTATGAGCGCTTCTACGTCGCTCGGTGCCGCTCAGATGCCGTCGCGCCGGTGAAGCAGGATGACTACGTGACCGGATTCCGATGGTGGCACATGGACGAGATCGCGTCGTCGAACGAGGACTTCGCGCCGAAGCGGCTGGCGGAGCTCCTACCGCCGATCGTGGCAGGAGCCTATCCGGATCCACCGCTGGATACGGGCGTGTAGCGTGCAAGCGACCTCGTGACCGACCCTCCTCAGTTCGGAACACCCACGGCCGAAGGTGCCGTCGACCGCCGCGCTGCGTATGTCTTGGTCCGGGACGTCCGGGGCCACTTCCTTGCCGTGCGGGGCAGGCGCGGCCTCTTCCTCCCAGGAGGCGGCTGCGAGTCCGACGAATCTCCGGAGGCGGCTCTATCTCGCGAACTCCGCGAGGAGACCGGGCGTGAGCTTGTGAGTTTCTCCTACCGGGCGATGGCCATCCAACACTTCGCCGCAGATGGGGTCTCATACCGTATGACGGCTGTGTTCTACACGGCCACCCTTGGCGACCAGGTGGCAGAACCCGAGCAAGAGCTGCTCTGGGTCGATACCTCGCTCGGTGGCGATCCGTGGTATCATGCGTGCCATGCCTGGGCCGTCCGTGGGGAAGCGGCGGCGCCTCTATCTAACTAGCGGCTCTTGCTGACGTGGTTAGCATATGGGGTCCGGGGTCGTTCGCCTGACAGCTCACGACCCCGGCCGAGCGCCCAGCTCACGCAGCAAAGCTGCAAAGACGTTAGAGCGCGTTCAGGCAGACATCGCGGCTCCGCTCGTGGCCGGCGACGGGTCCGGGTGGAACGCTCGAGACGGCGGAGAGCCGGCTTGACCCTGGGGCACCCCAGCCCGATCGTCACGACTCTCGGAGGGCCCCGACATGTCGCAACGCATGGTCCGTGACGGGCCTTGCGGCAGAACACGACGCTCGCATGGATGAGACGATTGGCGTGGCGGTAGACGGCTATGACCCGGGGTGGCCAGAGCTGTTCGCCGAGCTTGGCCTGCGCCTGCGATCCGAGCTCGGTGGGGTCGCCATCCGAATCGACCACATCGGTTCAACAGCAGTGCCTGGGTTAGCTGCGAAGCCAATCATCGATGTCCAGATCTCGGTCGAATCACTAGATGCGATCGATTCTTTCCGACCCGGGATAGAGTGTTGCGGTTTCGCGTGGCGCTCGGAGAATCCTGACCTGACCAAGCGGTACTTTCGGGAACGGCCCGGCGAGCGTCGAACGCACATCCATGTGAGGAGCCATGGGAGTTTCTCAGAGCAGTTCGCGCTCCTGTTCCGCGACTACCTGAGGAGACACCCTGGGCGCGCAAGCGAGTACGCCCGGCTGAAGCGGGAGTTGGTGCCACTACTCAGGTCAGACCGAGAAGCGTATGTGAGAGCCAAGGCACCATTTGTGTGGGAAACAATGCGAATGGCAGATGAGTGGGCGAAGGCTGAGGGTTGGACGCCCGGGCCGTCGGATGCCTAGGCGGGCAGTGGCTTTCGGCGCGCAGTCGTCGTCCCAGAGAAGCCGGGCCGTGAAGGCGGCCACGAGTGAGACGGGCACTCGCTGAATCGGCCGAGATTGAGCCCATGCCGTCGGTTTGAGCGCACGCGCTCTAGCTAGCAATTCTTGCTGACGCAGGTTAGATCAGGGTCCGAGGCCGTTCGCCTGACAGCTCACGGCCTCGGGTCAGCGCCTGGCCCGCGCAGCGAGATTGCAAAGACGTTATGAAGCGCGACAGACTCAGCCGCATCCGCAGGAGCGAGTTCTCCAGGAGCGCGAAGGAGTGCGGCTGCAGAGTGCACCGCTGAGCGAGCCGCCTCGCATCGTCGCGTTCGTCCGCCAAGGCCGCCTCGAGCGGCGTCGCCGAGTCTGAGGACGGCGGGATCCCCGGCCTCGAAATCGCGGGTGGCGCAAAGAGTAGGAATTTGAATCGCCGCACCCAAAGTACGGCAGGCTGGAGGAGCGATCGAGGGCCCGCTCGTCCTGGGTAAAGCAGAGTCGTATCAGCCCTATGGCAGACACGAAAACCGGAAACCAACCAACGGTTGGCGCCTGGAGTGCCCCCGTTACCCGAGCGACCGCTGGACTGGCAGCCGCGCGTAGCCCGGCTCTGCGCTTTCGCTTCAGGCGGGGTTCTTGCGCGCGCCGCTGACCGACGAACCCCGTCGCTACGCGACGATGATGATGATCACGATCAGCACAACGAATGCGATCGCCACCCAGGCGGCGGGCGAGAGGTCGGGCACGCGGACGTCCGGCAGGGGAACATGCAGCGAGCGACGGCGACGAGAGGGCGCGGGCTGCGGCGGCATCATTGGCGCCGGCCGGCGGGCCGCCGCGGGCGGCCGGGTGGGCGGTGGCGCCGCCGGCCGGCGGGCCGGCGGTGGCGAGGCTGGTGTGGTCCGCGCGGACGGAGCAGGAGGAGTGGGCGGAGCGGGAGGCGGAGACGGTGCGGGCGCCCGCGTCGTCTGAATGGACACCGAGAGGCGACGCATCACGTTGGTCTTGCCGATTGAGTACTCCTGCTCCCCCTCCTCGGGCTGCACGCGCAGCGCTTCGATGCGCCCGCTCGCGAGATCACGCGCGAAGTAGACGACCCCGACCCCTTCGGCGTGCCGCATCTCCCCCAAGATCTCGTAGCGCCCGCTGGCGGCCTCCTCGACGGCCGCGCGCAGCTCCTCCCTGGCGTGCGGCGACTCGTCGTCCTCGGCGCCGCCGAAGATGGCCGATCCACACTTGCTGCAGAAGCGGGCCCAGGCCAAGAACTGCGCGCCGCACCGAGAGCACGTCCCAGCCGGAGAGGGAAGCCCGGGGTCGAGCTTCCGGACGAGTTCCAGTTGGAACTCCATCCCGCCGGGCTCCGGGGTGACGCGCAACGCGACGAGCCCGCGATCGGCCGCGGCGCGGGCCAGAAACACCACGGCCCCGTCGCGCTCCCGCCGAGCGATCTCCCCCAGAACCTCGAAGTCGGGCGCGGCCGCGGCGCGAACGGCCGCGAGCAACGTCTCGTCCGCCTCCGCCCCCTCCCCACCCGTCGGCAGACCCATCCGGGTGAATCCCGTCTGCCGCAACTCGCTCACGCGGTCCGACCTACTGGCAGTCGGGAGCCCGCTCCCGGCGCTCCGTCCATGTCACTTCGAGGTCGCTGCGCGTCACCCGGACGATGTCCAGCGGGTACGCCGCCGCCGGAAACGGCCGGCACGCCGTGATCGTGCGCACCAGCGCCACGAAGACGCCCGCGCGCACCCCGGCGCTATCGACGCGTATCTGATCGCCGGGGTGCATCTGCCCGGCGGCCGCCACGAGGACCATTTCCCGCGTGAAGTCCACCTGCGGCAGCGGGGGCGGCTCCCCCTGTGTGGATGTCGCCTGCGCCCACACCCGTTGCCAGGTAGTGATGTCCCGGACCGCGAGCCGGACCGAGTCAGTAAAGGCCGGTCCGTCGTCCGAATACAGGCGCGTGCTCGCCGTCACAGGAGCTAGGCTCGGGACCACCGCCGCCCCACCCGATCGAGCACACGCCAGAACCGTCACCGCACTCACCACCATCAATACCACGATTGGCCGTCGCATCGTTCGCTCGAATTGGAAACGTCCTCATAGTTAGCGCGCGACTCTGGAGACGCAACTGAGTCCGGTGAAGAACCCCCGGTTGAACACTTGGGTTCCCGCCAGAACGAGCTCCGCCTCGAGCGTCACGGCTTCTCCCTGCACGTCCAACTGCCACCGCAGAACCGCCGTCGGCCCGTCCGACCGCAAGTCCGCCTGTTGGAAGAGGCGGAAGAGGGCCCAGGTGCCTCGATGCGCCAACTGCACTTCCCGCCCGCGCACCTGGGCGGTGAGTTGAACATCGCTCGCGCGCGGCCCGACCCACGAGAACGGGCGTTGCGCCGTGGCCGTTCGGGTCCACCGGCCGGTGTACCCATCGACACTCAACGACACCGTCGGGATGGCGTCCGAGAGTCGCGGCTTGAAGACGAAGTCCACGCGCGCCGTATCGCCAGCCGCCCAGAGCGCGCGGGAGATGCCGGCGGCCCGATTGAAGAACAGCACGAACTGATCGGACAGCGTCAACGGGGCGCCGACCTGCGCCACGTAGCGAGAGCCTCGCAGCGCCAAGGAGCCCTGGAGGTAGTCGTTGTAGAAGCCCCACAGCGCTCCGGTGTTGGGCTGGAACATGCCCGCCAGATCGTCGTACGACACCTCGGCCGAGCTCGTCGGATTGAACGGGTATCGCGCCGCGAGCTGCCTGAACGGCGCGCAGAAGGCCGCGCCCCGGCTGTTGATGGCGGCGCTCGGCAACCGACCCACCATCCCCTCGATGCGCGTGACGGGCGCCTCCATGAGCCGCTGGACGGCGCCGCTCACCGTTGCGGCGTCGCCCTGTGGTGGGAAGGTGAGCGCGAGCTGTCGGACCGCGTCCCGGGCGGTGCGCGCCCCCTGTAGGGTTTGGTCGCTCAGGGCACGCGCTTCCCCAGGCGAGGCGCCGGCCGCCTGCTCCACCAGATTGCCCAGCCCAATCAGCGCGTTCATGTACTGCTGGTTGCTCTCGCCGATGTAGGTGTTCGTGTCTCCGGGCGGCACCACCATCTGGACGGCCCGGAACGCCGGGCCCACGTTCACCGTATCGACGGCGGTATTCCGCGAGGCGAGCGCGAAGAGCTGCAACAAGGGCGACTGATTGCCGCTCAGCTGGCGGAGCTTGCGCGCCGCGTCGGAGAGCCCGGCGAACCCGGTCAATCCAGCCGACGTCAGGTACGCCGTCCAGTGCCGCACGTAGTCCGCGGTGTAGCGGGCGCGCAGTTGCGTCACGAGGCTGTTCCGATCGACTTGCAGCGGCGCTTTCTCGCCCATCACCCAGTCCTCAGCCTGCAGGACCTCGTCCACCCGCGCCAGGGCCGCCTCCATGGCCGCCCAGCCTTCGCGCGTGAAGGCCGCGGGAACCTCGTAGGGGTCGGTGACCACGGAGCCCGCGTTCGGGAAGTCGCGAGCAAACCGCACCGGCTCCGCCGCCGCCGCCGCACGCGCCACCATGAGCTGGTATACCTGATCGGGTCCCGCGTAGCGGCGCAGCAGGCCGCGCGTGCGCGCGATCAGTGCGTTGTCCGGCTCGACGCCGCACGCGCCGTCGCGACAGTAGGTCGCCGCATAGAAGTTGAACTGCGCGCGCGTCAGCTCGGTGCGCTCGGGGTCGAGCTGGCGACCGTCGAGCCACTGGTTGAGTAGCACGGGCACCAGTAGCGCGGTGTCCAGCCGGTCGGTGCGAGTGGTGATCATCAAGTACGCACGCAACAGATCGTACCCACGCCCGTAGTCGCCCGTCTGCGAGCCGGTGTCAGGCAGGCTCCGCAGGTCCCGCTGCAAGGCGGCGCGCGCCGGGTTCACCAGTAGCCGCTCGACGCGGTCGCGATACAGGGAGCCGGCCGCCTGGGCGAGGGAGGTGCCGGTATACAGTCCCCACGCCAGACGCAACGGACGCCCGCTGGACCGGTACCGCTCGAGCCGGGCCAACCGCAGGCGCAGCGCGTCCAGGTGCAGCAGGGTCTCGGCGTCAGGCACGCCTGGATCGCTGACGGCGGCCGCGGGCGCGGCGCGTGCCGCCGCCAGCACGTCGCTCTCGAGGCGCCGGTTGTTGATGAACGACGTAATGAACCCGAGCCCGAGTATCAGGCTCACGACCGCGGCGGAGGCAAGGAGCGCGCGCCGGACCAGCCCGACGCCGGCTCCGCGCTGTGCCACCGCGGCCGCCGCACGGTCCCGCAGCACGACGTCGCGAAAGACCCGGCCCAAGAACGCCCACTCGGGCACCCGTCGGCCCGCGGCGGTCGGTGCGGGCGCGGGCGTGGAAAACGCGTCCTCGCCAAAGACGCCGGTGGCTCGTCGCGCGCTTGGCGACCCGTGGGTGACGGCGGCCGGCGCAGCATCATCCTGCACGTAGCGCGCGCGGACGCCGGTGAAGTAGAAGCCGCGGAGCACCGGGCTGGTTGCCAAGTGGCGTGGGCGGCACAGCTCGACGAGGAACTGCACGACGGGGGTCTCGAGTTTCCGCATCTCCCGCGCGAACTCGTACGCCAAGCCGCGCCGACTCAGGTCGGACTCCCGCGCGAGCCAGTCCAGACGGCTCGCGGCGAGGGTGTCGGTGACCTGCTGGAACGCACCCGCGACCCGCACGAACTGGCGTTCTGCGTACAGTCCCTCGGAGGTGCGGTCTGGCCAGCGCATGGCAGCGCCGAGCGCTTCCCAGACTTCCTCGCGAGAGCACTGCGCCACGCACTCGGCGAAGTGCGGCACGCGGTCCAGCTTGGTGAACCAGACGTACACCGGGAGCTGGACACCCATTCCCTGAGCAAGCTGGACCAGAGCCCCACGCAGCTGTTTCGCCGCCCGGGGGACGGCCTCCGCCGCGTCCGCCTGGAGGAAGGCCTCCATGGGAAAACACACCACGGCGGCGCGCGCGGCCTGCGGCCGGCCGGTGAGCGCCGCGGCCAGACGCGGCGGCGTGAGGCGGCGGACCAAGCGTGCCCAGCCGCCGGAGGAGGCGAGCATGGGGCCGCCCGCCTCCACCATCACCGTGTCGTGTACGTACCAGATGTTGAGCGCGCTGGTGGGACGGATCTGATCACCCTGGAACGCCGCGCCAGCCACGAGGTCCGGGTCGAGTCCACTTTGCGTCACCGAGGTGGTCTTGGCGCTCCCGGTCGGACCCAGGACGACGATCACCGGCCGCCGCGCGAACCCGCGAGCACCGGCCGGGCCGACAGCCGCGAGCCGCGTCCGCGCGGTCGTGAGCGCGGCTTCCATTTCGTCGAAGGCCCCCGCGCCGGCACGTCGCCCGGACGTGCGGACGAACCACAGGGCGACACCCGCGGCCGCGGCGCCGAGGAGCCACAGGCCAATTCTCAGTGCCCACAGCCTGCCGCCCGTCAGCCCCACCCACGAGCCGACGAACCACACCAGCACCACGAAGAGCAGGAAGCCTGCCGCGAACGTCACTCGCGGTACGGTGGGCGCGCGAGGCGCCCTGGGCACCGGAGGCGGCCTCATGACTGCGGGGCCGCGAGCGCCCGCAGGGCACCGAGCGCTCCGTGGAGGGACACCCGGAACCCGAAGAACAGGACCAGCGCCACGACGACACTCGCCGCCGCCACCAAGGCGAGCCGCAGTACCCACGGGTCGGCGGGGGGGCGGATCCGCTCCTGCGATGGCGGAGCCCAGTTGGGACACAGGGTCGCGCGGCTACCGCGGGCCTGGGTGATCCGCTGGCCGGCGGTGGCTATCCAGTGTTGACGCTCCGCCTCGCCGCCGCCCGTGTAGCGACCGCGGAACCCGAGGAGCAGGCAGAGCACGTACACCTCGAGCACGTCGACCGAGCGCTCGACGTCCGCGCGACCCAGCAGCTCCCGGATCCGCTCGAAGAAGACGTCACCGCCAACGTGCCCGCCGAACAGCTCCTCCTGGAGCGGGCGGTGCGCCCACTCGGCGAACGCCGCCTGCCGGGACTGCAGCGCCGTCTCATCGAGCATGACCACCACGGCATACACCGCCAGGCGCACGTCATCGCTGGAATAGCCAGCCCCGCGCGCCTCGTCGTGGGCCGCCGACAAGACCTGTTTGAACTGCTGGCGGAAGGTCTCCGGGTCGGTTACGTCACTCCGATCGCCACGGAGCCGGGCGATCGCGGTGAGTGCTTCCTGCAACGTCAGCGCCAGCTGGCCGGGCCGCGGCCCGGTGGGCGCCGGATGTCCCTGACGGGCGCGCGCCATTACTGACCGGTGCTCCGCGACCGCGGTCGCATCTCACCGCTGGACGCGCGCATTCGCATCGAGCAGCACCGAGAGCTCGAACTCCGCCGCCGCCAGGGCCTGCGGCACGTAAATGCCCACCTCGCCGGTCTGGGTCAGCGATGCCCAGCAAGGACCGGTTTGGCCCAGCAGGAAATATTGCGCGCCGGGGCTCGCGGCGAGCCCCGAAGGCGGGATCGGCAGGTGCTCGAGCGGGAGCCCGGCGTACGCCTCCTTGACCAGCCGCGCGATATGCTGCGCCGAGCACACCTTCACCAGCTCGGGCACGAGGGAGATGAGGGGCGTCGAGTCCACGTCGGCCGCCGTGCGTACGCCCAGCACCCAGCGTGCGGGCCCGAAACACCGCTTGTCGGACACCTTGCCGGTGAACAGCAGCTTCCGCGTGCGTTCCAGCGGAATCGCGATCGCGTTGCTCGAGGCGGCGAGGTCCAGGTGACCGCGGATGTGGCGGTCCAGTGTCTCGAGGCAGTCACCAAGCCGATGGTGGTCGTAGGGCGGCAGCGTGCGTGGATGGGCGTCGAGTGCGAACGTGCAGAGCGCACCGGCGAGTCGACTCATCTCCAAATACAGCGCTTCCGGCCGGGTGCGCCGGATCGCGAGGTGGTGTCGCAAGCCCCCGAGGGCGGACTGAATGGCGTGCGCCAGCCAGAAGCTGGCCACGTCGCGCGGTGCGCCCCGTCGCTCTCGTCCCTCCAGCGCCAAAGCCTCGGCCTTCGCATCAAGGATGTCGACCAGCCGCTGGAGCATTCCCATCACCCAGTCGCTCGCGCCGATCTGCAGCACGGGTGGAACGTAGGCGGCGTCATAGGCCAACTGTCCGGCACCGTCCCGCCGGACTTGCGCGACCGGCAGGCTGACGAGGTCCTCACGCAGCTCGGCATCGAGCAGGAGCGCGAAATTCTTGCGCGCCACGCCCACCGGCTTCGCGTCCTCGCCGGTCGTGTCGTCCGGCGTCATGGCGATGGCGGCGATGTAGCGCCGATCGCCCCCGTCGGCGTCCTCGCGAAGGGTGCAGTTGGCCGCGCCGGGCCGGTACGGGGGGATGGCCAGGGACACGCGATACACGTCCTGCGTCGGGGCGAGGAGCGGCCGGATGTCGCGAGGTTCGGGGAGCGCGTCGGCTTCGGGGAACTGGAACGGGAGTCCGTCGGGCATGATTCCACGCGCGTGCAGGAGCGCCACGGTGCCGTTCCGGAGCGCTTCGACGTCCAACTCCAGGCCGGCGAGCCCGTACGGCTTATCGTACAAACTCGTCAGCGCGGCAGTGATGGAGCGCTCGAAATACCGGCTCTGTCCCTGGAAGTGATGCTGGGCGAGCGGCATCCCCTCGCGCCACAGCACCCGCGCCGATAGCTCCATGCTCTCCCCGCGTCGAGCCAACTGATCCCGCCGCCACGCGGCCGCGCGAGCGGATGCGAATTTGCCAAACTGCAAAGCGCGGCTATTAATTATACGAGGTTACCGACGAATGCAAGCGGCGCCGCGTGCGGTGATCGTCGCGCATGCGACGGTTTCAGTTCCGTCCGGTGCCCCGTGCCTAACCCGGACGGGCTGTGTCATCTCCCAGCGTCTTCTTCACCCCGTATCTTCGTAGATAGTCCATGACGGAAGCGGAGCTTCGCGCGCAGTTCACGTTCCTGCGTGAGGTCGGCGCCGGCCCCGTGGTCACGCACTACGCGCGCGACCCGGCCGGCCGGTTCGTGATGATCCACATGCTGGGTGGCGCCGCCGAACCCGAGCGCGCGTCGCTGCTGGCGGCGCTGAAACGGCTGGGGCGGATCGACCGGGCCCGGGTCGTCCGACAGGTTGAGGTGGACGGCGCGCCAGTCGTCATCACCGAGTACCTGCAGGGATTCACGACGTTCCCCGAGTGGCTGGCCATCCGCGCGGCGCCGGCCGCGCCGGAGACTCCCAACGCCGAACGGGGTCCGGCCTCTGGCCCGCCCGCCGGTCGTTCGCCGGCTTCACCGGCGGCCGATGCCGGACGACCGAGCCCTGGGGAATTCACACAGCTCTTCGGCGCGGCGGTTGATCTCACGGGTGCGCCGCCGCCGCCGGGAACCACACCACAACGGACGGCCCTGCCGCCATCGGCCACCACACCACCTCCCGCGACGCCTCCACAGCGTAGCGCCACACCACCATCGGCCGCCGCGCCACCACCCGCCGCGCCTCCGCCCAAGACGGCGCGACCGCCGTCAACCACCACGCCGCCATCCGTCGCGGCTCCGCCATCGGGCACCACGCCTCCACCGGGCAAGCGGCCGGACCCCGCGCAGCGACCTGCCGATGCGGCCTACGACCCGGACGCGACGCTCGTCCTGGCTCCCAAGCAGGCAGCACCACTACGGCCGCCGGTCCCGGAGCCTCCACCTCAACCTGCGCCGCCGCCACCCGCACCGCCGCCACCCGCACCGCCGCCAACCGCGTCGCCGCCAACCGCGTCGCCTCCCGCACGACCAAAGCCGAAGGTCCGCTGGCGAGACGAGACGCCTCCCGCGCCGGAAGCCGAGCCGCCGGTCGTGCGTTGGAAGGAGACGCCGGAACCGGTTGAGCCAACGCCGCCCCCATCTCCACCACCCACACCACCGCCCGCGCCCCCCGCGCCTCCGGCCCGCCGGGACCCGGGGGAGTTCACGCAGGTGTTCGGCCCATCAGGAGCGGATTTGGAGGCGCCGCCACCCGCCGCCGGACCGTCGGCGCCCGGGGCGTTCACACAGATGTTCCAGCGGTCCCCGGAGCCACCGGCGACGCAGCCGTCGAAGAAGGACCAGCACGACTACCTCAAGGCGCTGCACGACACATCGCCGCCCCGGCGCGATGCGCCCGCCCCGCCTCCGCCGAGTCCTCCCCCATCCGCTCCGGGAACGTCGGGCCCGTTGGCCCAGCCGGGGGAGTTCACGCGGCTCATGGCCGGGTTCTCGGGCGCGCCCTCGGGCGGACCACCGTCGGCGCCGCCACCACCACGGGCTGCGCCACCATCGCGGCCACCAAGGACCGCGCCGACAGCGCCGCCCCCCGCCCCGCCGCCGCAGGCTTCGCCATCACCAGGGTCGTTTACGCAGATCATCTCTGGCGGGCCCGCGATGGGCGCGCCACCCCCCGCACGGGAGGCACCAGCACCTCTGCCGGAAACACCCGAAGAGCCCGAAGAGCGCGATCCGCGCAGGACCGTACTCATCGTGGCGCTGGCGGCCTTGGGACTGGCGGCCGTGCTCTTGGTGTTGTTTATCGCGCTGACCTGATACGCGTCACTAGGGTGGCTGATAGCGCGTCACTCAGTGGGCAGAATGACGACCAACTCCAGCTGCGGGTGCGGGAAGTCCGACGGCACGTAGGCGGCCAGGGTCCGCCCGCGAGCGACGCCTTCCCAATCAGGCCCGGAGCGGCCGACCCGGAAATACAGGTAGCCAAGCTTCACGGGAACGGCACTCGGAGGCGTGGCCACGTGCCGCAGTTCCAGCCCCGGCAACGCTTGCTTGATGAGCTGTCCGACCCGGTCGGACGACCCCACCTTCACCAACTGCGGGATCCGACGCGCTAGCTCGTCCTGCCGCATCTCGGCGTTGACGGCGAGGAACCAGTCGGCAGCCGCCAGGTACTGGTCCTGGTCGATCGCCGCGGAGTAGACCGCCGGCGCAACGAGCTTGAGCGGGAGGGAGGCGTAGTTCGCCGGGACCACGGTCTCGAGGAGGTACCGGACCTTCTCGTCCAGCGCTTCGAAGCAGCCCGACAAGTCGGCGTGGTCGTAAGCGGGCAGATCCCGCGGGTGCAGCTCCGTGGAGAACGTGGTGAGGGCCCCGGCCAACTCCAACATGCCCGCGAACAACTCCGCGGGGTGGCCGCCGCGCGTCTCCATCGCGTGGCGAATGAGGGGTAGGTAGGTGTTCACGGTGTACAGCAGCCAGAAGCTGGCCACGTCGGCGATGCCGAACTCGGCGAGGGTCTGGTTGCGCTGGCGCCGTTTGCCCGCGAAGTGCGAGCTCTTGGCGGACAGGATCTCCACCAGCCGCCGCACCATCGCCATGAGGAACTCGCTGGCCCGGATGTCGATCACGGGCGGCACGAATCGCGGGTCCACGCCGAACTCGCCGCTGGGCGCCCGGATCACCCGGGCCACGGGCATGGCGTTCACGC
>Ga0307424_1000137_pt1 | contig 34980 bp, 31 predicted proteins | sample SalMarWE160320MG_FD_202157 | JGI IMG/M metagenome (GOLD analysis project Ga0307424, IMG submission 202157) | Salt marsh sediment microbial communities from the Plum Island Ecosystem LTER, Massachusetts, United States - WE1603-20 | ecosystem: Environmental > Aquatic > Marine > Intertidal zone >... | reverse complement strand
GGCAGGTTTTTTGTCGAGCATCAAGTATCCGGTATCCAGGAACGCGAAGCTTCTTCACAATACCATGACGCATCGGGCAAGGCAATCCGGTTTCTATTCAAAATCGAAATGAATTCCCTTGAATTCCCTTGACCCTTTGGTTGTAGTTACTCTATATTTCATCACAGTTATGGTCTGGCACAACATAAACTAAGGTGGGCACCATTTAAGCGCCCCCTGACATAATCGTTAACCACAAATATAAGGAGATTTAACATGGATGTTTTTTTAGAAGACGGGCCCAAAAACCCGCTTAAAGTTCAGGACAATACTTTCAGAGACGGCCATCAGTCATTATTGGCCACAAGGATGAGGACCGAGGACATGATCCCAATCGCCGAAAAGATGGACAGCGTGGGGTTCTGGGCCATGGAGGTATGGGGAGGGGCAACTTTCGATACCATGCACCGTTTTTTGGGTGAAGATCCCTTTGAACGGATAAGGACCTTGAAAAAATACATAAAGAAAACACCCTTTTCTATGCTGTTAAGAGGGCAAAACCTTGTGGGGTATCGGAATTACGCGGACGATGTAGCCAGGTTATTCGTGGATAAGTCGTGTGAGGCCGGTATGGATGTTTTTCGGGTCTTCGATGCTCTCAATGATTTCCGCAATTTCGAGACCGTTGTGGAGCGGATCAAGGCCAATGGCAAGCACTTCCAGGGGACCATCTGCTACTCGTTAACCGAAAGACGTATGGGTGGCGATGTGTTTAACCTGGAATTTTATGTCAAAAAGGGGAAAGAAATCCAGGAGATGGGGGCCGACAGCCTATGTCTGAAGGATATGGCCGGTATCATGGCCCCCTTCGATATAGCCAAGATTATTATGGCCCTCAAGAAAGAGATTACCATCCCGATTCACCTCCACACCCACTATACCAGCGGCATGGCCTCAATGATCTATTTGGAGGCCATAAAGGCGGGGGTGGACATCGTGGATACCTGCCTGGCCCCCTTTGCGCTGAGGACGTCACAGCCCGCTATTGAGCCCATCGCTGCAACCCTGTACGGGACCACACGGGATACGGGATTTGACCTGAGTCTCCTGCTGGAATTGGGGGATTATATGGAGAGCATTGCCCCCAAGTACCGGGACTATCTGGCAAAGAATAAGATGTCGGTGATCGATACAAGGGTACTGGCCCACCAGGTCCCCGGAGGGATGATCTCCAATTTGGTGAGCCAGCTTACCCAGGCAAAGGCCTTAGACAGGTTGGCGGAAGTTTATAAAGATGTAGCGGTGACCCGGAAGGAATTAGGCATGCCTCCTTTGGTTACTCCCACCAGCCAGATCGTAGGGGTTCAGGCCGTGTTGAACGTTCTGTTTGGGAGATACAAGATGGTTACAAACGAGGTCAAAGACCTGGCCTATGGCCTCTATGGCAAGACTCCTGTGCCGGTAGACCCGGAGGTCCGGAAAAAGGTGCTGAAAGGTTATAAGCGTGGTGAAACGCCGGTAACCGGCCGTGCTGCCGATTACTTAGAGCCTGAATTAGAAGAAGACAGAAAGAAGATAGGAGACTTGGCCAAAGACGATTTTGACCTGCTCATCTATGCCCTCTATCCAACCTCGGGAGAGCAGTTCCTTAAATGGAAGTATGGCTTGGAAGAGAGACCGCCCGAGGTCAAGCCAAAGACATTGGAGGATATCCGGAAAGAGGATGAGGCCATGGCCGCGGCGATAGAGCAGGTGTGCAAGACCATGTAACCGCTGTAACAGTTCAAAGGTTTCGGTGGGTTGGCAGCAAAGGAGAACGATTGTTTGTAACGCTTGAAGGGATAGAGGGGTGCGGGAAGTCTACCCAGGCCAGGCGGCTTGTGGATCGACTTGAGGGGGCAGGAATTTCATCCATCCTTACCTTAGAGCCGGGTGGTACCCCCATCGGGAAGGAGATCCGGCGTATTCTTCTGGACTCCAAAAATCAGGATCTCTCTCCTTTATCGGAACTCTTGCTCTATGAGGCGGACAGGGTGTTGCACATGGAAAGGGTAATCAAACCGGCCCTGGATAAAGGGAAGTGGGTGGTGTGTGACCGGTTTTTTGATGCAACGACTGCTTACCAGGGTTATGCCCGGGGGCAGGACAGTGAGCTTATCAAATTGCTGAATGAAAAGGCCTCTCTCGGTATCCGGCCTGACATTACATTCCTGATTGATTGCCCCGTAGAGGTTGGGCTGGATCGTGCCCTGAAACGAAACAAAATCATGAAACAGGATGATCAGGACCGGTTTGAAAAGGAGGAGATGAATTTCCACGCGGCTGTGCGGGAAGGGTATCTCTCTATCGCAAAAAACGAACCTGCACGATTTGTGGTAGTGGATGGCACCCTTGGGGAGAATGAGTTAGAAGAGGCAATTTTCACGCACTTAACCGAGCATAACCTATGCTTTTTTCAGAGATAATAGGCCAGGAAAAGGCCAAGCGGTTTTTGAAACGTGTAATGTCTGAGGAAAGGATTCCCCATGCCTATCTTTTTACAGGGATTCCGGGGATAGGGAAAACAAGCATGGCTAAGGCCTTGACAATGGCCCTGAATTGCCATGAACCAACAGATTTTGATGGTTGCGGCGGGTGTCCCTCCTGTCGTCGGTTATTGGGAGGAAACTTCCCAGACTTCATACACATAAAGCCGGATGGTCAAAATATAAAAATTGAGCAGATTCGAGAGTTAAACCGGAGACTCAGCTTTGCCCCGGTGTCAGCCAAGCACAGGGTGTGTGTGCTTCAGCAGGCCGAGGCAATGACCGGTGAGGCAGCCAATTCCTTTCTGAAAACATTGGAAGAACCTCCTCCCGGCAATATCCTGATCCTTAATGCGAGAGAGCCGCTCGATTTATTGCCCACGATCGTATCCCGCTGCCAGAGGGTCCCTTTTCAGCCTCTGCCCGTTCAGGCGATGACTGATTGGCTCGTCAAGGAAAAGGATATAGATAGGCAAAGAGCGAAAATTGCAGCAAAGGGATCTTCCGGGAGTTTAGGAAGCGCCCTCAGAATGTGCGAGGAGATTTTTTTAAAAATGAGGGAGGAGTGGCTCTCAGTGCTCCTGAAATTGCCTCGGTTTTCAAAGGGAGAAGCGCTGGAAATGGCCTTTGAATCGGCAAGCAGAAATAAGCGGGGAGGAATAGGTGGCTTTGACGCAGAGGAACCTGGCCTGTTGGAGATGCTCGCCGTCTGGGGGTGCTGGTACAGGGATCTTCTGTTAGTAAAAGTTGGAGGACCCGCACGCCTGATCATTAATGTGGATTTTTCAGATAAGTTTAAAAACTTCGCTGAAAACTTTAGGAGAGCCGATCTGATAGAGAGCCTTTTTGTGGTGAACCAGGCCATAAAGGATCTGCGCAGGATGCGTAATGCTGCACTGGTAATGGAGCATGCGGTCCTTAGACTCCAGAGACTTGCGGGGACTGGGTATTAGGTATTGGGTATTGGGAGATTGTTCGATCAGAAGTATGTCTTAGAAACATCTATATTCTGTTGCCTTTTGTGAAGGTTGCTTAAGATGAGCAAAATAGTTGGTATTCAATTCAGGGTCCGTGGAAAAGTGTATGACTTTGCGTCGGGCCACTTTGTTCTTAAGGAAGGGGACAAGGTAATGGTGGTAACCGAGAACGGACCTGCCATCGGCTCCGTTTGTACAAAACCTCGAAACAGGGCGGAGGGCGGCCCAAATCGGAAACTTAAAACAATATTTCGTCTCGCTACCAAAGAAGAGATTGATAGGTATGAAAAAAGCTGCAACTTAGAAAGGGAGGTAAGTGAATATTGTTACCAAAAAGTAAAGGAACGATCTCTGCCCATGTGTCTTGTTTCGGTGGAAAGGCGCTTTGACGGCAGCAAAGTTATTATCTATTTTACCGCAGATGGAAGGGTGGATTTCCGGCAATTAGTAAAGGATTTGGTAGGCAAATTCAGGACCAGGATTGAGATGAGACAGATCGGGGTCCGCCACCAGGCAAAGATGGTAGGTGGGTTAGGGAGTTGTGGACGTCCCTTATGTTGTTCTGCCTTTCTGAACAGCTTTGACCCGGTAACCATAAAGATGGCCAAAAAACAAAACATCTCCCTCAATCCTAACAAAATATCCGGGATGTGCGGCAGGCTTATGTGTTGCCTCACCTACGAATATGAGTATTATGCCAAGATCAAGAAAAAGCTCCCCAAGATCGGCAAGAGGGTTATGACAGAAGGGGGAGAAGGGAAGATAATCCGTCAGAACGTACTAAAAGAAACATTGACAGTGGTGCTCGATTCAGAAAATGAAATTGAGGTCCAGGCTAAAGATATAACCCGGAGCCCCGGGTTATCGAGGGAGAGAGTTGGTTCAAAAAGGGGTACCCATTCTCGAATTCAGGATAAAAAGTAGTATAAAAGGAGTAACCATTAAAACATTGTCTAAACAATTCTACGTAACAACACCCATATATTATGTGAATGCGGAACCTCATATAGGGCATGCCTATTCGACCATCGTAGCTGATGTCTTAAACAGGTTTCATATGATTTCCCCCATGGAAACGTTCTTTCTCACAGGGACGGATGAACATGGGGACAAGATCGTTGCGGCCGCTGAAAAGTCCGGCCAATCTCCCAAGGAATACGTTGATCGGATCAGCGGAATGTTCAAGAGCCTATGGCCCAAATTGAACATTTCATACAACGAGTTCATTCGAACCACGGATCAGTATCACCAGGAAACTGTGAGATTGATTCTGAGCCGGGTCAAAGAAAAGGGGGACATCTACTTCAGCGAGTATGAGGGGCGCTATTGCCTTGGCTGCGAACGTTTTTATACGGATAGAGAGTTGGTGGACGGGAAGTGTCCCGACCACCAGACCGAACCTCAAGTAATCAAGGAAGCCAACTATTTCTTTCGGATGAGCAACTATCAAGATTGGCTTATCGAGCATATCAACCAGCATCCTGATTTCATAAGACCGGAAAGATACAGGAACGAAGTCCTCTCATTCTTAGCCGAGCCCCTGGAAGACCTTTGCATATCCCGGCCCAAATCCAGGCTTACATGGGGGATTACCCTTCCATTTGATGATGATTTTGTTACCTATGTCTGGTTTGACGCGCTCATCAACTATGTGTCGGCGTTAGGATATCCGGAAGGCGATCGGTTCAGAAAGTTCTGGCCCTGCGCCCAACATGTTATTGCCAAAGATATTTTAAAGCCTCATGGCATCTACTGGCCCTGTATGCTCAAATCGGCGGGGATCGAACCTTATCAGCATCTCAACGTCCATGGATACTGGAACGTGAGTCAGGGAAAGATGTCCAAAAGTTTGGGGAATGTTGTCAGTCCCCTCGAGTTGGTAGATGTTTACGGCCTTGACCCATTCAGATATTTCCTCTTGAGAGACATGGCCTTCGGGCTTGATTCCGCTTTTAGTGAAGAGGCATTAGTGTCACGGCTCAATGCTGACCTTGCAAATGATCTCGGGAACCTGATCAGCCGGAGTCTCACTATGGCGCAACAATATTTCAAAGGAGACCTGCCTGAACCAGGCCCTTCCCAGGAGGCGGATGAAGAGCTGAAGAGAAGTGCCCTTGAACTAATTGACATATATGAGGGATTGATGAAGGACCTGGCCTTACACAAGGCCCTGATGGCGATATGGGAGGTCATCGGCAGGGTAAACAGATACATCGATTCCATGGCACCCTGGGTGCTGGCAAAGTCTGACAGGGAACGACTTGCAACTGTAATCTGTCATATCTTTGAAACCCTGAGGATTATCGCCGCGCTCCTCTGGCCCTTCATGCCCGGGTCTGCTGAAAAGATCCAGGAGCAGTTAGGCCTTTCGAAGAAAGGGAAGGATTTTATCCTGGAAGAAATCAGGAGATGGGGCATAGAAAGACCTGTGCGGAAGATTACCAAGGCGCCTGCCCTGTTTCCACGCATTGAGAAAGAGAAGAAAGAGAAGGAATCAAAGCAGTCGGCGCCTCTTAAGAGAAAAGCCCCGAGCCTTCCCTTAATTTCATTTGAGGACTTTCAAAAAATCGACCTCCGGATTGGGAAAATCAAGGAGGCCGAGGCCATACCGGGTTCCAAGAAACTTATCAAATTGAGGGTGGATATAGATATAGGTGAGGAACGGACTGTTGTGGCCGGTCTGAAGGGCCACTATACTGAAGAGGACCTCATCGGGACAGAGATATTGTTAGTGGCTAACCTTGCCCCGGTTAAATTAATGGGTGTTGAGTCTCACGGTATGCTGTTGGCTGCCAGCGACGGGGCCGGCCTCCATCTTCTAATTCCGGATGCCAGCGCCGTACCGGGGAGCAAAGTGAGGTAGTAGCTCAACCCCTCTCGATTTCATGGCGGATGACCGCATTATCGTAAGCAGTAAGCACATCCTTTTCTCTCAGGGTTGCAATTACCTTTTTCCCGTTGTCTCCTGCAACCACCGGAAGTTGGGAGATCCCCCGTTCGCTCATGATATGCAAGGCGTGCTGGATGTTATCCTCCGGGCTGATAGTGGTCAGGTCTGTCGTGGCTACATCTTTGGCAATAATGAGATAGTGTGCCTCTTCTTCTCCTAAGAGGGGCCGGATGTCCCTAAAGGAGATGATCCCGGTCAATTCGCGGTTTTCATTGACCACATGGAGATAGGCAACATCCTTAATCTTAAAGGTGTTGATCAGGTTTATCAGGGCCATCCCCTCGGGCACAGTGGTAACGTCCCCTTCCATGATCTGTTTGACTTTCAAGGCCTTCAGTATATTCTGTTCCAACCCGCCGGAAATATCGATGCCCCTTCTCAGCAGCTTGACCGTATAGATTGAGCCGTTTTTCAATGATATGGCCACGACTGTACTCAGGATGCAGGTAATCATCATCGGAAGAATGATCTTATAGTTGCCTGTCATCTCAAAAATAATCAGAATGGCCGTAATCGGGGCATGGGTTGTGCCTGCTACGAGCGCACCCATACCGACAAGGGCATAGGCAGCGGGTGAAGCAGTAATACCCGGAAACAGGATATTTACAACCCATCCAAAAAACCCGCCGGCCATGGCCCCCATAAAGAGGGACGGCGCAAAGATACCGCCAGAGCCTCCTGAGCCAAGCGTTATCGAGGTCGCGCCCATTTTGGCAAATATCAGGGTAAAGAGCAATAACCCTGACATCTCGTTAAGAAGGGATTCGTTGATGGCCCCATACCCGACCCCGAAGACCTGGGGCCATTTCAACAGGAGGAGACCAAGCAGAATACCCCCTAAGGCCGGTTTGATCCACTCAGGAATCTTGCTGGCATCAAAGAGGTCTTCAGCCTTGTACAATACCACAATGAACAGTATGGCCAGTAGCCCGGCCAACAATCCCAGAAAGGGGTAGATGGCAAATTCCCAGAGGGATGCAAGTTCATAGGATGGGATAACAAAGGCCGGGAAGTCACCGAAGTAGTGTCTGGAGATGGTAGTGGCCATCACCGAGGAAAGAACCACCGGTGAAAACGCGGCCAAACCGAAATCCTCTAAGATTACCTCCAAGGCAAAGAGCACCCCCGCAATAGGGGCATTGAATGTGGCGGCAATCCCGGCCGCGGCCCCGCATCCGACCATGGTTCTCTGTTGAGGCACGGAGGTCTTTAATATCTGGGAGATGCTGGAGCCTATGGACGAACCGATCTGGACAATCGGCCCTTCCCGGCCCACTGAACCCCCTGAACCGATACATACGGCCGAGGCAATGATCTTTACAAGGGCCACCCTCTTGCGAATACGGCCGCCGCTAAGAGACACGGCCTCCATAACCTCAGGGACTCCATGCCCTTTGGCCTCCCTTGCCCCGAAGCGGACGAGCAGACCGACGACCAACCCCCCGAGGGCGGGCAGGCCTATCAGGCAGTAGACAGGTACGGTGCTGACAAAGGTCAGGATATCTTCGGTGTTTTGATAAAAGGCATATTGGGCGCCCTGGATCACAAAACGGAAGAGCACTGCCCCGTACCCGCTGAGGATACCGATCGCAATGGCCATTAACAGGCTGGAGATGTGCCGGTCAAGGCGATGTCTGCGCAACCCACCGAGGGTTCTTAGCCGCTTCATCAATTGCGCGCTGATTTTTCTTCCCCTGAGACTTTTCTCACCCTGAGTTGAACATCGTTATCCACAACCCTCTCTGACAAAACTTCTCCCTGGTTGTGGAAGACCACTTTCCTGATATTTTCAAGTTTTTCCCTCTCGAGGATAAACTCAAATGTTTCCCCCGGAGGTAGTATCCTTAGACATAGGCCTACGTCCTGATAGGCCTTTCAGCAATCTCCCCGGTAATCTATCAGCTCATACTTCATTCCTGTCCTCCTCTTTTTCAGATGCGGTAAATAAGAAGTCGATCAAGGCCTGGCAGAGGGGAGACGCAATTCTCCTTCTGTCCCTGATCAGGTAAAAACTGCGGGTCATGGGGAGATTCCTTACCTTCAAGGTCTTGAGGATGCCAGTTCTCAATTCAGTATCTAAGGCCCTCGATGAGAGGATCGATACACCAAGCCCTCCCTTTATCCCCTCCTTGATGGCCGTGGATGTGCCAAACCATGCAACCGGTTTGAGGCCAGCCAGTCCCTTTGCCCCGGTGGACCGGAGATAATCATCGAGGATCTTGAATGTGCCCGAGCCAGCCTCTCTAAAGATAAAAGGCTCTTCACAAAGCTCTTCCGTGGAGATCTCACTTTTCTCTGCCCACCGATGTTTGGCAGGGACGGCTAAGACAAGTTCATCCTTCCACAGTTCATGAAGAATAAGGCTTGGCTGAGAGCCCTTGGAACCGACCACACCCAACTCAAGGTCGCCGGTTAAAACGCGGTTTTCGATTCCGCCTGTGTCTCCAACAGTCAGCGTTACTGATAGAGAAGGGTATTGCCGGCAAAATTGCCCGATGACATTTGGGAGGATATATTCGCCAGGGATGGTGCTCCCGCCCAGGTGAATTTCACCCCGCTTGATCCCAAGAAAACTCTCCATCTCCAAGGATGCGGTTCTCTTCATCTCTAAGAGGAGCACTGCGTGTTTGTAAAGAAGTTCGCCCGCCTTGGTGGGAACCACCTCCCTGCCCAAACGGTTCAAGAGCTTTGTCCCAACCATATTTTCGAGTGTGGCAATCCTCTCGCTGACAGAGGCCTGAGCACGAAAGACCTCTTTGGCGGCCCTGGAAAAGCTCTTCAGGTCAACCACCTTGCGAAAAATCTCTAACTGTCGCAGGTCAAAATCTATGGATGGCGTATGATGCGACATGGTATTTCTATAATCGTTAACGGGTTCAAAGGTTTCCCGCTTTCAGCGGGATTCAAGGGTTGCGTTATCATCACCCTAAGTCAAATATACCCAAACCAGAAATCCTCAATTGCCTTAAAATTCTGTTTTACGGCCTCCTTGCCTGTCACAATATCGCCGTGACCTGTGAGCAGATAGTCCACATCAAGCCGGGAGATTTTCCGGATGCTCTCCTTGAGTTTTTCTCCGTCACCGCCGGGGAGGTCGGTTCTCCCGATCCCCTGGTCAAAGACGACATCGCCTGTGAAAAGCGTTTTTCTGTCAGGCCAATAGAGGCACACGGAGCCTGGTGAGTGTCCCGGAGTATGGATGACCTCAAAATTCAGATTGCCGATTTTCAAGTCCCCCTCTTGAAGCAGGATGCCCGGCTCAAAATCGGGAATACCAAGGATTTTTCCGTAATGAGGGGCAACGGTTTTTATAAATTGCATTTCCTCTGATGAGACTGCAATTAGTGCATCTGTCTCTTGAAAAATCTTTACGCCTTCCATATGATCGGGATGACCATGGGTGATGATTACCATCTCGATATTCTCGGGGGAAAGGGAAAGGCCGGAGAGCTCGTCCCGTACGTGATCGAAGAGGTGGTAGTGGCCGGGATCCACCAGTATCCTTTTTTCGCCGTCAATAAAATAGGTGTTACAATTATTTGCGCTCATGCTATTCCACGGAAAGAAATAGAGATTATCAAATATTTTCATCGGAATCCTCTTTCATCATTCGTTAAATGGTTGATGAATTCACAAAAAGTCGGGGCTATGATAGGAAGCCATCCTTATGATGTCAAGGGATTAGACAGGTAACAGCAGAGATTCAAAGGTTCCCTCTGCACAGGTAGGGGAGCTTCGACAGGGTCAAAAGGGTTTAGCGGGGGAAAAGAGGTCTTATGAAAATATTGATTATTGCAACCGGAGGCCTGAAAGACACGGTCATTGATCCCGAGGAAAAAAAGGGTCAGGGCACAGGCTTTAAGTTTGATCGGTTTCAGGCAGAGGATCTGGTGGAGGGGGTAAAACGTGCTGTCAAGATTTTCGAACTGCCTGATGTGTGGCAAGGAATGATGTGGAAGGCAATGGATCAGGATTTCTCCTGGCATCGTTCGGCGAAAGAATATCTAAGGCTCTTTGAGAGGACCCTTGCAGGCGGTGATAACTGAGGCGGGACTCAACCGCTCAACGAGGTCTGCATTCATATCGTTTGCATAATAATCAAATGCTTGATATAATAGAGGAGCTGGTTTCGTCGGGGATCAACTATTTGACCATCTCTGAAGAAGGAGGGGAAATGAAAGAAAAAGTGGTTATTTACGGGAAGGCAGGATGACCCTTTACAACGAATGCCAGGTCGGCATACAGCAACGCTGTTTATGTGGATGTCAGGGCAGAAGAGGGTAAACTCGAAGAAATGCTCCGGCTGTCAAAGGGCGCCCGGAAAGTACCGGTTATTGTAGAGGGAGATAAGGTAAAGATCGGCTACGGTGGATCATGAGGGGTGTAAAGTCTCATCGTTGATGAGACATGGTATAGCCTTCCAGATAAAGATTTTGGACTGCGTTATCGGTCAGAATCCTCGACGACGTACTAATATGTACGACTTACTCGGATTCCTTCCTCTGGCCTTGCCAAAATCATTATCTGAAACGCTATAAAAGGGATCTGAATGCCCTATACTGATTTGCTTATACTCCCTCAAAGAAACAGACCGGGAGTTGATCCGCCACGAGGAACCCTTCCCTCGTCGGGATTATCTTTCCATCAATAACCTTTACGAGCCCGGAGGTCTGAAGACTTGAGAGCACCATTTTTGATTGAGGGATACTATTGACAGTCCCGAGATCAATCCCTGAGCTGGTCCTTAATCCGAGGGATAGAGCCTCAAGCCATAACTGTTCATCGGTCAGGGTTTCGCACCCCTCAACCGGTGGCCGGCCCTTTTCTACTGCATTACAATATTTCTTGATGGACCGGACATTCCACCAACGCTTCTTTCCATGAAATGAATGGGCTGACGGACCGAGACCCAAGTACGGGATATGCCGCCAGTATTTTTGGTTGTGGCGGGAGCGGCAGAGATCGTCCTTTGCAAAATTCGAGATTTCGTAATGTATATAGCCCTTATTTTCAAGATGTTGTGATGTCGCCAGGAAATGGGCTGCCTCTTCCGATTCCATCAGGGGTTCGATTTGGCCTTTATCCCTGAGCCTTCCAAAAACCGTTTTTTTCTCAAAAGTTAGTTGGTAGCATGAAATGTGTTCCGGCTGAAAAGAAAGCGCATTGTCAAGCGTGTTTAGCCATCCCTTCAGACCCTGTTCCCTAAATCCGTATATAAGATCGATACCCACATTTTTAAATCTGAAGCGTCTCAGGCGGTCCAGCGCCCCGTTGACCTCCCTTACCCCATGTCTTCTCCCTAAGAACGAGAGCACATGCTCGTCAAAGGACTGCACCCCCACATTAATCCGGTTAATGCCTAAGCCCCTCAGCGTCTCGGTCTTTTCGTCTGTCAGATCGCAGGGGTTTGCTTCGACTGTAAACTCGGTATCAGGGGCAAAATCAAGGTGGGTGAAGAGATGATCGATCAGACCGGTCAGGGTCCTGTTATCCAGAAAGGTAGGAGTGCCGCCTCCCACGTAGAGGCTGTCAAATGGGTCAAACTGTCCCTTGTACAAAAGGACTTCTTTCTTGAGACCGTCAAACCAGATCGGTATTAGGGAAGGGGAGGGGATGGAATAAAATGCGCAGTAAGGGCATTTGCTCCGGCAAAAGGGGACGTGAATATATAGACCGGAAGACATATACGATTTCGGATTTCGGATTTCGGATTGCGGATTTATACCAGAGATCATGAACTTTAGGCAGTTCTTTTACCCTATGTCAGACTTTAAAACTGCTACGAAGGCGCTTTGTGGAATAGAGACTGATCCAACCATTTTCATCCGCTTTTTGCCCTTTTTTTGTTTTTCAAGGAGTTTGCGTTTTCTTGTGATATCTCCACCATAACATTTGGCAGTCACATCCTTTCTGAATGGGGTGATCGTTGATCGGGCAATGATTGTGCCACCGATTGCCCCCTGGATGGCAATCTTAAAGAGATGCCTCGGGATCTCTTCCTTCAGTCTTTTACAGGCCAGAAGAGCCCTTGGCCTCGCCCCCTCTCGATGAACAATCTGGGCGAGGGCATCCACCTTCTCTCCGTTCATCAGAATATCCAACTTTATTAGATCGCTCTCGCGATAGTCGATAAGGTCATAATCGAATGATCCGTAACCCTGGGTGACTGTCTTGAGATTATCGTAGAAATCATACACCACTTCAGCCAAGGGGAGATCGAACAGGATTTCGATCCGTCCGGGCGTGGGATAATTGAACTGTGAATTTACACCCCGACGTTCCAGACAGAGTTCCATAACCGCGCCCATATATCGCTCAGGGATCAGAATGCTCGCCCTGATGTACGGTTCAAACGCCTGCTCAATAGTGACCGGATCAGGATAGTAAGCAGGGTTATCCACTGTGACCTCTTCACCATTGGTGAGCGTAAACCGGTATTGCACCGTAGGAGAAGTCATGATGATAGACTGGTCAAATTCCCTTTCAAGCCGTTCCTGAACGATCTCTAAGTGCAGTAGTCCTAAAAATCCGCAGCGAAAACCGAGACCCAGGGCCGCTGACGAATCTTTCTGAAAGATCAATGCGGCGTCATTCAGCTTGTACTTATCAAGGGCCTCCACCAAAGACCTGTAATCGTCAGATGCGACAGGATAGACAGAGGCAAACACGACCGGCTTGACCTCTTTAAACCCCGGCAGGGGAGCAGGCGCGGGATCGTGGTCAAGGGTTATGGTATCGCCTATCCGTGTGTCGCTTACCGTCTTGATACCCGATATGATATACCCCACTTCACCTGCCGAGAGGCGGTTTTTCGGTTCCCTTTCGAGGCGGAAAACTCCTACCTCCTCCACCTTATAGGTAGCCCCGTTATACATGAGCCGTATAATATCTCCGGAACGGACACTTCCCGAAAAGAGCCTGCAACTAACGATTGTTCCACGGAAAGGGTCATAGTGGGCGTCAAATATGAGGGCCTCGAGTGGTCCTTCTGCCACACTTGACGGAGGAGGAACCTGGTTTGTAATGGCCTCTAACACGTCTTCAATTCCGGTGCCTTCTTTGGCAGAGCAGAGTATGGCCAGGTCTGAATCAAGACCTAAGTCCACTTCGATCTGCTCCTTAACCCTGTCAATATCCGCGGAGGGGAGATCTATCTTATTGATGACCGGGATGATTTCCAGGTCATGCTCCATGGCGGCATAAAGGTTTGCCAGGGTCTGTGCCTCTACTCCCTGCACGGCGTCCACCAATAGAAGCACTCCCTCGCATGAGGCCAAGGCACGGGAAACCTCGTAGGAAAAGTCGACGTGGCCCGGCGTGTCAATCAGGTTCAGTACAAATGCCTGACCCTTTCTGTTAACGTAGGGGAGTGTTATGGCCTGGCTTTTGATAGTAATACCCCTTTCCCTCTCGATCTCCATGTTGTCTAAGATCTGATCACGGAAATCCCGATCTTCCACCAGGCCGGTAACCTGAATTAGCCGATCAGCAAGGGTGGATTTTCCATGGTCGATATGGGCAATAATGCTGAAGTTGCGTATATTTTGCATGCTGGATTCTGGATTCTGCACTTGTTTTTCTGACTTCATACCTCCGACCTCTGGATTTTTTCCTGGATGCTCGATACTGGATGCTGGTCGAAGATCCCGTCTTCAGCGGGAATGCTCGTCAAGTTCCGTACGTCTAACGCCTTGTTTCTTATTCCTTCAGTTCTATTATTAGTTTGCCATCTTCAAGCGTGACAGTATGGGTATTAACGGGACCTTTTGCCGACCCGGAGAGTCTCTTGCCTCCATAGTCAAAGGTGGATTTGCCGATGCTGCAACACTGCACCTGTTGCACTCCGGGGACCGGATCAAGGCGCCGCCCGGCATGGCTACAGCGGTTGCTAAAAGCATGGTAGGTCCTGTCATTCCCATGGATCACTATGACGCGTTCGGGAAGACCTTTCTCCTTTTCAAGGCGTATGGCGCCGTTATGGCTGCCAAGTTCGGGGGCGCGGGCAAGATCCACGATGACCCTTTTGCCTTGAAAGGTCCAGCACTCTTCATCCGATGGTTGTTTGGTTGCACATATTCCAAAGAGACGTTGGATGATATTTCTATGAAGGGTTGCGGTCTGCATGATTCCAAATTCCTCCTATGTGTGTTTGGGGTATTAATAGGTGAGGGGTAAGTAGTGGCCCCGCAGCGGGATTAATATGGAAATCCTTCTCACGGGTTCTGCCTACTGCGCAGCGCATACTGCCTATTCTTGTCTCCCGCCTTCAGCGGGGGTCTTCGAACAGTATCGCGAGGCTTCTCTCATCAGACTGCGCAGTCCGTAGTATCCCCCGCCAGTTTTGAAAGACCGTGATCTAAGGCAGGCAATACCACGGAGAGATTTTCTTCAGCCCCTCGAGGGCTGCCGGGAAGGTTAATGATGAGCGAAGAGTTCCTAACCCCGGCCATTGCCCGGGAGATCATGGCGTGAGGAGTCTTTTTGAGGCTTGCAGCCCGCATGGCCTCTGACATGCCAGGAACCTCGTAATCGATTACCTGTTCCATGGCCTGGGGCGTAACGTCTGTGGGGCTAAGGCCTGTTCCTCCGGATGTAATGATCAGGGCCAGGCCATCTTTATCCACCCACATGATAAGGGTATCCGCAATCTGCTGCCGGTCGTCAGGAATGATCTCCCTCTTCACGACCGTAAGACCAAACCCTTCAAGCATTCGGAGAATGATTTCGCCACTTTCATCCTCTCTTAACCCTTTCGCGCCTTTATCACTGATAGTGAGGACCCCGGCCCTAAACTCTTTCTTCATCCTCTGTGCCTAATCCTCTTCCCGGGCTGCAGCGGTTACTTTTTCAGCTAACTGAGCAGGCATTTCGTCATAATGGGAGTGCTCCATTCGGAATGTTCCCCGGCCGGCGGATATGGAATTGAGGTCCAGTGCGTATTTGAGGACTTCGGACATGGGCACCTGGGCCTTTATGACCTGGTATTTGCCCTGTGAATCCATACCGAGGACCCTCCCGCGTCTACCGTTAAGATCACCCATTACATCGCCCATGACATCTTCCGGGACAGTGATTTCCATTTTCATAATAGGTTCTAAAAGGGTCGGGCTTGCCTCCTGGATGGCCTTTTTCAGGCACATGATCGCCGCCATCTTAAAGGCCATCTCCGAGGAATCCACCTCATGGGATTTTCCGTCGTAGAAACGCACTTTCAGGTCAACGACCGGATAGCCTCCGAGAGTGCCGCTCAAGAGAGCTTCATTGAGGCCTTTTTCAACGGCCGGGACAAAATTCCTGGGAACGTTCATCCCTGTCAGAGCCTCCTCGAACTCAAATCCCGCATCCGACTCTAATGGAGACACATCGAAATGCACTTCGGCAAATTGCCCCCTGCCACCGGATTGTTTCTTGTGGCGGTAGACAATCCCTTTGACAGGCTTTTTAATGGTTTCTCTATAGGGCACCTTTACAGGGTTCAAATTTGCCTCTACGCCGAATTTTCTTGCCAGCTTTTCGCAGGTTGTTTCCAAGTGTATCTGGCCTGTACCGGACAGGATGACCTCGGATGTGGCCGAGTCTCTCTCTAATTTTAGTGTGGTGTCTTCTTCGAGGAGTTTAGCAAATGAGGAAAAGACTTTGTCCTCACTCCCTTTCACTTTTGCCGTAATCGAATAGGATATGACTGCTGGAAGCCCCTCAGTTGGCTTGTAAATTATGGGATCACCCGCAGAGCATAGGGTGTCGCCGGTGGCGGTTTCTTTGAGCTTGGCTATGGCTATAATATCTCCAGGGCCGGCCATCTCAACAGGTTTTTGCTTTTTACCCTCGATGATTAGAAGCTGGCCAAATTTTTCCTTGACCTCTTTATTAGCGTTGTAAACGGTCGAATCGGATTGAACAGTGCCGGAAAGGACTCTTAAGAGTGTGAGTTTGCCGGCGAAGGGATCTGCAACCGTCTTGAAAACAAGCGCAGAAAAAGGGGCATCCGGGGTGGGCTCCCTGTCAATGATCTCCTCCCCTCCCGGTGCAGTTCCTTTCTTGACTGGTTTCTGAAGGGGAGAGGGTATCCCCTGCACGATCAGGTTCATAAGCTGAGAAACACCCATATTCAAAAGAGCTGAGCCGCATACGATCGGGACCACCATCCCCAATTCGATACCTCGGGTAAGAGTCTCTTCTATCTCCTGATCAGAAAGCTCTTCTCCTTCAAGGTATTTCTCCATAACATCGTCATTTACTTCGACGATATTCTCGATCATTTTTTCACGCCACTCGTTGACGGTCTCCTCCATGTCTGCCGGTATTTCAGAGGTTTCGAATTTGCCGCTGCCGTCTTTGCTGTAAGTGTACGCCTTCCTTCTGATGAGGTCGATCAAACCTGCAAAGCTGTCTTCTGCACCTATGGGGAGAAACAGAGGCGTTGCCTTCATCTCAAAAACCGAGGCAGCCTCTTCCATGACTTTATAGAAATCCGCCCTTTCTCTGTCCATCTTGTTAACAAAGATAATTCTCGGGAGATGCTGTTCATCTGCAAAGGCCCACACCTTTTCTGTGCCGACTTTTACTCCTGACGTGGAGTCAATGATTACTATGGCCCCGTCTGCCGCCTGTAGGGATAACTTGGTATCAGAAAGGAAATTATCATCGCCCGGGGTGTCAATGATATTTATAATATGTTTTTTCCAGTTGCAGTGGTGAAAAGAGGTGCTCAAGGTAGCCTTTCTTTTTATCTCCTCCGGTTCAAAATCAAAATTAGAGGTGCTGTCGTCTACCTTGCCAAGCCTTGTGGTAGCCTTTGCATTAAACAGCATGGCCTCGGCTAAGGAGGTTTTCCCGGAGCCCCCATGCGCGATGAGAGCTATGTTTCTCAATTGTTCAGCCTTTTTATCCATATTAGTGGCCCTTTCCTTATGAATCTGAATTTGTATGTACGGTTGAGGGAGAAAACAAAGATATAACAATTACACCAACAGTTGAATTGAAGTCAAGTCAAGAATTTGACCGGCTATTTTTTAATTGCCAATTTGAGGAAATGTGTTATGTTTAAAAGTTATGGGTACGGATTGATAGGGAATGGGTTATCCGGGAAAGGCGGGTTATATCTATCTTGTTGGTTGATAATGCCATAGAGCTTTTCATTGTTTTTCTGAGGGATCAGAAGGGTTATTCTGTACATACCATCAGGAATTACCTCAATGACCTCGGGCAATTTTCGGAATTCTTGGTTTCAACTGGAAGTCTATCTCATACAGAAAGCTCTGGCGATTGTAAAGTTGAGGCGATTGACCCTTTAATCATAAGAAAATATGTGGGGAGTCTTTATGGGAAGCTGAGGCGCACGTCCATTGCCCGCAAACTTTCTGCTGTTCGCTCTTTTTTTCTTTTTTTAGAAAAACAGGGTTTAAATAAGGGGAATCCGGCGGCAGATATAGCGACGCCCAAATTAGAAAAGTATATGCCCAGCTATCTTTCAGTGGATGATGTCTTCAGGCTCCTTGAGAGGCCTGATCGTGAAAAGCCCCTCGGGCTGAGAGATCTGGCCCTCTTAGAGGTGCTCTATTCCTGCGGAATCAGGGCAGGAGAACTTGAGGGCCTGAACATATCCAGTATCGATTTTGATGAAGGCCTAATCAAAGTCACAGGCAAAGGAAATCGGGAGAGGATTGTGCCTATTGGGCGGCAGGCGTTGATAGCTGTGCGGGAATATTTGGATGCTACTCAATTTTTGAGGAAGAAGAGTGGGGGTCTGATGCAAAACAGCCCTCTATTTATTAATTTCAGGGGGGGCCGTTTTTCGACGCGAAGCATTGGAAGGGTAGTCAAAAAATATGTTAAAGAAACTGGCTTGACCTATGAGATCAGCCCTCACTCCATGAGGCATACCTTTGCTACACACATGTTGGACGGGGGCGCCGATCTTCGCTCGGTTCAGGAGCTTTTGGGGCATACAAGCTTATCAACTACGCAAAAATATACCCATGTCAGCCTTGACAGGCTCATGGAGGTATATGATAAGGCGCATCCGCGTAGTTAGCAGGAAGAGTTTAAAGTGCCTAAAGTGATCTAATCCCGCCACAGGCGGGACTAAAGTTGAAGGGATGATGTTAACATTCTACTTTTTATGTTTTTTGCGCTTCTTTTCGGCCATTTCAATGTTTGGTTTGAGGGTTAATCGATGACACGAAGGGATTCAAATAAACTTAGGGCCACTACTGTTCTTGCCGTAATGAAGGATGGGGAGTGTGTAATGGCAGCGGATGGCCAGGTAACGCTTGGTGAGACTATTATGAAGCATAAGGCCACAAAAATCCGACGCATGTACAAAGATAGTGTAATGGTAGGGTTTGCAGGGGCTGCTGCTGATGCCTTCAACCTGTGCGAGAGGTTAGAAGGAAAGTTGGAGACCTATAATGGGAACTTGACCAGGGCCGCTGTCGAACTGGCAAAGGATTGGAGAACCGATAAGATTCTCCGTAGATTAGAGGCCCTGCTGCTTGCCGTGGATAAGGAACATATGCTTGTAATTTCAGGAACCGGAGATGTAATTGAACCTGACCAATCGGTTGCTGCTATTGGCTCGGGTGGTCCCTTTGCTCAGTCAGCCGCGCAGGCCTTGGTGGCACATTCCGATCTTGACGCGGCTACAATTGCCCTTGAGGCCATGAAGATTGCAGCCTCAATTTGCCTTTATACCAATGATCAGATTAATGTATATAAACTTGATGCTTAAGTATCAATTATGAGGCAGGAATGGAAAAAGATGTTGCAGAAAAAGACCAGATTGTTGAGGTCTTGACACCGAGAGAAATTGTATTGGAGTTGGATAAATATATTATTGGGCAGGATCAGGCAAAACGTTCCGTAGCCATCGCTTTGAGAAACAGGTGGCGACGGCAGCAGGTTACTCCGGAACTCAGGGATGAGATCGCACCAAAAAATATCATTATGATCGGACCCACCGGGGTGGGGAAGACCGAGATCGCCAGGCGGTTGGCTCGTCTTGCCAATTCACCCTTCCTCAAGGTAGAGGCTACCAAATTTACCGAGGTGGGCTACGTGGGTCGGGATGTGGAATCAATGGTCAGGGATTTAACTGAACTGGCAGTAAACATGGCCAAGAAAGAGGAGCAGGAGATTGTCAAGTCGAAGGCTAAGGAATTGGCCGAGGAGAGATTGCTTGATATACTCTTGCCGAAAAAGAGTGAAGAGGTTCATGAGGAAGAGGAGGGAGAGAAGGAACGTATATTAGAGGTGGTTAAATCCGACAAGACAGAAACGACCACCCGCGAAAAGCTGAGGCGCATGCTGAGAAGCGGAAAACTGGATAAGCGCTATGTGGAATTGGAAGTGGCCAATAGCAATATGCCTATGGTAGAAATTTTTTCCAGTGCAGGGCTTGAAGAGATGGAGTTTAATGTAAAGGAAATTTTTGGCAATTTACTGCCCACCAAGAAAAAGAAGAGGCGGGTGAAAATTCCCGAGGCAATGGAGATTATTTTTCAGGAAGAATCACAGCGGCTGATAGACATGGATAAAGTGATAGAAAGGGCCGTCAGGATTACAGAGCAAAACGGGATAATCTTCCTGGACGAATTAGATAAGGTGGCGGGCTCTGACTTTTCACATGGCCCGGATGTCTCACGTGAAGGGGTTCAGCGAGATCTTTTGCCAATTGTTGAGGGCTCCACCGTTGCCACAAAATATGGGATGGTTAAATCGGATCATATCTTGTTCATCGCAGCAGGCGCCTTCAATGTGAGTAAGCCTTCTGATTTGCTCCCGGAGCTACAGGGGAGATTTCCCATCAGGGTGGAGCTCGATTCACTTTCCATGGAAGATTTTATCAGGATTCTATTGGAACCTAAAAACGCTTTGATTACACAATATAAGGCCCTTCTTGCCACTGAAGGTATTGATCTGATATTTGAGGAGTCTGCCATCACAGAGATCGCCGGAATGGCCAGTAAGGTAAACGAGCGCACTGAGAATATCGGGGCACGTCGTCTCCATACGGTGATGGAAAAATTATTGGATGAGATCTCTTTTGATGCTCCGGATATGACTACAAAGAGTGTGACTATTAATAAGGACTATGTAACGGATAAGCTCGCCGACATATTAGAGGACGAAAACCTTAGCAGGTATATATTATAGGAATTGCGAATTCAGGAATTGAGGAATTGAATGAATATCCTTTGTTTAATCTCTAAATTAAACTCCTAAATCTTTATCTGGAACGCTGCATGACAACACACATAGACAGGGCCAGGGTCTTGATCGAGGCCCTTCCATATATCCGGCGATTCAACGGAGCTACCATTGTTGTAAAATATGGCGGCCATGCCATGGTGGATGAGAAGTTGAAACACGATTTTGCCTTAGATATCATACTGATGAAATATGTGGGAATGAACCCTGTGGTTGTCCATGGGGGGGGGCCGCAGATCGGTGATTTTCTTAAGAGGCTTTCCATCGAGTCAGAATTTGTGGATGGTATGAGGGTCACCGACAGGCAGACCATGGATGTGGTGGAGATGGTTTTGGTCGGGAAGGTCAACAAAGAGATAGTAACCCTTATTAACCAAAACGGCGGAAGCGCTGTAGGGTTGTCCGGAAAAGACGGACATCTGATCTCTGCCAAGAAAATGAAATATCTCAAAAAGAGGGGAGAGGATCAGGCCCCAGAAATAATCGATATGGGTATGGTTGGCGAGATTACCTCCGTGGACAATGGCATTCTCGTTACCACTATGGGGGGCGAGTTTATTCCGGTTATTGCCCCGGTAGGTTCAGGCATGGAAGGGGAGACCTATAATATCAATGCAGATTTAGTGGCCGGCGAAATAGCCTCTTCCCTTAACGCCAGGAAATTGATGCTTCTCACTGATACGGAAGGGGTGCTTGATGAAAACGGCACATTGATTTCAACCCTGAAGGCAGAAGAGGCCCGGGGATTGATTGCAAATGGAACAATCAAAGGCGGGATGATTCCAAAAGTAAAATGTTGTTTGGCCGCCTTAGCTGCGGGTGTGGGTAAGGCCCATGTCATAGATGGACGCGCCCCTCATGCTATCTTGTTGGAGATCCTCACTAAAATAGGGGTGGGCACGGAGATAGTGTGTTAGCTAATTTGAGTGCCTAAAATGCCTAAAGTTTAAAGTGCCTAAAGTTAAGGAACTTCGTGACCTTTTATTAAGGTTGTAGGTAAATGGGGCATTGTAATAACGGAGTGAGATAATGAATGACGATCTACAAAACGATTCAATCATCAGTTTGGCAGACAGGTATATGTTCCAGACTTATGGCCGCTTTCCCGTGGCATTGGTCAGGGGTGAAGGATGCCGGGTTTGGGATGAGGAAGGAAAAGAGTATCTGGACTTTGTCGGGGGTATTGCAGTTTGTGCCTTGGGCCACAGCTCGCCGATCGTGAGCCGGGTTTTAGAAGAGCAGTCAAAGAAACTTGTTCACGTCTCGAATCTTTACTATACAAAACCGCAGGTAGGGCTGGCCAAGCTCTTGGTGGAGAACTCATTTGCCGACAGGGTGTTTTTTTGCAATAGTGGGGCCGAGGCAAACGAGGCAGCCATAAAACTGGCGCGGCGTTACGCCAATGAGAAGTTCGGTCCTGACAGGCATATGATCATTTCCATGGACAACTCGTTCCACGGTCGGACAATGGCCACGCTTTCTGCAACGGGTCAGAGCAAGATCCAGTTCGGGTTTGATCCCCTGCTCGATGGATTTAAGTTTGCCTCATTTAATGACGTCAAAGGTCTTGATCAAATAATGGATGATTCCGTGTGTGCGGTCATTATTGAACCGATACAGGGAGAAGGTGGAGTCGTATGTCCGGATTCCGGGTATTTGAAAGAGGTCCGGAACCTGTGCACCGAGCGCGATGTACTCTTGATTTTTGACGAAGTCCAGGTAGGGATGGGGAGGACAGGCAGACTTTTTGCTCACGAACATTATGGCGTTACACCGGATATTATGACTTTAGCCAAGGCCTTAGGTAATGGATTGCCGATTGGGGCAATGCTTTCGACTGAGGGATTGAGTCCGGCCTTTGGGCCCGGGAGCCATGCCACCACTTTCGGGGGTACCCCCTTGGTGACGGCTGTTTCACAAGCGGTGGTGCAGAGTCTCTTGGAGGATGGCTGGATAGAGAATGCAAAAGCGATGGGCCAGTACTTTAAAGGGAAATTAGAGGAACTCGTCCGGAGATACGACTTCATCAAGGAGGTCAGGGGGATCGGTCTTATCCTCGGCATGGAACTGGAGGTCCCTGGCGCTCCGGTGGTGGAAGCCTGTTTAAAGGAGGGATTCCTGATCATTTGTGCCCATGAAAAGGTGCTCCGTTTCCTGCCCCCTCTGATAATACAAAAAGGTGAGATTGACCTGTTGGTGGAAACGCTTGACAGGATACTGGGGAAATTGAAGATCTAAAAGGAGATTTGAGTTCTGATGAGTGAAGAGATTAAAAAAATTGTTTTGGCTTATTCGGGAGGTCTTGACACCTCTGTAATACTGAAATGGCTCAGGGAGACCTATGAATGTCCCGTGGTTGCCTATGCCGCTGATCTTGGGCAGGCCGAAGAGATAGATGGCATCAGAGAAAAGGCCTTAGAAACAGGGGCCGACGATGTTATAATCGACGATTTGAAAGAGGAATTTGTAAGGGACTTTGTGTGGGCTGCGCTGAGGGCGAATGCGGTCTATGAGTCGACTTATTTGTTAGGGACATCTTTAGCAAGACCACTCATTGCGAGAGGTCAGGTCGAAGTTGCCAGGAGAGTGGGGGCCGATGCGGTCAGCCATGGTGCCACCGGCAAGGGAAATGATCAGGTGAGGTTTGAACTTGCCTACATGGCGCTCGATCCTGGCCTCAAGATTATTGCGCCATGGAGAACCTGGGATTTCAGGGGAAGGGAAGATCTTATGGAGTATGCCCGCTCTAAAGGTATTCCTGTTCCTGTAACCAAGAAAAAGCCCTATTCCAGCGATCGAAATTTACTGCACATAAGTTTTGAAGGGGGAGTCCTTGAAGATACCTGGGCTGAGCCCCCCGAAGATATGTTTGTGCTCTCGGTTTCACCTGAGAAAGCTCCTGACAAACCTACCTATCTGGAAATTGAGTTTAAAGAAGGGAATCCCGTTTCTGTGAATGGTGAGACAATGTCACCGGCCAATCTCTTAGCTCACATGAACGATCTCGGTGGTAGAAACGGCGTAGGTCGGGTGGATATGGTGGAAAATCGTTATGTGGGCATGAAATCGAGAGGTGTCTATGAAACGCCTGGGGGGACCATCCTCAGGGTGGCCCATATTGCCATGGAATCTATTACCGTTGATAGGGAAGTTATGCATATCCGAGACGGACTGATACCAAGATACTCCGATATTATTTATAACGGTTACTGGTTTTCACCTGAAAGGGAGATGCTTCAGACCCTGATAGACGAGACCCAGAAGAATGTGAACGGTGTCGTAAAGATAAAACTTTATAAGGGGAACTGCATAGTCGTCGGGAGGATGTCCCGCTCTTCCCTGTATGATTCCGACTTCGCCACCTTTGAGGAGGATGAGGTTTACAGACAGAAGGATGCCGAGGGATTCATACGGCTGAACGGTCTTCGGCTTAAAATCGCTAAGCTCTTAGAGGATCTATCATGACAAAGAAGGTTTGGGGTGGCCGTTTCAGCCAGGAAACTGACGCATTGGTCAACAGGTTTAATGCCTCAATCGGTTTTGATCACCACCTTTACGCCTATGATATAGAAGGCAGTATCGCCCATTGCCGGATGTTGGCCAATCAGGGGATAATCACAGACGAAGAAGCAACCGATATCGTGGAGGCCCTCGGGAAGATCAAACGAGAGTTAGACCATGGGAAGTTTTCCTTTGATGAAGATTACGAAGACATACATGGACTCGTGGAAAAGGCTTTGGTGGATAAGGTCGGGATTTTAGGAGAAAAGCTCCACACAGGGAGGAGCAGGAATGATCAGATAGCCTTGGATGTTCGACTCTATGTCAGGGATGCCATTCAAGGTGTAATTGACTTGATCAAGGAAAGCCGGAAGACTTTGGTCCGGCTTGCTGAAGAGAACCAAAATATCGTTATGCCCGGATATACCCATTTGCAGAGGGCCCAGCCCGTGCTATTAGCCCATCATCTGATGGCTTATAATGAGATGCTTAAAAGGGATTGTGAGCGGTTCCAGGAGGGCATCAGGCGGGTAAACATAATGCCATTAGGGAGCGCCGCCCTGGCAGGCCCGACATTTGATCTGGACAGGGAAATGGTTGCCAAAGAATTAGGCTTTGACCGTATTTCCCAAAACAGCATGGATGCGGTCAGTGACAGGGATTTCGTGTTGGAATTTCTTTTTAATGCCTCAGTACTTATGATGCATATGAGTCGTCTGAGCGAAGAACTCGTCATCTGGTCGAGTCAGGAGTTCGGGTTTGTTACAATCTCCGATGCCTTTTGCACTGGAAGCAGTATAATGCCCCAGAAAAAAAATCCTGACCTGCCTGAGTTGATAAGGGGAAAAACAGGCAGGGTCTATGGCCACCTGATCTCTCTTCTGACTACAATGAAAGGCCTGCCCTTAGCCTATAATAAGGACATCCAGGAGGACAAAGAGGCATTGTTTGATTCTTCTGACACTGTCCGGATCTGTCTCGAGGTTATGGCCCGGCTCCTCGGAGAAATTACCTTTAAGGAGGAGAGGTTGAAAGAGGCCACGGAGAAAGGTTTTTTGGTGGCAACAGATCTGGCCGATTATCTCGTGCGCAAAGGTATCACCTTTCGTGAGGCCCATGAGATTGTGGGCAAGATGGTCCTTTTCGCAATGGGCCAGAAAAAGGAACTTCATGAACTCGCTCTCGATGAGATGAAGGATTTCAACAGGCAAATTGGTCAGGATGTTTACGAATGGCTTGATCCCATGTTGGCCCCCGCAAGGAGAAATGTCCCTGGCGGAACCGGGCCGGATATGGTTAAAAAGGCAATTGAAGATGCAAAGAGAGAGCTTGGGATTGATAGCGAATTAAGGGATTGAGGGATTGAGAAATGCCGATAGAGGAACAGCCCGGGCATGGATAGAACGTTAATAGATGAAGCAAAAATGGGGGCGGCAGGGTTGAATCGGCTACCCGTGTTTTTGTTGGTTGCTCTGTTGACAGCCTTTATGGTCCTTTTGTTAGGCTGTGGGAAGAAGGGCCCCCCTTTTTTGCCCGAGAAAAAGCTTGCTGCAAAAGTGGATCGGCTCACAGGTAAATGGGAGAATGGGCAGGCCAGACTGGAAGGGTACATTAAAGGCGATGATAAGAATAATGTCGATGGAACATGTTGCAGAGTTTATCTTGTGTGGTATTCTGCAGATAGTCCGCCCTGCCAAGGATGCCCCATTAAGATGACAGGCTTTAAAGAGATAAAGGAAAGGGTTGTTTCAGGTGATCGATTCACCTGTGACGTTCCCGGAGTGGAAAAAAAGGGGATATGGTTTTTTGAAGTCCGACTAATTGGGAGAAATGGCGCTATCGGACCCCCGTCAGACAAAGTTAAATTGAAAATTGAAGATTGAATATTTCTTATAGCTCCAGCTTACTACTTCGTGAATAGAGGGGAACGAACATCCAAGCCCCGATCTTCAATCTTAAGTGCAGATGCGCCGTTACCAATAATTGGCTGTTCTCAGATGATTTTGTTTTGGCAATAAAAATATTCAATATTCAATAGTCAATATTCAATTCCAAAAGATGCATCATTTTCATTACATAAAAAACGAATTATTTTGTGAAGAAGTGCCACTGTCAACAATCGCTCAGGAGGTCGGTACACCTTTCTATCTATATTCTCACGCCACCCTTAAGCAACATTTCAAGGCCTTTGACGGTGCCTTCTCCGGTATGAAACACCTGACCTGTTTTTCCATGAAGTCAAATTCCAACATGGCCATCTTGAGGCTCTTTGCTCAGTTGGGAGGCGGCGTGGACATCGTCTCTGGAGGTGAGTTGTACAGGGCGTTGAAGGCCGGGATGGAACCGACCAAGATTGTCTACTCAGGGGTGGGCAAAGAGATTGCGGCCCTTGAATATGCACTCAAGAGCGGAATCCTCATGTTTAATGTGGAGTCTGCACAGGAGATACTTAACCTGAACGAGGTGGCCGAAACGATCGGTAAGAGGGCGAGGCTGGCTATCCGGGTCAATCCTGATGTGGATCCAAAGACCCATCCCTATATTTCTACCGGTCTTAAGGAGAATAAGTTCGGCATCGACATCAAGGATGCCCTCGAGCAGTATACAGTCGCCTCATCCCTTAACGGCCTGGATGTTGTGGGGGTTTCCTGCCATATCGGATCACAGCTAACAGAGGTAGGTCCGTTCGTGGATGCCCTCAGGAAGCTTAAAGAATTGATTGGGCGTCTAAGGGATATAGTGATTGGGGTTGATTATCTGGATTTGGGAGGGGGCCTTGGAATTACCTATGAAATGGAGGCGCCTCCCCATCCTGAAGAATATGCCCGGGCGATTCAGACCGAGCTTGGCGCCTCGGACCTGACCCTGATTTTTGAACCGGGCCGTGTGATTGTTGGAAACGCGGGGATACTTGTCACTAAAATCCTCTATACCAAGCAAACCAGAGAGAAGATGTTCTTTGTAGTGGATGCGGCAATGAATGATCTCATGAGGCCGAGCCTTTACAATTCATACCATGGGATTCAGCCCGTCAAGATCAGAGGCAGGGAGAAAGTAAAGGCCGACATCGTCGGCCCTATTTGCGAATCCGGGGATTTCTTGGCCAAGGGGAGGGAAGTGGAGATGCTTGACCCGGGTGATTTGATAGCGGTCATGAGCGCCGGGGCCTATGGTTTCAGCATGTCCTCTACATATAATTCGAGGCCCAAGATTTGCGAGGTTATGGTCAAGGGAGATCGCTATTTTACCATAAGAGAGAGGGAAGGCTTTGAAGACCTCATCAGAGGTGAATCGATCCCCGATTTTTTGATGGAAGACCAGAACAGAGTGCAAGAGGGCTGAGGGTTGAAGATGAAACCGATTGAATTCTGGAAGATGAGCGGCAGCGGCAATGATTTTATCCTGATTGACAACAGGGATGAAGGCATAAAGGAAGAAGAGATGGGGCGCTTGGTTGAAAGGGCCTGCAGGCGGAGGGAATCCGTGGGGGCTGATGGCCTGATCTTTGTCACTCAATCAACCAAATATGACTTTGGATGGCGTTATTTTAACGCCGATGGCGGGGAGGTGGAAATGTGCGGTAACGGGAGCCGTTGTGTGTCCCGTTTCGCCTTCTTAAAGGAGATAGCAGGTCCCAAAATGACCTTTGAGACCCTGATCGGACCGGTGTCGGCCGAAGTCAATGGACGTGTGGTAAAGGTCCTTATGCCCAAGCCGGGCATTGCTTCTATGGACATAAACCTGGAGTTCCAGCGGGGCTGGAGGAGCTGTGATTTCATCAATACAGGTGTGCCGCACGTTGTGGTTGATGTTGAAGACTTGGCGGACCATCCGGTAGGGGACCAGGGCCGGGTTGTCCGGTACCACAACCGGTTTTCCCCGGAAGGGACCAATGCCAACTTCATGACGAAAATCGGGCCCGACAGGTTAGCGGTGAGGACCTATGAAAGGGGGGTCGAGGATGAGACCCTGGCCTGTGGGACAGGGGCAATCGCCTCTGCCTTGGTGAGTTCGATCAGGGGGGTGGTAAACTCTCCGGTGAAGATAAAGACCATGGGAGGTGAGGAATTAACCATTCATTTTCAGAGGGAGGGCGATTCCTTTAACGAAGTCTGGTTAGAGGGAAACACCTCTATCGTTTACGAGGGACGACTGAACAATGAGGCCCTTCAGGATTGACTAATGACTAATGACAAATGACAAATGACAAATGACAAATGACCAACGTGAAGGGAGGTTATCATGTTTAAAGGATCTATTGTCGCGATAGTAACTCCGTTTAAAGATGGGAGCGTGGATGAGGAATCATATCGTCAACTGATAGAATTTCAGATCGAAAACGGCACCAGTGCAATCGTACCCTGTGGGACAACCGGTGAGTCAGCAACCCTAAATGTGGAGGAACACGCCCGGGTCATCGATATTGCCGTGGAGGCCGTCAATAAGAGGGTCCCGGTTATCGCGGGGACAGGCGGGAACAGCACAAGTGAGGCGATCGAGCTGACGAAACACGCCAAGGAGGTGGGGGCTGACGCCACTTTGCAAGTGACCCCATACTATAACAAACCGACTCAGGAGGGGCTGTATCAGCATTTCAAGGCCATTGCAAAGGGAGCACCTTTACCTCAGGTCCTCTATAATGTGCCGGGCCGGACCAGCGTTAACATGCTTCCGGAAACAGTGGCGCGTTTGGCAGAACTCCCGGAGGTGGTGGCCATAAAAGAGGCCTCGGGGAATATTGGGCAGATGGCTGAAATTGTGAGATTGGCCGGGGAGAATATCACCCTTCTGTCGGGTGATGATAACCTGACTCTTCCGGTTCTTTCCATTGGGGGAGCGGGAGTCGTCTCCGTGGTGGCCAATATAGTCCCCCGGGATACGGCAGATCTGGTCAAGGCGTGGGAAGAGGGGAGGATTGATGAGGCAAAAAGGCTTTTTTACAAACTCCTTCCCCTTTGTCAGGCCATGTTTTTTGAGACAAATCCGATTCCGGTCAAGATTTCCCTGGCCCTGATGGGTAAGATACAGGACGAAATGAGGCTGCCTCTTTATCCAATGGCGCCGGCCAATCTTGAAAGGCTGAAAAAGGCGCTTTCGGAATATGGACTGATATAATACCAAATTAACATCTATGGCACAGACTCCCTCCCTCGCGTTAGAGTTGATGGGGGAGGGTGGTCTGTTAATTTCCCTCTCGGGCTCTGCCTTTTCCTTTTCTAAAACCCTTCTCCGACCTGACAAATAGCATTCATCAAGCTCCCATTGACCTCAAGGTAAATAAACCCTAACGTTGCATAAAATTTGAGTTCAAAACGCTTTAGATTAGGTCAGTAAGGGGCGTTGGGCCGTTTTCAAGGATGAAAGCGTATTGAACATAGGACACAGTCTTGAAAATGGACCAGCGTTTCTTGATGGCCTGATATAGAGCGAGCGTAGCGTTTTTGGACCGAAGGCTTATGCAACGTTAGGATAAAGGTAACGAAAAAATCCTACTTTCATGTATGGGCTCTTATCTCAGCATTGTCTTTGGTTGGGGCTATGCAGAGACCTACAATCAAGACATATTAAAGGTTAGTTAGCATACAAAACAATCTTGGTGAGAAGTCGATTCAATTATTTATCGGTAGTCCAGCATCTGGAATTTAGCGAGGATTCGGCCACAGAGGTTGAATTTTAGGTCAGTGTAAAAGTGAAAACTGGCAGATGAATCCCTGAAAATATCAGGGACTACATTTCAGTTTCCAATAATATGGCTAACCTTTCCCGTTCAGCTTCTGCTTTAATGGCAGAGAGCATTTGAAGGTCACTACCCTTCTTGCTTCCAGCATCATATCTTCACCGGTTGATAGATTCCTCCCTCTACAGTCATTTTTGTCCTTTACACAGAACTTTCCAAATCCGCTGATTAGAATGTCTTCCCCGCTTTCGAGCGTTGCTTTGATGATTTGAAAAAGGGACGTGACCAGTTCAAAGGACCTGGATTTGGGCATTCCGAGCCCCTTGTGGATTGAGTCACTGAGGTGGGTCTTGGTGATGGTCATGGGTTGGAATTCCACATACTGACTGATTTCATTGAGCAGGTAAGGCAGGGCCTGCTGCGATGGCCCTGCCTCCCGCTCTACTAAGTGTATTCTTGTGCCTAATTTCCTCCAGGGCCAAATAAACTGGGATGCAACCCATGTCCACGATTATCACCAAGGTTGCGGGAGATGTAATTGCAATCCGCCAATTCTTCAGGCGTCAATGCAATCTGTTGCTCGGTACCACGGAAATCATTGAAGCCGATCGCGTTGTCAAAAATCACTTCGCAGGCATGTGTTGAGTCATCATTGGCATATGTTAGCTCAAAAGCCACCACCAGAACGACTTCGGGAGTGTCGCTTTCCAGGCTAACCTTATTCTTGACAACCCGGTTGTAAGCAATCGTTTCTGCCCCTGCCCGGCCCCAACGAAAGTCAGCGTATAGCACTATTCCAGTACCACAGTACCCTCCTTCATCGTTAGGGTCTACGTGTAGCGTTCCGTTGATCTTGTTGTGAGAAATCACATTGTCGGTTACAACCCCGCCAAAGTAGTCCCCTACCAAAATACCGATCCCTCCGCCGTTCCTCGTTCTCAAGTCGTTGATGACGTTGTGGCTTATTTGCCAGCCACTTCCTCTCCAGTTAGAAACAGCCTGAATAGCGTTTGCGAACGTGCAATGGTCAACGCTTACATTATTGGCGGCTTCACCGTTCATGATCGGGAAATCAACCTCAAAACTAAGGTGGCTGATCGTAGCACCATCGCTGCCGGCCAAGAGTCGGAAGCCCTGATACAGACGTAATTTCCTAGCTCCGGTCCATCGTTAATTACAGCACCACCTTGCCCCTTGATTTCCACGGCCTTAGTAACTAGTGCTCCGGCATGGTTGCCTTTACCAACGAGAATGGTATCGCCATCTAAAACACCTGCGTCATCAATAGCTTCCTGAATCGTCGCAAAGTCACCAGGCACGTTCCATTTTGCAGCCATTGCAGTGTTAGCAAGTGCAAATACAAATCCCACTACCGCACAAAACATAAGTAATTTTTTCATTTTTCTCCTCCTATAATTCTAAATTGATCGCTAATTTTCTATTCAAATCCTTCACTTCTGCTTCGGACCACCCGCAGCGGATTAACGCACCTGTTTGCAATCACCCCCTTTCACAACAGGCTAAGTCATTTCTTCAATTCTAAAATAAATCCTGAAAATCCTGTTAATCCTGTCCAAAACAAAAAGCCGGATCACCTTTCTCCAGGCAACCCGGCTATCTCACAATAAGACCCGTGGTTTTCCGTCTCCCGATCACTCGGGGTTTGGCTTTATCTGGTTTACGCTTTCGTACTACGTGTTACGTGTTACGGGTTACGTGTTTTCTTCTTTGCGAGCCTTTAGCCCTTGCGACAGACATTTTCCAGCTTGTCCGGGTTAGGCATTTCCGGCCGTGTGCTTCTCCAAAAAAAGATTTATCTGCTTCTCCTGCTCCTCTGTGAGCTGGTCAAACTTCAACCCGCAGAACCTGTTCGCCAAATCAGGCATGAACGTGAATTGATCACTGTCGGCCTCAGCGTCATGGACCAACGTGCAGGGTATATTGGTAAGATGAAAGGAATTGTGCGAAGTAATTATGTCTATGATGTGGGAGGTTTCAGCGACAGGGACCTCATTGTCTGCCGGGGATAGATAGTTGAACCCAAGACCGCCTCTGCTGATGTCATTTATTGAACCGAGCTTTCTGAACTCGGGTCTGAACACAACGAAAGCAGAATTCTGTGGTAGCTCGAGTCTTTCATATTGCCGCTGTTCAGGGGATGTCTGCATTTTATCTCACCGTGCCGAGGCTAAATCCCTCTGGGGTCGCAATTCCGGTTTATCGAGGTAGAGTAAATAAACATATAAATGGGTAATTTCGTAAAAGTAAAGGGGGGTTTTTGGGGGGATGAAATGGGTATATTTTTTCACTCCTTTTTGAATCTAACAAATGAAATCAGGTAGTTGGAAATGGGTGCTCGGAGGGGGCAATTTCAGGAAAAAGAACTTTTTTTGGAAAAAACAGGTTATTCGGCTATTTTAGCGGTCAAGTGTAGCTTGAAGATGGGCGCGAAGTCTGTGGTGAGTGTTGGTAAGATTCAGCTTTTTCCGGATGTTTTTCCGGTGCGACTTAACCGTTTCAGGCGAAATATGCATATGTCTGGCAATTTCTTTGGTTTTCAAATCTTCCATAATCAGGGCTGCAATGCGGAACTCAGTTGGAGTTAGAGGTGTGCAAAGCGCCTGCTGGTTATTCAACGTTGACGTGAGGTCTGCCACCAGGTCCTGCAACAACTTAAGTTCACGCTGATCATTCTGAGAGAGATCCTCACTCTGCTGAAGCTCATCTATGACTGGTAAAATGGAGACCCTGATTTTCCGTTCTATCGTCGCTTCGGTATTTTTTCGCGTTCTTTCGATGTTACTCGTCAATATGGACAATGCGTTGTTAGTCGCCATTAACTGCCTGTTTGCATCCTGCAATTTCATCTCCTTATCTGCTGCCCTTTTCTCAACCAGAACTTCAAATTCCTCCTCTTTATGTTTGCGGTCAGTTATATCACGGATGATGACGACATCAGTGGGCTGGCCTTCCCAGTATGTTTTTGCTCCGGTAACCTCCACAGGGACCTTTTTACCGTTTTTTCTCAATATGGCTGTTTCATAGCCTGGTGGAACGGGCTTTTCCTTAAGTCTTTTTCCCAACATTCTTTCTAATTTCTTGAGTTCGTCGGGATGGGCAAGGCTTTGCATCCTGATTTCAAGGAGTTCCTGAATACTGAACCCCGTTATCTCGGAGGCCTTTTTATTGGCATAGACATGTTCCCCTTCGCCTGTGGCGACCAGGATTCCATCATTAGCATTTTCGGCCAAAGCCCTGAAGTTGTCATTGCTCTCCATGAACCGACACCTCCCTGTTGTTAATCTAAATATTTTTTTTCGACCCTTGATCGCTTTTTCACGATAGCATACCTCATACACAGTCAGGGTCCTTTTGGTATCTGAAAGCACCCTCGGGAAAGGACTAACGTGCATAAACCTTGTAAGCCATAACATCCAAATCCATGCAAGGCTGCCAGATCAATCCTTCACTCTTGGCGAAAAAACTTTAAAAAAACAATAAGACAGAGACTATGTGCGCCTCTACACCAATTCACGGGTTCGAAACTTGAGTACCAAGCATCATTCTCCCAAGGAAGCCATTGCCTCTTTTGCCAGCTTCAACCCTCCCTCTGATCCACACTGTTCAAGAACCTCAATAGCCTCGGTAAGGCGTGCTCTGGCTTTATCGTTTTTCTTGATTGCGATATGCAAAAGCCCCAACCTGTACAAGGCCATGCCAACAAGCGTCATTGCCCCAATCTCTTTTCCCGTTTCGATGGCTTTGTTAAAATGCTCTTCGGCCTTTCTGCCGGCCGATGGCACATTCTTTAGAATAAAACCCACATTCTTTGCCATTGTTGAAAAGCTGATTGGTGATGCTTTGGCTACGATCTGATAATAGACCCGACCCAATACGCTCTCATATTGAATAATACCTATCTTACTGTGGGTTTTGGAATATGTCTTCAGGGCATTTTCTATAAGTTTCAACCCCTCGGACATTTCACCTTTAGTGATTGAAATCAAACCGAGCATTCCGGAGGCAGAAGTTCCGATTATTTCGCAGCCGCAGGTTTGGCTATACAAAACATTTTTCTGAAGTGCATCTTCAGCTTCCTGAAATTGTTCATTTAATGTTAACGTTACACCGAGGAGAATTATAGCGAGTTGCGTATAAAAAGGATCTGCGGCAATTCTAAGGCCTTCTTCACCGCACGTGGTGGCAGATTCGAAATCCTCGCCAAAAAGATAGGCAAAACCCTTGACATAATGACCAAGGGTCATGCTCCTTATATTGGAATGTTTCTTTCCGTAATCCAACAGTTGATTTCCCATTTCCAGCGCTCTCTTTAAGTCTCCCTTCACTGAATAGGTGAATGCCATACCCCCTAAAGATTTGAAATAGAGATAATGATCGGATGGATAAAGCTCAACTATTTCCTGAGCCCTTTCACCAAATTGAATCGCTTCGTTCAGGCGGCCTAAATTAAAACAAGTCCAAGTTAACCATGCGCAGGCATAGCCGATAATCTGCTGATTCCCAATCCGCTCACCCAGTTCAATGGCTTTAAGGAGATATTCATAAGACTCATTGTGTTTCTGTCTAAAGAAGTGGGCAAAGCCTAGCCAGGCATAAAACATTCCCATTTTTGCCTTGTCATTTAACGAGTCTGCTAAATCTCTGTGGGCGAGAAGCAGATCCAGTTGCTCCTTGAAATTCCCTCTGTAGTAGAAGACCAAGGACCATTTATTCAAGAGACCAATCAACAGCCCATCTTCGTCCGTTGTCCTTTCCGGGATATGGGTAAGGAGTTCAAAAGCCTCCCGGAAATACTGGTGGGACTCCTCCACAGCATACCTGGCCAGACTCTTTTCCCCTGCCTTTTCAAGGTAATCTACAGCCTTGTGGATCGAGCGACCTTGTTTGAAGTGAAAAGCCAAGGCTTCATAGAATTCGGAAAGCCTGTCTTGGAACAACTTCTCCATGACGAGAGCGATCCTTTCATGGATTGCCTGGCGCTCTTTTTTGAGAAGACCACTGTAAACCACTTCCTGGGTCAGAGCACTTTTGAATACATACTCCAAATCCGGTTGAAGGGATCTTGCGTGGATTAAATCTATACGTTCCAATCCGGTCAGGTGCCTGTCAAGCTGTTCTTTCAACTGTGTGCAATTCTTGAGT
>Ga0307424_1000135_pt1 | contig 35037 bp, 33 predicted proteins | sample SalMarWE160320MG_FD_202157 | JGI IMG/M metagenome (GOLD analysis project Ga0307424, IMG submission 202157) | Salt marsh sediment microbial communities from the Plum Island Ecosystem LTER, Massachusetts, United States - WE1603-20 | ecosystem: Environmental > Aquatic > Marine > Intertidal zone >... | reverse complement strand
GCGGCGGAAAAACGGACAACCAAGAAGCCTTCAAAGAATGGGATTTAGACTACAGCCCAGATTTTTGAAAAACTTATCTAACAGAAAAAAGAGCATAAAATAGTAAGCTACAGGAACGACGGAGCCATGAACCTGAAAATCGATTCAGAACTCAAAACCTGCTTTCCGGACCTAACAGTTCTCACACTCCACATCAAGGGCGTACAGACACAAAAGAAGAGACCTGAACTGGAAAACTTCAAGACTGAAGTAACCAGACAGGTCAGGGACGAGTACACCCTAAACACAGTAAAGGATCACCCGACGTTCAGGGCTTACCGAGACTTCTTCTGGAGCATAAAAATAGACCCAACAAAAATCCGTCCAGCCGCAGAAGCTCTTATCAGAAGAATTCTTGCAGGAAAAACTCTTCCATGCATAAACACTCTTGTTGACGCCTACAACCTTGCCTCCATCAAAAGCAGAATCGCCCTAGCAACCTTTGACGCAGACAGACTAGAGGGAGACCTTCTGATGAGGTTCGCGGATAAGGGCGAACAGTTTAGTGGAATTGGAATGGAGAAACCCCTGATTTTGAAGGGGAGAGAAATCGTGGTCTCTGACAGGGATGAGCTGGTGGCTATCTACCCATATAGGGACGCTGACAACACGAAAGTAACTGAGAAAACAGAAAACATCATGATGCTGGTTTGTGGAGTCCCCGGCATACCAAAGCCTGACCTAGAAAATGCTTCCCAAGTGGCGCTGGAGTACATAACACGTTTCTGTGATGGAGAAAAAGGAGTCTAGTCCTGTCTCGCTGCATTAGTTTCTGTCTCAGGCTCCTGTTTAAGTAAAACATTTATAGTATCATTGTGTGTAGTATCTCCATCCAGTTCCAGGTTATAGAGACGTATGACTGAAGAAACCAAGACACCAACAGAAGAAGCAAAAACTGAAGAAGTAACAAAATTACTGATTGACGATCCATCTGATTTTAAATTCCACGCAGCCTACATGGCCTATTCTGAGACATGGGACAAAATCTCTTCCCCAGACACTAAAAACGAATTGAATGGCATCCTGACAGCTCTGTCTAAGGAGGAAGTGAGCTACTCAAACTTCTACAGAACATTGGACGATTACAGAAGGCAGGGCTCCAAGCACTACGAGTATTCCAGAGACCGCATAGAGACGCAGAGAAAAAGAGACTGGAGACAGGAACGGAACAAACAAGAACGCAACTCAAGGTACAAAGGAAGACGCTAAAGAGTTTCTGCCCCTCTGAGTTAACGTTTCTAACGGTTTTTAGCGCAGATGTGAGCCGTGAACGTGAAGTTTTTTGCAGGTTTTTTCTAGTCAAAGAAATTTGACTAAAAACCCGTAGTGCATCATTGAGTTAGTCAAGAAATCTTTACAAAAATGCTTTTATGAATACCCAGCGCCGAAATGAGTAGTTAGAGGCGCTAACATTGAAAAAATATGTTACAAGATTGGCGCTTTCACTCATTTTCATCTCGTTACTCATTCCAGTCCTTAGTTTTTCGCCCATACCAGAAGTCAAGGCTGCAGAGCAAGTTTTTTTCGAAGACAACTTTGAAAACTACACAGTTGGAGACTTTCCCTCCAGCGGCGGCTGGCAACTATGGTACAACGGAATGGGAACTGACCATCAGGCTATTGTAAACAATTTTTCGTTTTCTCCAAGCAAGTCGTTGAAGCTTCTGGGCTTGGATTTCTGGGCTGGCTTCGCAGCCAAAGGTTTCACGTCCACTTCCTCTAGGATAGGCTTTGAGGTGGCGGTTAGGGTTGAAGAAACCAATGGACAAGGCAGAGACAACGCCAGAGTAGCCTTCACCACAAAATTGAGTGACTGCATCTCCTGCGAGTATGCGCCGGTCACGTTTCAGGACAGCGGAGTGATAGTTTCTGGCGGTCAGGTTCTGCAGTCCTACGTTGCCGACACGTGGTACAAAATCAAGCTGGTCATGGACAGAGCGGACGACACGTACTCTGTTTGGGTTGACGGCGAATTGAAGGGCGAAAACTTGACGGTGACAACCACCTCAGGTCCCATAGCAGATTATCCCTCCTCTGAAATCGAAGCGTTTTCGGTCAGCCAATGCTACAACAGCGTCACAGCATATTTTGACGACGTGAAAGTTTTTTCCAGCTATGAATCACATCCCACACTGGAATTGGTTCCAAACACTGGAATAGCAACAACCACCATTGTGGGCTCCGGGTTCGCGCCTGACTCACAAATCTCTGTCATGTGGGATGGCATCCCGATTCCTACTGTTCCAAGTCAGGTGATTACTGACAGCAGCGGAAGCTTCACGTGTATCGTAAGTGTGCTGAACCAAACCGACGGAGCCTACACCATAGGAGCCGTTGACGAAACAGGAAACGAAGCAGCCGCAACATTCACAGTCACCATAGCGTCACAACCGCAGGCACAAAGCGCAGTTCCAGACGATTACATGACGATACAGGAGGCTATAGACCATGCACAAGAAGGAGACACCATTGTTGTCAAAGCGGGAACATACTACGAGAACGTGGTTGTGAACAAACCATTAACAATTAAATCTCAGAGTGGAGCCGAAAACACGGTTGTTTGTGCCGCAGACCCAACGAAAAATGTTTTTGAAATAAAAGCAGACAACGTCGAAGTCACTGGCTTCACAATAAAAGACAGCGCCAACAGAACAATCTCAGGAGACCCGTTCAACCCAAGCAGTTACGTTGACGCCTGCGGAATCTACGTTGGCTCCTGCACAGGCACCAAAATCACAGGAAACATTGTCGAAAACAACTTTGAGGGCATCGTATTCGCAGACTGTTCAGACATTCTTGTTTCCGAAAACCAAGTAACAGGAAACATTCACGAGGGCATCAGAATCGTGTATTCCTCGTCTGCAACTCTCAGCAAAAACAGCATAATCGGCGGTCAATCCTCTGGATTCTTCAGTGCGACGGGTCTAGTGGTTTTCCATTGCTCAGACAGCAGCGTTACAGAAAACAGGATAGCTGGAAACGACAATGGTGCGGTGATTTCGAATTCTCAGCGCATAAACTTTTCCAGCAATAACGTAACAGACAATCAGTTCCATGGCTTAAACATAGTCGGTGGCAGTGGCAACAAAGTTTTCGGAAACATCATGAGAGGCAACACATACGGAATCTGTCCCAGCGGCGCCTCAAACACCCAAATTTACGACAACATTCTACAAGAAAACGAGGCGGGCATAGCCTGCTACGGCGCTTCAAACAATTTTGTTTACCATAACAGCTTCATCAACAATTTACGTCAAGTAAGCAATTTTCATGGCTACGAAACAAATTCGTACGATAATGGTTATCCCTCTGGAGGAAACTACTGGAGCGACTACAGCGGCTCAGACAGTGACGGAGACGGCATAGGCGATGTTCCATACGTTATTGATGAAAACAATAAAGACAATTATCCGCTCATGAGCCCCAACCAAGTAATCCCCTCCCAGTCATACCAACTTATGGTGGACAGCAATCCAGCGGGAGTAGCCTTCACAGCCGACGGCACATCATATACAGCGCCGTGGACAAACACATACGCTGACGTCACTACAGTCAGTTTGACGATGCCCGACTCTTACTTCTTCAATGGCGAAAAATATGTTTGGAGCCGATGGAGCGACGGAAACACCAACAGACAAAGAACAGTTACATTGAACGAAAACACTGCCTTAACTGCCCTCTTTGCTCCAGAGGATACGTCTCTGAAACTTTCGGTGCTTTCTCCACAAAACAGAACATACTCTGCAACAGACATTCCGCTAGAGTATGCCGTGAACAGGTTCTTCTATTCGACAACATACAGATTGGATGGACAAGCAGCCGTAGCAGTTGTCGGTAACACAACTTTGACAGGACTATCAGAGGGAACACACCAATTGACAGTTTATGTTAACAGCACCGACAGCCCCACGGGCGCCTCTGCCACAGTCTGGTTCACTGTTGACACCACAGCCCCAACCATAACCGACGTCATTCAGGCACCAGTTGACACTAATGGAAGTTCAGAAGAAGGATTCAGGGTCAGCGCCACAGTAACTGACACAGTAAGCGGAGTAAAGCAGGTGACGCTTAGCTACAGTGACGGCAACGGAACAGGAATGACCATTGAAATGACAAAACTGGAAGATGTCTGGGTTGGCGCTATTCCAGCTTTTCCGCACGGGACAACCGTAACATACACGATCATGGCAGAAGATAAGGCAGGAAACACGGTTACAATCGAGGAACTTCATGGACAAACAAATCAGTATGAGGTGGTGCCCGAGTTTCCATTATGGATTATTGTGCCGCTGTTCTTGACTGCCACAGTATTCACCAGAGTTGCAAAGAAATGGCTATCCAGCCCAGCCTCCGCAAAAATCTATAACAGCCTACACAAACTCTTAGCATATAGAGGCTTCAGCGCTATAGGACGTCGATTATTGCGTCTGTAACCTGTTTGGTGGACGAAGAGCCTCCAAGGTCAGGAGTCAAAACTTTTCCTTCCTCCAGCACAGACACTATAGCCTTTTCGATGCGTTCAGCCCACCTGTTTTCGCCGAAGTAATCCAGCATCATCTTCGAAGCCATAATCGCCGCCATCGGATTCGCTATATCTTTTCCTGCAAGCCTCGGAGCGGAGCCGTGAACAGGCTCAAAGAGAGCGTAATCGTCTCCTATGTTGGCGCTGGGCGCTAAACCCAAGCCTCCAACCAGACCCGCCGACTCGTCCGAGAGGATGTCGCCGAAAAGGTTTGATGTTACGATAACGTCGAAGATTTGGGGCTTCAGAACAAGCCGCATGGCTGTAACGTCAACGAAAGCCTCCTCCACCTCCACGTCAGGATAATCTTCCGCGACCTTCTGTGCAACCTCAAGAAAGAGACCATCTGATACCCGCAGCACATTCGCCTTGGTCACAATAGTCACTTTTTTGCGTCGCTTCATCGCCAACTCGAAGGCAAAGCGTGCAATCCGCTCCGTCGCCTTCCTTGTAATCACCCTGATTGTATACGCTGAATCGGGCAACGCAAACTCCCATCCGCTGTACATTCCTTCAGTGTTCTCCCGCACAATAACCAAATCAACGTCCTTCATGCCCTTCTGGGTTGGGTAACTTTTTGCGGGTCTAACATTAGCATAAAGTCCAAGGGCGCGCCTCAACATTATAATCGCGCTTTTGTAGCCCGGAACACCCACAGGCGTAGTGGTGGCTCCGAACAAGCAAGCCTGAGTCTCGCGTACCCCCGCCAAAACATCGTCAGGAACTGGAGACCCAGTTTTTTGCCAGACCTCGTAGCCTATCTCAAAGTATCGACAATCAAAACTTAAGTCCGTGCTCTCCAGTAACCGGACAGCCTCAGGAACAACCTCGCCGCCGATTCCAGGACCCGGAATAACAGCCAACTTATACGTTGTCATATCCATCACTCCTCAGAAAATCTACCAAACCGCCACGGTCCACAATCTTCTGCATAAACGCTGGCAGCGGCTTCACCTTAAGAACAGTTCCCTTAGTCTTGTCGCGTATGTCGCCAGTTTTGAAGTCTATCTCGATGGTATCGCCGTCATCTATCTTGTCCGTGTCTTCGCAAACAAAGAGGGGCAACCCAATGTTTATCGCGTTTCTGAAGAATATGCGGGCAAACGATTTAGCGATTACAGCACTTATTCCAGCAGCCTTTATGGCAACAGGAGAATGCTCACGCGAGGAGCCACAGCCGAAGTTGTTTCCCGCAACAATCACGTCCCCCTCCTTCACTTCCTTGGCGAACTCTGGGCGGTACTCTATGAAGGCTATTTCTCCCAGCCGTTTCCTGTCAGTTGTTACAGTGTATCTTCCGGGCGTGATAACATCCGTGTTTATGTCGTCACCAAACTTCCATGCTCTCACAGGTAATCCCTCGGATCAGCAATCTTTCCAGCCAGAGCGGATGCAGCAACCGTTGCCGGAGAAGCCAAAATAATGTCTGCTTTCGGATCGCCCATTCTGCCGGTGAAGTTCCGGTTCATGCTCGAAACACAGGTTTCGCCCTCACACAACACTCCCTCGTGTCTGCCGATGCATGGACCGCAGCTTGGATTGCAGACTGTTGCGCCTGCCTTAACCAGCTCCTCCAAGTATCCCTTCTCTAGAGCTGCAAAGTAGATGTCATCGGAGGCTGGGGACACTATGAGCCTGACGTTTCGGGCAATCTTTTTTCCTTTGATTATTCTTGTGGCAACCTCTATGTCCTCTAGGCGCCCGTTCGTGCATGTTCCCAAGAAGGCTTGGTCTATTGTTCTTCCTTCAACAGCGGAAACAGGCTCCACATTGTCCACCGATGCGGGAAGTGCAACCTGAGGCTCAAGGTCTCCAACATCTATCTTATACTCGTCCCTGTAGGCTGCATCCTTGTCGCTTCTGAAAATCTTGCCACTTCTTGCGCCAAGAAACTCAAGCGTTTTCTGGTCAGCCTCGATTATTCCGTTTTTTCCGCCCATCTCAATAGCCATGTTACATAACGTCAACCGAGAAGAGACACTTGCGTTCTTGACGTAGTCTCCAGTGAACTCGCAGGCTTTGTAGAGGGCTCCGTCGGCTCCAACCTCTCCGATAATGCTGAGGATAACATCCTTGGCGTAGACGCCCTTCCGTGGTGAGCCACTTAAATCGAATTTCAGGCTTTCAGGAACCTTAAACCAGCATTTTCCCGTAGCCATGGCTCCGCCAATGTCGGTTGACCCCAAACCAGTAGTGAAGGCTCCCAAGGCTCCTTCAGTGCAGGTGTGAGAGTCAGCTCCAACAATCACGTCTCCGGGAGACACAAACTTTTCAACCAGAAGCTGATGGCAGACTCCGTTGGTGAAGAAACCAGAAAGTTTCTGGTCTGCCACAAATTTTCTTGATTTCTGGTGCAGGGTTGCTCCTGCCACTGTTGGCGCAGGAAAGAAGTGGTCAAAAACGATTATGACGCGGTCTTTGTCGAAGACTTTGTCTGTGATGCTGTAGAATGCTTCGATTGCCAAGGGGGCTGTGGAGTCGTGAGCCATAACGTAGTTTACGTCGGCGACCACAAAGTCTCCGGCAGCCACTTCTTTCTGGTGCGAAGCGTTGGCTAAAATTTTTTCAGTTATTGTAGAAGCCATGGAACTCAACGCTTTTCAGTTTCGGCTATCATTTCTTTGAGTTCATCGGGCGTAAATGAGCTTCGCCTTGCCCCACTGGAAAACGATGCCTTTACTTTCTCAAGAACCTTCTTCGCCGTCTCCTCGGAGATGGGTGTTCCCAGCTCTTTTTCTGCCACATACATGATTCCGTGTCTTCCGCTCAGTTCATCTATGTACACTCTTCGTTTCTGACCTACCAGTCTGGGCGGATAAAACTCGTAGGTTGTGGGGTTAATGAGGACGCCATGTTGATGTATGCCTGAGCTGTGCGCAGTCACGTTTTCTCCAGTTATCGGCTTGTGAGGCGGCATCTTTACTCCTGAAAGCTCCTCAACAAGTTTTGACAGAGAATTCAGTTGGCTCATCTCAAAGGGGCTGGTCCCGAAGATTATGTGCAGTGCGGGAATAATTTCTTCTGTAACGGTTATTCCGGCTCTTTCGCCGATACCGTTTACGCTTGTTGAAACTGTTGACGCGCCAGCTGCTACTGCCGCCAAAGAGTTTGCCAAAGCCAATCCAAGGTCGTTGTGGCAGTGAACCTCGATTGGGATGTCTACGGCGCTTCCGATTTCTTTCACTAGAAACGCCATCCCGTTGGGGCTTGCACAACCCAAAGTGTCAACGACTCTTGCTCTGTCTGCTCCTGCATCTTCTGCGGTTTTGTAGGCTTTTTTCAGGAAATTCAGGTCGTTTTCTCGGGTTGTATCCTCTGCGCTGTAGATGATGAAGAGCCCATAACTTTCGGCGTAACTTACCATCTCAGTCAGCCGTTCCAGATACGTTTCTTGGCTCATGCCACCGAACTTGTATTGCCGGTGGTAAGGAGATATGGAGAGAGATACTACGATGCCGTCGGCTCCCACATCCGCTACAGCATCAATGTCTTCCTTTTTTGCTCGGGCAAAGGCGGAAAGCTGAGCGTCCAGGTTCATGTCAACTAGGGATTCGATGCATTTTCTTTGCTTTTCTGAGGCGGCTGGGAATCCGGCTTCTATCTGTTGTATTCCAACTTCGTCCAGTTTCTTGGCTATCTCCAGCTTGTTTTCTATGCTGAAGATTACGCCTGGGGTCTGTTCTCCCTCTCGTAATGTGCTGTCGTGCACTATGTACTCGTCTAGCTGGGGGGCTTTGAAGTTGGCGAAGTTGTAGGGGCTTGGGAGGATTCCCTCTCTTTCCAGTCTTTTTAGCCGTTTTTGTCCCTGTTCATCAAGATACTCTTCTTCCAATATGGTGAGCCGTCCTTTTCACACTTTTTTGTTGAATCAAGTTTCCGAAGAATACAAAACGCACAAACATATATACTTTATGTAAAATTATCTCGGTTAGAATACGAAAAGCTTACCCTAAATTCTGAAACCGTAATCGCTCACGAATCACTTAAGATGGACGTTTTACCAGCTGCGTAAGATAATCATGGTGTTCGTGTCTGAGACGCCCTTCAATCGCCGAATCTTTTCGAGGCACTCGTTAACCTCTGTAATGTTAAAGCCCGATATTATAACTGCAATATCATATTCGCCAGTAATCTCGTACACTGTTTCAACGTTAGAAAGCTGCTTCAGCGCTTTGGAAACATCAGAGGTCGGCAAAGAGGGATTCACTGAAAGCAAAGCTATTGCCTCTGCTCCTTCTGCGAGTCCAACCTTGACGGTGAATCGCCGTATTGCCCCGTCATCAACAAGGGCTTTTATTCTCTTCCGAACAGCTCCTTCAGATAAGCCGATTCTTTTTCCGATGTCGCTGTACGTGGCTCTGCCATCATGCTTCAGAATTTCGATTATCGCCTTGTCAACGTCATCCATGCTCATCACTTCTGACATAATATCTATACGGAAAAATTTAACGATTTCTGAACAAATAACAGCAAATTTGTAACGATTTCCGCATCATGGTTCCCCTTTTCCCACCAACACCCAAAACACCAATTATCCGCAATTCTAGGCGCCACAGCACCGACCCTACGGATTTCGTATAATAAGTTGGAAAACGTGCAAAACTACCTACCATTAATCCGAAATTCTTATAAATAGCAACATTTTCTATAATGGCTCACTTTAAACCAAAGAGGTGTGAGTTGTGAAGAAAGCCAACTGTCCCGACTGCGACGCGGAAATCGAGGTCCCAGATGACGTCATGAAAGGTGAGATTCTCAGCTGTCCCAGCTGCGGTCTTGAACTGGAAGTGACTGTGAATAAGGGAGACTGCGTCGAACTTAAAGAGCTGGGAATCGAAGGGGAAGACTGGGGAGAATAGGTTCCCCTCATATTTTCTTTTTACTGTTCACATGCGAAACAGAAAAGAAGCAGACCGATAAACACTTAAGGGTCATAAAATGTTTGAAGCGAGGAAGTAAGAACAGAGATGAGCATCGGAATTTTGTTTGAAAGCTCCGAAACAGACGAAAAAGGCATCAAAATGACTGCAGAGCAGATGGGAATAGACCTAGTTTACATTCCCTTCCGCAAAGTTGCAGTTCGCCTAGACAGAAACGGATACAACATCAAAACCAAAGCAAAGGACTACACCCAAGTCCTCCATGACATCAAAGTAGTGCTGAACAGGGCACAAAGCAAGAACCGCAGACTCTTCGCAGCCAACATTCTGGAAGCCTTCGGCAAACACGTCATAAACCCGCAGTGCGTAGAATACGCCTGCTTCAGCAAGCTTAGAACGTTACTGCATTTCTGGCAGGCAGGAATCAGAACTCCCGAGACAGTTTATGTTCCAGTTGATTCCATCGAGAAAACCTTGGATGGAAGGGAAGTCCATAATGAGGGAGACATAGCGGACTTGTTGCAGATGGAACTGGACCCTGAGAACATCGTAATCAAACCAGACGCTGGAACTCATGGAAAGGGTGTTCAGTTAGCCAAAGAACGGGACGCCCTGATAGAGGTTATACGGGACACTCAGCCTTCGATAATCAATCCTGTTGGCATCCTCGCTCAGAAGCTCGTCCAGAAATGGTTCTACGACCTCAGGATAATAGTCACCAAAGAGGACGGAAAGCAGCCCTACTGCTACCCCACAGCTCTGGCACGAGCCGGATTCAAGGACTTCAGGACAAACACGTTTCTGGGCAACATGGTCGTTGGCGTAAACTTGCCAGCCCACATCAGAGAGGTTTCAGCCAAATGCGGCGCAGCCATGGGAGGAGACAGCAAAGCCTACCTCTTGGCGTTTGATGCCATGATTGGCGTGAACGGAAACAGGGACGTTGACGATGAGCATCTGGAGGGAGAGTTTGAGAAACTTGAGCCCGCCTTCGATGGCGTAAAAAAAGTAAAACTTGACAAGACCAAAAGAACAAACTTCCCAGAATGGAATAAGAAACTGGAGGCGGCTTTTGAAAACTACAAGAGCCAAGAAGCCTACCTATACATCAAGGACGTTATTGAGGACAGCATGGAAAAGAACAAGCACAACATAATGTTCCATGAGGCTAACGCTTGCCCCGAATTCTGGGAACAAACCCGTTTAGCTGCTGGCATAAACATTGCAGAAGCACTGCTGAAGGGAGCCCAAAGCATAATAGATTCCGAGTAGAGGAGAAACAAAAAATGAGAGTTGGAGTAATTGGCGGATCAGGATACGTGGGCGGAGAACTAGTAAGACTACTGCTACCCCACCCAAAAGTAGAATTAACCACAGTAACATCCCGCGCAAACACAGGAGAATTCATCTTCACAGTTCACCCAAACCTCAGAGGAGCCACCCAACTGAAATTCACGCCCCCAAACATCAGCCAAGTTGCAGACAACTGCGACCTAGTTTTCGCTGCGATGCCCCACGGCAAATCAGTCAACCTTGTTCCCCAACTGCTGGAAACAGGAATAAAAGTAGTTGACATGAGCGCAGACTACCGCCTAAAAAACCCAGCAGACTACGACAAATGGTACGGATGGAAGCACACTCACCCAGAACTGCTAAAGGAGGCAGTTTACGGTTGCCCAGAGCTTCACCGCCAAGAAATCAAAGACGCAAAACTAGTAGCGTGTCCGGGATGCATGTCCACAGCCACGATTCTGGGTTTGGCGCCTCTCGCGAAGGCTAGCGTAATCGAAAAGGACAGGATAGTGGCTGACGTGAAAATCGGCTCCTCGGGTGCAGGGCAAAAACCCACTGTTGCTTCTCATCATCCGGAAAGGGCAGGAGGCGTACGACCCTACAAGGTGGCGGATCACAGGCACGTAGCCGAAGTTGAACAGGAACTGAACCTGCTAACAGACGAAAAGGTCACAGTCGCGTTCACGCCCCATGCAGTAAACATGATCCGCGGCATTCTTTCGACAATTCATGCTTTCCTCAAAGAGCCGTTGGAAACAAAGGACATCTGGAAGCTTTACCGATCCATGTACCAAGACGAGCAGTTCATACGTTTTGTCAAATTCAAGAAGGGACCCTATCAGCTGCCTGACCCAAAAATCACGATGGGAACAAACTATGTTGACATCGGCTTCGAGCTGGACCCACGCACACAAAGAATCATCGCCTTTTCTGCCATTGACAACCTCATGAGGGGCGCGTCTGGTCAAGGAGTGCAATGCATGAACCTCATGATTGGCGTAGACGAAAAAACCGGATTAGAATGTCAAGGTTTCCATCCGATGTGATAAAAAATGCTGATTGTAGTGAAGGTTGGCGGAAGCATCCTCGAAACGGTTCCAGACGGAATCGTCTCTGACATAAAGAATGTTCTTTCAGACCACCAGCTGGTTCTGGTTCACGGCGGCGGAAAGGGCGTCACAGAAATAGCCTCCAAGCTAGGCAAGGAACAGCAGTTCGTGTTTTCGCCCACAGGCTTCCGCAGCCGATACACAGACAAAGAAACCATGGAAATCTTCACAATGGTTATGGCCGGCAAAATCAACAAGAAACTTGTTTCGGCTCTGCAGAAACAGAAGATACCTGTTGTGGGGCTTTCAGGCTTAGACGGCTTTCTTGTGCAAGCAACAAGAAAGAAGCGGCTGGTCATAGTTGACGAGAGGGGCAGAAAGCGTGTGATTGACGGCGGCTACACAGGAAAAGTTACCAAAATCAACGTTTCTTTGCTTCAGCTCTTACTGGAAAACGGCTTTGTGCCGCTGGTTTCTCCAGTTGCGTCAAGCGAAGAGTGTGAACCCCTTAACGTGGATGCTGACCGAACCGCAGCCAACATTGCTGGAGCTTTGAAGGCGGATAAGCTGGTTCTGTTAACGGATGTTGAAGGCTTAAAGTTGGATGGAAAAGTGGTTTCGAAGCTGTCCGTTGATGAAGTTGAGAACAAGTTGAAGAAGATTGGGGGCGGCATGATAACTAAGGTTCACGCTGCTCAGGAAGCGTTGGAGCAGGGTGTCGGCGAAGTGGTTATCTGTTCTGGCGTCAGGGAGAACCCGATTTCTTCCGCTTTGAATCATGAGTGTGGTACGGTGATATGCCGTGAATGAAAAGGAAATAGTTGATGCAGAAGACAAGATTATGGCAAACACCTTTGCCAAGAGAGACCGTGTCTTAACAAGGGGCAAGGGTGCCCTAGTTTGGGACATTAACGGCAACGAGTACATAGACTGCACAGGCAGCTACGGAGTTGCCGTTGTTGGTCACTGTCACCCAAAAGTTGTGGAGGCTGTGCAGAGGCAAGTGGAGACGCTTATCGCCTGTCACGCATCCTTCTACAACGATACCCGATCAGAGCTACTTGAGAAACTTATTCGCATAGCGCCCAAGGGATTGGACAAGGTTTTTCTTTCTAACAGCGGCGCCGAGTCAGTTGAGTGCGCCATCAAGTTGGCAAGAAAATATTCGGGCAAACCCGAAATAATCGCGATGATAGGAGCATTTCATGGCAAGACTATGGGCGCTCTTTCTGCGACATGGAAGAAGAAGTATCGTGACGCTTTCATGCCTTTGGTTCCGGGCTTCAAGCATGTTCCTCCAGACAATCTTGAGAAGCTACGGGAAGCCATCACTGACGAGACTGCCGCAGTTCTGGTGGAGCCTGTAAGGGGAGAAGGCGGAGTTCTTATGCCCTCGGACGGGTTTCTTCATGGGCTAAGGGAAGTCTGTAACGAGAAGGGTGTGCTACTGATCTTTGATGAAGTGCAGACTGGTTTCGGTCGCACAGGAAAAGTTTTCGCCTGTGAACACTGGAACGTGGTTCCTGACATCCTGTGTCTCGCAAAATCTGTTGCTGGCGGTTTGCCTATGGGCGCAACCTTTGCACGTGAGGAGGTTATGGCTGCTTTCCAGCGGGGAGAGCATTCCAGCACGTTCAGCGGTAATCCCCTGATTTGTGCCGCGGCTTCTGCTGCCATAGATGTGCTGGTTGAGGAGAAGCTTCCGGAAAGAGCGGCGACTCTTGGACAATACTTTAAGGGCAAGCTGCAGGGCTTAGCCGAGAAGTACAAGATTGTCAGGGAGGTTCGCGGTTTAGGTCTCATGCTGGGGATGGAGACGCGGTTTGACGTTTACAATATACTGGTTGGCTGCATGGAGAGAGGCGTTCTTGTTCTGGATGCCGGAAGGAACGTTGTAAGGTTTCTGCCGCCCCTAGTCATCACGAAGGAGCAGATCGACAGTGTAATTGAGGTGCTGGATGAGGTGTTGGCGGGGGAGAACAGATGAGCAACGAGTATGCGGTTGATTTGCTGACCAGCATGATAAAAATTTACAGTCCCTCAGGCAATGAAGAGCAGATTTCCCTGTTCTTGGTTGACGAGATGGAGAAGCTGGGTTTCCGCGTTCACAGGGATGAAGTCGGAAACGTGATAGGCGAGATTGGCGAGGGCTCTCCGGTTGTTCTTTTGTGTGGGCACATGGACACTGTTGAGGGCGAGATTCCAGTCCGAGTAGAAGACGGGCAACTGTATGGCAGAGGCTCCGTGGATGCGAAGGGTCCCTTGGCTGCCATGATTGTTGCGGCTTCCGCGTTTGTCAAGGATGGTTTTCCGGGCAAGATTCTGATTGTTGGCGTGGTTGATGAGGAGAAGGGGGGCACAGGAATCCAGCATTTTGTCGAGGAGGGAATTCAACCGGATTACGCCATTTTCGGTGAGCCCAGCGGCTTGGAGAAGGTTGTTTTCGGCTATAAGGGCATCGTGACTGTGAAGGTTACTGTTGAGACGCCTTCGGGTCATTCTGCTGCACCGTGGCTCTTCGATAACGCCATTGAGAAGGCTATGGAGTTTTGGAGGCAGATTAACAAACTTCATTTGCGGGAGGAGAAGCTGAAGAGCCGCTTCTACTCGATTACTTCCTGTTTAACTGGGATTAAGGGCGGAAACCATTCTGCCTCCTTTATTCCCTCGCATTGTGAGATTGTTGTTCAGCTGCGGATTCCGCCTCAACTAACTCCTGAGGTTGTGTTTGAGGAAGTTAAGCGGAAGATTGACCGCTACAAGGCGACCAACCCGAAGGTTAAGGTGTTAGTGGAGATGGTGGATGTTGCTAAGGCGTTCGAGGCTGACCGCAGATCCGTTATTGTCAAGGCTTTGGCATGGGGCATCAGAAAAACCACGCTGAATTATGCTTCTTTTTCGCGGAAAACTGGCACAGGAGACATGAATGTTCTCGGCAATGCTCTTAAGATTCCGGTGGTCACGTATGGACCCGGAGACTCTCGGCTGGATCACACACCCAACGAGCACATAGACATCCAAGAATACCTCAAAAGCATCGAAGTACTAAAAAAGTCACTCAAAAAACTGCCTGACCTCGCAAAAATACACAAACCAAGACAGCAAGCCTAGCCGATTAAGAGATTTTGATTTCAGTTACTCCTTTTGTGTTTCTTGTAATACACAAAGCCTCCTAATCCCACAGCGGCAATGACCAAAGTTAATGTTATTTGTGCTGGTAACGGGTCTACTACGGTAAAATAGATTGTTTCTGAGGCACCTACGTTTCCGGCATTGTCTTTTGCATACAATTTCAGATTATGAGACCAGCATCCAAAGAAGATAGAGCAGAGTTTCCATCTATAGTACAGTTTTCTTGTCCATCCAGACAATAGCCCATCCACTGAACAGGTTGTTCCATTTCTGGAACAAAAAAGAGTCAATCAGCAAAATGTCATATTGACGGTTTGTTCTTTCTCCATTTTAAGCCTTCAGCCAAGAACACTCCAGCAGACACTATGGTTACAATTGTCAAAAGCCAAAACGATCCTTCAACTGACGATGCCGTCAAAAGGTGAAGTACTAGAATAGCAATTTCGATAGCTAAAACAACCAAAAAAATGAGCCCAAACAAGATAAACCGGGGGATGAGGCTTTTTCCTATCCACATGTACCCTTTGATTCCAACTTTTTCCTTAACAACGTAGTTACTATACTCGTCCTTATGCACCAAATCCAAGTCTATAAGTTTCTGCAGATTCCTGTAAGCAACACTTGGGCTGGTTAGTTTTGCGCCTCTCATCACTTCTCTAGGACCAACAGGTTTCCCAGCCTTGATCAAATAGATGTATGTCCGCATTCCTGAGGGGGTTAGTTCATCTTCAGGCTCCATGTTTTAGTGACCTGCTTTGTTCAAGAGACAATAATATAGTGTAGTCATCTTTTAAGTAAATATGTGCACCCACATAGCAAATAGCACGTTTTTATATGACTTCTTCTATGACGTTATTTGAGCGGAATTTCATGTCTTTGGTTTATGTTTTGATGAACACGGAACCGAGCCAGATGGAAAGCGTTCTAGAGGAAATCAAAGAAATCAGGGGCGTAGAAGAAGCCTACATGGTCTACGGAACCTACGACATCTTCGCAAAAGTCAAAGCCGACAACCCACTGGAACTCAAAGGAATAGTCCAAAAAATCAGAAGCAAAGACAACGTCATGAACACCCTAACACTCATGGTCGTCCAAGAATAGAGCCCACAAGTAAATGCGAAGGCATGAGTTGCCAGCTTTTTTGGTTCTATTCAAGCACTCATCTACTAGATTATTGTGCATATAAGAGGACGGAAAAAGCCGTTTTTGGCTACTATCGGATAATATGCACATTCTTTGAATGCCTTGTTCTGTAGATTACGGCTACCAGAGTCGCCACTACAAAAAAGAGAAGCAAAAACGTTGTTGAAAACTCGGGAATCACTTCATTGGTGAGCTGGGTTGCAGTGTCTGTCAGTCCATCGTCATCCGTGACTGTAAGTGACACCGTGTAAGCGCCCTCTGCCTCATAAGAATGGGTAGTGGTTTTTCCTAATCCTGTTGTTCCATCCCCGAAGCCCCAGACGTAACTTACAATAGAACCGTCAGTGTCAGAGCTGCCTGAAGCATCAAAAGTTATTGTCTCATTCACCATCGGAGCAAGGGGCGCATACGTGAACGCGGCAACAGGAGGGAACTCACTTTCTATCACGTAGGTTTCAAAAGAACCATCCGAAAAGTCTGGCGGAGTCCACCCCAAAGGGTTACTGTCCCCAGTAGCCTCAACCCATATCCACCCATAACCCCTACCATCCAGAATGTCCCAGTAAATATTTGCATCAGGAAACTCAGGAAACCATATCATCAACGCCACATGCTGCGGGGCATCAATAATGGCAACATCAAATCCAGCCGCCAAATAAAGAGTCGCACAAAGAAACGCAAAATCTTCACAGTCTCCCACCGCAACAGTGCCCTCTGCGCGGGCTTCCTCAATCATATAAGCCATCTCATCAGCATTCCAAGCCCACTCCGCCTGCGGCTCGTCTTGCATGACCACATAATCTTCATCATAACCGTACTCGGTCCAACTCTGAACAAAAGAAAGCACTGCTTGGGCACGCTCCAGCCTGCCGGGGTAGTTTGCCCTGAAGTCTTCACCCCAACTGTAGGCTAAGTCAACGAAGCTGCCAAGGCTTTCGTATGCCAAATCGGGCAGGTATCCATTTTCGCCGTAGTAATAGTTCCTGTTTAAGCCCCAAGGCAGGTCATACCACTCTCCATACTTCTTCTCGTAGACTGGAGGCCATGAATTTCCGCTAGGATACGCAAAAACACAGCCCATTATTAACGGGACCAAAAAAACTAGCGTTAGAATCCGGAGAATTTTCTTCATCACAGGAAATCATCACACGGACCGTTCATAGGGGTATGGATAAACTTGCGTTGATGACAAGTCCCATGAAAACCTCGTAGCAGAACATGAAAGCGCCTACAGCCGTCGGTGACTTGTTGATGTCGTCCAAATCTATATGGAAGGGCGTAACTTTTGCGAAAACCACATAGAAGATCCAGCCAAAGAGGAGGCACATCAACACGCTTAAGGAAACAACCAGAAACCTTTGAATGTTAATAAATGAGCTGATTAGTATCTGCTGCCCAAAGAAGATGGGATTCAGAACTGAACCATGCACCACGAGCCCAGCAAATATCAGAAAACCGCCAACAAAGAGAGCCGTTGCCTCAGCATGCCCCCGTATGGCTTTGAATTCATGAATTTTTACGGTTATTTTGTCAAGTACGGCTATTCCTCCAAGTCCAATCAGCAGACAAAAGATGCAGGATAAGAAAGTTCGGAGGAACCACAGCAGGATTGCAACCAGAGTTGGGCTGGGAATTGCCAACATCTTCACCAGCAGCAAAATCTGCTGAACTAGTATATAATATTAATAGCCACATCAGCGCTCAGAAGGTCGAATGAACTACATTATACAAAAGATAAAAAATGGAAAAGGAGGCGCCCGCCAGCCTCTTCCCAGTCATGTTTTGCAGCCTAACCGGTCAAGAGTTTTGGGCTATTGGTAGCCTTGCCACTTGCTTTCCAGTTTCGGGTCTTGGATTGTCTTCATTAGGTAGTCGGCAAATTCTGCTCCAGTTGCACCGTCTGATCTTCCGGTCAAAGCAACTTTCTGGTCATACTGTCCACAGACGTCAAGAGCCATCTCAAGCTTCTTGGCTTCAGCAACGAAACCGATGTGGTTTAAGAGCATGACAGTGGCTCTGAGGATGCTTGAGGGGTCAGCGTAATCGGCTCTTCCTTCATCAACCATTCTTGGAGCTGTGCCGTGGATAGCCTCAAACATTGCGTATCTTTTGCCGATGTTTGCACTTCCAGCTGTGCCAACGCCGCCCTGAAACTCGGCTGCTTCGTCAGTGATGATGTCTCCGTAAAGATTCGGCAGCACCACAACCCTAAACTGTGTCCGCCTCTTGGGGTCCACAAGCTTGGCAGCCATAATGTCAATGAACCAGTCATCCCACTTCACCTCAGGATACTTCTTGGCTATCTGCTCCGCCGTGCTGAGGAATTTTCCGTCAGTTGTTTTCACCACATTCGCCTTCGTCACAACTGTTACCTTGTTGATTTTGTTTCGTTTAGCATAATCAAACGCCATCTGGATTATTCTCTCAGAACCCTGCTTGGTTGTAACTGCAAAATCAACCGCAAGATCGTCAGTGACGTTTATTCCCCTGCCCCCAACAATGTATGCGCCCTCCGTGTTCTCCCTGAAGAAAATCCAATCTATGTCCTTATCAGGTACCTTCACGGGTCTCACGTTAGCAAACAAATCAAGAATCCGCCTCATCGCAACATTCGCGCTCTCAATGTTAGGCCACTTATCGCCCTTCTTAGGAGTATACGTTGGACCTTTCAGCAAAACATGGCACTTTTTGATTTCCGCCAGAACGTCATCAGGTATCGTCTTCATGACCTTTGCGCGGTTCTCGATAGTCAATCCTTCGATGACTTTTAGTTTGACTTTTCCGTCGGCAATCTCTTTTTTCAGCAGAAATTCCAGAACACGTTTTGCTTCCTTGGTGATGTATGGACCGATGCCGTCTCCGCCAATGATTCCGATTACTATTGGCTTCAGTTTGGCGTAGTCCATCCAGTCCTCTGCCTTTTTCATTTGCTCAATTCTTTCAAGCTGTTCTTCCATCAGTTTCCCAAAATGTTCCTTTGCATCTTCAATTTCTTTTGTCATTTTTCATTCCCCAATTTTTTTGTTTCTTCTCTTATTTCTTCCTTTCTAGGAGGAGCATAAAGGATATCCTCCCATGGGTGCCTGTACAGGTTTTCCTCAAGACGCTTCTGATCCAAGATGTGACCCATGAACCCGATGCTGCGTCCAAGCACAAACAGCCCATTCAATGCCCCAGTTTCTATGATGTCGCTGATTTCCTTCTTTGAGAAGCCTAAACTGTTAAGCATGTCAAGGAAAAGAATTCCGATACAACCATCCACGTTCAATATCAGGTTGTCTCTTTTTGCGGTGGTTATCTTCTCAACTTCCAAAGCGTAATCCAGGTACTCGGTTTTCGGGAAATTCTCTTTTGCATACTTCTTCAGAAGCTCCACTCGTTTGTCAGGGTTAATCAATGACTTGACGCGATGACCGATTCCGGGAATCAGTATATCCATTGCCTTCATCTCCTCAACCATCTCACACGGTTCCTTGCCTTCATCATGAAACTTCTTGAACCAGTATGCTGCCCCATCAATGGCGCCTCCGAAACGTGGACCAATCGTCAACAGACCACTAACCAACGATGATATGAGGTCCTTTCCGGCTCTTGCAGCGATGATGGCGTTGTGGGCGCCTGACACTGCAGGACCATGATCAGCAACTATCTGCAACACCAGTTCAATGAAGCCTCTGCTCCAGCCCGGAAACTCTTTCTTGAACCACAGAAGCCCAATGACTCCGCCAATTCCGTACCCGTTTTCCACAACCTCAGTTAAAGGCACACCAGCATACATGGGCTGATCTCCCCGCTCGTCAGTGATTGTGCTAACAAAGTGGGTCGGCACCCGCACCCTTCCTTCTGCTATAGCGGCGCTTAGGTCCATGGGAATTTTGCGTGGTTCCCTGTCTGGCTTGGGCGTAACTTTGCCGTCTTTCACCATCTTGTCAAAAGTTTGCTTAATTTTTTCGCCCAAATCATCAAAGGAATCCGGAATAACGGCGCCCGCCTCTTTCAAAGCCCTATTCTTTGCGTCAGCAGTCTCTAAATCGGTTCTTGCTTTTGCCCCCGCGTGACCAAACTGTACGCCAGTTGGGAACATTTTGGAGCAGGTTCCTATGCACCATGCCACCAGCGGCTTGGTGATTTTTCCTGTTTTCAGCGCCTCTGCAACGTCGTATTCGTCTCTGCCGCCGACCTCGCCGAGAAGCACAATCATCGCCACATCTGGGTCCGCTTCGAACCTCATCACATGGTCTATGAAGGTGCTGCCTGGATAGAGGTCTCCGCCGATGGCTATGCCTTCGTAGACGCCGTCGCTGTTTCGGGAAACGATGTTGTTTAACTCGTTCAGCAGTCCCCCTGACTTTGAAATAAACGCGACGCTTCCTGGACGGTGCAGACGAGACGATATGATGTTGTCGATCATGCCGCCGGTGTTTCCTATCTTGAAGGCGCCGCCCTTGATTGCGCCCACTGTTGCAGGACCGATTAACCATTTTACTTTCTGCTTCGCAAGCGCAACAAGCTCTTTTGTGTATCTTTCAGGTATTCCCTCGGCAATGATTGCAACCGTGCGTATGCTGTCGATTTCGAGGGCTTCTTTTGTTCGGGGATAAGCGGACCTGAATGAAGCGAAGTTAACCAGCACATCGGCTTGGGGATGCTTACTGGCTGCCTCCTTGATGCTAGTGTATATTGGCAAAATGATTTCTTTAGAGCCCCAGAAGCATTTGTGGTATCCACCTCTTGTCGGATCGACAATCGCTACAATGCTGGGGGTCTCTCTTTCACAGGCGTAGTCGAAGTCAAGCATCCTTTGGATGGCTCTTTGTTGGTATCCAAAAATGATAGCTTGCGTGTTTTTGTCAAACAGTTTATAGTTACTCATATTATCCACTCGCCCGTTTTTCCTTTAAACGCCATTGGAACTATTGAGGTCATGTGTGCTTCTGGTCCAAACACTTCGATGGGGACGCCAAGGGTTTTGCCAAGTTTTTTCATGTTTTTCAGTCCTTCCTGGTAGTTTGGTCCGCCCCTGCGCACGTAAATCCTGACTTTGTTGTCGATGAGTTTCTGCCGGTACTCCTTTAGCGCCTTTATTATGCCCGTGAAGGTTTTGGCGACGTCAGTGAAGTTTGCGATGCCGCCTCCAATAAGCAGGATTTTTCCTTTCGGGTCTTTTTCTCGTGTCATCAAATCAAGGATTGTTTTTGTGTACTGGTAGGTCTCGTCTGTGGATGGGTTGCCGCTGTATTCTCCATAATTGGCTAACTCATCCTTGAAGCCTAAATCAAAAACGGTGTCTGTGTAAACGACGCTGGCGCCGCCGCCCGCAACTAACGTCCACACTCTGCCGCGTGGATTTATGACAGTCAGCTTCATAGAGGCGCCGCTTTTTTCATCCAAATTCTTAACGAACCTTTCCTCGTTGGTGAGCCCTCTTCCGAAGGGTGCCGGAAATTCTATGTCTCCCCACTTGTTTCCGCACACGAACTGGGCTGTGTCGTCAAGGCGCGCAACCATGTCTAACGGTATGAAGGCGTCTTTGGTCATTGCCATGGGGTTGATTTCAAGATAGGCGTAGCCGAGGTCAGCATAGAACTTGAATAAGCCTTTGATGAACTGGGTGACCATCTCTTTTTCTTCTTCAGGAATTTCTTTGGGCAGTTTTTCTTTTACGTTGATGTCGTCGATGCTGGAGAGGATGGGAACCTGTATGGTTACAACAGTGTCCCAAACTTCTTCGATGTCTACTCCTCCATGCGCCGAGAAATATATGGCGTCGCCTTCCCTGTTGGATGTTATGGCGACGTAGTATTCCTTGTTTTTGTCATGGGGAACAAAGGGTTCGATCAGGAAGTGGGTGAGCTTATCCGTCACTTTCCCTATCGTGACGTCTTTGTTCATGCGCTCGTTTATCCACTTCTTTGCTTCATCAAAGGTGGCGTTAAGAAGTATGAGGTTGTGTTTTCCTCTTTTTCCAATCAGTTGATCAGGCTTGACCACCAGCTTTTCTGTTTTCAGCCAAGGATTCTGTGTGGCAAGCTCATCCATGTTTGTTTTTGGGTCAATCAAAACTATTTTTCCGTCATACTTCGCAAGACCTTTGAAGTAGTCTGGCCAGTATTTTGCCATCATCTTTTTTCCATGAAATTCACGTATTCCTCGTTGTGCCATTTTTTCCTTCTCCCTTCAGTTAGCGTTCAGTTGGTCTATTTGTTTTTTATGTAGGAAAGCATTCCGCCCGCAAGCAAAATGTTCCGCTGCCTTTCTGACAGCTCATAGGTTAGCTCAAACTGTTTTCCTTTTGTAATGTTTTTTACGACTAGCGGCTTGTTGGCTGACAGCACTTTTCTGATGTTTGGAATCTCAAGTTCGTCTCCCGAGTCTATCTGGTCATAGTCTGAGTCTGTTTTGAAGGTTAAGGGGACGATTCCGAAGTTGATCAGGTTTGCTGAGTGGATTCTCTCAAAGGATTTGGCGATGACCGCTTTTACGCCCAGAAACATGGGGCAGAGGGCTGCGTGTTCCCTGGAGGAGCCTTGTCCGTAGCTTAGTCCGCCTACGATGATGTTGTGTTTTCCTTTGTCCCTAATTTCTGTGGCTCTCTTGTAGAAGGTGTCATCCACTATCTCGAACACAAACTCGGAGTACTTGGGCACATTAGACCTATACTTCATCCTGCTTCCTGCCGGAATGATGTGGTCTGTGGTGATTTTGTCGCCCACCTTGATGGTGACAACCCCAACGATGTCCGCTGGCATCGGAGAATTGGTTGGCGGTTCTCCAATGTTTGGTCCCCTGTAAATCTGAACATTTTCCGGAGTTTTTGAAGGCAACAATATCATGCTGTCGTCAGTATAGAATTTCTTGGGCATCTCAACTAGTGGATAGTCCATTCCAAGGTCTCTTGGGTCAGTCATTTTTCCTGTGATGACTGCCGCAGCAGCCGTTTCAGGGCTTGTCAAATACAGGTTCGCAGTTGTTGTTCCGGAACGACCAAAGAAGTTCCTGTTGGAAGTGCGGATAGACACTGCGTCTGTTTGAGGCGACTGGCTGTTTCCGATGCAGAAGCCGCAGACTGGCTCCGTGATTCTGGCTCCGGTAGAATAGAGGTCTGCTAGTGCTCCTTCTTTGGCGAGGTTCTCGATTACCTGTTTTGAGCCCGGAGAGATGACGAAGCTGACTGATGGATGAGCCTTTTTGCCCTTCAGTATCTTTGCCACGGTCATCAGGTCCTTGTAGGAAGAGTTTGTGCAGCTTCCGATGCACACCTGATTTACTGGCATTCCGCTTAGTTCTTTCACTGTTTTGATGTTGCCGGGGCTATGCGGGTAAGCTGCCAGCGGAACAATCTCGCTCAGGTCAATCTCAACGACACGGTCGTATTCTGCGTCTGGGTCGGCTTTGACTTCAGTCCAGTCTTTTTCTCTGCCCTGAGCCTTCAGAAACTGTTTTGTGGTTTCGTCGGATGGAAAAACGGAGGTTGTGACTCCGCATTCTGCGCCCATGTTCGTGATGGTTGCCCGTTCAGGAACGGAGAGCGTTTTTGCTCCTTCGCCGCCATACTCGAAGACGGTGCCGACGTTGCCTTTTGTGGTGAAAATCTCCAAAACCTTCAGGACAACATCCTTTGCGGAAACCCAGGGTTTCAGTTTTCCTTTCAAATTGATTTTTGTTACTTTTGGGCATGTGAGATAGAAGGGTTCGCCTCCCATTGCAACGGCGATGTCTAATCCTCCGGCTCCGATGGCAATCATTCCCAGTCCGCCTGCGGTTGGCGTGTGACTGTCAGAGCCCAGCAGCGTTTTTCCGGGTTTTCCGAACCGTTCAAGGTGAACTTGATGGCAGATGCCGTTTCCTGCCTGTGACAGCAGTATGCCGTATTTTGCTGCGACGGACTGCAGGTAGCGGTGGTCGTCCGCGTTCTCGAAGCCCACCTGAATGGTGTTGTGGTCTATGTAGCTTACGGAAAGCTCGGTTTTGACTTTTTGCAGCCCCATTGCCTCGAACTGGAGGTAGGCCATGGTGCCGGTTGCGTCCTGTGTCAAGGTCTGGTCTATTTTTATGGCAACTTCTTTGCCTGGTTCAAACTTTCCCTCAACTAGGTGCTTTTCGATTATCTTCTGAGTTATACTTTTACCCATACAGTTTTTTCTCCTTCAAACATTTTCTGGTGATTTTGCGTGAAGCCACGCAACACTAAAAACCTCTTATTTCATCGTATTTCTAATATAAAAAATTAACGAATGACGGCATTCAACGTAATTTTTGGGCTTAACCATTTTTTGTGTCAAAAAAATCGAGAGTCAAATCAGCAGATAAAGGAGTCCCAATAGTTTTCACACCCATTTTGGTGGTAAAGGGTTTTATTTTGGGGTTCATGTCAGTTATTAGAATGGGCTGGTGTGTTTGTGTTGAGGGTTGCTTTTCAGGGTGAGCTTGGCGCCTACAGCGAGATGGCGGTTTACAGTTTTTTCGGCGAGTCTGTTGAGGTTAAGCCCTGCGAAAGCTTTGATGAGGTCTTTGAGAGCGTCAAAGCCGGAGACGTCGATTACGGTGTTGTTCCCGTCGAAAACTCGATCGAGGGCAGCGTAAACCGCACCTACGACCTCTTCCTAGAATACGACCTGAAAGTCTGTGGCGAAATAATCATCAGAATCAGCCACTGCCTCATAGCCCACAAAGGCACCAAACTAAACCAAATCAAAACCGTGTACAGTCACCCCCAAGCCTTAGCTCAATGCAGAAAATTTCTGGAACAGAATAAACTCAGGGCAATCAGCACCTTCGACACTGCAGGCAGCGTAAAAATGATTAAAGAAGAAAAAATGGTGGACTCCGCAGCCATAGCCAGCGAAAGAGCCGCCAGAATCTACGACATGACTATACTGGAAAAGGAGATAGAGGACATCAAAAACAACTCCACCCGATTCTTTGTGCTAGACAAAAAAGACTCCCCATATTCTGGACAAGACAAAACGTCAATAATCTTTGCAGCTAAATCCGTGCCTGGGGCACTGTACAAAATATTGAAGGAGTTTGCTGACAGAAACATAAACCTGACAAAAATCGAGTCCAGACCCACCAAAAGCACGCCATGGGAATACCACTTCTACCTGGACTTTGAGGGACACAGAACCGAAACAAAAAGTCAGCAAGCCCTAGAAGGCATCAGAGACAAAACGGTGTTCGTTAAAATTCTTGGCTCCTACAAGGCAGCAAACAAGCCCAACTTCAAGCTCTAGGAATCATCCAACAGCCGATACATAAGCAGGTAATACCGTTCATAGTCAGGATCCAATTCCTTTAACCGTTTCTTGACCTGCTCCATCTTACGGCTGAAACCGGAACAGTCTTTCTGCTTCACCAGCCTGAGCCACTCTTCAACCTTCTCCAAGAACAAGCCTTCAATCTTCTCCATCTCAGGCAGGCTCATGTGAAGATTCGAATAGAAACCTGGCTCCTCAGCAGCAACAGCCCCAGCCAAAGTCAACAACAACTTGTATGTTGCCCCGCCCACCTGCTTCGCCTCAACAAAACCCTGATTATCCACCAGAGCGTCGCCGGCAACCAAACCAACAAAATGCGGAAAACCCAGAACCAGCGACATCAACTCATCATGCCGCCTAGGCGACAGGACAGTCACCTTTGCATTCCGCTCTTCTAACCAGTCTTTGAACTCGTCGGCGAACCGTTTCTCCTCCGGGTTGACTGGAGTTAAAACAAAGTTTTGTCCCCCAGCGCCCTTGGCTCCGGGACCAAAAACGGGGTGAGTTCCCAAGGTGACGCCATTCTTCACGTATTTGTGCAGCAGATTAACGGGTATCTCCTTGATTGAGCTGATGTCCATGACCGCCTGACCCGCCCGGATGTGAGAGCCAATCTCTTTCAGGACAGGCTCCAGTCCATCCAAGGATACGCATACCAGAACCCAATCAGCGCCTTCAACAGCCTCCACATTGTTGTCGGCTAGTTCAGCGCCGAACTCGTCTCTTAGCGCCTCTGCTTTGCTTCGGGTTCTGCTGGAAACAACTACAGAGTAGCCTTCAGTCTTGAAGAATCGTGTGAACCATCGACCCATCTTTCCTGCGCCAATAATTGCTACTCTCAAGGCAGAGCCTCACAAAGCGTCTCCAAACCTTCCCTAATCTTCTCCTCGCCCACAGTTAAAGCTATTCTGAAGTATTCACGGTAATCTCCGAAAGCGGTTCCCGGAGCCACAGCAACGCCCCTGTCCAGCAGGTCCAAGGCAAAACGCTCAGAATCCAAGCCATCAACCTTAGGAAACAGATAAAACGGCGCATCAGGACGCGAAAACTTCATCTTCGCCTTCGAAAGAACCTTAATTGCCAAATCTGCTCTTAGCCGAAACTGCTCTCTGACGGCAGCTGCAATCTTCTCTCTAGATTCCAGTCCCTTGAGGGCGCCGTACTGGATAAACGCTGGAACGCAGGTGGTGGTTATCTGGTTCAGCTTAATCATCTTCTGAGCCAACTCCTTCTCGACAATAGCGTAGCCGATTCTCCAGCCCGTCATCGCAAAAATTTTGGAGAAACCGCTTATGAATATCTGGTCTTTGCCAAAATCTAGGATGCTTTTAGCCTTGACGAAGCTTATGTCCGCATAGATCTCATCAGACATAACTGTGACTCCCCTGCTTTTTGCTATCTGAACAATCTCGCTGAAGGTTTTCTCGTCAATAACCTTGCTTGTCGGGTTACTGGGACTGTTCAGTATCAGTAGCCGCGTCTTCTCGTCAATTAGGTTCTCCAGTTGTTCAACGTCTATCTTCCAGTCTGACTCAAGGTTGCCCTTCAGAAAACGGAGTTCAGCCCCAACATTCCTCGCGGCTAACTCGTAGCTGGTCCAGTGAGGAGACGGAACAACAACATTCTCTCCCTTCTTCAGCAACAGAAACATCAAAGAAAAGACCGCCCACTTCGAGCCAGTGGTTACTACCACATTATCCGCTGAAACATCATGAATTCTTGCCAGTTCTTCCCGCAGCGCCTTCTCGCCAGCAGCTGAAGAGTACTTCGTTTTTCCCTGTTTCATGGCTTCGTAGGCTGCCTCGATTATTTCAGGCGGCGTCGGCATATCTGGGTCTCCCAGATTGAACTTGATCATCTCTTTTCCTTGGTTCTCGAGTTGTATCGCTTTTTCGCTTATCTCATACAGCATTTTCCTCAACTCCCGGGAGTAGCCCAGAACTGAAGGTTTTGTCTTCATGAATTGTGTGGCACTGCTTTAAGGTTTCTCATTCTGCGCCTTGAACAGAGACGCTCAGAGCAATTATTTGTTTGAAGATGGCTTCGACTTTCTGGGGGTCAAGCTCTGATTCCAGCGCCTTTGCCATTATGTGCACGTAAACTGCATCTTCTCGCTGAAAGTCCTTGACGGAAAGCCCATTTTGTTTTTTGATTTCTCCGATACGTTTGCAGAGGTCGATTCGGTCCTTCAGAAGAAGGACAAACTTTTCGTCGATTGTGTCAATCTTCTTCCGTAACTCCATAATATTCTCCAATAGCTTCAACTCCCAACACTTTAGGTATAAAACCGCCGCGAATCAGTTGATCAGCCAAGACTATGGCAACTGAGGCTTCAACAACCGGAACAGCTTTTGGCACAATACAGGGGTCATGTCTGCCCTGCACCTTTATTGTTGTTTCCTCCATCTTCGACAGGTCCACAGTTTTTTGTTCTTTCGAAATCGAAGATGTTGGCTTCACTGCCACTCTAACCACGAGGGGCGTTCCAGAGGATAAGCCGCCTAAGACGCCGCCAGCGTTGTTGTTCAGCAACTCAACATCGTCGTCGCATATCGTGTAAGGGTCATTGTTTTCTGAGCCCTTCATCTTTGCAGCTTCGAAGCCTACGCCGAACTCGACACCCTTGACAGCGGGCACATCAAAGAGCATCTTCGCAATTTCCGCATCCAACGAATCAAAGACTGGTTCGCCGACTCCAACTGGAAGATTAAAGGCTACGCACTCGACGATTCCGCCCACGCTGTCGCCCTCCTTTTTTGCGCTCATAATCGTTTCCTCCATCTTCTCTACTAGTTCAGGGTCTGGGCATCTCACAGAGTTCGCGTAAGTATTTTCCATGACATCATCAATAGACAGGGTTGCCTGCAGTTCCACGTCTCCAATAGCTGTTGTGTATGCCAGAACTTCGACGCCGAAGACGTCTAACAGTTTTTTGGCTACGGCGCCAGCTATGACAAAAGCTGCAGTGATTCTGCCCGATAATCTTCCTCCGCCACGGTAATCATTGAAGCCGAAATACTTGATTGTGGCAGGGTAGTCAGCGTGTCCAGGTCTAGGCTTATGCTTTATCGAATCGTAATCGCCAGAAACCGCCTGCTTGTTCCACACCAAAGCGCAGATTGGAGCGCCAGTAGTGAAGCCCTCAAAGGTTCCTGACAGAATCTCAACAACATCCGTTTCTCTTCTGGCAGAAACGATTTCCCTGTTAGGGGGCAGCCTTTTGTCCAGCTCCGGCTGGATGTCCTCTTCTGTGAGGGGAAGACCTGCTGGGCACCCATCTATGACTGCTCCGACGCATCTGCCGTGGCTTTCGCCGAAGCAGGTTACAACAAACTCTTTTCCTATCGAATTAGCTCCCAACGACATTCGCTCCTAACACACGCAGATCACTGAAGAACTGCGGATATGACTTATTTATACATTCAACGTTTTGAATTTTTGTTTCTCCCTCCGCCCCAAGAGCCGCTACGGCACATGCCATGGCGATCCTGTGGTCATTGTGGGGGTCAACTGTTGCTCCATGTAATGGGCATCCGCCGTTTATGGTTAAGCCGTCCTCGTTCACTGTGATGTCTGCTCCCATCTTCTTCAGTTCTGTGCTTATCGAATCGAGACGGTCTGATTCCTTGTATCTGAGCCGTTTCGCATTATATATTTCCGAAGTTCCCTCAGCGTAGCATGCAAGAACAGTGCAGACAGGAACCAGATCTGGGATGTCCTTGGCGTCGATGTCAACTCCCGCAAGTGATTCTTCTGTAACCTCAACATAATCTTCTCCTACCGTAACGGCTGCACCCATCTCCTCAAGTATACCCACTATCTCCCTGTCACCCTGAGATGTCTGATACTCAAGACGGTTCACAGTTATATGTGACGAAGTAACCGCCGCGGCTGCCAAAAGAAAAGCTGCAGAAGAAAAGTCTCCGGGAACAGTATGATCGCATGGACGGTAGCTTTGGTTTGCGGGAATCCACAGCCGAGACAGGTCATGGTTCACGGCGCCTTCGATGCAATGCTCAATGATGACTTCAAGGGTCATCTCAACGTAGCCTCTGGACTCCAGCTTAGGTGATATCGAGATTTCAGTGTCCACCTTCGCCTTTGGAGAAGCAAACAACAGTCCAGAGATGAACTGGGAGCTTACGTCACCTCTTATCGAAGTTTTTCCTCCTATGATTCCCCCGCCACTAACAGTAACAGATGAACCGTCTTCTTGAACTGTAGACTCGACGCCCAGTTCCCTGAGGCTTTCAAGAAGAGGCTCCACGGGTCTCCGCTCAAAGGATGCCCCAAAAAGGAACGTTGATGGTCCAGGTGCAATGGCTGCAACTGGAATCATGAAACGAAGAGTCGACCCTGACTCTCTGCAGTCTATGGGCTGCCTAGGCGTCCTGACTTGTTGTGTTCCATGGATTGTCCAGCAGTTTTCGCTGAGTTCTATTTTTGCCCCAAGCGCCTTCACTGCCTCCAATGTCGCCTGAGTATCATCCGAGACCAGAGGGTTAGAAATTCGTGAGATACCATTAGCCAATGATGCGGCTATCAACATCCGGTGAGTGTAAGCTTTGGATGGGGGCGCCGAAACCTCGCCTTCAAGGCGCTCTGTGTTTTTGACGGATACTTCCATCGTTTCAGCCTACCACCTTAGCTTTCTCTTGATTGATTCGTGCCTCCAAGATTTCTCCTTCATGGCTCCGCCAAGCCTCTTTTACAATGTCCACCTTGTCTGTGGGAACGATGGCTGTTACTGCGGGTCCAGTTCCGGACAATCCTGAGGCAAGGGCTCCTGCTGTGAGGGCTTCTACTGCTGGGGATACCGCGTAGCCCAGCGCCAAAGAGTAGATTAAGCCGTTCATGGTTAGGGCTGCCCAGTAGTTGCCGCCTAACGCTTCTCTGTAGGCTACCTTGACAACGGGAGCCATGTCCTTCATCCGCTTCACATCAGAATCTGCGGTGTAGGTTTTCTTGGAGGGAACATAAAACAGAACAGCCGGAGCTTCAGCCAGCTCAAAGCGTTTAACGATTTTCCGTTCCACGTTGTCGGTGATTACGACTCCGCCAAAATATGAGGCACAGGCATCATCAAAGGCTCCGGTTATAGTAACCTTTGCGTCCACTGCGGCGTCGACGCCCAGCTTCACCACGTCAACGTCATCCAAACTACGTTCCAAAGCTGCAACAGTTGCCAAGGCTATCGCGTTTGCCGACGCGCTGCTGCTCTTCATTCCCCTCGCCACTGGAATGTTTGACTGTGTTTCAACTTTGGCGCCAAACTCTTGTTCTAAACCAAAATGTCTGAGAATACTCTCGACCGTTTTTTGTGCCAGAACAGGGTTCTCTGAAGAATCCGACAGAATCTTAACCTCTAAAGTTCCGGGTTCGTCTGTGATGGTGACGGCTGCTTTTGTCCAAAGGTCCACTCCGATGGCTGCTCCCTTACCTGTTGCTATGGCATTAATTATTGTGGCTGCGCCGTGACTTACTGCCTCAGCTTTTCCCCTCAAGGGCGGACACCCTGTTCAGCTAGTTTATTCAAGGCAGCATCTTTCATGACATCAACTGGAGCCGGACAGTTAGTCCAGATTTCGAAGGCGACAGCTCCCTGATAGAGCAGCATCTCAAGACCCGAAACAGCCTTGGCTCCCACAGACTTTGCATCTTTCATAAGCTGGGTTTCCAGGGGATTATAGACAATGTCCATCACGCACAAGTCACTGGTAAGCAAATTTGCCGGAACTGGACTCGAATTAACGTCTGGATTCATGCCGACAGATGTGGCGTTAACCAGAATGTCAGCGGTTTCCAGTTCTTTCTTCAGTACTTCGGCTGAAAGCGTTGTGCCCTTCACTTTGTTGCCGAATTGCTTGTTTAGCAGTTCAGCCAGCTGTTCCGCCTTCTGTGGGGTTCTGTTGAGGATAACCAGTTCGTCTACTTCTTGGGCGGCTTGGAAGGCTATGGCTTTTGCTGCGCCGCCTGCGCCGAGGATAACCAGTTTCGTTTCATCTGGGTCTACGCCGTTTTCTTGCAGGGCAATCATGGCGCCTTTGCCGTCTGTGTTGTATCCAGTCAGTTTTCCCCTCTCGTTCAGGATTGTGTTAACTGCGCCGATGGCTTTCGCCGCCGAATCAGTTTCATCCAAGTAGTTTATGACTGCGCTTTTGTGGGGCATGGTCACGTTTAATCCCAGCAGACCCAAACTTCGTGCTCCAGAAATCGCGTCTTCTAACCCGTTTCTTGTTACATTGAAAGCCACGTAGACAACGTTTAATCCGAGTTCCTTGAAGGCTGCGTTATGCATCACGGGGCTTAGGGAGTGCTCTACTGGGTCGCCGATGATGGCGCAGACCCGGGTTTTTCCGTTGATTATCATATTCATTTCAGCCCCAGAAGCTGGTATGCGCTTCTCATTTCCTTAATAGTTAGTTGCCCTTTTGCCGTTTTTCTTTTTTCGTCAACTGAGGCAAACGTGAAGAAGGCGCCAAAGACAGGAGACAAGAATCGGGATGGTTTGCCGAGTTCGCCCATGGCAAAACAGACAAGCTTAGCTTTCTTAGAAGCGTTAGAAACCAAATCCAAGGTTATTACGTTGTCTTCTACGGTTCTGGCTGTGGTCACGATTTTGCAGACATCAGCTCCCAAAGCAACTTCTTCATCAAGAACCCTGCCCAGTTCAGAGAGTGTAGGAGTTTGCAGGAAATCATGAAACGAAACGATAACTTTTGCCCCAGCCTCATGCAGTTTACGCATTAGTTCTGTCTGGTTGGGGGTGCCCAAGTCTACGTCCACGTACGTGAAGCAGTTGTTTGCGGCGTCCACCAAAATTTTTTGTCGCTCAGTTTCGCTTCCCGAGAAGCTTCCTTGAAGCTCCATTGATTTGTTTGTTGCTATAAGCGGCGTCTTGCTGCAACGTGGAATGTCTGCGATGTGTTCATGGTTTTTGAGGCTGTCCAATCTTACTTCTATAATGTCTGCCTTTTGAGCCTCAGCTTGTTCTATCAAACAGAATGCTTCATCAACTGTTTTGGGAGGAACTGAGACGCAGACTCTGATTGTCAACGCTCTATCACAGCTTCTTCTTTCACCAGTGTTCCGAAGTGCCTGCCGCCCTCTTCCACGCGAGCCAAAATCTTGTCTCCCTTCTTCAGGTCCGTCACTGCCTTTGAGCCTTGGGGAGTCACAACCCGTATGGTTTCGGCGTTCTGGGCAATCAGCTTCAACTGTCTGCCACCATAATCCGCTTCGATAAGAAGCATGGGACGCCACTCAATCTTCGACCGCGCAACATTAGTCAACCTCACCTTTCCCTCACGGTCAACCACCAAAACCTCTTCCCCAGCCTTCAGCTCCGACAAGTACCTAGTCCGAGTTGGAGAAGTGAGGGCATACAACGAAAGCGGTCCAGCATTCACCCTGAATGGACGCGTCTCCACGTAGGGGCTCTCATGAACTTCAGCCTGAACCAGAAACAAGCCAGACGATTGGCAACCCAAAAGAATGCCCTCTCCGGGCTTCATAAGCTCACAAGTGTCAATGCAGGCTCGGGCTCCAGTTCCAATCTCCTTCACACCCGTAACTTCAACAGCAACCAGCTCAAGCGCAGAAGCCGCCTTTTTGGCAAACTCCGCCGTCTCCTTAAGCTCTTCTGGGCTGGCTGTTTTGAGGACCACCCCGTCTGAGCCAAGCTCCAACGTTTCCAAGGCAACCTTTGCCTCTTTTGTGCTGGAGACTTCTGCGAGCAGCTTGGTTTTTCCTCGGGTTTTGGCGATGAGGTTCTCTAGGGGAATGATTTTCCAGTCTGGAGTGCCGACAATAACGTAGTCGGAGTTGAGCCCAGCCGCCGTTATGGCTGTCTCCTCATCCGTTTTTCCCATGATAGTAATTTTTACGGCGACGGTTGTGCCCTTAGCCTTCAGCATCTTAAGTTTCTCAGGGTCAAAGGCTGAAAGAACAGTGACGTCTGCTTCCTCTGACGTTGAGGCTGCCTTAAGTCCAGACTTTTTGGCTTTCTCCACATCTTTTGTGTCAACCAGCACGGCATCGCAGACCTTAGCCGCAACAGTCAGCAACTTGGTTTTCTGGGTTTCTGGAAGGGAGGCGTCTAGTTCGAGCCAAAGTTCCTTCATTCTGATTCACCAAGAATCTTCATGGCTTCAGAGACTGACGCATCTTTGTGGACAATGGCTGATAGAGCCTTAACCATCTTTGTGGGGTCTTCGTGCTGAAACACGTTTCGTCCGATGGAAAGCCCTGCGCCTCCAGCAGTTACAGAATCTTTTACCATACGTAGGACATCCTGTGCAGTCTCAGCTTTTGGTCCACCCGCAATAATAACGGGAACAGGGCAACCGTTTACAACCTCTTTGAAGGATTCGACGTCGCCGGTGTAGTTTGTTTTGATGATGTCTGCTCCCAGCTCTGCGCCTAAGCGGGCTGCATGAGCCACCACATCAGTTGCATGGGGGTCTTTGATGTTTGGTCCTCGGGGGTACATCATAGCCAGCAGTGGCATGCCAAAGTCGTCGCATTCGCAGGCTACTTTACCAAAGGTTGAGAGCATCTGGGCTTCCTCTTTAGCGCCCATATTGATGTGAACTGAGACAGCGTCTGCGCCTAACCTGACAGCGTCGGCTACAGAGCAGATTTGCACCTTGTTGTTTGGGTCAGGACAATGCACCGTGATGCCGGACAAGTGAATGATTAATCCGGCGTTTCCTGTGTCAACGTTTTTTGCGATGCCTCTGTTGATGACAACCGCGTCAACGCCCCCCAGCAGCAGCTTGTCAACTATGCCCAGCATGTTTACTATTCCCTGTACTGGACCGATGGTTACGCCGTGGTCCATGGGAACAATCACTGTCCTGTTGTCGCTTCGGAAGATTCTTCTTAGTCGCCTTTTTTTACCTGATTCCAAAGGTTTCATTCTCCTTTAGATGAACTGTTTTACCTTCAAGTATTCCGCGTTAAGGATGCCGCATCCCGCAGCTCCCCGTATAGTATTGTGCCCCAAGGCAATAAATTTGACTCCGTCGAACACAGAGTCTCTTCGGATTCTGCCGACCACTGTGCTCATGCCCTTGCCTTCCATCCTGTCCAATCTTGTTTGTGGACGGTCCTTCTCCCACGTAACAACAACGGGTTTTTCTGGGGCAGAAGGAAGCTTCAGCTGTTGGGGTTCGCCGACAAAGTTTTCCATAGCCTCAGCTACGGCAGCTGGCTCCGCCTTACGTTTTGTCTCCACGAAAACTGCCATAATGTGTCCATCAATTGTTTGGACTCTGTGGCAGCTTGATGAAACTTTGAAGTCCGCGGGCTTTAAGGCTGTGCCTAGTATCTTCTGTGTTTCAGATTCCATCTTCTGCTCTTCTCCTCCAATGTAGGGGATAACGTTGTCCACTATGTCCAGGGAGGCTACGCCCGGGTATCCAGCGCCTGAGATTGCCTGCATCGTAGACACTATGAGTTGTTTGATGCCGAACTCGTCATAGATTGGCTTCAGCGGCAACGTTAGGACTGTTGTGCTGCAGTTGGGGTTTGTGACGATGGCGCCGTCCCACTTTCTTCGTTTGCGCTGCTCTTCGATGAGGCTGATGTGGCTGCAGTTTATTTCAGGGTTCAGCATTGGAACATCAGGGTCCATTCTGTGGGCTGAGGCGTTGCTGACTATCACGTATCCTGCGGCAGCAAAATCCTCTTCTATCTTTCCCGCCACGTCAGAGGGCAGC
>Ga0307424_1000134_pt1 | contig 35203 bp, 19 predicted proteins | sample SalMarWE160320MG_FD_202157 | JGI IMG/M metagenome (GOLD analysis project Ga0307424, IMG submission 202157) | Salt marsh sediment microbial communities from the Plum Island Ecosystem LTER, Massachusetts, United States - WE1603-20 | ecosystem: Environmental > Aquatic > Marine > Intertidal zone >... | reverse complement strand
TCGGTGAATTCAGTGCAGATTCTCGGTGGACTCGAAGTCGGAGATCTGGTGATTCTCTCCGACATGTCAAAGTGGGACAACGTAGACCGCGTACGGTTGCGGTAAGGAGCAGGCGAATGGGAAGCAATGCAACGCCCCTGATTCGGCTCGACGGCATCAAGAAGGTCTTCTACACGGATGAAGTGGAGACGCACGCGCTGTCGGACGTGCATCTCGACATCCGCGAAGGCGAGTACCTGGCGATCGCCGGGCCGTCCGGGTGTGGCAAGACGACGCTGCTGTCGTTGTTGGGGTTGCTCGACAGCCCCACGGGGGGTGAGTACACGCTGGCCGGAGAGTCGGTGGCGCAACTCGACGCCTCGCAGCGGGCGTATATCCGGAACCGGCAGATCGGGTTCGTTTTCCAGGCCTTCAACCTGATCGGCGATCTCACCGTCTACGAGAACGTCGAGCTCCCGCTGACGTATCGGAAGATGCCCGCGGCCGAGCGGAAGGAACGGGTGCACGCCGCGCTCGAGCGCGTGGGAATGGCGCATCGGGTGAAGCACTATCCCGCCCAGCTTTCCGGCGGCCAGCAACAGCGCGTCGCCGTGGCCCGCGCGATCGGCGGCAAGCCCGCCATTCTGCTCGCCGACGAGCCGACCGGCAACTTGGACTCCAAGAACGGCGAGTCCGTGATGGGCCTGCTCCAGGAGCTGCACGGCGAGGGGTCCACCATCTGCATGGTCACGCACGATCCGCGCTACGCGGAGCATGCGGAGCGCACCATCGCGTTGTTCGATGGTCGGATCGTGCGCGACGAGTCGAGTGACGCGGCCAAGGAGCTCCACGAGAGCGGCTTCGACATCGAGTAGACCCAGCACCGTCGTTCTCTGCTTCTCGCGCGTCGCGTCCGGCTCAGCCCCGGCGTGACCGCCTGCCTGGCTTGTTTTCCGGGAGGTCTCGCCATGAGCAAGCTGCTCCTCGAGCTCCGCCGTGCCGTACCGGCGCTCGCGAGCTACGTGCCAGCTCGGCGATGGAAGCGCTCCGCCATGAATGACCGCGCAACGTACGGCGTGCAGCGTGCAGCGTGCGCTTCGTGGGTGGTGCGCCATGCTCGCTAGCGCGATGCAAGATCTGCGGTACGCCCTCCGCGCGCTGCGTCGCGCACCGGTGTTCGCGACGGTAGCCGTGCTGACGGTTGCCATTGGCATCGGCGCCACGACCGCCGTCTTCAGCGTGGTCAACGCGACACTGCTGCGGCCGCTGCCGTACACGGATCAGGATCGCGTGCTCGATGTTTCCAACGCCTGGAATGGAACGCCGCGCGCCTCCCTGTCCCCGGCCGAGTACTTCGACTATCGCCGGACCGAGGGCGCGGAGTTCACCGCGTTCGGGGTGTACGCCTTCGGCGCCGCGAATCTAACGAGCGCGGGTGACCCGGTTCGTTTGCGCGTCGGTTACCTGTCGGCGGAGGTGTTCGCGGTCCTTGGAGTCGTGCCGGTTGCGGGGCGCCCGTTCACCGCGGAAGAAGAACGCGCACAGAGCAACGTGGCGCTTATCAGCCACGGGCTCTGGGCGCGCCAGTTTGGGGCCGACCCGGACGTCGTTGGCCGGGAGATCACGCTGAATGGAGTGGGGACGGAGGTCGTGGGCATTTTGCCTTCGGACTTCCGCCTTCCCGACGACTACGCGGCCGGCCTGATCAGCGATGTGGTTGCCCCGCTCGGGCTCGATCCGGCAAACGCCACCGCGCGCGGAAGTCATTACTTGCGTGGTGTTGGACGACTGGCGCCTGGCATCTCCCGCGAGCGGGCCCAGGCCGCACTGGTCGCCATCGCGTCGCGTTTCGTGACCGATTTCCCGGACGACTACCCGGCGGACATGCAGTTCGCCGTCACCACGACCCCGCTCGCGGAGCGGGTCGTTGGGGACGCGCGCCAGCCGCTCGTGTTGCTGCTCGGCGCGGCGGCGTTCGTGCTGCTAGTGGCGTGCGCCAACGTGGCCAATCTGATGCTCGTACGGGTCGACGCGCGGCGGACGGAGCTGGCCGTGCGCACGGCGGTCGGCGCCGGCCGCGGGCGCATCGCGCGGCAGCTCCTAACGGAGAGCGTCGCGATCGGTGTCCTTGGGGGAGCCGCGGGTGTCGCCATCGCCTCATGGGGAACGCGACTCCTGCTCGCGCTCCGCCCACCGAATCTTCCGCGGTTCGAGGAGGTGTCCGTTGACCTCTCCGTGCTGGCGGTCGCGGCCGCGACCGCTGTGGGGACGGGATTGCTCTTCGGTCTGTTCCCGGCGTTTCGGGCGTCGGATGGGCGGCTGGCGGCGGCCTTGCAGGCCGGCGGACGCGGTTCGTCAGGCACGCGCAGCCGATTCCGCCGGGCCCTCGTGGTCGGCCAGGTGGCGATCGCACTGACGCTGCTGGCCGGAGCCAGCCTCCTCGGGCGCACGCTCCTCGAGGAACGCGCGGTGGATCCGGGGTTCCGGCACGATCACGTGCTGACCGGTCGGTTGTCGCTCGCCGTTGCCGACTACCATCGACGCGTTTCAGGCGATTGACGATCGCGTGGCCGCGTTGCCCGGGGTGCAGGCGGTGGGTGCGGTAACCAACCTGCCGCTCGCGTCGAGCTTGGGCGACCTCAACGTCCGGATCGAAGGGCGCGAAGTGGCCGAAGGCGAAGTCTCACCGCGGGCAGACTGGCAGGTGGTGACGCCGGGCTACTTCGCGGCGATGGGGCTCTCGGTGCACCGCGGCCGAGCGCTGGACGCTCGCGACCGGGTCGACGCGCCGGGCGCGGTCGTGATCAACGAGACGATGGCCGAGCGCTACTGGCCGGGCGAGGAAGCCCTGGGAGCGCGCTTCGTGCTCGGTGGGCACGCGGGTCCCGGTCTGGTGACGGTGGTCGGCATCGTCGGTGACGTGCGTCATGGGAGTCTCACCGATCCGCGCATCAGCCAGATGTACCTGGCGCACGCGCAATTCCGGTTCTGGAACGGCGGGAGCGTGGCTCGCGCGATGACCCTGGTAGTGCGCGCCGCCGGCGATCCCGCCGCAATGGTCGGCGCCGTGCGGAACGCCGTGCACCAGGTCGATCCGCGCCTCCCCCTCGCGGCCGTGCAGACGATGGACGATGTCGTGACCGCTTCTCTCGGCCGCCCGCGCTTCCTGTTCGCGCTCGCGGCCACCTTCGCCCTGGTCGCCCTGGTTCTCGGTGCGCTCGGCCTCTACGGCGTGCTGTCGTACGGAGTGGCACGACGCACCCGCGAGATCGGGCTGCGCGTGGCGCTCGGCGCCCGCCGCCGTGAGGTGGCGAGCCTGATTCTCCGGGAGGGCGGTGCGCTCGTCGGTTGGGGAATCGCGTTCGGCCTGGCTGGCGCGTTGCTCTTGGGCCGCCTGCTGCGCGGGCTGCTGTTCGGCGTGGCGCCCCTCGATCCGGTGACGCTCGTCGCGGCGCCGCTCGCGCTGGCGGCGGCGGCGACGCTGGCCGTGTGGATTCCCGCGCGCCGTGCCGCGGGGCTCGATCCCCTGGAGGCGCTGCGCCATGAGTGATCTCCTGCGCGATATCCACTACGGGTTCCGCTCGCTCCGGCGCGCGCCAGCCTTCGCCACAACGGCCATCCTCACCATTGCCATCGGCATCGGAGCGACGACGGCCATCTTCAGCGCCGTCTACGGTATGATCCTGCGGCCGTTGCCATATCCCGATGCGGGTCGCGTCGTGAGTGTCTGGGAGAATTGGGAGCGACGTGGCGGCGCACCCCAGGAATGGACCGGGCGATCCACGTTTGCCGACTGGCGCGCGCACAGCCGCTCCTTCTCGGCGATGGCCGCGGTGACGGACTGGGCTCCCGAGGTCACCGGCCTCGACCAGCCCGACATTCTCCAGGGCGCGCTCGTCTCGCCCGGCTATTTCGCGGTCCTCGGTATCCAACCAGTACTCGGCCGCGGCTTTCTCCCGGAAGAGGAGCAACCCGGTCGCAACCCGGTCGCGGTCCTGTCTCACGGGCTGTGGCAGGGTCGATTCCTGGGTGACCCGGAGGTACTCGGGCGAACGATCACGCTGAACGGCCAGCCCGCCACGATCGTCGGCGTCCTGCCAGCGGGTTTTCGCGGCCCGCTGGTGAGCGCCGCCGAGATCTGGTCGCCGCTCGTCATCGACCGTGGGAGGCAGGACTACGGGAACTACTTCCTGCGGGTCATCGGACGGCTTGCGCCGGGCATCGGAATGGACGCCGCGCGCGACGAGATGACCCGGGTCGCGTCGGGCATCGCCGACGCGCACCCACTCGACTATCGCGACGTCGGTATCACGCTCGAATCGCTGCACGCCACCGTGACCGGTCCCGTCCACCAGCCGCTCTGGATTCTCTTTGGCGCCGTGGGCCTGATCCTGGCGATCGCGTGCGTCAACGTCGCCAACCTGCAACTGGTGCGGGCTTCCACCCGACATGGGGAGCTGGCAGTCCGCGCGGCACTTGGCGCTGGCCGCGCCCGGCTGACGCATCAGCTGCTGACCGAGGGCGTACTGCTCGCGCTGATGGGGGGGACGCTCGGCGTCGTCGGTGGTATCTGGGGGACGGAGTTCCTCCTGCGCATCGCACCGTCCGGGCTGCCACGCGTGGGAGAGATCGCGTTGCGCCCCTTCGTGCTGGTGTTCGCGCTGGTGATCACGGTCGGCACTGGGCTGCTCTTCGGCCTGGCGCCGACGCTGGGGCTCGGCAAGCGGCAGGCGGATACGCTGCGGGCGGGCGGACGAGGGTCGTCCGGGGCTGGCGGATGGCGGCTCCGTGACGGGCTCGTGGTGGCCGAGGTGAGCCTGGGCATGGCGGTGCTGGTCGCGGCCGGGCTCCTGCTCCGAAGCCTCGACGAGCTGCGGCGCGTCGATCCCGGCTTTCGTGTGGACCACACGGCCACCGCCCGCGTGATCCTGCCTGCCGCGCGCTACCCCGCGGCGGCGGACATCGTGCGCCTCGTCGAGAGCCTGGAAGACCGGGTTCGGGGTCTCCCCGGGGTTCGCTCCGTGGGCGCGATCAACGTGCTGCCTCTCACCGGGCTGGTGAGCGACATCTCGTTCGGGATCGAGACCCGGATGCCCGAGGCGGGGCAGGAGCCCTCCGCCGACGAGCGTCGCGTCACTCCCGGGTTCTTCGACGCCCTGGGCGTGCCGATCCTGCGCGGTCGCGGCTTTCTCGGCGGCGATCGCGCTGACGCGCCGCGCGTCGCGGTCGTCAGCGAGTCGTTCGCGCGGCGGTACTTCGCCGATGGCGATCCGCTCGGCCAGCGACTGCGGGTCGGAGGCGTCCGCGATCCGGAGTCCCCCTGGTGGACGATCGTCGGCGTCGCGGGGAGCGTGCGGTCGCGCGCCCTCGACCGACAGCCGGAGCCGGAGATCTACATGCCGTTCGCACAACGCGCGGGGCGCGGCATCAGCCTGGTCGTGCGCACCGACGGCGAGCCCGCGGCCGTGCTGCCGCTCCTGCGCGACGTCGTCGGCACGCTCGACCGGGATCTCCCGCTCGCACAGGTCGCCACCGGTCGCGAGGTTGCGCGGACGAGTCTCGCCTCCGAGCGATTCCTCGGTTCCCTCCTGGGGACGTTCGCGGGGCTGGCGCTCGTGCTGGCGGGCGTGGGGCTCAATGGCGTCATCGCGTTCACCGTGCGCCAGCGCGTTCGCGAATTCGGGATCCGCCTGGCCCTCGGAGCGCGCCCGGAAGACGTGCTGAGTGCTGTGCTCGGGCGCAGCATGCGGCTCACGGCGATGGGTCTCGCGATTGGAGTACTGGGCGGACTCGCCGCAAGTCGCGCGCTGCGTGGCCTGTTGTACGACGTGAGTCCGACCGACCCCGCCACCTTCGTCGTGGTCGCCGTCGCGTTGATGCTCACGGCGTTGGTCGCTTCCTACTGGCCGGCCCGCCGAGCCGCGCGTCTCGACCCCGTGGAGGCCTTGCGTCATGAATGATCTCCTGAGCGATCTGCGCTTCGCGCTGCGGGCGCTCCGGCGCCACCCCGGGTTCGCCATCGTCGCCATCGTGACGCTCGCATTGGGCATCGGGGCGAATACGGCGATGTTCAGCCTCGCGTCCGCGGCGCTGATACAGTCGCCGCCGGTGCGGGACCCCGAAGGCCTGGTGGCCGTGTACACGACCTGCCGCCGCGGAGACCCGCGGTGCTCGTCGTCGTATCCCGATTACCTGGATTACCGCGCGCGGGCCGCGACCCTCACCGATCTCGCGGCCTACACCTGGGCCACCGCGAGTCTGGGAGATGACGCGGGCGCCCAGCTGGTCACCGTGCAGCCCACGACCGGGAACTACTTCCTGATGCTCGGCGTGCGGGCCGGCCTGGGGCGGTTGATCGTGCCCGACGACGATCGGCGCGGAGAAGCCAGGCAGGTCGCCGTGCTGAGCCAGGAGCTCTGGCAAGCTCGCTTCGGGAGAGACTCGGCCATCGTCGGCCGGACGGTGCGTCTCAACGGAGCGCAGTTCGAGGTGATCGGCGTCGCGCCGCGCGGCTTCCAAGGTCTGCACCTCGGTGGTGGACCGGACGTCTACATACCGTTTCTCAGCGGCCTCGCGCTGGGCACCGGGAGCTGGGACGATCCCGACCGGCTCGACGATCGCGGCTCACGGTGGATTGCGCAGCTCGTGGGGCGTCGCGCGCCTGGAGCCACCATCGAGCAGGTGCGCGAGCAGATGCTCGCCATCTCGAATGCGCTTGGCGCGGAAGATCCGGAAGCCCGGGGACCGCGCTCGATCACCGTCGATCCGCTGCCCGGGTACATCCTCCCCATCGGCGCCCGCGCGGATCTCCGGCGCTTCGTGATCTTGCTGGTTGCCGTGGTCGGCCTCGCCCTCCTCCTCGCGTGTGCCAACCTCGCGAACCTCCTCCTGGCTCGCGCCCTCGCTCGGCGCCGGGAGATCGGCGTGCGCCTCGCGATTGGCGCGGGGCGGGGGCGCCTGATGCGTCAACTCGTGACGGAGAGCCTCACGCTCGCGTTCGTCGGGGGCGCGGGCGGCCTCCTGGTCACGACGTGGGCGCTCGCCGCGCTGCGGGGATTCGACTTGCCGGGCGGCGTCACGATCGGGCAGCTCGATGTGGGACTCGATGGGCGCATGGTGGCCATCGCCGGCGCGCTGTCGCTGCTCACGGGTCTGCTGTTCGGCCTCGCCCCCGCGCTCCAGGCGAGCAGTCCGAATCAGCTCTCCGCCCTGAAGGGCGAGAGCGTCGAGGGGAGCGGGCGCGGTTGGACGCGGCGGGCACTCGTCGCTCTTCAGGTTGCGATCGCGTCGCTCCTGCTGGTGGGCTCCGGGCTCTTTCTCCGCACGCTGGGCAACAGCCTCGCGTTCGATCCCGGATTCCGTCCGGAGCACCTCGCCGTCGCCCGATTCAACCTCGCCCTCGGCCAGTACTCGACCGAACGCGGCGTCGCGTTCACGGAGCGGCTCACCCGGCGGATCGCGGCCCTGCCGGACGTGGAGGCCGTGGGTCTCGGCACGACGCTTCCACTCGGCGGCGGTGGCGTCTCGGGGACCTTCGTCTCGGTGACGGGCTACGAGCCGGCGCCGGACGACGAGATGCGGGTGGACTACGTCTTCGTGACGCCGGGCTACTTCCGTGCGCTGGGGATTCGCGTCATCGCCGGTCGGGGGGTGAGCGACGACGATCGCGTGTCGGCTCCACCGCGGATCGTCGTGAGCCGGTCCGCCGCTCGACGCTGGTGGCCCGACGGCAACGCGGTGGCGGGGCGGGTCACCATCGGCGGTGGCGAGCGCGAGGTCGTCGGGGTGGCGGCCGACGCGGACTGGCGGCAGCTCGGCGAGGCCGCCACGCCCGTCGTGTTCGTGCCGCTCGCGCAGGTCCCCGATGAGGTCGTGAGCCGGCCGCTCACGCTCACCGTGCGCACCCGCGGCGACCCGCATGCGGTGCTGCCGACGATCCGCGCGGAGGCCGCGGCGCTCGACCGGGACGTGACCCTCGCCTCTCTCGAGACGATGTCGGACCGGATGACGAACGTCTTGATGCCACAGCGCATGGGAACGGTCTTGCTCACCCTGTTCGCCCTGTTGGCGGTTGTGCTCGCGGCCGTGGGCATCTATGGCGTCGTCAGCTTCAACGTGACCCGCGATCGCCGGAGCATCGGTATCCGCATGGCCCTCGGTGCACGTCGGGGGCAGGTCGTGGTGCTGAGCCTGAGCCGCGTGCTCGCGCCCGTGGGTGCCGGGCTCGCAGCCGGCCTCGCGGCCGCATCGGTGCTCGCGCGCGGCGTGGAGCGGTTCCTGTTCGGGATCGGGCCGCGCGACGCGCTGACGTATCTGGCCCTGGGCTCCTTGCTGGCGGTCATCGCGATGGCGGCCGCGCTCTTCCCGGCGCGTCGTGCCGCCCGGATCGATCCGATGGAGGCGCTACGCCATGAGTGATGTCGTGACCGACGTGCGCTACGCCCTGCGCACGCTGTGGCGCCAACCCGGATTCACCCTCGTCGCGATTCTGACGCTCGCCCTGGGCATCGGCGCCAGTACGGCCGTGTTCTCGCTGGTGAACGGCGTCCTGCTGCGGCCCCTGAGTCTGCGCGATCCGGATCGGCTCTTCGCCGTGTACTCGGCGAACCACTCGGCCGGACGGCTCGACGCCGGCGTCTCGCCGCTCGACATCGACGATTGGCGCGCGCAGCAGCGAGTCTTCACCGACCTGGGCGGCTATTGGCTCTCGGACGGCCTCAGCGGCCTCGACTTCACCGGCGCCGGCGAGCCCCAACGGCTCTCGACGGCGTTCGTCACGCCGGGCTTTTTCGGCGCGCTTGGCGCGATGCCCGAAGGGGGACGGCTCCCGCGCGAGGACGAGCTCGTGCGGGGCGGCCCCGACAAGGTCGTCGTCCTGAGCCACGGTTTCTGGCAACGACAGTTCGGAGCGTCGAACGGCGTCTTCGGGACGACGGTCACGCTGAACGGCGCGCCGTACGAGGTGATCGGTGCGCTGCCGGCCGCGTTGCGGTTCCCCGTCGAAAACGCCGACGTGTTCGTGCCGTATTCCACGATCCCCGACGAGTCGATTCCGCGCCGGCGTTTCGTCCGAATTCTCCGAGTCATCGCGCGCGCGCAACCTGGCGTGACGCTCGCAGGGGCGCAGGCGGAGATGCGCACCATCGCGCGCCGATTGGCGCAGCAGTATCCCGAGAACGCGTCCTGGGACGATGCAACCGTTCGTCCGTTGCGCGATACGATCACCGGTCCCGTGCGCACACCGCTCCTCGTCTTGCTCGGGGCGGTGGGCTTCGTGCTGCTGATGGTCTGCGTCAACGTCGCCGGCCTTCAACTCGCGCGCGCCACTGGCCGGGGCCGTGAGGTCGCGGTGCGGACGTCGCTGGGTGCGAGCCGAAGCCGCATCGTGCGCCAGCTTCTCACGGAGAGCCTCGTGCTCGCGGGTGGGGGCTGCCTGGCGGGTTTGGTACTGGCGCAGGCGCTGGTGACGCTGCTGCTCCGCATCAGCACCGGCCAGTTGCCGCGCGCGTGGGAAGTGGGCGTGGACGTCCCGGTCCTGGGATTCGCGATCGGCGTTTCCCTGCTCACGGGGCTGCTCTTCGGGTTGGTGCCCGCGCTCCAGGGGTCCGCCACCGCGCCGCGTGAAGCGCTTCAGCAAGGGAGCCGCGGCACCGTGGGTGGGCGAGCGGCGCGCATGCGCGGCGCGTTGGTCGTGAGCGAGGTGGCGCTGGCGATGATGCTGGTGGTGGGCGCAGGACTCATGACGCGCAGCTTCGTGACGCTCCTGCGGGTCGATCCGGGGTTCGTGCCCGAGAACCTGGTGGCGGTGCAGTTCTCCATCAGCACGGTGAGACACCCGGCGCCCGGGTACGTCAACTACTACCAGGACGTGATCGACCGTGTCCGTATGCTCCCCAGCGTCGTCGCCGCGGGCGCGGTCAAGGATGCGCCCCTGCGCGGGAGCGGCGAGTTGCTGCAGTTCGCGCTGCCGGGCGTGGTCGTTCCGGCGGGGCAGGACGCACCGCTGTCGACGGTACTCCATGTGAGCGACGCCTATTTCCGCACCATCGGGGCACGCATGCTCGACGGTCGCGAGTTCACGTCCCACGACGGGGCGGACGCCCCCAAGGTCATCGTCGTGAACGACGCGTTCGCCAAGCGGTGGTTCCCGGGCGAGCGGGCCGTCGGAAAGCGGATACTGCTCGGCGGGGAGCTTCAGTTTGAGGTCGTGGGGGTGGTCAATGACATCCGGCAGCTGGCCATCGCCGAACCGGCACAGCCGACCCTCTACCTGGACAACCAGCAGAACTCGCGCGTCAAGACGACGCTCGTGGCGCGCGTCCGCGGAGAGCCGTTCGCGGCCGCTCGGGAGATCCAGAACGTGATCTGGTCGATGGACCGGGAACAGACCATCACGTCCGTGTTCACGTTCGATCAATCCATGACCAAGGCCTTGGGGCGACCGCGTCTCTTGACCGCGCTGTTGGTGGGATTCGGGGTCTTCGGTCTGTTGATCGGCGCACTCGGCGTGTTCGGTGTGCTGACCTACCTCGTGAACCAGCGCCAGCGCGAGATCGGTCTCCGGCTCGCGCTCGGGGCCGCGCCGGGCGCTGTCCTCGCCGTCTTCGTGCGACACGGCCTTCGATTGGCGGGGATTGGCATCGCGCTCGGGCTCGTTGGCGCGTTCGCGCTGGGCCGGTTCGTGGGTTCCGTGTTGTATGGAGTGAAGGCCACCGATCCGGCGACGCTCGGCGCGATGGCTGGTGTGCTTTTGACGATCGCGTCGCTCGCCAGCTGGCTTCCGGCTCGGCGGGCGAGCCGAGTGGATCCGATGGAGGCCCTGCGCCATGAGTAACCTGCTCCGCGACCTCCGGTACGCCCTGCGTGCCCTGCGCAACAGCCCCGGATTCACCCTGGCCGCCGTGGTGACGCTCGCGCTCGGACTGGGCGCCACGACCACCATCTTCTCGGCCGTGGATGCCGTGCTGCTCGAGACGCCACCGTATCCGGCGCCGGACGAGCTGGCGCTCGTCACCCCGGTATTCGACCGCGCGACTCAGCCGCCGGATACACAGGAGTACTGGTCGTACCCGATGTACGAGACGTTCCGGGCCGCCACTGTCGGTGCGGGGGAGTTCGCCGCCTTCACGCCGACCCCGCGGCGCGTGAACCTGGCAGGCGATGACGCCGCCGAGCCCGTGTTGGTCGAGATGGTGTCGCAGGCGTACTTCGGGATTCTGGGTGTCACGCCGCGGTTGGGACGGTTCTTCGCGCCTGACGAGGATGTCACTCCCAACACGCACGCGGTGGCCGTGCTGAGCGAACGCCTGTGGCGCCGGACGTTCGGGGCCGACCCGGCCGTCGTGGGCAGCACGATCCGACTGGACGCCACGCCGTTCACGGTCGTGGGGGTGGCGCCCGCCGGTTTTCGCGGTCTCTCCGACCAGGCCGACCTCTGGACGCCCATGATGATGGCGCCGACACTCACCTTCTCGCGCCGCCTCACGGGGCAGCTCTCGTTCTGGCACATGGTGATCGCGCGGATCCCGACCGGCACGGACCCGGCGCCGCGCCTGGCGGCCGGCGCGCGCGCCATCGCGAACGGGATTCCACTGGGCCAGGTCTTCGGTGACGGCCAGTTGCGGCTGGCGTCGGTACCGCTGCAAGCGGCGCGCACGGACCGACGCCTGGGCCGCGTGCTGCTCATCCTCCTGGGCGCAGTGGGCCTGGTGCTCCTCATCGCGTGCGCCAACGTGGCGAGCCTGCAGCTCGCGCGCGCGCGCCGCCGTCGCCGCGAGCTGGGCATCCGCGTCGCGCTCGGCGTCGGCCGCGGTCGCCTGACTCGCCAGCTCTTCGTCGAGAGCGCCGTCGTGGCGTTGCTGGGGGGCGCGGGAGGCGTGCTTCTGTCGGCATGGGGACTCGATCTCCTGAACGCGCTCCGTCCCCGCGCCCTGGCCACGGTGGGCGGGCCCGGCGGCGCGCAGCTCACCACGGCAGTGGTCGCGTTCGCCTTCGCGGCGACGGTGGGAGCGGCCTTGCTCTTCGGACTGTTGCCCGCCTGGTGGGCCTCGCGCGCGGACCCGTTGTCGCTCATCCGTGCCGACACCGGTGGGACGCGGCGGGTGCGGACGCGCGGGGCACTCGTGGCGGTGGAAGTGGCGTTGGCGATCGTGCTGCTCGCGGGCGCGGGCCTCCTCGTCCGTACCGTTGTGGCCCTCAACCGAACGCCGCTCGGGTTCGATCCCGCTGGCGTGGCGGTCGCCTTGGTTAACCCGCCCGCCCGCGCGTACCCGGACGGAACGGGCCAACAGTTGTTCCGCGACGCCACGGATCGACTCGCCGCACTCCCCGGCGTCCGCCGGGCCGCGGCGAGCTACTGCCTGCCGGTGGTGGGTGGATGCGATCACGTGCGGATGACGATCGCCGGCACGGCCGATCCATCCGCGGCGGACCATGAGGTCTGGCTCAACATGGTGGACGAGGCGTATCTGGCGACGCTCGGTATCCCGGTCGTAGCCGGGCGGGGGATTCTTCGGAGCGACGGAGCTGGAACGCCCGCGGTCGCGCTGGTGAGCGAAGCGGCCGCCCGCCGGTATTGGCCCGGCCGCAATCCCGTCGGTCAGCGAATTCAACTGAGCGTGGGCTGGCCGGAGAACGATGGCTGGGCCGAAGTCGTCGGTGTGGTGCGTGACGTGCGGTACACCGACAACCTGCGCGCCGCCGCCACTCCGGGTGTGTACCTCGCGATGGCGCAATTCAGCTATCGCGCCAACTATCTGGTGGCCGACGTCTCGGGTGATGCCGCAGCCGCGATCCCGACGATGCGAGCCGTGCTCCACGATCTCGACCCCCAGTTGCCACTCTGGGATCCTGCGTCGATGGCGGAGCACGTGCGTGTTGCCACCGCCAGCGAGCGGTTCTCGATGGTGCTGCTTGCGGCCTTCGGCGCGCTCGCGCTGGCGCTCGCCGCGGTGGGGATCTACGGCGTGATCGCCTACTCCGTGGCCGGCCGCACGCGGGAGATCGGCCTCCGGATGGCCCTCGGTGCACGGCCAGGTGGCGTCGTCGGCCTCATCTTCCGCCAGGGATTCGGCATCGTCGGCGTGGGGCTCGCCGTCGGGACGCTCGGCGCGCTCCTCACCACCCGCGTGCTCCGCGCACAGCTGTACGACGTCAGCCCCTCCGACCCCGCGACACTGTCGATCGCTCTTGGAGTGCTGGTGGTCGTTGCCGCCGCGGCCACCTGGATTCCCGCCCGTCGCGGCGCCCGGGTGCCACCTATGGAGGCCTTGCGCCATGAATGATCTCAAGTTCGCGCTTCGCGCGCTGCGGAAGAGCCCGGGGTTCGTGCTCATCGCGGTGTTCATTCTCGCCGTCGGTATTGGCGGCACCACGGCCATCTTCAGCGCGGTGCGCGCCGTGCTCCTGCGGCCGCTCGCGTTCCCCGAGCCGGATCAGCTCGTCCGGGCGTTCAACGTGGTTCGCGGACATCGCGGCACGTCCTCGCCACCGGATTTCTCCGACTGGCGCACCCAGAGCACCGCGTTCACCGGCCTCGCGGCGATAAACGAGGGGTCCTTCGCGCTGACCGGCGAGGGACCGGCCGAGCAAATCTCGGGTGCGGCGGTCACGGGCGATTTCTTCGGGGTCATGGAGGTCCCTCCATTGATTGGCCGACCCCTGGGGACGGGCGACGCGGAGGGGGGCGCGGCGCGCGTCGTCGTGCTCGGCTACCGCTTGTGGCAACGCCGCTTCGGGGGTGATTCGAGCGTCGTCGGGAAGACGGTGACCTTCGAAGCGCAGGCGTACACCGTCGTCGGCGTGATGCCCGCCGGCTTCAGGTACCCCGATGGGTCGGACGTGTGGTTGCCGCTCTCATTCACGCCCGACGAGCTGGCGACACAGCGTGGCGCCCACTACCTGGACGTGATTGGCCGGCTGAAGCCGGACGTGACCCTGGAACGCGCCGAGGGCGAGCTCCGACAGATCGCCGCGCGGATTGCCGACGCGTACCCCAGCACCAATCGGGAGGGGAGCGCCGACGTCATCCTGCTGCGGGAGGCGATGGTGGGAAGCGTGCGTCCCGCCATGCGGATCCTGCTCGGGGCGGTCGCGCTCGTTCTCTTGATTGCCTGTACGAATGTGGCGAGCCTCACGCTCGTCCGCGGCCTCGGGCGGGAACACGAGTTCGCCATCTGCACGGCGTTGGGTGCGGACCGGCTCCGCCTGGCGCGCGCCCTCCTGGTCGAGAGCTTGGCGCTCGCCGCACTCGGGGGCGGAGTGGGCCTGGTGCTGGCGACGTGGTTGAGCCATCTCATCGCGCAGGTTCGCAGTGCCGGTATCCCGTTACTCGATCAGACGACGCTGGATGGTCCGGTGCTGGCGTTCGCCGCCGGCGCGTCCCTGCTGACAGGTTTGCTGTTCGGCATGTTTCCGGCGTGGCAGGCGGCGTCCCTCGCGGGGCTCTCGCAGAGACTCAGAGACGAAGGCCGCGGCACGAGCGGTGGGCGCGCGCGGCTTCGGACGCGGAACACGATGGTCGTGGTCCAGACCGCGCTGGCCGTCCTGTTGCTCGCCGGCGCCGGGCTCCTGATGCGGAGCTTTGTGCGCCTTCAGTCGGTAGACCCTGGCTTCGATCCCGACGGGGTGCTGACCTTCGGCGTTTCGCTGCCGGACGCGACCTACGACGAGTCGTCATCGCGCGCGGACTTCGGCGCGCGCCTCACGGAACGCCTGGAAGCCCTCCCCGGGGTGGAAGCGGCGGGAGCGGTCTTTGGACTGCCGCTCTCTGGATTCCGGTTCGGTATTTCCGGCTACGATCTGGACGGCCGCCACCTCGACAACGAGGAGCAGGACCGGCTGAGCGTGCAGGTGCGGGTCGTGACGCCGCACTACTTCCGGGCGATGGGTATTGCGATCCGTCGCGGTCGCGGGATCGAGCCAACCGATCGGAAGGGAGCACCGCCGGTGATGGTGATCAACGAATCGGCGGCCAAACTGTTGTGGCCGGGCGCCGACCCGTTGGGCCATCAGTTCACGATCGGCACGCGCTTGGGAGAGCCAAACCGGGCGGGCGGTGAGGTCGTAGGGGTGATCGGAGACATGAAGGAGGACGGAATGGGGAGGGCCGCCTCCCCGACGATCTTCCTCGCGCACGCGCAATTCTCGGAGGGCTACCTCGGCGTCGCCGTTCGCACCTCGGGTGACCCAACGGCCCTCGTGGCGTCGGCGCGCGCGGCGTTGGCCGACGTGGATCCGAATGTCCCGATGTTCGAGGTTCGCACGATGCAGCAGCTCCTCGACGACGCGGTCGGGCAACCGCGGCTGTACATGCTGCTGGTCGGCGCGTTCGCCGCCGTCGCGCTGCTCCTGGCGGCGATCGGCCTGTACGGCATCCTGGCCCAGGGCGTCGCGCAACGGACGCGCGAGATCGGGGTCCGGGTGGCGCTCGGTGCCGGGCGCCGAGACATCGTCCGCATGGTGATGCGACAAGCAGCGTCGCTGGGCGCGGTGGGGATCGGTCTTGGACTCGTCGGCGCGCTCCTCGCCACGCGCATCCTGCGCGGTCTCCTGTTCGGCGTGCAACCCAACGACCTCCTGACCCTGATCGCGGTGACCCTGACGCTCGCGACGGTGACCGCTCTCGCCGGGTTTCTCCCCGCTCGTCGCGCGGCGCGCGTGCAGCCGATGGACGCACTACGAGAGGAATGAACATGCCCCTCCGATCCACGCTTCGCGCTCTCTTCCGTCGGCCCGGCTTCACGCTGCTCGCCGTCGCCGCGCTGGCGCTCGGCATCGGCGGCACGACCGCCGTGTACTCCCTCGTGCAAAACGTGCTGATCGACGGGCTGCCGTACGAGCAGCCAGATCGTCTGGTGACGCCCGACACGCGCTCGCCGCAGGGATACCTGATCTCGCTGTCGGTTCCGTACTACCAGGCCTGGAGCGAGCGCAGCCGGATGTTCTCGAGCTGGGGCGGGTCGGCCGGGTGGAGTTTCATCCAGCCGGGCGCCGACGGGTCGGAGGTGGTGAATGCGCGGCTGGTGCTGGGCGATTTCTTCCAAACGCTGGGACTGCGACCAGCGCTCGGACGAGTGTTCAGCGGGGCGGAGACTGATCGGGGCGCGGCGGCAGCCGTCGTCCTGGGGAATGGGTTCTGGCAGCAGGCGTTCGGCGGCGATCCCACTGTCATCGGGCAGTCGATCACGACGGATCGGTTCACGGGGGCGATCGTCGGCGTGTTGCCGCCTGGCGTCGGGTATCCGTCGGCGGAGGTGGAGGCGTACGTGCCGATGGGCGTGCTGGACGACCTGCCGTGGGAGAATCGGTATAGCTCGTTCGGCATGCGCGCCGTTGCCCGGCTGAAGGCCGGAGTGACACTCGCGTCTGCACAGGGCGACCTCACCCGCGTGGCATCGGAGCTGGCGTCGGAAGTCGGCGAACCGGTTGCGACGCCCGAACTGCATCCGCTCGACGACCTGTTCCTGGGCGACGTGCGGAAGGGGCTCTGGACGCTGATGGGAGCCGTCGGCCTGCTCCTCCTGATCGCATGTGCCAACGTGGCGAACTTGGCATTGGCACGAGGCGAAGGACGCACCCGGGAACTGGCGGTGCGGGCGGCGCTCGGTGCCGGTCGCACTCGGCTCATGGGGCTGCTCTTGACGGAAAGCGCGGTGCTGGCGACAGTGGGCGGTGCGCTTGGACTTGCATTCGCCGCGCTCGTCGTGGGACCTCTGCCCTCACTGCTGCCGCTCAATCTGCCCTCGCTGCTCGCAACGCGCGTGTCGCTCAGCCCACCGGTGCTGGCGTTCGCGGTGGGAGCGACCGCACTGAGTGCCGCGCTGTTCGGATTGCTACCCGCCCTGCGAGTGGGGGGCCGCTCGCACGCGACGCGGCTCCACGCCGGTACCAGAACGACGGGTGGGGGCCGCGACGTGCGCCGACTGCGCGATGGCCTCGTCGTGGTGCAGGTGGCACTGTCACTCATGCTGTTGGTGGGTGCCGGATTGCTCGTCAGAAGCCTCGAGCGCCTGTCGCACGTGGATAAGGGATTCGTCGCTCGAGACGTGATCACGGCACGGCTGCAGCCACCGGAAGACACGTTCACGACGCCGGAGCAGCGCTACGCGTTCTACGACGCGCTGGTCGCGCAGCTCGATGCATCGCCCGATGTGGTATCCGCCGCCGGCACGCAGCTGATCCCGCTGGTGCCCCGTTCATGGGAACGGGTGATTGCACCGCAAGGGGCATCGCTGGACATGAACGACATGGCGTCGGTGCTCTACAACGTCGTCACGCCGGACTACTTCCGAACCATGGGAATCCGATTGGTACGCGGGCGCGGATTCCGACCCACCGACCGGCAGGGCGCGGTCCGGGTGGCCGTGATCGACGAGACGATGGCGCAACAGTTCTGGCCCGGGGAAGACCCGATCGGCAAGCTCGTGACGTTCAATAACGGCGACGAGGGTGAGCCGATCGAGTGGATGACTGTGGTGGGGGTCACGGAGAACGTCCGGCACTATCAGTTGCAGACTCCCTCTCGTATCCAGATCTACGTCCCCATGCGCCAGGCCCCGCCGATGGGGCTGAGCGTCGCCGTCAAGCACCGCCCGGGGGCCGAAGCCGCGACGGCCAGCCTTCTGCGGCGGACCCTAGCGACGCTTCAGCCCGGCATCGCCATCTCCAATCTGCGGCCGCTTGACGACATCGTCGGCGACGCTCTCGGACCCACACGCGCACTTGGCGTCCTGATCGTGCTCTTCGGCGGCTGCGCCGTGCTGCTCGCCGCACTCGGCATCTTCGGGGTCCTGTCACTGACCGTGGCGCGACGGCGCCAGGAGCTGGGCGTGCGTATGGCCGTCGGAGCCACACCAGCCAGCGTACTGCGCCTCGTCGCACGCTACGGTGTGGGACTGGCGCTTGCGGGATCGGTGGTGGGGCTGGTTGCGGCGCTCGGTGCCAATCGACTCATCGGCTCGCTGCTCTTCCAGGTGAAACCGTTCGATCCGCTGGTCTACGCGACTGTCACGCTGGTGCTGATTGCCGTGGCCGCGGTTGCGGCATTGGTGCCCGCCGCGCGCGCCGCCCGCACCGACCCCGCGCGGGTGCTGCGGGAGGAGTAGTGTGCGCTCTTTGCGCCGACCGCGGCTCAATCGAGTTGCGACTCCCGGGCAATTTTTTCCGTCGCTCGGTTCCGGGACGCCCCATCCCAGAACCGGACGGCGCCATGGCGAGCCAGCATCTGTCCGCTGGTGCTAAGTGTTTGCCGGACAGTGACTTAAGATCTGCAACCGAGTGGTACGGCCGTTGCTCTTCCTCGGGCACGGAACCCAGTGCTCGCGGCTGCCCAGTGTCCGGCCGAACCGACTGAGGGCGCACGCGATGAGCGACCACGCCATGGAGGCTCTGCGCCATGAGTAACCTGTTCCACGACCTTCGCTACGCGTTTCGCGCGCTGCGGCGCGCGCCGGTCTTCGCCACAGCCGCGGTGCTCACCATCGCCCTCGGCATCGGTTCGAGCACGGCGATCTACGCGGCACTCGAGCGCGTGGTGCTTGATCCGCTCCCGTACCCCGACAGCGGCCGGCTGGTGCGTTTGCGGAGCGACGTGCCGGGCGTCGGTCCCGATACCGAATGGGACGTGTCGGCGGGCGCGTGGTTCTACTTCGGTCGCCAGGCGCAGGCCATCGAGACCATGGGGGCGTACCGCCGGTTTGGGGCGACGGTGGTCGGGCCGGACGGACCGAAGCGGGTGCGCGCCGCTCAGGTGACGGCGGGAACACTGCGGATGCTCGGCGCGCGGGCGGTCGTCGGCCGCACGATCGGCGAGACCGACGACGATCCAGGTACCCCGCTCGTGGCCATGCTGTCGTACGGGTACTGGCAGCGCGAATTCGGCGGGGATACGACGGTTATCGGGACGGCCATCCGCCCAGACGAGCAAACATTCGAGGTCATCGGTGTCCTGGCACCGAGCTTCGAGCTCCCGCCGACAGCCGGCGTCCCCTCGGCGGAAGAGCGCACCGACATCTGGCTGCCGCTGCGCCTCAATCCCGCGGGACCGTTCTACAACGCGCACACGCAATTCCGGACCATCGCAAGACTCCGGGCGGGGAGCACGGTAGAAGCGGCGCAGCGGGAGCTGGACCGATTGACCGCGCGGCTGCCGGAGGTACTCCCGACGGTCTACCCGCCCGAGTTCATGGAACGCTACGGCTTCGCGACCCACGTCTATCCCTTGAAGGCGTACGTGGTGGGCGGGGTCGCGAAGAGCCTGTGGATCCTCTTTGGCGCGGTGGGACTCGTGCTTCTCATCGCCTACGCAAACGTCGCGAACCTGTTCCTGGTGCGCGCGGAGGGGCGACGCCAGGAAATCGACGTCCGCACGGCGCTCGGCGCCGGCTTTGGCGCGGTGGCGCGCCACTTCCTCGCTGAGGGCATCGTCCTCGCCGTCGCCGGCGGGCTGCTCGGACTCGTCCTCGCGTACTGGGGTACGGATTGGCTCGGGGCCCTGGCTCCGGATGGGATTCCCCGGCTGGACGGTGTCCGGCCCGACGGGAGCGTCATCGCGTTTGCCGCGGGGCTCGCGGCGGTCGTGGCGGTGGTCCTCTCCATCGTTCCCGCCCTTCGCGCCCGCCGAGCCATACGCGCCGGTGTCCTATCGGACGGCGGGAGAAGGACCACCGTCGGCCGCGAGCGGAAGCGGACACGGTCGGGACTCGTGATCGCTCAGGTCGCGCTTGCACTGGTGCTCATCGTGGGTGCGGGACTCCTCGTCGAGAGTCTCATCGGATTGCGCGGGGTCGATCCCGGCATCCGTCCGGATGGCGTGGTGACGGCTCAGGTCTACCTGCCGTACACCCGGTACGACAGCATCCCCAAGATGTGGCGATTCTACGAGGCCATGCTCGATCGCGTGCGGGCCGTGCCCGGCGTGGCGGTCGCTGGGCTCAGTCAAGATCTCCCGCTCGCAGGCGGATTCGGCTGCACCGTTCAGGGGTTCGAAGATCCGGAGGTGCGCCGCCGAGTTGCCGAGTCGAACGGCACGCTCTGCGCGGGGCAGGAACTCAACTCGCCTGGGTACTTCGCCGCGATGGGTATCCCGGTCCTCCAGGGTCGCGCCCTCACGCGGGCCGATTTCGACCACCCCGAGCGTGGTGCCGTGGTCGTCAGCAAGGCGTTCGCAGAGCGGTTCTGGCCGAACGAGGATCCGATCGGGAAGGGTGTGGGCCCGAGCGGTCGGACGAACCAGCAGTTCTACCGAGTGGTCGGCATGGTGGGGGACGTCTATGGCAGCTCGCTCGCGGACGACCCGGCGATTGCCATCTACTATCCCATCCAGACCATCCCGGGGACCTACAGTAGTTGGCCCAACCCGGTCACGCTCGTCGTCAGGGCCGCTGGCACCGAACCAGTCTCCCTGGTACCGGCGATTCAGCGCGCCGTGTGGAGCATCGATCCCACCATCCCGCTGGCGGACGTGCAGGAAATGCGATCCGTGGTAGACCGATCGTTGGCGAGCCTGTCGTTCATGATGGTCCTGCTCGCAACGGCGGCGGCAACGGCGCTCCTGCTTGCGGCGGTCGGTCTGTATGGCGTGGTCTCCTATGTGGTCACGCGACGCACCGCCGAGATCGGCGTGCGCGTGGCGCTCGGCGCGCGCGCGAGTCACGTCACCCGACTGGTGGTTGGCGGCTCGATGAGGCTGGCCCTCATTGGTACGGCTGTCGGAGTGATTACCGCGCTGGTCGCGAGCCGGGTGCTGGCCAGCCTGCTCTACGGTGTCGAGACGACGGAGCCCACGGTGTATGTGCTGGCCGCCGTGGTTCTTGGTGGGGTGGCGGCGCTCGCCGCCTATCTCCCCGCCCGGCGGGCGACGCGCATCGATCCCGTGGAGGCGCTGCGCCATGAGTGACTTCCTCTCCGACCTCCGATACGCCGCGCGCGGCTTGCTCCGCCGACCCGGATTCGCCATCGCCGCGGTGCTCCTGCTCGGCATCGGGATCGGCGCGAGCAGCGTGCTGCTCACGCTCGCGCGGGCGACGTTCGCCCAACAGCCGCCCCACGTGGCGCAACCGGAGCGTCTGGTCCGGCTCAACCGCACCAGCGAAGGCGTCACCGCCGGCTCGCTCTCCTATCCCGACTACGAGTTCTATCGGGACGAGAATCACACACTCAGTAGTCTGGCGGCCTACGACCGGAGCCTGATCCCGATCATGGCACGGACCGGTGACGCGATGACGCAGGTGAGCGCGGGGCTCGTGTCCGGCACGTACTTCCACGTCCTCGGCGTGCAGCCCGCGCTCGGGCGGCTGATCCGACGCGAGGACGACCGGGGCGTCGGCGGCCCGCAGGTCGCGGTGATCAGTCACGACCTGTGGACGACCATGTTCGGCGGGCGACCCGACGTGGTCGGCGGGCAGTTCACGCTTGGCGCGGCGCAGTTCCAGGTGATCGGCGTCGCTCCCGCCGGGTTCCACGGCGTGAGCCTCGCCGAGCCCGCGCCGGATGTGTGGGTCCCGATCACGTTGCAGCCCGTCGTCGCGAGCGGGGAGGGCAACCGACTGCGGCGCGTTCCCGGGGAAAGCGAGTTCTGGGTCGACGCCGTCGGTCGTCTGCGTCCCGGCGTCGGGGTCGAGGCGGCCGCCGCCGATCTCTCCACGCTCGCTGTCCGGCTCGAGCAGGAGTTCGCGGAGTGGAGTGCTGGCAGCGGCGTGCGCGTGAGCGCGGACGCACGCTTCCACCCGAATCTCCGGCGGCGCATGGTGCGCGTGATGGGCCTGCTGGGCGCCGCCACCGCCACCATCCTGATCATCGCCTGCCTCAACGTCGCCCTGCTGCTGCTCGCTCGGGGCGCCGCCCGCGGCCGGGAGATGGGGATTCGCCGCGCGATCGGCGCCCGCCAGACGCGGATCGTCCGCCAGCTGCTGACCGAAGGCCTCCTGCTCGCGGTGGTTGGCGCGGCGCTGGGGATGGGGCTCGCGGTGTGGATCAGCCGGACGGCTGGCGCGGCGCTGTTCACCTCGGTCATGACGCGCTTCCAGCCGGACCTTGGCGTCGTGGGACTCACCGCGCTCGTCGCCATCATCTCCGTGCTGGTCTTCGCCCTTGGCCCGGCGCTGGTGGCAGCCCGCCCCGCCATCGTGGAGGTCCTGAAGACCGGTGGCGGTTCACGGCGCGGTGGCCGGTTGCGCAGCGGGCTGGTCGTCACCCAGATCGCCCTGTCGCTGGCCCTGGTGACCGCGGCCGGCTTGCTGGTGCGGAGCATTCTCAGCGCGCAGGCCGTGGAGTTGGGCTTCTCCACCGAGCGGCAGCTCCTCGTGTCGGTGGACCTCGAGCGGGCCGGATACACGGAGGCACGTGGCAAGGCCTTCATACGCGACGCGCTGGATCACCTTGCCGCGCTTCCCGGGGTGCGCGCGGCCACCACCACGTACCGGGTGCCATTCCGCGGCATGTGGTCCACAGGGTTCCGCGCCGAGGGCGTGACGCCGCCAACCGGTAGCAGCTTCGAGTCCGGCGCGAACGCCGTGGGTGCTGGCTACTTCTCCGCCATGGGCATCCCGATGGTGGCCGGGCGCGAGTTCGCGCCCTCCGACGACGATCAGGCGCCACTCGTCGCCATCGTGAACCAGACGCTGGCGCGTACCGTCTGGGGCGATGCCGATCCGGTGGGCCGCGTGATCGGTGACGGCGATCGCGGTCGCGCCACGGTGGTGGGAGTCGCGCGGGACGCGCACTACTACGATCTGGGAGAAACGCCGCAGTCCCAACTCTACTTGCCGACCCTGCAACACTATCGACCCGGCCTGTACTTCCTGATTCGGGCCGTGGCCGACCCCGCCGGTCTGACCACGGCGGTGGTGAGCCAACTTCGCGCCATCGATCCGTCGCTGGTCGTGGGCGGCGCCACGACGTTGGCGAGTGTCGTGGATGCCGAGGTCCGGCCCCTGAGAACCATCGCGATCACGGTGAGCGCGGTAGGTGTCGTGGCGCTGCTGCTCGCGGCGCTGGGCCTGTACGGCGTGCTGGCCTACCTCGTCACCCAGCGCACCCGCGAGTTCGGTATCCGGATGGCGCTTGGCGCGCCACAGGGCCGCGTGGCCCGCGACGTCGTGCGCTATGGTGCGCGTCTCGCGGCCGGCGGCATCGTCGTCGGCCTCATCGGCGCGTGGGTCGGCACGCGCCTCGCGCGGAGTTTTCTCTTTGGCATCGAGACGCACGATCCGGTGACGTTCACGGTCGCGCCGCTCGCGCTGGCCGTCGTGGCCCTGGCGGCGAGCTTCGTCCCCGCAAGGCGCGCCGGGGAAGTGAACCCGATGGAGGCGCTACGCCATGAATGACCTGTTGTTGGACCTGCGCTATGCCCTCCGCACGCTGCGCAAGACCCCCGGGTTCGCGCTCGCGGCGGTGCTCACGCTGGCGCTCGGCATCGGTGGGAACACGGCGATTCTGAGTGTGGTGGACGGCGTGCTGCTCCGGCCCGCGCCATTCGCAGACGTCGACAACCTGATGATGGCGTGGGAGACCGACCGCGCGAGCGGAACCACGCGGGAGCCCGCGTCGGTCCCCGACTACGCGGACTTCGTGGATCGTGCGACGAGCTTCAGCTCCCTGGCTGGGATCCAGGCGAGCCAGGGGACGCTCGTGCCCGATCTGGGTGACCCCGTATGGCTTGATGCCGTCGCCGTCACGCACGCGTACCTGCCCATGGTGGGCGTGCGACCGCTCATCGGGCGGACTTTCACGGCAGACGACGACCAACCGGGGGCCTCGCCGGTGGCCCTGATCGGGGAAGGTCTCTGGCAACGCCTCTACGCCCGGGATCCCAACGTGCTCGGCCGCACCCTGCACGCCAGCGGCGCGTCGTACACGATCGTCGGCGTGCTCCCAGAAGGCGCGGATTTCGGCACCTTGCAGGTGCTGCACGCCGCGGCGTACGGTCGCGCGTTCGCCGACCGCTTTGGCCCCGCGGACATCCAGCTCTGGGTGCCCCTGCAACCCAATCCCGCCACCGCGCCGCGCGACACGCACGGCGTGTTCATGGTGGGCCGCCTCGCGCCCGCGGCGACGCGCGCGACGGCGCAGCAGGAGATGGCCACCATCGCCGCCGACCTCGAGGCGACCTACCCGTCGAACGACGCCCGAGGCGTGTTCGTCGAGCCGCTCACCGACGTGGTGTTCGGTCCCGTGCGGCCGGCCCTCCTGGTTCTGCTCGCCTCCGTCGCGCTCGTTTTGCTCGTCGCCTGCGTCAACGTCGCCAACCTACTCCTGGCTCGGGGCACGACGCGGACCCGCGAGGTTGCCGTTCGCACCGCGTTGGGCGCCAACGCGGGTCGGCTGGCGCGCCAGTTCCTGGTCGAAGGCCTGGTACTCGCCTTCGCGGGGGGCGCGATTGGCGTCGCCGTGGCCGGCTGGGGCACACGGGCGCTCGTCGCGCTCGCGCCGGGGGACATTCCGCGACTCTCCTCCGTGAGTGTCAATGGACCGGTGTTGCTCATCACGACCGTGGTCTGTGTCGTGGTGGGAATCGCGTTTGGCCTGCTGCCGGCCTGGCAGGGACGCAGCCTCGCGCCCCAGTCGGCGCTCAAAGGGGAAGCGACCGGGACCGCAGTCTCCAGCGCGGGCCACCAGCGCTTCCGCTCGAGCCTCGTCGTGGCCGAGCTCACGCTTGCGGTGACGCTGGTGGTGGGCGCGGGACTGTTGATCAAGAGCTTCTGGCGGCTCAATCAGGTGGACCCCGGCTTCCGCGCTGAAGGCGTGCTCAAGGCGGAGTTCGCGCTGCCACGGAGCCGATATCCGGTGAACTTCGCGGTCTGGCCCAACTTCCGGGAAATGCACCAGTTCAACGCGGCGTTGCTGTCCCGCGCGGCCACGCTGCCCGGCGTCACGGCCGTGGCCATTGCCGGGAATCACCCGCTCGATGCGGGATTCACCAGCTCTATCTCGGTGGTGGGACGCGAAGCTGAGGCGCGCGACTGGCCCGAGCCCACCGTCCGGCGCGTGACGCCGAGCTACCTCCAGACCGTGAGCCTGGCGCTGCGTCGGGGTCGCGCGTTCGCGTCGTCCGACGAAACGTCGGCCCCGCCCGTCGCCATGATCAACGAAGCCGCTGCGCGCCGGTACTTCCCCGGCCAGGAGCCGCTGGGCCAACAGATCAACCTCTGGGGCGCGAGGCGTACCGTCGTCGGGATCGTCGCCGACGTGCGGATGCATGGGCTGGCAAACGCCGCGCCGCCCGCGCTGTATCTCCCGCTCGCGCAAGCACCGAGCGTGGACGGCAATGAGACACTCCTGCTCAAGACCAGTGGAGATCCCACCAGGCTTGGCTCAGCGGCGCGTGCGGCCATTCGGGAGATCGATCCCGCGCTCGCTGTCGTCGGGGTCGAGGCGCTGTCGTCCACCGTCGGCAGATCGCTGGGCCAGCAGCGGTTCACAATGCTCATCCTCGGCGTATTCGCGGCGCTGGCCTGTGCCCTCGCCCTGATCGGGGTGCACGGCGTGCTGAGCTATCTGGTGGCGCGGCGTTCGCGTGAGTTGGGACTGCGATTGGCGCTCGGAGCCACGCCGCAAGCCGTAGTGGGGCAGATCGTGTGGCAGGGATTACGCCTGACCGGCATTGGCGTCGGATTGGGCCTAGTCGTCGCGCTCGCGGGCGCTCGCCTGTTGCGACGGCTGTTGTACGGCGTCGGTGCGACCGATCCCCTGACGTTCGCGCTCGTCGGCGCGGCCGTGTTCGGTGCGGCGGTGCTCGCGAGCTGGCTCCCCGCGCGCCGGGCGGCACGGGTGGATCCGATGCAGGCCCTGCGTGGCGAGTGAAGCAGCCGTGAAGGAGCGACCCGCGTGGCGCGGGATAACACCCCGGTAGCCGCCGGCTCCGACTCGGTGACGGTGACGGCGACGGCAACGCGGCGCGCCGACTACGTGGGCATGGCACTCTTGGTACTGTCCGTCGGGGTCGGGCTGGCGCTGGTGCTCGTCGCCACCGCAATGTTCATTCAGGCTGTGAGATGATGGAAGCCGACAACCGTTCGACGCGCGACGCGCTCGCCGCACGCGAGCCGACGCCACCTATACGACGCTGAGTGCCATGTCCCTGATATCCCTCAACAACCTCGAAAAGTCGATTCCGGCGGGAAACGGGCGCCTGTGGATCCTGCGCCAGATCACGCTCGACATTGAGGAAGGCGAATTCGTCACGATCATGGGGCCGTCCGGAGCGGGAAAGTCCACGCTCCTCGGCATCCTCGGCATGCTGGACCACGACTGGGCCGGGGAGTACCGCCTGCTCGGCGAGCCGGTGCACGCGCTCAAGCCCAAGGCGCGCATCGCGCTGAACAAGCAGTACATGGGCTTCGTGTTTCAGCAGTATCACCTCCTCGACGATCTCACCGTCTACGAGAACCTGGACATCCCCCTCTCATATCGGAACGTTCCCAAGAAGGAGCGGGAGGCGCTCGTGGCCGAGGCCCTCGATCGCTTCGGGATCGTGGCCAAGAAGGACCTGTTTCCCAGTCAGCTGTCGGGGGGCCAGCAGCAGCTGGTGGGCGTTGCCCGGGCGGTGGTGGCGAGTCCCAAACTCATTCTCGCTGATGAGCCCACGGGCAGCCTCCACTCGCAGCAGGCGCGCCAGATCATGGAGCTGTTTCGCGAGCTGAACCGAGCCGGCACGACCATCATTCAGGTGACGCATTCCGAAGAGTGCGCGTCGTTCGGCAACCGTGTCGTGCAGCTCTTCGACGGCTGGGTGCGGAAGGAGTAGGCGGTCCGGGCGGTCCAGGCAGTCGAGGATCTGCCGCGCTGCCCCGCTGCCCCTTCGCCTCGTCATCCACAGAATAGATTTCCCTTTACGCCCATGCCCCCACGCATCCTCGTCGCCGACGACCAGCAGGACGTGCTCGAAGCCCTGCGACTCCTGCTGAAGGGAGAGGGATTCGAGATCGCCACGGCCACATCCGCCGCGGGTGTGATGGCGGCGGTCGAGCGTGAGGATTTCGACGCGGTCCTGCTCGATCTCAACTACCAGCGCGATACGACGTCCGCCGCCGAAGGGCTCGATTTGCTCACGCGGCTCCAGGCCATGGACCGGACCCTGCCGGTGGTGGTCATGACCGCCTGGGGGACCGTGGACAAGGCGGTTGCAGCCATGCGGCGGGGAGCGCGGGACTTCATCGAAAAACCGTGGGACAACGCGCGGCTGCTGGCGACCCTCCGGACGCAGGTCGCGCTCGGCAACGCGCTCCGATCCACCGCGAGGCTCGAGAGCGAGAACGAGGCGCTGCGTGGTCGGGGCGACCGCCCGACGCTCATCGCCACCGCGAAGGCGATGCAGCCCGTGCTCCAGCTCATGCGCCGCGTCGCCGCGTCGGACGCGCCCGTGCTGATTTCCGGCGAGCACGGCACCGGGAAGGACGTCGTCGCCCGGTGGCTGCATGCGGAATCGCAGCGGGCAACCCGACCGCTCGTGACGGTGAACGTGGGCGGACTCTCGGACGGGGTGTTCGAGAGCGAGCTGTTCGGCCACGTGAAGGGCGCGTTCACGGACGCCAAGAGCGAGCGGGTGGGCCGCTTCGAGCTGGCCGATGGCGGCACGTTGTTCCTGGACGAGATCGCCAACATGACCGTCGCCCAACAGGCGAAGATCCTGCGCGTGCTCCAGGTGGGTGAATTCGAGCGCGTCGGATCGTCCAAGACGCGCCGGGTGAACGTGCGGATCTTGTCCGCGACGAACGCGGATGTCGCAGAAGAGGTGCGCGCGGGACGATTTCGGGAGGATCTGCTCTTTCGGCTCAACACGGTGGAGATCCACGTGCCCCCGCTCCGCGAGCGTCCGGAGGACATCCCCGCGCTCGCGATCCATTTCCTTGGCCAGCACGCGACGCGCTACGGCAAGCGACTGGAGGGCTTTTCCCCCGACGCGCTGGACGCCCTGCTGCGCCATCACTGGCCGGGCAACGTGCGCGAGCTGGACCACGTCGTCGAACGGGCCGTGCTGTTGGCGGAGGCGTCGCAGGTAGGCGCGGGCGACCTCGGCCTCGCGTCCGAGACGGGTGACCCGCTCGCGCGCCTCGAGCGGATGACCCTGGCCGACGTGGAGCGTCACCTGATCCATCGCGCGCTGGAGCGCGCGAATGGCAACGTGAGCGAGGCCGCCGACGCGCTGGGGCTGAGCCGCTCGGCCCTCTACCGCCGGCTCGAGAAGTTCGACCGCTGACCTACGACCGCCGGATCCTGCTCGCGACCCTCGCCGCCGGACTCCCGGCGGTGGCGCTCGCGCTCCTCCTGTTGTTCGTGGGGGACTACACCGCCCGGATGCAGTGGACGCTCGGTGGACTCGTGGTGGGCGTCTGGGTGATCGGCGGCTTCGCGGTCCAGGAACGGGTCATTCGTCCGCTGCAGACCCTGTCGAACCTGCTGGCGGCCTTGGGCGAGGCTGACTATTCCACCCGCGCGCGGGGCGCCCGGCCGGACGACTCGCTCGGGCTCGCCTATTGGGAATTGAACCAGCTCACCGACACGCTTCGCGTCCGCCGCCTGGAGTCGGTCGAAGCGGAAGCGCTGCTCGGACGGGTGATCGCCGAGATTCACTCGGCCATCTTCGCGTTTGACGGAACGGGTGCGCTGCGCCTGGTGAACCGGGCGGGCGAGACGCTGATGGGACGGAGCGCTGCCCAGCTGACCGGTCGCGCGGCCGCCGAGCTGGAGCTCGCGCGCTACCTCGAGGGAGCGGACGAGCGGATCGAAGAAGTCGTCTTTCCCGGGAAGGCCGGACGGTGGGAGATTCGGCGGCGCCAGTTCCGTCAGGAAGGGCGTCCGCACCAGTTGCTGGTCATCAACGACCTGAGCGCGGTGCTGCGTGAGGAAGAGCGCCAGGCGTGGCGGCGGCTCGTGCGCGTCCTGAGCCACGAGATCAACAACTCGCTGGCGCCGATCAAGTCCATCGCGGAGAGCCTGCGCGGGGTACTGGAGCGTGAGGGGGGCCGGCGCGCCGATTCCTCGGACGACGACTTCGCCCGAGGCTTGGCGATCATCGCGGAGCGCTCCGAGTCGCTCCGTCGGTTCATGGCGTCGTACGCGCGGTTGGCGAGGCTCCCACCACCCACCATCGGGCCGGTTCCCGTCAAAGCCCTGATCCACCGCGTGGCGGCCCTCGACCGTCGCCGCCCGGTGCGGGTGCGCGAGGGACCCGATGTCGTGATCCGGGCGGACGCCGATCAGATGGAGCAACTGCTGATCAATGTCATCTCCAACGCCGTGGACGCGGCGTTGGAGACGGACGGAGCGGTGACGGTTACGTGGACCGTGGAGCGCTCGGCGGTGGAGATTCGAGTGGACGATGAAGGGCCGGGACTGCCGGATCCGGCGAATCTCTTCGTCCCGTTCTTCACGACCAAGCCCGGAGGCTCGGGCATCGGGCTCGTCCTGAGCCGCCAGATCGCGGAGGCGCACGGCGGAAACCTGACGGTCGGGAACCGCACCGACCGTTCGGGCTGTACCGCGCGGCTCCGGCTCTCACTGGCTGCGGGCGCACGCGAGCCGCGCAGGATGGGGCGCGCCAGCTGAGACAATCTGGGCTTGCAATTCCGAGTTCGATGTTTCTACTTACGATACGCACCGCATGCGTCCGTGAGCCTGTCCCGGCCGTGCCACGTCACTGGGGTGAGCAGACCATTCGGTAGCTAGCACGACAGGTCTCTTCGGTTCCGCGCCGACCGTGGCATGCAGTCCGGTCGGCGTTTTGTCGTTTCGGAGGTGGTATGACCAGTTCGACCAACGTTCCCCAGGCCACGCCGATCGCCGATCGGGGCTACGCCCATCCGGAAGTGCTCGCATCCACGGAATGGGTGGCGGAGCATCTGAACGATCCGGGGGTGCGGCTCGTGGAATGCGACGAAGATCTTCTGCTGTACGACATGGGGCACATTCCCGGCGCCGTGAAGCTGGACTGGGTGGGTGACCTCAACGACGCGCGCACGCGTGACTACGTGGACACGGCACGCTTCCAGGAACTGCTGCGGGAGCGCGGGATCAGCGAACCCACGACGCTGGTGCTCTACGGCGACCAGAACAACTGGTGGGCGACCTACGCGTTCTGGGTGTTTCGTCTCTTCGGGCCGTTCAAACTCAAGATCATGGATGGTGGGCGCGCGCGGTGGGAGCAGGAAGGGCGCCCGCTCGTGCGTGACATTCCCACGTATCCGCGAGGCTCGATCGTCGTTGGACCGCGCCGGGACGAGAAGATCCGCGCGTTCCGGGACGAGGTGGTCTCGCACGTGAAGGTGGGACGACCGTTGGTGGATGTCCGGAGTCCCGAGGAGTACCGCGGGGAGCGACTCCACATGGTCGGCTACCCGAACGAGGGCGCGTTGCGCGGCGGACACATCCCGGGAGCGCGCAACGTCCCGTGGGCCCGAGCCGTGCACACCGAGACGCACACGTTTCTTCCGGCGCGGGAGCTCGAGGCCATCTACGTGGAGGAGCAGCGCCTCCGGCCGGTCGACGACGTCATCGCCTACTGCCGGATCGGTGAGCGGTCGTCACACACGTGGTTCGTACTCACGTACCTGCTCGGCTTCTCGCGCGTGCGGAACTACGATGGCTCGTGGACTGAATGGGGGAACCTCGTTCGCGCTCCCATTGAACGGTGACGGAATGCAGAGTGGAGATTGCAGAATGCTAGTGAAAAGGGAAAAGTGAAAAGGGCGCCCCGGGGTCAGCATTGACTCGCGATCAGTTGATCGAACGGTTGGTCGAACACAGCCGTCACCCGCGCCATCATGGTGCGTTGCCGGATGCGGCGATTTCCGCGGCCGCCGGCAATCCGGGCTGTGGGGACGTGGTGACCGTGTATCTGAAGACCGCCCCCGACTCGGATCGGATCGAGGCGGCGACGTTCGAGGGCAGCGGTTGCACGATCAGCCAGGGAGCCGCCTCGCTGTTGCTGCAGGAGATCAACCGCGACCATCCCACGCTGGCGGACGTGCTGGCGCGCCCGTTGGGCGGCCATCTCGATCTCATTGGGCGCGAGGTCGTGGGATTCCGCGAGCGGTGTGCCGCCGTCGGATTCGACGCCCTCCAGCACGCGGTGCGGTCGCTGGAGGCGGAGCGCAAGCTCATCGCGGCCGGGTACTCCGCGGCCGAAGCGCGAACCATGCGCCAGCAAGCGCATCGCGGTTGACAGAATAGATCGCGGGTAGTCAGGTCCGCCGGGTCTACGGGATGATCGTCCCTAACTTCCCCAACATCGCGCGCAGCGAGTCAACGGACAGCGTCGTCTTGGCGGTCACGAGCAGGCTGCCGAAGCTCGCGGTTCCCGTGGACAGCGGATAGGCCTCGGTGGGGCCGATGACGCGCAACGCCGTGACCCGCGGCGTCCCGCCGCCGAGTCCAGGTGCGCCCGACCGGGTCTCGGTCAGCACGATGCGCTCGCCCGTCGCCGTGAGTTGGGCGACGCGCGCCCGCCGGCGTGACCCCGCCGCGGGTGAGGTGATGCTCTCGACCCAGAGCCCCGGGATGACCGCGATGAAGCCACCGAGCTGCTCGGCCACCTGTGCGACGTCCGCGGTCACCCAATCGCCAGTCGTGAGATCCTCGTCGGGCTGCGCGGCGGTCATCGGTGCCGTCACCGTGAAATCAGCGGTGGCGGCAGCCCCGGCCGACGTGACGACGTCCTGCCGGCCCGACGGGCGACCGGAGAGCGCGAGCTCGACTGTCGCCGTGCCGGCGGGTACGTCCGCAATCGTGTAAGAGCCGTTCGCGTCGGTCGTCGCGCGGAGTCCCCGTCCCGCGACCGTCACGAGGACACCGGCGATGGGCGTGCCGGTGCCTTCCGCGCGCACCGTTCCGTGAATCATCGTCGTCGCCGCGGCCACCGGCTGGGCCGGTGGGCTCACCGGTGTCGGCGTCGCGGGGGGGGGAGCGGCGGAATCGCTCGCGACACGGTCCGGCGGCGGTGTCGTCGTGGCCGCGGTCTCGGGTGGCGCGGCCGGCGGCGGCGGCTCGGTACGCACCGGTGGTGTCGTGCGCGTCGTCGCGGGAGGTGGAGTGACCACTGCGGGCGACTCGCGCTGCGCGGGCTGGCTCGGCGCGGCCGTGGCTTGCGGCTGTTGCTCCACCGGCGCCGGCACACTGGCGGCGGGCTCCGGTTCTCCGACTGGTTGCGATGGCGTCGGGGTGATCTGGCGTGGCTGCGCCGACTCCCGTTGTAGCAGCGGCTTGGCGAGGATTCCCGCGCCCGCGAGAACGACGATCGCGGCCGCCGAGGCGATCCAGCGCGCGCGGCGCGGTGCGGCTTGTTTCCGTACGGGCCGCGGGTCGGGGCGCGCGGCCTCCGCTTTCCTCCGCGGCTCCGCGGCCTGATCAGTCGCAACCACCTCGCGCCGCTCGACCGGAGCGGGACGCGGCGGCGTCACGGGAACGACCGGACTCGCCTTGGGCTTGTCCCCCCTGCGCCGTCCCGAGCTGCGCCGCTTGGGCGACTGCAACTCGACCCACGAGGTCCTGATCATCTTGTCGGCCTCGTCGGGGCTCACCAGCCAACTGAATTCCGCGCTCCGACCCGTGGGCGCGGGTTCGTCCTCAGCCGCGAGGACCTCCGCCGGACCTTCGTCCTGACCCTCATCGTCCGCCATCTCCGACTCGTGCGCGGGAATCGCCTCCTCCGAAACCACGGGTGCCGGCTCGGCAAGCTCCGGTGGCGGCATCACCTCAGGCTCGACCAGCGGTGGAGGAGGCGTGACGGCTTCGACAGCGTTCGGCGGAACTGCGGGTGCCGTCTCGGCCAGTGCCGGTGGCGCCATCACCTCAGGTTCGGCCACCGGTGGAGGAGGCGTCGTGGCCGCTTCGATTGGTTCCGGTGCGTCGTCGGCTGCGGGGGCGCGCGCGGGACCCATGGGTGCCGCCGGCTTGGCCGTCCAGTCACGCGTCGTCACCGGTTGCGACCGAGGCTGGACTGCCGGGCGTCGGTCCGCGCTCGGGATCCGCCTCGGGCCGGTCGTCCGGCGGTCCGGCTGTGAGCGACGGCCCGCGGGGGACGCGCTGGCGGTCGCGACCACCGCGCCGCCGCCACTGGCCGGTACCCAGCCGCGGCGCTCGGGTCCGCGCCGCGCATCCGCTCGGCGGTCCGCGCCGGCGCGCCGCTCAACGCGGCCACCGCTCGCCCACTCTCGGGCCGCGGCCCGCCGGCGATCGACACCCCGGCGCCGCTCCACCGCTCGGCGATCCGGATGCACCCGGCGCTCCGGAAGACGCTCGGGCTCCTCGCTCGGCGGCGGTGCGGTTCCCGCCTTCGGCTCGGGGACGGGAGGCACTCGCCCGGTCGGGGCGGCAGGCACGCGTGGGCGCTCGACCGTGACGGGCCCGCCCGGCGCCGTCCGCGCGGGTGGCGCGACCGCCGCGGGGGTGACCACCGTGGTTGCTCCTACATCCGGGTGTTCACGCGGCGCCTCGCCCGAGACCCCGGGGAGCGCGGTCGTGGAACCCGTGCGCCGGACGTGGATGGACTTGAGTCGCGCGGTGCAGGTGGCACAGTCCGCGATGTGTCGTGCCGCGGCCTTCCGCCGCTCCGGATCGGCGAATCCCGCTTCCTTCACCACGTAGGCCAGCAGCTCCCGGTAGTCGAGGTGGCGCATGGCCGCCCGCCGCTCGACCAGCGAGGCGAATCCTGCCGCGATCAGCCCATAGAGGGCTTTGCCGACTTCGAACTCGGAGAACCCCGTGGTCTCGACGATGGCCGTGCAGTCACGCGAGCCGTCCACGAGCGGGACGATGCGTTGCTGCTCCTCGGTCAGATTAGCGGCCGATCCGTTGAGCCGCGCCCGATCGATCCGAAAGACCAGGTCGAACGACGGGATCTTCTTCTGGATGAGGCTCCACTCGTCCACCCGTCGCGCGCCCTCGAGGAGCAGTCCTTCAGGGTCGATCGAGACGAGAAAGTCCTGGAACTGGGGCCGGATGTTGCTCGTGAATGCGAACGACCCGTTCTGCCAGGAGAACATGAAGTAGACGGCTTCCTCGACGCCGGCCCGCACGAACTGCTCGAGCTCGCGACGAGCGACCTGCCCGGACTCCACCAGGATCTGCGAAACCCGCCGCGCGCCGGACGACCGATGCTCGGCGATGGCCTCGTCGAGCTGTTGCCGCGTGAGCTTGCCGCTCCGGACCAGTAGGTCGCCCAGCCGATCCCGCCGGTTGAAGACGGTTGCCTGACACACCCGCCCGCCGTCCAGGTGGATCTCGCCCCGCAGGCTCCCGTCCGTCAGTGCAAGACACCCCGTCTTTCGGCCCAGCGATAGCAGCTGGAGGATGTCGGCCACTGGGGCTTCGTCGAGGTTTCCCTGGATGGGCACTACGTCAACTCCTCCACGAACTGAGCGATCGGCGGCTGGGGAACTCGCCCCTCACCTACTATACCCCGTCGTTCGGGGTGTTGCGACGACCGGGAACGCATGCGCTACGGACCGCGCGGCTCGAGACGCATCGTCACGTTCTCGAAGCGCCGCTCGCCCACGCCAGGGGGGATGAAGATACTGAGGGGCGGCACGGTCACACCCAGTTGACGCGCGATGGCCGCGGGGAGCGTGACCTCGTACTCGCCCGGGGCTACGCCCGTCGCGTAGAACCCACCGTCGCTGTACGTGAGATACGAGGTTTCCGCGCCTGTGTCGAGATTCCGCAGGAGCACCGGGACCCCGGCCAAGCCCATTTCGTCCAGCAAGACGTATCCGCTGACCTCCGCGCCGACGATCACCGGCACTTCGATCGCGACGAAGCTGTTCGGCGTCGGCCGGACGCGAACGAGCTTGGATGGCAGCACGTACCGCGGGTCGTCGAACGCGAGGGAATCGACGGAGATCTCCAGCCTCTCGAACGGAAACAGGTCCCAGGCGGAGAATCGGCCGGTGGCGTCGGTCACGTCGGACCATCCGCCAATAGTCACGGGAATACCCTGGAGCCCTGGTTCGCCCGCGTCGCGCCTCCCGTTGGCGTTCTCATCGAGGTATAGAATACCCGTGACGCCGGCGCGCCCCAGGTCGCCGCCGTCGCTCCACTGAACCACGTGCGAGCCGGGATCCCACGCCACCGAGCCGTTGGCGTACATGATGGCGTCGCTGCCCCCCTCGCTCAACCGGTTGCGCACCGTGGCGCGGGGTCCGGGCATGGCGGTGGTCAGCGTGACGTCGAGCGTGAGCCCCGCCCCGCGGAACCACCCGATCCCGACATCAGCGCGGAGCAGCCGCATGAG